>Ga0187782_10000666_pt1 | contig 23955 bp, 21 predicted proteins | sample 0715_SJ02_MP15_2_FD_132454 | JGI IMG/M metagenome (GOLD analysis project Ga0187782, IMG submission 132454) | Tropical peat soil microbial communities from peatlands in Department of Meta, Colombia - 0715_SJ02_MP15_20_MG | ecosystem: Environmental > Terrestrial > Soil > Wetlands > Peat | place... | reverse complement strand
TCATGGTCCGGACCATTCGCGCGGGAATTCTCGAAAGTCGGGCGCAGGGAACATCGATGCTGCTCGTCGAGCAAAATCTCGCGCTGGCGTTATCGGTCGCCGAGGTGTTCTTTGTCCTCGGTCGCGGCTTGATAGTGCATCAGGCCAACCGCGACCAAATTCTATCGGACCCTGGTCTCATAACAAAGCATTTGGGAGTAAGCGCGATAAGATCGACGCCGGTCCAAAGTTCGCGCTCGTGAGTTACTGTCGACCGCGGCCACGTTTGGGGCGAGCGGCTCGCACAGCGGACGCAAACCGTGATGAAGCCCGGCGACGTTTTGGTCAAACCATCAGTGTTGTCGAATTTAACAGTGCCGGTGCAGGTGTTGTGCACGAGGTCGTTGCCATGGGAGTTAATCGTGAACTAACGCTCGTCGGCGTTGTTGTCGCTGTCCCTGACGTCGGCGACCAGCCAGAAGCAATGCAGCTAAACGACGTACGTCGGGTTTGGTTCCCACGGCATGCTCGCCGAACGCGAGCGGCGCCCGAATACCAGCTATTCCGAAAGCCCTCGTGAGATCGCCACGCCGATCCCGCCGGAAACGACGGGGCGAGCAGCGAGGCCACCCGCTTCCAGGTGGCAACGGCGAGTCGCGGACCTGCCCGACCGATTAGAACGCGGGCCGCCGATCTGTGTCTCGCCGGTGATGCGGCCCTCGGCATCGAGGTGGAACGGTTTGCGGTCGATCGCTATGATGTTCCCGCGATTGATTCACCAGGCATGACCCGATGATACACGGCAGCCCCGGGTCCGAACATGCTGTCGCAGTGGCGACGCGGTTGAATCCCGCTTGATGCCGGTTGTCCTTCGGAGAACAAGATGAAAGCAAAGGGCCTCGGGGTTGCTGCGCTGCTGGTGTGGCCACTGCTCGCGTCTGCACAGACAAAGCCGGTTCCGGGCGATGCCGAGGCCGGACGTGCTCTGGCCCTGATTGCGTGTACCGGCTGTCACACAGTCACGCCGACTCAGCCTTTCAAGCCGGTCTATGTCGGATCGCCGCATCCTCCCGATTTCAAGGATATCGCGAACAAGCCCAATTTGACCGCCGCGACTTTACTGCATCACTTGCAAACCTTGCCCGCAGTCCCGCAGAGGCCGGGTATGGCGAACCCTGTATTGAGCAGCACGGAGCTGCGGGACGTTGTCGCATTTATTTTCACACTGCGCGATACGATGGCGCCAGCCCGGTAACTTGTCTGCAGAACAGGCGCATCGGCTTACGCGGGTCGCGCGCGGCGATCTTGATGTGTTTCCAACCGCCCTTGTGCGGATCACCGCGCGTGAGAGCGGGCCGCTGTGCCGCTCGACGGGTCGCGCGGCAAGATTTTAAAGGAGAAACCGCATGCGGCTCGAGCCTGTCTTTCTGTTCGACCTCGATGGCACGCTGGTGGACAGCGTCTACCAGCACGTCCTCGCCTGGAAGGAAGCCCTCGACGCGGAAGGCATCGAGCTCTCGGTCTGGCGCATCCACCGCAAGATCGGCATGAGCGGAGGGCTCTTTACCAACCAACTTCTGCGCGAGACTGGGCTCGAGATCAGCGCCGAGCGTGTCGACCGTTTGCGGCAGGGCCATGCTGCAGCCTATCGACGGCAAGCCAGCCGGGTCCGGCCGCTGCCGGGCGCGCGCGAATTGCTGGTATGGCTCTCGGACATGGATATTCCGTGGGCCATCGCCACCAGCGGCCGCATGGAAACCGCCGCCCTCAACCTCGCGGCTCTGGGTGTCGATCCGGAGCGCACGACGGTGGTCACGCGCGACCAGGTGAAATATGCCAAGCCCGACCCCGATCTGTTCATCGCCGCGGCCGAGCGATTGGCGGCGCCGATCGAGACGGCGGTGGTCGTCGGCGACAGCATCTGGGACATGCTTGCGGCCACGCGATGCCGCGCTTTGGGCGTCGGCCTGTTGAGCGGCGGCTATGGGACCGACGAGCTGCAACAGTCCGGTGCCTTTCGCGTCTATGACGATCCCGCCGATCTGCTGCGCCACATCGATGAGGTCGGAGGTCGGCGCTAAGCGCCGAAGCGATGGCCTTTCGATTGCAGCCCGGTGGGATGGTGTCTGACAGGCCGTAACCCGTCGGATGTCTTAACCCCGTCCGCGGCGGCAAATCGATTGCTTTGCAAAGCGCCAAATTTGACTATTATTTTCTGCGCTTAGCGGGCGGGTGCGTGACTCGCTCCGGCATGCCTTGAAGCCGGCGGCGCAACGGCGACGCTGGCGCCAGGCGATCAGGGTCTTTGCCAGGGGAGGATCGATGCGCGCGCCCAAAAATGCACGATCGCCGAGGTCATCGACAGTTCGACCCCTGCGCAGCGAGTGAGCGACGATGACGAACGCCCTCAATCTGCCGCGGCCGGCCTGGATGAGCGAAGAGCTCGTGCTCCTCGAAGAGCAGACCCGCCGCTTTCTGGCCGCCGAGATCGTTCCGCACCTCGATCGATGGCACGAAGACCACTTCTATCCGCGCGAGGTCTGGAACAAGACCGCCAAAGCCGGCCTGCTCTGCGCCTCGATGCCCGAGGAGTATGGCGGCGCCGGCGGCACTTTCGCCCATGACGCGGTGATCGACCGCGAATACTCGCTCGCCGGCTTCGATGCTTTCGGCGCGCCGCTGCATTCGGGCATTGTCGCGCCCTATATCCTGCATTACGGCACCGAGGAGCAGAAGCGGCGCTGGCTGCCGAGGCTCGCCAGCGGTGAGATGGTCGGCGCCATCGCCATGAGCGAGCCCGGCACCGGCTCGGACCTGCAGGCCGTGCGTACTACCGCCAAACGCTCGGGCAACGGTTACCTGCTCAACGGCTCCAAGACTTTCATCACCAACGGGCAGCACGCCGATCTCATCATCGTGGTCGCCAAAACCGATCCCAAGCAAGGAGCCAAGGGCGTATCGCTGATGGTGGTCGAGACCGGCGACGCGCCCGGCTTTCGCCGCGGCCGCAAGCTGAAAAAGCTCGGCTTGGATTCCGCTGACACGTCGGAGTTGTTTTTCGAGGATGTGCCACTGCCGGCGGAGGCGCTGCTCGGAATAGAGGAGGGCCAGGGCTTCTACCAACTGATGAAGGAGCTGCCGCAGGAGCGGCTGATCGTCGCGATCAACGCCATCGCCATGATCGAGCGTGCGCTCGGCTTGACCATCGACTACGTCAAGCAGCGTCAGGCCTTCGGTAAGAAAATCATCGACTTCCAGAACACGCAATTCGTGCTCGCCGAGTGCAAGAGCGAGGCGACCGCCGCCAAGGTGTTTCTCGATCATTGCATCGAGCGGCACGTCAAGGGAGAACTCGACACCGTCACCGCCTCGATGGCGAAGTATTTGCACTCCGAGCTCCTGGGCAGGATCACAGACCGCTGCCTGCAATTGTTCGGCGGCTACGGCTATATGGACGAGTACCCGATCTCGCGGCTCTACCGCGACGCCCGCGTGCTGCGCATCTACGCCGGCACCAACGAGATCATGAAGCTGCTGATCGCCCGCAGCCTTTAGGCCGAATGCTTCGCAGCGCGGTGAGTCGGCTCATCTAATCGGGCCGCTCCCGGATCGGCGGCGCGTCTTGCAAGGCCGCGCCGTCCGCGGGCGCATTATCGGCGATCTCGTTCGGCTCGAATACATAGGTCGAGCTGCAGAATTCGCAGATTACGGTGATCTTGCCGTTCTCAACCATGTCGTCGCGGTCCTGCTGCGGGAAGCTCCTGAGCATGGTCTCGACACTCCGGCGCGAGCAGGAGCATTGCGCACGGATGGGCGCGGCGCGAAAGACGTGTACGCCGTGCTCGTGGAAGAGGCTGTAGGCCAGGCGTTCGCTCGATAGCGAGGGGTCGATCAGCTCGACGTCATTGACGGTGGCGACCAGCGTGCGGCCCTCGACCCAGGCCGCGTCTTCCGGCAGCCCATGGGGCTTGGTGCCGGGCGGCGCATCGCCGGGATCGAGATCCGGCTGACGCGCGCGTTCGGCAGATTTTGGAAGGAATTGCAGCAGGATGCCGCCCGCGCGCCAGCGGCGGCGCGCACCATTTTCGCCGCCGCGGAACTCCTCGGCGACCGCCAAGCGCACGCGGGTCGGGATTTGCTCCGACCGCGAGAAATACTCGTGCGCCACGTCTTCCAGGTCCTTGCCTTCGAGCGGGACGAGGCCCTGATAGCGGCTCATGTCCGGGCCCTGATCGATGGTCATTGCCAGATGACCGTGACCGAGCAGATTCCCGACGTCCGCCGTGTTGGCCGCGGTCGCGGCCGCGATGCGTTCCGCGTCGTAGCGCGCGCAAGCCCGCACCTTCCCGGGCGAGGTGAAGTCGACCACGAGCATGCGGACCGGCCCGTCACTCTGTGTTTGCAGGATAAAGCGGCCCTCGAATTTGAGCGCCGAGCCCAGCATCACGGTAAGGACGATCGCCTGGCCGAGCAACTTGGCCACCGGGAGGGGATAGTCGTGATTGGTCAAAATGGCGTCGACCGCCGGGCCGAGCCGCACGATCCGGCCGCGGAGATCCAACGCCTTGACGGCGAAGGGAAGGATCGTGTCGTCGAGCCCTGTCTGCGCTGGCGGGCGAACCGGGACGTTCGCGTCGGAATGGTTCATCGCAACCGAATATAGGCCGCTACGGGTGAAATTTGAGGCCCGGAAAACGCGTCCGCGTTGATGCGATCAGCATGGATCGGATGACAGTCGAGATTTCTGGCTTCGCCGGGGGGATTCCGGCATGGCGACACGCCGCGCCTCGCACGCAGGCACCACGATGGGGCGGGGTCACCGGCCATTGGCCGCCAGACACCAGGTCAGGATTCCCTTTTGGGCGTGCAGCCGATTTTCCGCCTCGTCGAACACCACCGACTGCGGGCCGTCCATCACCTCGTCGGTGACTTCCTCGCCGCGATGCGCCGGCAGACAATGCATGAAGATGGCGTCCGGCTTGGCCCGCGCCATAAGCCGCGCATTGACCTGGTACGGCCGCAGCAGGTTGTGACGGCGGGCGCCGCTGCGGTCCCCCATGGAGACCCAGGTATCGGTCACGACGCAGTCGGCGCCTCGGACCGCTTCCTCGGGATCGGTACCGATGCGGATCGCGGCACCGCAGCTCTTGATCCAGTCGAGCAGCGGCTTCTTCGGCGCGAGCTCCGGCGGAGTGGCAATCTGCAGCCGGAATGCGAACCGGTCGGCAGCGTGCATCCACGAAGCGAGCACATTGTTGGTGGCGCCGGTCCAGGCGACGGTGCGGCCACGAATCGAACCACGATGCTCCTCGAAAGTCATCACGTCGGCCAGGACCTGGCAGGGATGCGAGCGCCTGGTGAGGCCGTTGATGACCGGAATCGCGGCGTGGTGCGCCAACTCCGCCACGGACTCCGGATCGAGTGCGCGAATCATGATGGCGTCGACGTAGCGGGAAAGCACCCGTGCCGTATCGGCCAGGGTTTCGCCGCGGCCGAGCTGCATCTCCTCCGCTGTCAGCATGACCACGTCGCCGCCGAGCTGGCGCATGCCGACCTCGAACGAAACTCGCGTACGCGTCGAAGGGCGTTCGAAAATCATCGCCAGCGTCTTGCCGGCGAGCGGCCGATCGTTGCGCGGGCGCTTGGCTTTCATCGCCCGCGCCGCCTCGATCATCTTGCGCAAGTCCGCGGCCGGGACGTCGATCAGGTCGAGGAAGTGCCGGACGGCGCTCATCCGGCCGCCTCCTGCTTGCTGCGAGTCTGCGCTCCGCCGACCGGCGAGGCGGCCGTCGCCCGCTGTAATTGCGCGCAGGCGCGGTCGAGGCGCGCGATCGCCTCGGCAATCTCCTGCTCGCCGATGATCAGCGGCGGCAGCAAGCGCACGACGTTGTCGCCGGCGGCGACCGTGATCATCTTCTCGGCGCGCAGCGCGTCGACCAGCTGACCGGCGGGAACGAGCGCGCGCAGGCCGATCAGCAATCCTTCGCCGCGCACTTCGACGATCACCGAAGGGTAGCGGTCTTTGATCTCTGCCAGCCGCTGTTTGAAGATCAACCCCGAGCGCCGCACCCCTTCGAGGAAGCCGGCCTCGAGCATCACGTCGAGCACGGCGCCAGCCGCGCTCATGGCCAGCGGATTGCCCCCAAAAGTCGAGCCGTGGGTACCGACCGTCATTCCCTTGGCGGCCTCGTGCGTCGCCAGGCAGGCGCCGACCGGGAAACCGCCGCCCAGCGCCTTGGCGAGCGCCATGATGTCGGGCGTCGCGCCGGTGCGTTGATAGGCGAACAACTCGCCGGTGCGGCCCATGCCGGTCTGCACTTCGTCGAATATGAGCAGCAGACCGTTGTGATCGCAGAGCTCGCGCAAAGCCCTGAGAAACGCCGGCTCGACCACGCGCACGCCGCCTTCACCCATGATCGGCTCGATCAGGATCGCCGCGGTCTCGCTGGTGATTGCGCGCTTGGCCGCCGGCAGATCGCCGAAGGCTACCTGGTCGAAGCCGTCGACGACCGGCCCGAACCCTTCCAGATATTTCTTCTGCCCAGTGGCGGCGAGCGTGGCGAGCGTACGCCCGTGGAACGCACCCTCGAAGGTAACCACCCGATAGCGCTCGGGCGCGCCGTTCGCCGCGTGATATTTGCGCGCCATCTTGATCGAGCATTCGACGGCTTCGGCTCCGGAATTGCCGAAGAAGACAACGTCGGCGAAGCTTGCTTCGCAAAGCCGGCGTGCGACGCGCTCGGCTTCCGGAATCTCGTAGAGATTGGAAACGTGCCACACCTTGTGCGCCTGCTCGGTGAGAGCGGAAATCAGGCGCGGATGGGCATGGCCGAGGGCATTGACCGCCACGCCGGAGGTAAAGTCGAGGTAGCGCTCGCCGCTCGCCGTAATCAGCCACGCGCCCTCACCCCGTTCGAATGCGAGGTTGACGCGAGCATAGGTCGGCAACAGATGCGACGTCACGGTACAGCCTGTGCATGTTGCGCAGCAACAGGCAGCGCAGCAAAAACAAAATGTGCCGCCTCGACAGGCGGCACTGTCGAGCATTGTATTTCCGCAACCTTATCTGTCAACATCGTTCGCGGCGAGCCAATTGTGCCCCCTATCATCCACATCCGGGCAGGAAGATGTGGATCGCCGGGCGCGACTCTTGCGCCAGACTCCCGCCATATTGTAGCATCTTGATCGTCGACTACGATATCTCGTGCGGCGGACAGTTACCTAAAGCGTTGGTGGTGCGTGCGTGTCGGGCGGTTTCGAGCTGCCGGGCCCAAGGGCGGATTCCGTTCAAGTCGGTGCTCGCGCCTTCGAGGAGGATTGAGCATGTCGTGGACTGACGAGCGGGTGGAATTGTTGAAGAAGCTGTGGTCGGACGGGCTGTCTGCCAGTCAGATCGCTGCCGAACTCGGTGGCATCACTCGCAACGCCGTGATCGGCAAGGTGCATCGGCTCGGCCTGTCCGGACGCGCCAAGAGCGCGTCAGCGGCCGCACCACGCCCGCGCAAGACACGCTCGCCCTCGCACATGCTGCGCATGGCGCGAGCCTCGATCCGCGGCAATACCGCGCTCGCCCACGCCTATGAGATGGAGGCCGAGGCCGCGCCGGAGCTGATCGAGAACATCATTCCCATCGGACAGCGCCGCACCATTCTCGAATTGACCGAGCAAACTTGCCGGTGGCCGATCGGCGATCCGGGCAGCACCGAGTTCTTCTTCTGCGGCGGCAACACGATCAATGGCCTGCCCTATTGCGCTTACCACGCGCGGATCGCCTATCAGCCGGCGGGCGACCGCCGCCGCGAGCGCCGCTCACTCCGTTAGGCTGTGCATACTACCGGGGCGTGGCCGCACGTGCCGATGCATTGATCGCGCCCACGCACCCTCCCCGCGGGGCGCGGCCTTAAGGGTTCGCCCTAGCCGGCTTTGCCGAAGCGGTCGTCGATCGCATAGCCGGCGCCGCGCACCGTGCGGATCGGATCGGTGGCATGGCCCCGGTTGAGGGCCTTGCGCAATCGGCCCACATGCACGTCGACCGTGCGCTCGTCGATGTAGATGTCGTTGCCCCAGACGCTGTTGAGCAGCTGTTCGCGGGAAAAGACCCGTCCGGGCCGTTCCATCAAAAATTCCAGCAGACGAAATTCCGTCGGGCCGAGGTCGACCGCGCGGCTGCCTCGTGACACGCGCTTCTTCTCGCGATCAAGCTCGAGATCGCCGATGGCCAGCACCATGGCGACGCGCTCCGGGCTGGCCCGGCGCAACAGCGCGCGAATGCGCGCCAACAGCTCCGGCACGGAAAACGGCTTGACGATATAGTCGTCGGCGCCGGTCGCCAGCCCGCGGACGCGCGCGCTCTCTTCGCCGCGCGCAGTAAGCATGATGATCGGCAGCGACTGCGTCTGCGGCCGCGCCCGCAGCCGGCGACAGAGTTCGATACCCGACAGTCCGGGCAGCATCCAATCGAGCACCACCAGATCGGGCGTGGTTTCGCGCAGGCGCGTATCGGCTTCGTCGCCGCGAGCCACGGCATCGACTTCGTAGCCTTCGGCTTCCAGATTGTAGCGCAGCAGCGTGGTCAACGGTTCTTCGTCTTCGACGATCAGGATGTTCGCTCCCATCCTCTATTCTCCTCGATCATTTGTGCATCGGAGGCGCACCAAAGCTCGTGGTGTCGCCTTTCGGCCGCTCGTCGACGATCGGGCGACCTTCGATCATGTAATGAATCGTCTCGGCGATGTTGGTAGCGTGGTCGCCCATGCGTTCGATGTCCTTGGCGCAGAACATCAGGTGCATGCAGAAGGTGATGTTGCGCGGGTCCTCCATCATGTAGGTGAGGAGTTCGCGGAACAGGGAAATGCACAGCGCATCGACGTCCTCGTCACCCTTCCATACCGCCAGAGCGGCGGACAGATCGCGACTGGCGTAAGCGTCGAGCACGTGCTTCAGCTGCGCCGATACCAGCGTGGCCATGTGCTCGACGCCGCGAATGAGCTTTTGCGGATACAAATCCTCGTCGAGCGCTACCACGCGCTTAGCGATGTGCTTGGCGTGGTCGCCGATCCGCTCGAGGTCGTTGCACAACCGCATGGCGCCGACGATCTCGCGCAGGTCGATGGCCATCGGCTGTCGCCTGGCGATGGTCAAAATCGCCTTTTCCTCGATGTCGCGCTGCATCGCATCGATCGCCGGGTCGGTGGCGATCACCCGCTCCGCCAGACTCATATCGCGCTCCACCAGGGAGCGCATCGCGTCCGTGATCTGCCGCTCGACCAGCCCGCCCATCTCGGCGGCTTTGCGGGCGAGCTCCTGCAGGTCGCTATCGAAGGCCCGGGCGGTGTGTTCGCTCATGGCGATCATCCGAAGCGTCCCGTGATGTAGTCTTGCGTGCGTTGATCACGCGGCGCGGTGAACATCTTGCTCGTCGAATCGAATTCGATCAGTTCGCCCAGATACATGAACGCGGTGTACTCCGACACGCGAGCGGCCTGCTGCATGTTATGGGTGACGATCACGATGGTGTAATCGTCGGTCAACTCGTCGATCAGCTCCTCGATCTTGGCGGTCGAGATCGGGTCCAGCGCCGAGCACGGCTCGTCCAACAGGATGACCTCGGGCCGCACCGCCACGGTGCGCGCGATGCACAGCCGCTGCTGCTGTCCGCCCGACAGGCTTTGGCCGTTGGCGCCGAGCTTGTCCTTGACTTCGTCCCACAGTGCCGCGCGCTGCAGCGAGACCTCCACGCGTCTGTCGAGCTCGGACTTCGGCAGGCGCTCGTAGAGCCTGATGCCGAATGCGATGTTCTCGTAAATCGACATCGGGAACGGCGTCGGTTTCTGGAACACCATGCCGATGCGCGCGCGCAGCAGATTGAGATCCTGTTTCGGGGACAGAATGTTCACGCCATCCAACATCACCTCGCCGGTCGCACGCTGATTGGGATAGAGGTCGTACATGCGATTGAGCACGCGCAGCAGTGTCGACTTGCCGCAGCCCGAGGGACCGATGAAGGCTGTGACCTTGTTCTCGTAAAGCGGAAGAGTGATCGAGGTCAGCGCCCTGCTCTCGCCATAGTAGAAATTGAGGTTGCGGATCGTGACTTTGTCGGTGACGCCCGCGCGGTCGGTCGGAACCGCGGTGACTGAAGGAACGGCGACTGTGGTTACGCTCATGGCTGCTTACTCGGCTCGACGAGGCTGCGGGCGCCGATGCTCAAGGCCAGGACCGCCAAGGTAATGATGAGGGCCCCGGTCCAGGCCAGGGACTGCCACCCCGTGTAGGCGCTTCCGGCAAACTGGAAGATGACGATCGGCAGGCTCGCCATCGGCGCGTTGAGATTGGTGCTCCAAAATTGGTCGTTGAAGGCAGTGAACAAGAGCGGCGCCGTCTCGCCACTGATCCGGGCGACGGCCAGCAGGAGCCCAGTCACGATTCCGGCGCGCGCGGCGCGGTAGCCGATGCGCGTGATCGCCATGGAGCGCGGCAGCCCGATCGAGGTCGCGGCCTCCCGCAGCGCGTTCGGCACCAATATCAGCATATCCTCGGTCGTGCGCACGACGACCGGTATCACGATCACGGCGAGCGCAACGCCGCCGGCCAAGCCGGAAAAATGCCCCATTGGAACGACCATGACCTCATATATGAATAGTCCGACGATGATCGAGGGCGCGCTCAGCAGAATATCGTTGATGAAACGAACGACGGTGGTCAGGCGGTCGTAACGACCATATTCGGCCATGTAGGTGCCGGCAAGAATGCCGATCGGCGTGCCGATCACCACGCCAAGTCCGGTAAGAATAAGACTGCCGACAATCGGATTGAGCAGGCCGCCGCCGTTGCCCGGAGGGGGCGGCGTCATCTGCGTGAACACATCGAGCGAAAGCCCCCTGAAGCCATACCAGAGCAGCGCGCCGAGAATAAGCACCAGCCAGCCGAGCCCGAACACCGTCGCGGCAACCGACAGAATCATCGCCAGGGCATTGCGGCGACGGCGGACAGTGTAGCGGGCGCCTGCACCGTGACTCGGCATGGCCTCACCCGATCCGGCGCTCGATCCGCAGCAGCAGATAGCGCGCCGCGGCCAGCACGATGAAAGTGATGACGAACAGGATCAGCCCGAGGGCGATCAGGGCGGAGGTGTAGAGATCGCCGACCGCCTCGGTGAACTCGTTGGCGATACTGGCGGAGATGGTCGTGCCCGGGGCTAACAACGAGGCCGAGATGCGGTACGAGTTGCCGATGACGAAAGTCACCGCCATGGTCTCGCCCAGTGCCCGGCCGAGCGCCAGCATTACGCCACCGATCACGCCGACCCTGGCATAGGGGAGCACGACGTAGCGCGCGACCTCCCAGGTCGTGCAGCCGACACCATAGGCCGCCTCCTTGAGCACGGCCGGCACCGCCTCGAATACATCGCGGGATATCGCGGTCACGAACGGCAGCACCATGATGGTGAGGATGAGCCCTGCGGTGAGCATGCCGATTCCGTAGGGAGGGCCGGTGAACAGGGGCGCGATACCGGGGAGGTTGCCGAGCGTTCTTATCAGGAACGGCTGCAGCGTTTGCTGCAAGAAGGGAGCGAACACGAATAGACCCCAGAGCCCGTAGATGATGCTCGGGATGCCGGCGAGCAGCTCGATGGCGATGCCGATCGGCCGGCGCAGCGGATAGGGGCACAGTTCGGTGAGGAAGAAGGCGATCATCAGACCGATCGGAACCGCAATGAGCATTGCGATGAACGAGGTCACGAGCGTGCCGTAGATTGGCGCCCGCGCGCCGAATTGCTCGGTTACCGGGTTCCACCGTTCGCTCGTGAGAAAGCTGAAGCCGAAAGTCTTAAGCGCCAGCAGCGAGCCGTCGATCAGGGAAATGATGACTCCACCGAGAAGCAGAAGCACGCCGATGGCGGCGGCTCGAGTCAGGTGCCGGAAGGCGACATCGCTCAACCGAAGCCGGTCGAGTACCTTGGCACGGGTAAGGGCATCGGCCGGCACCGCCACGTCTTCCCGCAGTGCTATGTCAACCACCGATCGCCTCCGGTCGGACTCCATCGCGACGGGGCTCCTCTTCCGCATTCCTCCCTGGCGATCAGGGAGGGTAGGCGGATGTGGCGCCCACCGAAACAGTCTAACCGGCTTCCGCACAACATGTTGTGCGGAAGACCGGTACGCAAAGCACAGCCGCTGTTGCCAGAGCGGACACTCTCGCCGGTTGCGTTCAACCTTAATGCGCCGCCGCGCCGGCGTAGAGCGCCTTGCCGCTGGCGTCCTTTATTTCGCTCGCCCAGACCTTCTCGATTTCGCCGACGACCTTTTTGGGCATGGGGATGTAGTCGAGTTCCTCGGCCATCTTGTCGCCGTTGGCATAGGCCCAGGCGAAGAACTTCAGCGCCTCGACGGCCGCAGCCGGATCGGTCGGCTGTTTCGGGATGAGAATGAACGTCGCCGCGGTCATCGGCCACGATTCCGCCCCCGATTGGTTGGCCAGGATCACTCCGTAGCCGGGCGCCGAATTCCAGTCCGCATTGGCCGCCGCCGCCTGGAAGGCTGCGCTGGTCGGGGCGACGGTTTTGCCGTCCTTGTTCACCATTTTGGTATAAACCAGCTTGTTCTGCAGCGCGTAGGCGTACTCGATGTAACCGATCGCGCCGGCGGTCTGGGCCACGTTGTTGGAGACGCCCTCGTTGCCTTTGGCGCCGATACCGATCGGCCACTCGACCGACGTGGCGGTGCCGACTTTTGTTTTCCAATCGGCGCTGACTTGCGCCAGGTAGTAGGTGAAATTGAAGGTTGTGCCCGAGCCGTCGGACCGGTGGACGACCGCGATCGCCAGTGCCGGAAGCTTGACATCGGGATTGAGCTTTTTGATCGCCGGGTCGTCCCAGTTCTTCACGGTGCCGAGAAAGATCGCGGCGAGCGTCGGCCCATCGAGAACGAGCTCGCCAGGCTTGACGCCTTCGACGTTGAGCACCGGGACAATGCCGCCCATTACCGTCGGAAACTGAATGAGGCCGTATTTGTCGAGATCGGCACCTTTGAGCGGGGCGTCGGTCGCGCCGAAGGTGACAGTCCTCGCCTCGATCTGCTTGATGCCGCCGCCCGAACCGATCGATTGATAGTTGAGCCCGACCCCGCTCTCCTTCTTATAGGCATCCGCCCATTTGGCGTAGATCGGGTAGGGGAACGTCGCCCCGGCTCCGGAAAGGTCTGCGGCGGCCGCGGGAAGCACTGTCACGGCTAGAAAACCGGCGACGGCAATCGATCTGAGTTGGTGTTTCACCGGGACTCTCCCAGTCAGGGGGGATTTCGGACGACGCAAATCATGCGCCGACGTGGGTTTGCGGACCCGTTCGGGACCTGCCGTTCCGTGATACGTCATTTGGTATCGCGCTGCCGCAGAGATCACTTGATCAGACGAAACCCGCAGCTGCGGAACGCTTAGTGTCGGCACGTCACCGTTCTATGAGCCGAGGATGACAGGGACGTGACACCAGAACCAATTGATATACCAGCGTTTCATGCGGCCGACCGAAATGGGGTTGCGGGTAAGTGTACGGTGAAAGTGGCGCCGGCGCCCGGCTTACTTTCGATTATCAATCGACCGTGATGCCGATTGAGAATGTGCTTGACGAGCGCGAGGCCAAGGCCTGTGCCGCCCTGCGCGCGGCTTTCCCTGACATCGACACGATAAAACCGCTCGGTCAGGCGCGGCAAGTGCTCCGGCGCGATGCCCGGCCCGTAATCGCGGACGCCGACCTGCACTTCCGGCTCGCCCTCCGCCGACACGCCCTGCGCCAGGGTGACGTCGACGCGCTTGCCGGCGGCGCCGTATTTGAGGGCGTTCTCCACCAGATTTTCGAACACGCGGACCAACTCGTCGCGATCGCCGGGAACGGTCAATGCACCGGCGGCCTCGACATGGACAGTGGCGCCGCGGTCGCGGGCCAACGTCTCGAGGCCGTCAACCACCTGACGCACGATCGGCACAAGGTCCACCGGAGTGTCGGGGCGGCGGTGCGCGTTGAGCTCGATGCGCGACAGCGACAACAGATCGTCGATGAGCCGTGCCATGCGCCGCGCCTGTTCCTGCATGATGGCAAGAAAGCGCTCCCTTGCCTTGTCGTCGTCGCGCGCGGGCCCCTGCAAGGTCTCGATGAAACCCGCAAGCGACGCCAGAGGCGTACGCAACTCGTGGCTGGCGTTGGCGACGAAATCGGCACGCATCTCTTCGACGCGACGCAGCGGAGTAAGGTCGTGGAAGGTCATGAGCACCAGATCGGGCACCCTGAGGTTCGGCTGACGCTTCACCGGCATGACGATCGTCTCGAACCAGCGATCGAGCGGCACGCGCTCAGAATATTCGACCCGCTGCGGCTCGCTACGCGCGTAGGCGCGCCCGATGGCCTCGATCAGCTCGGGCATCCGCAACGCCAGCGAAACCGGTTCGCCCTCACGCAGAGCCGGGGCGAGCGCGCGCGCCTCTTCGTTGAGCGCCAAGACGCGCCCGTCCCGGTCGAGCGCAATCACCGGGTCGGGGAGCCCGGCAACGACCGCCTTAAGCGGGTCGCCGGCGCGTTCGGAAACCGCGGCCGGCCGCGGCAGGCGGCTCGATTCCTCGCCGGCCCGCATGGCGAGGAACGCCGCGGCGGTGACGATAGCGAAGCCCGCGAGCGCGTAGACGCCGGCGACGGCGCCGATGATCGCCAAGCCTGCGAACACGATGGCTGCGGCGAGGGTCACGAGCCGCGCGCCGCGCCATCTGCTCTTTCCCAGCGCCGCGCGATCCTCGTTCAAGCTCATTCAGGTAACCCCGTGCCGCCGACCGTTTGATCCCGCGGATCAAGATGCGTCCGATCGCTCTCGGGCCAGGTCGGTCGCGGCGTTGATCGGGGCTGCAACCGGCCGTGCGAGCCGCCGCGCAGCGCGGCCCAGCAAAACTTCGCGTGTTCCGAGAATGAGCAACGACACCGCGAACGGAATAATATAGTACAGCAGACGGAACAGCAGCAGTCCGGCCAGCAGATCCTCCTTATCGAACTGCCATAGCGCCACCATCATGGTCGCATCGAACACGCCGAGCCCGCCCGGGGCGTGACTGGCGAAGCCTAACAGCGTTGCGGCCACGAAAATGACGGCAACCGGCACGAAGCCGAGATGCGGCTCGTCGGGTACCAGCCAATACATCGCCAGCGCGCAGCAGGCCAGATCGAGAATGCCGATGGCAATTTGCAGGAGCGTCAGCGGTCCGCCGGGCAACGTTACTTGCCAGCCCTCGCGGCCGATGACCCGCGGCTTCACCCAGACCCACGCCACATAGCAGCCCAGCAGGCCAAGGATTACCAGCGCCAGGAATCGGTTGAGCCAAAACGGCAGCTGGTCGATGTCGCTCGCCTGCTGCGGGGCATAGAGGATGCCGAGGCTGAGAACAGTGGCATTGCCGAGCCAAAAAGTGAGCCCGGCGACGAAGCAGATCTTGGTGACCTCAAGCACGCTGAGCCCCGAGGCGGAATAGATGCGGTAGCGCACCGCTCCGCCGGAAAAGACGCTGGCGCCGACATTGTGCCCGATCGCATAGCTGGTGAAGCCGGCGAGCGCAGCAATGCGGTAGGGGACCTCCGTACGCCCGATTGTCCGCAGCGCGAACAGATCGTAGAAGGTGAGCGTTAGGTAGCCGGCAGCGACGAACAGGCCGGCAATGCCGAGGGTGCGCCAGTCGGTTGCTTCGAGCGCGTCGAGGAGCTCGTCGGGTTCGATATTGCGGAGGATGCGATAGAGCACCACCGCCGCTACGGCGATGATGGTGAGGCTGATCGCCACCCCCAGTCGATTAAGGCCGATCTTGCGGTCGAAGAAGCGCGCGGTTCCACGCAGTCTCGCTAACATTCCGCGCTCCAGAGCCGCTCCTCGTCGTGCATCAATCGGCCGTCTCGGTCCGCTGTTCCGGCGGGACGGCCTCCCCTAGCAGATGTCGCTTTCGCACGCGAGTACGGCTGCGGACATCCTCCGGCCGCGCTGTTCGGCCACACCCGGCGCGGCAACGATGACGGCCAAGGTGAACGACAACGAGAGCGAGCGCCCGTTCGTTTCTCGGTCTGCGGCCGGCCACAAGGGGCCATGATCCGCGCGGCGATCCCGCCGGACTGGGTGCCGGGAGTTTTGTGGTTGACGTCAGGGAGCGTGCTCCGCTTGGTATTGCCAACAAACCTCAGGGAGAAGCGCCCATGACCAGAACCAAGCCGCCGTTTCGCGCCGATGTCGTCGGCAGTCTGTTGCGTGCGGCGCCGTTGAAGGCGGCGCGCGCAAAGCGGGAGAAGGGCGAGATCGGAGCAAGTGAGCTTGCCGCCGTGGAAGACCGCGAGATCGAACAGATCATCAGGAAACAGGCCGAGGTCGGATTGAAAGTGGCAACCGACGGCGAGTTCCGCCGTTCGTGGTGGCATTTCGATTTCTTTCGCATGCTCGACGGCGTCGAGCTGTACGCGCCCGACCACGGCATCCAGTTTCACGGCATCCAGACCAGGGCGCAGAGCGTTCGCATCACCGGCAAGCTCGGTTTGTCCAACCACCCGATGCTCGACCATTTCCGCTTCCTTAAGGCGCATACGCAGGCCGTGCCGAAGATGACCATTCCGAGCCCCAGCGTGCTGCATTTTCGCCTGGAGCCGGACGCCGTGAACGCCGAAATTTACGCCGACCGTGACGCCATCTTCGACGATCTGGCGGAAACCTACGGCCGGACCATTCGCGCGTTTTACGATGCCGGCTGCCGTTATCTGCAGTTCGACGATACCGCATGGGCTTATCTTTGCTCGCAGGCCGAGCTGACCAAGGCGCGAGCGCGCGGGCTCAACGCCGAGCGTCTCGCGCAGGACTATGCCCGTTTGATCAATCGGGCGCTCGCGTACAAGCCCGCCGACATGGTGATCACCACGCACGTGTGCCGCGGCAATTTCCGCTCGACGTGGATTTCCGAGGGCGGCTATGAGCCCGTCGCCGAGATACTGCTCAGGTTGAATTATGACGGCTATTTTCTCGAATACGACAGCGCGCGGGCCGGCGGCTTCGAGCCGCTGCGCTTCCTGCCCAAGGGCAACAAGATCATCGTGCTCGGTCTCGTCACCACCAAGACCGGCGCGCTGGAAAACAAGACGGAAGTCAAACGACGCATCGACGAGGCCACCAAATACGTCGCGCTTGATCAGCTTTGCCTGTCGCCGCAATGCGGCTTCGCTTCCACTGAGGAAGGCAACATCCTTGCCGAGGAGGAGCAATGGGCCAAACTGCGCATTATCGTGGAGCTGGCGGAAGAGGTATGGGGTTAAAGACGGCCGGCAACCGGCGCGCCTCCGCGTCTGCTTTGTCTTGCAGCGGACGCGATCAGCGTCTTCGCGTGACCAACTTCGATCCGCCGACGCGCTTGTGCACATGAACCATGAGCGCCATGGCGAACAGCGGAGTCGCCAGATTGAGGAGCGGAATCGCGACGAAACCGGCGATCAACAATCCGCCGACATAGACCGTCGTGGCGTTGCGCTTGCGCAGCGCCTTGGCCTCGGCCGGCGGGCGAAAGCGCATGGCCGCGAGCTCGAAATACTCGCGGCCGAGCAGCCAGGCGGTGGCGAGAAAGAAGACTACGGCACCGAAGCCGGCGAACAGCAAGAACGGCACGGCGCAAACGTAGACCACGATCGCCAGCAGCGCCGTCTTGGCGCCTTGCAGAACAGCGAGCCAGAGCGGCAGCGGCACGCCGGGCGCATCGGCCGGATAGTGCTCGCGTTCGACTTGTTCGGCGATCTGGTCGGCGAAGAAGCTGGCGACGAAAGCTGTGACCGCCGGCATAAGCAGGACGCTGCCGACGATGACGCCGAGGCTCGCGGCAATCGAAAATAGCCAGGCAAGGACGCTCGCCGGCGCATGGGCGGGTGCGCCCAACGTCGTCTCCAGCGAGTTGCTGGCGTGGCCGACCAGCCAGAGGATCAACCGGTCGAGCGCGATGGCCACGACGATGATGAGCGCGAGCGCCAACCCGATCGATTTCCAGAGGATCTCGCGCAGCGGCGGCGTGAACATCTGGGTGAACGCCATAACCGCTTCGTCGAACACGCGATGACGTCCCCTGCTTGGCGCGGCGCGAAGGCACAGGTAGCGACGGCGCGCCGCGGGTACAAGGGGCGTCAGGCGGCGATGGCTCGCCGTGTCGGCGCTCAAGCGGCGGCTTGCGGAGCAAGCGCCGCCGGCCCCTCGTCGAAAGGCTGCAAACCGGCGCCACTGCCTTGCCCGTCATCTGCCGGTGCGCGCGGCAGGTCGGCCCAGTGCAGCGTCTTGTAGTCGAACCCCCTGGCGACCGTCGGTTTGACGACGTTGAAATAGGGAGAAATGTCGAAGTCGCGCGGGCAGTAGAGCGATGAGTGGCGTATCTCCAGCATCTGCTCCAGGGCCTGCACGCTGCGCGCGGCGGTGATCTTCGGCAGGATCGGATAGCGCACGGTGCTGAACGCATCGGCGATCAGCGCCGAGCAGATCAGCCGCGAGGGATCGCCCGAACCGAGCGCCATCATCCGCCGACGCCAGCGTTGCGGCACCGGCAGCGGGAACAGATAGCGCATGAGGTCGATGATGTTTTTCAGATCATAGGCGAAGCCGATGCGCGCGACCGCATAGGCGCATACTGTCGCACAATCCGCCGCGGTCAGGCCGATCGGCCGGCAAATACGGGTGTGATAGCGGGAATACTTCGACAGCGGTGCCGAAACGACACCTTCCCCGACATTGGCCTCGATCAAGACGTGCGGTTCGCCGTCCTCGGTAGCGCGCTCGGCCAGCGGTCCGACATGGAGCGCCGCGTGCGACCAGGTCGATTGCGTCAAATATTTTATAACGCCGGCGATGTGGGTGTTGCCCTCGACCAAAAGCACATCGCCGGGCTCCAGCGAGGAACGCAGCGCCTCCGGCTCGCTCGAGGTGAACGGCTCGTAGTTGCGCACCGGCTCGTCGAGATAGCGCGCGATCAGCCGCCCGATGCCATCGAGCATTCTGCTGCTCATTGTGCCTCCGCGGTGCGGTCGCACGGTTGCGCCGTGCTGTTGGTTGACGTGCTTGCCGTCAATCTAACCGATCGCGGTTGCAATTTGGTTCACACGGCCGGCCTCGTCGTCGGCCGAAGCTCGACCATTGCATTTGCGCGCGGGACACCGTTCGGGCAGTCTGCCGCGAGTCGCAACCATCCGGAAACCATGGCGCGATTGAATCGCCGCTCATTCCTGGCCGCCGCCGCCGCACTGGCGGCGCGGCCCGCGTTCGGTGCGGCGACGCCGCTCGCGGCCAGCGTCGATGTCGTGATCGTCGGCGCGGGAGCAGCCGGCATCGCGGCCGCCCGCCGCGTCGCCGGCGCCGGACGAAAGTTCGTGCTGCTCGAAGCCAGCAATCAAATCGGCGGCCGCTGCATCACCGACACGAGCACCTTCGGCGTGCCCTACGACCGCGGCGCCCACTGGATCCATACTCCCGACCTCAACCCGGTGACCAAGCTCACGCCGCGCCGCGGCATCGAGGTCTATCCGGCGCCGGCCGGCCAGAAGGTGCGCATCGGCCGCCGTTACGCGCGCGAAGGCGAACTCGAGGATTTTTTGTCGCTGCAAGTGCGCGCCAATCGCGCCATCGCCGAAGCGGCGCGCAAGGGCGATGTCTCCTGCGCCCAGGCGCTGCCCAATGACCTCGGCGACTGGCGGCCGTTGGTCGAATTCGTGCTCGGACCGTTCGGCTACGGTAAGGACTTGGTGCAAGTCTCGGCGGCGGATTTCGCCAAATCCGCCGAGCGTACCGCCGACGCCTTCTGCCGGCAGGGGTTCGGTACGCTGCTGGCTTCGCTCGCCGATGGGATCGCGGTTCACCTGTCGACGCCGGCGACCGCGATCGATACCCGACACAACGTTGCGGTCGAGACACCGAAAGGCACGATTACCGCCCGCGCCGCCATTGTCACCGTTTCGACCAACGTCGCGACTTCGGGCGCTATCAAGTTCACTCCCGAACTGACCTCATCGCACCTCGATGCCTTGGGCAAGCTTGCGCTCGGCAGCTACGACCACATTGCGCTCGAAATCGACGGCAACCCCCTCGGCCTCGAGAGCGACGATCTGTTGTTCGAGAAATCTTCCGACTCGCATACCGCCGCCATGCTCGCCAATGTTTCCGGCACGCCGCTGTGCCTCGTCGAGGTGGCCGGCACATTCGGCCGCGATCTCGCCGCGCAAGGCGAAGCCACGATGGTCGACTTCGCCGCCAACTGGCTGGCCGGCCTCTACGGCGCCGACGTGAAGAAGGCGATCAAGCGCTCGCAGGCCACGCGGTGGAACGATGAGCCGTGGACGCTCGGCGCCTTTTCGGTCGCTGCCCCGGGCGCGCAGAGTGCGCGGCGCGTCCTGACGGCGCCGATGCGTGACGCCATCTGGTTTGCCGGCGAGGCGGCGCACGAAACGCTGTGGGGCACGGTGGGCGGCGCTTGGGAATCGGGCGAGCGCGCCGCCGACGCGGTGCTGCGCCGCCTCGGCCCGGTCAGGGAAGCGCCGGCGGCGCCACAGGCCGAGGCAGCGCCCAAGCGCAAAGCAAAGCCGAGCCGCGCGGCACCGCAAGCGCCGGTGCGCTACGGCGCGACGCCGCGCATCATGCGCGGCGAGCCGCGCTGACTGCGCGTTCAGGCGCGCAGCACTCCGCCGGTCCGCTTACCGACTTCGGCCACGATCTTCGCCGCCAGAGCCTCGATCTCCACATCCGTCATGGTGCGCTCACGCGGCTGCAGCGTGACGGCGATCGCGACTGATTTTTTTCCCGGCTCAATGCCGGGTCCCTCGTAAAGATCGAACACGTTCACACCGGCGACCAGTTTGCGGTCGACCGAAGCCGCCGCCCGCACGATGTCGGCGGCTTTCACATTGCGCTCCACCACGAAGGCGAAGTCGCGTTCGACCGGCTGGAACGGCGACAGTTCGAGCGGCGCCTTGGCGCGTGTCGCCTTGGCCTTGGCTTCGGGGATGCGCTCGAGGATGACCTCGAAGGCGACGAGCGGCCCTTCGACGTCGAGCGCCTCGAGCGTGTTGGGATGCACTTCGCCGAAATAGCCGAGCACGTTTTGCGCACCGATCCGGATGGTTCCCGAGCGGCCCGGATGCAACCAGGGCGGGCCGCCCGGACTCACTTGCAGGGCCTGGGCCGGCGCGCCGGCTGCCGCCAGCACGGCGAGCGCGTCGGCCTTGACGTCGAAGGCATCGACCTCGCCGTCGCGCTTGGTCCAATGGCGTCCGATCCCGGAGGGCTTGGCGAGCGCGCGCCGCACGCCGGCCGCTGCGGTGAACTGATCCTGCGGCCTCTCGCCCCGAAACACCTGACCGACTTCGAACAAGCCGACATCGGCGAAACTCCGGTCCGCGTTCCTTTGCGCCGCGTGAATGAGTCCCGGAACAAGGCTAGGGCGCATGTCGGAAAGATCGGCCGCGATCGGGTTCGCGAGCGCAAGCTGCGGCGTGCCGCCGCCGAACAGTTCGGCCTGGCTTTTGGCGATGAACGACCAGGTCACGGCCTCGATCAGGTTGCGTGCGGCGAGCGCCCGCTTGGCCTTGCGGGTGCGCGACTGCAGCGTCGTCAGCACCGGCCTGCGCGGCGCCTCGCCGCGGTCGAACGGCGTTGCCGGCACGCGATCGACACCGACGATACGCACCGCCTCTTCGACCACGTCGGCCTTGCCTTGCACGTCGGGCCGCCACGACGGCACCGCGATCTTGACCCGCTCGCCCTGGCCGGCGACGAAGAAGCCGAGGCGTTCGAGTATCCCTCGCGTCTCGGGCAGCGGTATCGCCAGACCGGAGAGCCGCTCCAGCTCGGAGAGCGGGAAATCGATGACCCGCTCGGGCGCTTGCGGGCTGCCGGCGAGGAAAAAATTCGACGGTTGGCCGCCGCAGAGATCGAGCACCAAAGTGGTCGCCAATTCCAGGCCGGGCAGCGTGAATGCCGGGTCGACGCCGCGCTCGAAGCGATAGCGCGCGTCGGAATTGATGGCGAGCTTACGGCCGGTCTGCGCGATATTGATCGGATTCCACAACGCCGATTCGATGAGCACGTCGGTGGTCGTTTCGGAGCAGCCGGTCTCTTCGCCGCCCATGATGCCGGCGAGGGACTCTACGCCGCGCTCGTCGGCGATGACGCACATCGTCTCGTCGAGCGCATAGGTCTTGCCGTCGAGCGCCAGCAGCGTTTCGCCGGCGCGCGCGCGGCGCACCGTCAGATTGCCCGCCACCTTGGCGGCGTCGAAGACGTGCAGCGGGCGGCCACGGTCATAAGTGATGAAGTTGGTGATATCGACCAGCGCATTGATCGGGCGCAGCCCGATCGCGGTCAGTCGTTTTTGCAGCCAATGCGGGGAGGCTCCGTTGTTCACGCCGCGAACGAGGCGCAGCGCGAACGCCGGGCAAAGGTCCGGCGCCTCGATCGTGACCGCGAGCGGAGAAGCGAACGCACCTTCGACCGCCTTGATGCTCGGGTCGCGGAATTTGCCCATGTCGGCGGCGGCGAGATCGCGGGCGATGCCGTGCACGCCGGCGCAATCGGGCCGGTTCGGCGTGAGATTGATTTCGATCACCGGATCGTCGAGGCCGGCCCACTGCGCGTAGTTGGCGCCGACCGGGGCATCGCCGGGCAGATCGATGATGCCTTCGTGATCGTCGGAGATTTGCAACTCGAACTCCGAGACCAGCATGCCGCGGCTCTCGACGCCGCGAATGGTGCCGACGGCGAGAGTCATGTCCTTGCCGGGAATGTAGGCCCCGGGCGGCACAAACACGCCGGTCATCCCGGCGCGCGCATTGGGCGCGCCGCACACCACCTGGATCGGCTTGCCGTCGCCGGTATCGACCATGCAGACGCGCAAGCGGTCGGCGTTGGGATGCTGCCTCGCCTCGACGACGCGGGCGATGACGAACGGCGCGAGCTGCTTGCCCTTGTCCTCGATGCGCTCAACCTCGAGCCCGATCATGGTGAGCTTGTCGGCGATCTCGGAAAGCGATCGATCGGTCTCCAGGTGCTCCTTGAGCCAGCGAAAGGTGAATTTCATCATGGGCGTCTTTGAGCAACGAGCTGGGTCGCAACGAATAGGCGATCCTCGTCAGAGAGATTACTAATCTGCACTATGGCTTGTCTGGACTGTTCGACGAGATCAAGCGTCTCTGCACGGCCGAATGGAAATGGCGAAGGGTCATAGTCGGCTCTGTGACGACGCTCCTGGAGCAAAATGAATGTTTGCCCAATGATTGCCACGCCAGAGCCGCGATGACTCGAAATTTGCTTGAAGACGTCTTTGGATCTCCCGTGACCTATCGATCGATAAATCGGAGCGTAAACATCCCAAGATTTATTGTATCCAACGAGCTTGTCCGCGCTCAACTTGGCCAACGCATGAAAGAGAGCGTAGTAGGCGCTCGAAACAGCTCGACGCAACGACGTTTGCCGGGGCTTGCCTTTTTCTAATTGCGCGAGTTGTGAGGCGATGTCTAAAAGATCGTCGTGCATCATGACTAGAACGCCGTCGACTTTTCGTCTGGTGGGCGCTCATCGTCAGGCCGCCGAATATAGAGGTAGGACAGACGATCGTCCCCAGCTTTTTCCAGCACCTGGGCGACGGCTACATTGGCAGAAGCTGAGACCTCACCTGGAATCTTAAGGGTTTGTGGTCTTAGCACCGCTGTGACGAACACCGCGGGCTCTCCGTCGTGATCGACATCCTCTCTTATTTCAATGTGGTCGAAGCCATGGGCACCAAGCGCCTTCTTTAGCGCCGCTTCGATACTGGCTTCCAACGCTCCAGTCATTTTCGTCTCCACTGGGATCGCACCTCGAGAGTATGCCGTTGGCTGTGCTGTTGCCAGTTGCTAGCCGCTCAATCCTCCCGCCAGTGTCGGCAAGTCGAGCGGGCGGAAGCCGTAATGGGAAAGCCAGC
>Ga0187782_10000665_pt1 | contig 23969 bp, 20 predicted proteins | sample 0715_SJ02_MP15_2_FD_132454 | JGI IMG/M metagenome (GOLD analysis project Ga0187782, IMG submission 132454) | Tropical peat soil microbial communities from peatlands in Department of Meta, Colombia - 0715_SJ02_MP15_20_MG | ecosystem: Environmental > Terrestrial > Soil > Wetlands > Peat | place... | reverse complement strand
GCAGCGATTCTTCTCGAGTTTCGCCACGGTGAGGCTGATGCCTTCGATCGAGATCGATCCCTTGTAAACCGTGTATTTTTCGACCTCGGCGGGAAGTTTCACATGCAGCCACCAGTTTTCGGAGTCGGCGATGCGCTCGAACGCGATCAGCTTGCCGACGCCATCGACGTGTCCCTGCACAACGTGGCCGCCGAAACGGCCGTCGGCTTTCATGGGGAGTTCGAGATTGACGAGTGCGCCTTCGTGAATGCGCGAGAAGGAAGTGCGTACCCAGGTTTCGGGCGCGAGATCGGCGCAGAACGAGCCGGGCTGGATATCGAGCGCAGTCAGGCAGACGCCGCTAACCGCGACGCTGTGGCCCGTTCCAAGTTCTTTGGGCGTGTTCTGGGCGGCGATGGTGATGCGGCGGTTTTCGCCCCTTTGCTCAATACGAGTGATGCGCCCAACTTCTTCTACGATGCCAGTAAACATGAGGACCTCCGGGATGAACTGAATATGATAGCGGGAATTGTTGATTTTTGATTGTTGAATGAAAACCAAGACCGCGCCGCCTGGAGTTTTTTCAATCAACAATCAACAATCAACAATTGCATCTGCGTACGGATCGCGCAAATAGCCTTCGACCGCGAAGTCTTCGGCGAAGCGGTGGAGGCGGAGTCCGCGAACTTCCAAGGAATGTGGCGCCTCGCGGTCGCATCCGCTTGTGAACGGGACGGCGTCTGAGCCAAGAAGCTTCGGAGCGTAGTAAAGAAAAACTTTGTCGACGACGTTGGCGGCGAGAGTTGCCGCGTTCACCGCAGATCCACCTTCAATCATCAGGCTGGTGATTTCGAGTTCGCCGAGGCGGCGCAAAATCGCGTGCAGGTCGGGACGGCCGTGGGGCGGAACAGCGGGAATTGTTTCGACGCGAATTCCGCGTTGCTCGAGTTGTTGGCGCTTGCTCTCCTCGGGAGATGCAGTGAAGACGAGCAAGTCACTGTTCACCGCGGTTTGCGCGATGCGCGAATCGAGCGGAAGGCGCAGATGCGAATCGAGGATCACGCGCAGCAAGGGACGTCGGCGGGGGAAACCGCTGCGGTCGGTGAGGAGGGGATTGTCGGCGAGGATGGTGCCGATGCCGGCAAGAATCGCGTCGTGCTGGTGCCGTAACTCGTGCGCGTGGGCGCGCGCGGCTTCGCCGGTAAGCCAGGTTCCGGTGAATTCACTCTTGCGCGAGCTTTGGTTGGACGCGGCTGGCGGGGCGATTTTGCCGTCGAGCGACATCGCCGACTTGAGCGCCACGAACGGGACGCCGTGGCGGATGTAGCGGGCGAAGGCTTCATTCAACGCCCGGGCCGCGTCTTCGAGCGGTCCGACCTCAACCTGAACGCCTGCCGCGCGCAATTGCTCGAATCCTTTTCCGCTGACTTTAGGGTTTGGGTCGGGCATGCAAGCGACTACGCGGCGAATGCCAGCTTTGATCAGCGCGTCGCTGCAGGGAGGCGTGCGCCCTTGATGGGCGTGGGGTTCGAGATTGATGTAGAGCGTGCCGCCGCGGGCTTTGGAGCCAGCGGCTTCCAGCGCGAGAATTTCGGCATGCTTCACGCCCGCGTAGGTGTAGGTTCCTTCACCGACGATGTGGCCTTCGGAGTCCGAGATCACTGCGCCAACGTAGGGATTGGGCGAGGCAAGGCCGATTCCCGCGCGGGCGAGATCGAGGGCGCGGAGGAGAAAATGCACATCTGCGGCTTGTGCCGACATTCAGGGAAAATCTACCACGCGCACGTGATCGAATGAGGACGAGGCAGGGCAAACCGCAATTATGCTCGAGTTCGGTTTTGCCCAACCTGCTCCTTAACCCGGGACATGGCGAGGAAGTACAACCTTATCGCAGCTGCGACAGAGACCGCTACGAAAGCGAACTGCTTTGCCAATTCCCAATAGGTGAGGCTAAACCAGAAAGCCTTGCCGATCATCAAGCCGACACCCAAGCCCGCGACAAAGCCGAAACCGATGGCGTTTGTGATTGCACCGCGTAGCGAAAGCTTGCTGAGCCACCCATCCGGTTGCAGTTGCTCGAACATAAACCCTCCAACCGTGTTAATCATTAGCAGGACTTGCCGCCCCGACTCAGTGATCGCTGTCACCTAGGCGCACACCTATCGCGTTCGTGGAGGGAAGCTGTTGAAATCGTCGTCTTCGATTTCGGCGGCGGCGGCGCCGCTGCGGCCCTTCGGGCCGCGGCGCAACGGAGCGCCAACCCGGGCATACGGATCTCCTTCAGGAGGTTTTTCCTTCTTCCGCAGCAGTTGGCGAACCGCTTCTCGAAACTCCTCTAGCAACGAAAGTTTCTTCTTGTCATCCGGCATAAACACTCCGCTCACTCAAATAACGAGTCCACAAATTCTTTCGGGTCAAAGGGCAGCAGATCTCCGGCTTTTTCGCCTACTCCAACGTAGCGCACGGGCAGGCCGAGTTCACGGCAAATCGCAACCACGACTCCGCCTTTCGCAGTGCCGTCGAGCTTGGTCAGAACGATCCCCGTTACGCCCGCGGACTCGGTGAACAGGCGCGCCTGTTGTAGTCCATTTTGCCCGGTGGTCGCGTCCATCACAAGGAGCGTTTCATGTGGGGCGCCGGGAATGATGCGCTGGGCGGTGCGGCGCATTTTTTCCAGCTCAGACATCAAGCTGGTCTTCGTGTGCAGGCGGCCGGCAGTGTCGACCACGACGTAATCGGTCTTGCGGGCGACGGCGGCTTGCAAGGCGTCGAAAAGAACGGCGGCGGGATCGCCTCCCGGCTTGGTTTTGATGACTTCGGTCCCGGTGCGATCTCCCCAGATTTCGAGTTGTTCGATGGCGGCGGCGCGGAAGGTATCGGCCGCGCACAGCAGAACGTTTTTTCCTTGCGCGCGAAAAGTCTGCGAGAGCTTGCCGATGGTCGTGGTCTTGCCGGTGCCGTTGACGCCGACCACGAGAATTACTTCCGGCGAGCCTTCGACTTTGTTGACTGGGCGCGAGGTGGCTGCGCTCAGAATCGCGAGCAGTTCTTCTTTCAACAGGCGCTTGAGTTCGTCGACATCTTTGATTTGCTTGCGGTCGGCTTTGTCCCGGAGTTTGCCGAGCACTTCCTGTGTGGTCTTGGTGCCGAGGTCAGCGCCGATGAGAGTGGCTTCGAGATCGTCGAGGGTGTTGCGGTCAATCTCCTTGCCGATGGAGACGACGGCTTCGATGCGCTCGGCGAGATTCTCGCGCGTGCGCGTGACCGCCTGCTTCATGCGGTCGAGAAAGCTGGGCTTCTTTTTCTCTTCTTCGAGGCTGCCGAACAGAGTCTGGATCATAAGAACGCTAAGAGTCGATTATACGGGGAGCGGCGCAGCGGCGTTCTCAGCGCGTTGCACTCCGGGAAGCTAATTGTTGATTTTTGATTTTTGATTGTTGATTAAAAACCCCGGAATCGCGCAACGGATGAGCTCTATGGCTTTTCAATCAACAATCAAAAATCAACAATGGCTGCGCTCAGTCGCGTACCAGTGGCAGATCGCGTACAGGCAGGCCGAAGCCGTTGGCCAGCCGGCGGCGGTGTTCGAGAATCCGCTGCATTTCTTCCGGCGTACCACGCACTGGCGGATCGTGCGCAATCGCATCCTGAAGCATGGCCCAGCTTACTTCGGAGGCGATGACGCTATCGCGCGCTTCAGGGAATCCCAGGTTTTTTCCGGTGAGGATCGAGCGTGCGAAAACCTCGACCATCACGTCGAGCTTCTTGTCGTTGAACGCGGCCGTCTTCTGAAATGTCTCGTGGACGCCATACAGCTCGACTGTCGCTTCCTCAAAGTCGTGGCGCATGCGGGCGACCCCTTTGGTGCCGATGGCATCGACGTAACAGTTGTGCGGCTGCTCCTTTGCCAGATGGCCGTAGATGAATCCCTGGGTGATGTCGAAGACCACACCGTTGGCGAAGGTACCGTGCACCTGCACCCACCAAGGGTCCTTGTAACCCCATAAGCGGATGCCCTGCGCATGCCAGGTTTGATACTCGCTCTGGGCATACCAGCGTGCCACGTCAACGTAGTGCATGCCGCAATCGTGAAAGGGCGGGCCTTCCGGGTCGTGGCCTTCAAGCGGCATGTGGCCGGGCGTCATGTGGCAGATGCGAATCACGGCCAGGTCGCCGATTTCGCCGGCGGCGATGAATTGCTGCAGTTCCTTGTGATACCAGGCGTTGCGATTGAATAGATTGACGGCGACCATGCGGTCGCTGGCTTCGATCTCGCGCACCAGCTGCCACTCGGTCGCGACGTCGGCGGCGAGCGGCTTCTCTGCCAGCACGTGCTTGCGGTGGCGGAGTGCCTGGCGAATCTGCTGGGGACGGGCGTCGGCCAGGGTGAACAAGCCGACGGCGTCGATGGAGGGATCGCGGAAAATGGCTTCGGGATCGTTACAGATGGTGGCGTTCGGGATTTGCTGGCCGGCCAGTTGGCGCGCGGGATCGCAGATATCGTAGACAGCGGCGACTTCCCAGAGTTCGCTTTCCTGCATGGCGGCCGCAAACCCGCGCCCCATGCGGCCGTATCCGATGATTCCCGCTCGCAGTTTCTTAGACATGCCGACTTATCGATGTTACGGGGAAGCTGAACAATGGGGCGGTGATCGGCGTCACAAGCGAATGGCGGAGGCCGCTGCTCGATTATTTCCCGACTCGCTGGCGCGGAAGAGGGAATCCAACCCGGTAGTCGTCGTGGCGGAGCCCGTTTCAGCGCACGGCATGCGTTGCTAACGGATTGCCCGCCGCCACGTCCGTGCGATGATGAGTACTGTGACGACTGGAGCCGTACCGCAGCCGCTGGCCAATCCCTCGACCTTTCGCCGGGTCTTCAAGGCATTTCACTACCGCGATTTCCGCCTGATGTGGATTGGGGCGTGCACTTCGAGCATCGGCACGTGGATGCAGATCGTGGCGCAGGGCTGGCTGATCTACCGGCTGAGCCATTCCTCGTTTCTGCTGGGGCTGGATCAATTTCTGGCGGGGCTGCCGATTTTCCTGTTCACGCTGATTGGCGGGGTGGTGGCGGACCGGATCGAACGGCGGAAGATTTTGCTGGTCTCGCAATACATCCAGATGGCAAGCGCGGGAACGTTGACCGTGCTGGTGATGTTTGGGCTGCAGCACGTGTGGCCGATTCTGTGCCTGTCGTTTGTGTCGGGACTGGCGCAGGCGTTTGGGGGGCCGGCTTATCAGGCGCTGATTCCGACGCTGGTGGAGCGCGAGGATATGCCGAACGCAATCGCGCTGAATTCCATTCAGTTCAATCTGGCCGTGACCGTGGGTCCGGCCCTGGCCGGAATCACGTTAGCCAAGCTCGGGGAAAAGTGGTGCTTCGGGCTGAATGCGCTGTCGTTTCTGGCGCCGATTGTCTCGCTCTTGATGATCTCCGCACGCTTTGTGCCGGAGCCAGCGAAGGAGTCGATGACCAAGAGCCTGCAGCAGGGGATCAAGTTCATCTGGCATCACGGGTCGATGGTAGGGCTGATCGTGCTGGCGTTTCTGATGACCTTTCTCGGCATGCCCATGCGCACGTACATTCCGGTGTTTGTGAAGGACATTTTCCATCGCGGGCCGGAGACCTATGGCAACCTGCTCTCGCTGATGGGAGTGGGATCGATCTTTGGATCGCTGATGGTGGCGAGCAAGGGCAACATCTCGAACAAGGGCCGGTTTGCGCTGATCGGATTGATCTGCCTGGGCAGCGGCATTTCGGCCTTCGCGCTGTCGAAGTGGCTGACCGTGAGCTACGCGATGCTGGTTCTGGTGGGTGCATCGATGATGGCCGTGTTCGCTACCGTGACCTCGCTGGTGCAGTTGATCATCACCAATGAAATGCGCGGGCGGGTGATGAGCGTGTACAACTTCGCCTTTCGCGGCGGCATGCCGATGGGGAATCTGGTATCTGGCTGGCTGGTCCCGGCCTATACAGCGCCGGTCGTGCTGGGCGTGAACGGCGGGCTGCTCGTGCTGGTTGCGGTCTACTATCTGCTGGTGCAGAGAAGAGTGGCGGCGCTTTAGTGAGATTTTCCTGTTGCGCACGCGAGGGCGCCCGCGCGACAGCCGGCGGAATCCTTCCGCTCAGCTCAGTAGACGCAAGCCCTCCATCCCACGTTATTTCACAGTTTCAGTGAAGTTCAGCGGGCCTAGCACGGACGTCGACGCCGAGATTGTGATCGTTCCCGCGGTTGGGCCTGTGGTGTAGCTCGTCGAGGCTTCTCCGGACACGTTCGTGACGGGACTGGAGTTCGAGAAAGTTCCTCCCGCGCCGTTGTCAGTGAAGTTCACGGTCACGTTCTTGATCGGGTTGCCGTAGACATCGGTCAACTTCACTTCCAGGTTCCTGGGCAGCTTGGTGTCGGGGTTGGCCGTCTGGTTGTTGCCGGTGACGATGGTGAAGCTCGACTGCGCTCCGGCGATGGAATATTCGGTGATGTTGAGGTTCACCGTTGCGATCGAAGCCGATACCGTGATGGTCTTGGCGCTGGTCGGCAAGGTGTAGTTCGTGGTGGCCTGGCCGGTTAATCCGGTCTCGGCGGGGTTGGGAGAGAACGTTCCTCCGAGACCGTCGGTAAAGGAGATCCAGGCGTTCCTCACGGCTGTAGACCCATTCGTCGCTTTGACAACGATGGGTTTGGGCAGGGTGGCGCCCACAGTGCCGGTTTGCTTTCCGCCGGAGACGAGCGCCAGAGACGTCACGACCGGATCGGCGGTTTCGGTGAAAGTCGTGGAGGTATAGCTCGGGCTGGTGGCCGAGATGGTCACCGTTTCCGCGCTGGCGGGCAAGGTGTAAGTGCTGGAAGCGGTGCCATTGCTACCGGTGATGGCGGTCGGTGAGCCGAAAGTGCCTCCGGCTCCGTTGTCGGTGAAGATCACCGTGACGCCGGAGACTGGGCTGCCATTACTGGTCGCGGTAACCGTTAGTGACGTGGGCAGGGTGGTGCTGACGAATCCATTCTGATTGTTGCCGCTGGTCGCGCTGAGAGTCAAGACGGCAGAGGTCTCGCCGCAAGTAGCGGACGTGTAGCCCGAGGCCGCGGCCGTCACCGTGATCGATTTCGCCGTCGAGGGCAGCGTGTAGGTGCTCGACGCGCTGCCGTTGCTGCCCGTGGTGACTGTCGGTGAGCCGAACGATCCGCCCGCGCCGCCATCGCTAAAAGAAACACTCAGGCCGGAGACAGGATTGCCGTTGTTGGTAGCGGTAATTGTGAGTGCCGTGGGCAAAGTCGTGCCTGGGTTGCCGATCTGGTTGTTGCCGCCCGTGCAACTGAGGGCCAGAACCTCTGAGGTTTCGGTGAAGGAGGTCCCGGAATATCCCGAACTGCTGGCCGAAATGCTGATCGACTTGGCGGTCGAGGGCAAGGTATAGGTGCTGGAAGCCAGGCCGTTGCTGCCGGTGATGGCGGTCGGCGAGCCGAAGGTGCCTCCGGCGCCGTTGTCGGTGAACGTGACGCTCACTCCCGATGCGGGATTGCCGTTGCTGGTGGCCAGCACTGATAAAGCCGTGGGAAGCGTGGTGCTGACGTTGCCAGTTTGATTGTTTCCGGCACTTACTGACAAAACTTGCGCAGCTGAGGTTTCCGTGAAGGTGGCAGTGGTGTAACCGGAACTGGTTGCGGAAATGGTTATGGTCTTGGCGGAGGAAGGCAGCGTGTAGCTGGTGGCGGCGATGCCGCTGCTGTTGGTGGTCGCGGGGTTCGGGTTAAAAGATCCGCCCGCGCCGCCGTCACTAAACAACACGCTCACCCCCGATTGCGCGGTTCCGCTGTTAGTGGCGGTGACCGTGAGAGCGGTGGGCAAAGTGGTGCCGACGTTGCCCGTCTGATTGTTGCCGCCGGTGGCAGAGAGGTTCTCGGTCGCGGAGATTTCCGTGAACGTGGTCGAGGTGTAACCCGAGGCCGTCGCCGTGACGGTGACGGTCTTGGCGGTGGAGGGAAGCGTGTAGGTACTAGATGCCTGGCCGTTGCTGCCGGTGGTCACAGTCGGCGAGCCGAATGATCCGCCGGCGCCGCCGTCGCTGAAGGTGACGCTCACACCGGAGACGGGATTGCCGTTGTTGGTGGCGGTTACAGTCAGGGCTGCAGGCAAAGTGGTACCGGGGAGCCCCGCCTGATTGTTGCCGGAAGTGGTGTTCAGAGCTTGCACCACCGCGATCTCGGTGAAGGTTGCGGAAGTGTATCCGGTACCCCTCACAGTGATCGTCACCGTCTGAGCGGTTGAGGGCAGAGTGTAGGTGCTCGACGCTTGGCCGGTGCTGCCCGTTGTGGGGTTGGGAGTTCCGAAGGATCCGCCGGCTCCGTTGTCGCTGAAAGTGACGCTGAGACCGGAGACGGGATTGCCGTTGCTGGTCGCGGTAATGGTGAGCGGAGTGGGCAGCGCGGTGCCTGCTGTGGCCGACTGGTTGTTGCCCGACGTCGGACTGATCAGCAGAGCGTTTGCCGTTTCGCTGAATGTGGCCGAGGTATACCCGGAGCTGCTCGCAGTGATGGTGATGGACTGGGCCGCCGCTGGCAGAGTGTAGCTGGTGGTGGCGATGCCGCTGCTGCTGGTCGTGGCGGTTGGCGGATTGAATGATCCGCCCGCGCCGTTGTCGCTGAAGGTGACGCTGACGCCTGCGACCGGACTGCCATTGCTGGTTGCGGTCGCCGTCAATGCGGTGGGCAAAACCGTGCCAACGTTGCCGGACTGATTGCTGCCTGCCGTGGGAGCCAGGGCCAGCACTGCGGCGGTTTCGGTGAAGGTGGCCGACTTGTAGTTGGTGCTGGAGGCGGTGATGGTGACCGACTTGGTCGTCGCTGGCAGAGTGTAGCTGGTGGTGGCGATACCGCTGCTGTTGGTCACGGCAGTTGTCGGATTGAACGAGCCGCCCGCTCCGCCGTCGCTAAAGCTCACGTTCACGCCCGACAGCCCGGGGCCATTGTTGAGATTGCTCGCCAGCACAGTCAGCGGATTGGCCAGGATCGTGCCGGGATTGCCGCTCTGGCCGTTGCCGCCGCTGACAGTCAATCCATAGACGGGCACGAGATACCACGGGATCGTGGTGTCGTCGGTCTTGAGGAAGTTGAGCAGCGCATTGGAGGTCTTCAACTGCCCATAGGTTGACGAGGGATGGGTGCCGTCGGAGGCAAAATCGGCGCAATCCCACACCAGGCCGTCTTCGCTGCCCAGCATACCGTTGGACCAGTAATACGGTCCCCATGACATCCAAGGTGCGACGACGGGGCCGTTGGCCGAATTGTAGTTGAGGTTGGAGTTGCCGTTGATTTGATCCTGGATTGCCCACTTTACTGCCCAACCCACTTCATAGGCGTACGGCTCCGGATTGTCGGGCTTGCCCACGCCGTTGGAATATCCCGCGTAAACTCGCGACGAGAAGTAGACCAGCTTCAGGTTCGGAAACAAGGTGAGCATGGTCTGCATCATGGTCTCGTATTCCGATTGCAGAGTGGTGATGTCAGAGGGGAAAGTTCCAGTGGCGATGCCGTCGGTGTCTTCGATCAGGGCGGCGACCACTTGATTGGCGGTCACGCCATTCTGTGGCAGGTAGTTGTTGAGGACGGTCGCCCAGTACGCCGAAGTTGTGCTGGTGAAATAGTAGGGCGTGGCTCCGCCCTGCGCGCCGTTGACCAACAGCACATAAGGATTCTTGGTGGGATCGGAATTGGCGATGGGCAGAAAGCGGTTGAACTCATTCTGCATGGTCGATTCGCCGACAGCCAGGACGACTTCTTTGCCGGTGGGGCTGTAATTGCCGTTGGAATCGAGCGGCACAATAGCTTGGGCGAAGGCCGCCCCGGCGGAATCTTGCGTGGAGGGGCGAACGTTGCTGCCGTTGGGATAAAGGCCGCCTTCATAGCCCTCAAACGTGCCCGTGCCCAAATCGGTGATCGCGACCAGGGGGTTGCTGGTGCCGGGGATGTCGTACGAGAGGTCGTTGCAGTTGTCGCCCAGATTGGCAGCAACGGTCAGGTCCATGGTGGTGCTGGCGGTCGCCCCGTCCGAGGAGTCGGTAGCCTGCACGGTGAAGGAGTAGTTTCCCGTGCCCACCGACGACGCAAGAGTGCCGGTGATTTCGCCCGTGCTGGAGAGAGTGAGTCCCGAGGGCAAACTCGAACCATTGATCAGGCTCCAGGTGAAAGGGCCAACGCCCCCGCTGGTGGTGAATTGGGCTTGATAGGCGGCATTCTGGGTGGCCGGCTGCATAGTCGGCGACGATGCAATGGATAGTTTGCTGGCCGGCACGCCATTGCCGGTCAGTGAAGCTCCGTTGTCCGGAATACTGCTGTAAGAGAAATCAATCGCGCCGGTCTCCGCGATGGCCTGGGTGGGCTGGTAATAGACGGAAACAGGTAAGCTGGCGCCGGGGTTGATCGTGTATGGGAGGGTGATGTTATTGGTGGTGAAATCTGGAGGCGTCAGCGTAATGGCGCTCAGGGAGAGAGTGCTGGTACCGGTGTTGGTGATGGTGACCGTCTGTGGAGCGCTGGCGTTTCCTACCTGCTGGTTCGAGAAAGTCAATGCGCTCGGGCTGACGCTGGCGGTCGCCGTGCTGGTGAGGCCGGTTCCGCTGATGGGAACGTCCAAGTAAGTCCCGTCGCTCAGATTGAGCTGGAAATTGCAGTTAAAGGTCTGCGCCGCTGTGGGCTGAAAGAAAACAGAGTAGTGCGTGATCTTCTGAACTGTGCCCAGAGTGAACGGAGCGATGCCGGAGGAGATCCCGAACCCCGGGCAGGAGAAAGTCATGGACTCGATGGTGATCTGCCCATTGAGCTGGTTAGTGATGGTGATGACCTGGCTGCCGGACGCCATGCCAATGTAGGTATTGGCAAAGGACAAAGAACTCGGGCTCGCCGTGATGTCGGTGGTCTGCGCCACAGCAGGCACAATTGCTCCAAGGAAAAATAGAAGACTGGAGGCTGCCAGGAAGCAAGTCCGACGCGCCATTACTTTCATGATGTTCGTCTCCGTCCAACGAGTAATGCGAATTGCCCCACCCAACGACGCTGGTCTCAGCCAATCCGTTGGGGATTCGAACGCTTTGATGCCAAATAAAAAGCTGATTCGTTTTATAGAGGAGGGTGAGACCAGGCCCCAGGAAACCCGGCAACTCTACGCCATTCTGAGTGGCCCCCGGAGGGCTGTCAAGAATGAAGATTCTTGCACACTGGTCCGGACGGGTGACGCCATCGGAAACCTAGACCGGGCTTCTTTCGAGCGTGGGAACCACGGGGTTGGCCTGTGGATGCGCTGCGGTTGAAGCCGGCGCTGGAGCGTCGGCGGGCAGTGGCGCCGCAGGGCGTTTGAGGGTGAAGCGTTGAATGCGAATCTCGCCGCGCTCGTATACGGCGAGAAGAGCGGCGACGGCGTCGGGGTCAAGGCGCTTGCCCGCCAGGTTCCGAATAATTTGCAGGGCCTGGTCCGCGGTGTGGGCCTGCTGATAAGGGCGATTGGTGGTGAGAGCGTCGAAGGTGTCGGCTACGGCGATGACGCGGGCCAACAAAGGAATCTGATCTCCCTTGAGGCCGTAGGGGTATCCACGGCCATCGAGGGCCTCGTGGTGCAACTCGATGCCGGGCAGCATCTCGGCCAGTTGCGTGACCGGCTGCAGAATGTTGGCGCCGCGCGTTGTGTGAGTCTTCATGATCTCAAACTCTTCTTCCGTGAGAGCTCCCGGCTTCTTGAGAATGCGATCTTCAATGCCAATCTTGCCCACGTCGTGGAGCTGCGCGGAAATCTGCAGCGTTTCCATGAATGGAGGAGACAGGTTCATCTCTTTGGCGATGAGCAGGGAATAGCGCGTGACGCGGTCGGAGTGACCGCGGGTGTAGGGATCTTTTTCGTCGACGGCGCCGGCCAGCATCTGGATCGATCCCATGAACAGCGCGCGATTCTCTTCGGCGGCCCGCTTGAGATCTTCGACGAAGTGCTCGAGCTCCTCCGACATGGAGTTGAAGGTTTGCGCCAATTCGCCGATCTCGGTGCTGCTGCGCAAGTGAACCCGCTGGGAGAAGTCGCCCCGAGCTAGCGCGCGGCTGGATTGCGTGAGCACGTGCAGCGGATTGGTGATGCGGCGGGCGGCAAAGATGCTCACGCCGATGCTCAACAGCACCGCCAGAATGGCCAGCAGGCGCGCGGTGCGCTGCATTTCATAAATGCCGCGGTAAGCTTCGCGACGCGGCTTCTGCACGATGACCGCCCAATTCAGCGCCACGACCGGACTGTAGGTGCCGAGCATCTCGACGCGCTGGGATCCGGAGTCGACATCAAATTCGCGGGTCTCGGCGACCTGCGCTTTGTTTCCGCGTTCCACGAAGGTGCGCACGATGTCGAGATTGCGCATGTCCTGGCCGGTGGCGAATTCGCCGGTGGCGGCGGCGACTAATCGGCCCTGCGAGTCGACGACGTAGGGAGTGAGTCCGCCGCCGCTGACTTCCTGCAGGCGATTGATCAGAAACTGCAGATCGACGACGGAAGCAATCATCCCGAGAAAACGCTGACCGTAACGCACGGGCGAACTCACCAGAAACACCGTCCGGGCTGACTTGCCTTCACCCACCACCAGAGCCTGGCCGTTGTAGGCGCGACCATCGCGGGCGGCGGCGTAGGCCCGTTCCAATTCTCGGTTGAGGAAGGCGTCAGGCGCGATGCGTCCGGCGGAAATACCTTTGGCTTCGGAGTTGAGCAGCGTGGCGTAGGCAATCTCGTCAGAAGAAGACACGAAATTTTCCAGCAGGGCGCGCAGTTCGGGCGAGCCGACGTTTTGTTCGCCGATGTCGCCGCCGCTGGCCACTTCGATGGCCGACGAGAGATTGGCCAGCATCATGCCGAGTGCCCGCTCATGCTGCGACAAGTCGTCGGCTAAAGAACGTGTGACCGTGTTTTGCAGCAGCATTTCGTTGGTCTTGAGACGGTCGCGATTGATGGCCTCCACCTGCGCCGAATAGAAGTACATGGGGACGATGCTGATGGCCAGAAGCACGCCGAGGATCACATAAAGAATCGGCATACGTGCGTGACTGGAGGCGCTGGAAGGCAAGTCCCTTCCGGCACTCGTGGCCGACGACGAGGGTGAAGTGGTGGCGGGTTTCAAGGTGCTCTGGGCAAGTTTAACGGCGAATGGGATGGGGTGAACCATTACCGAAGTACCCGTAGTACCCATGAAAACCGGTGTCTGGCGCGGCTTTGGCATGAAAAAGCGGTGAGCAATGAGCAATGAGCGGTGAGCAGTGAGCAGTGAGCCGGAACCTAGAAGCTGGAAGCTACACTTCGCTCTTACCGGTGCGCGTCATCAATTCCTGAATGGCTTCGCGCGGAGATTTTCCGGCGTGCAGGATGGCGTGCATTTGTTCACTGATGGGCATTTCGACGCCGCGGGCATGGGCCAGGCCGACCGCGGCGGTGGTGGTGAATACGCCTTCGGCGACCATGCCGTGCATGGCGGCGATGATATCGGGCAACTTTTTCCCGCGGCCGAGTTCGACTCCAACGCTGCGATTGCGGGACAGGCCGCCGGTGCAGGTGAGGACGAGGTCGCCGAGTCCAGCGAGTCCGGCCATGGTTTCGGCGCGGCCCCCGCAGGCTGCAACCAGGCGCGTCATCTCGGCCAAGCCGCGGGTGATGAGGGCGGCGATGGAATTGTGGCCCAGGCCCAGGCCGTGGCAGATGCCAGCGGCGATGGCAATGACATTTTTTAACGCGCCACCGAGTTCGACACCAATGACGTCGCTGTTCGTGTAGACGCGAAAGCTGGGATCGCTGAACTCGCGTTGCACGGCGCGCAGAAGCGTGTCGTTAGCGGAAGCGATGGTGATGGCGGTCGGGTCGGCGCGCGCGACTTCCTGAGCGAAGGATGGGCCGCTGAGCGCTCCGATGGGAGCGGCAGCTCCATCGCGGCTGAGAACCTGGGCGATCACTTCGCTCATGCGCAAAAGAGTTCCTTCTTCCAGACCTTTCGTCGCGCTGACGATGAGGGCTTGCGGTGGGATCAGCGACCGCATGCGCTCGAACAGCGCACGGCAATGCTGCGAGGGCATGACGCTAACGACGATTTCCGCGCCGTCGAGCACCGCGGCAAGATCGTTGCTGGCGCTGACGGAATGGGGAACGCGACATGCGGGCAGAAACTTTTCGTTGACTCTTTTGTCGGCAATCGAGGCGCAAACTTCGGGCTCGTGCGCCCACAGTTGGACGCGGTGCGTGCCCTTGCGTCCGAGCACGATGGCAAGGCCGGTGCCCCATGCGCCGGCTCCGATGATGGCGATGTTGCTCATTTTTTCCTCAGAGAGAAGCGAGGTTCATCGCCGGAAATCAGGCGGCGGATGTTCTGGTGATGGCGGGCGATGATCAGGGCAGAGGCCGCGGCGATCATGCCAACGGCCCAAAGATCGCGAGGCCAATTTGCCCACCACACGACAACGGGAAAGAATGCGGCGGTGATGATCGATCCCAGAGAAATGCGGCGCGTTGCGAATCCCACCGCGATGAAAAGGACGACGGCAACCAACACGGCAAGCGGGCTCACACGCAGAAATGCGCCGAGGGCGGTGGCGACGCCTTTGCCGCCGCGAAGCCTGAGCCAGATGGGAAACATATGTCCGGCGATGGCCAGCAGCGCGGCCGCGGCCATGAGGCGAAACAGAGCCAGTGATTGGAATTGCGAGATCGCAACCGCCAACTCGACTGCGCAAAATCCCTTGGCGGCGTCCAGGAGCAGCGTGAGCGCGCCCAACGCCGGAGACTTGCGGGCGACGTTGGTGGCTCCGATGTTGCCGCTGCCGCTCTGGCGCACGTCTTCGCCGCGAAATGTGCGGACCAGAAGATAGCCGAACGGGATCGAGCCCAGCAGGTAACTGGCAGCGGCGATGAGGAGAAGACGAGGCATCACTTCAGTCCTGAGTCCCGAGTCCTGAGCCCCGAGCGAGGGGAAACCGGGCCAGCTTGGTGTACTTCGATCCTTTCGGTGAGAGTTGGCTTTGATACAAGAAAAACTCGTGGGCGGTCATGGTACCAAACTCCGGCGCGGGCAGAGCGGCCAATCTGTTCTGCATCGTGACAAAGACACGATTGAAACGGTCTTCTTTGCGCCGGCGAGGCGAGCCGGAGCCGCCCGGGCCGCGCGCTAAAGTCAGATGCGGACTGAAGGCGCGGTCTTCTTTAGGGATGCCGAGCGCCGGCATCGTGTCATCGATTGCGGCGGCTAGTGAGGCAAGCTCTGGGCCCGCTTCCATCCCAATCCAGAAAACGCGCGCCGCTTTGGAAGTGGGGAAGAAGCCGTAGCCCTGGAAATGAATCTCGATGGGACTCGCGATGATGGCGCTTAGCGTTTGTTTGATTTTCTGCGCCGCGGCTTCGGGTTGTTCGCCGATAAATTTGAGCGTGATATGGAGTGATTCGGGCCTGGCCCAACGAGCCTCGGGGGCAAAATTCTGAACTCCTTCCACGAAGCGGGCGATGCCTTCGCGGATGGCGTTGTCAATGTCGAGAGCGATGAAGAGGCGCATAAAAGAGGCTATGAGCAATGAGCTTTGAGCAATGAGCCATGAGTAATGGGCGATGAGAGGTGCGAGCGAACCTTATCTGTTCCAAAGACTCATTGCTCATTGCTCACTGCTCACTGCTCGCTTACACCAACTTTCTTCTCACCATATCGAGCGCCATGGTGGAGGCGAAACGGCGAATGCGTTTTCTGTCTCCGGCGAAATTGCGCTGCACGACTTCTGTGCCGCGGTCGGTGGCCACTGCATGAAACACCAGGCCGACGGGCTTTTCCGGCGTTCCCCCGCCGGGGCCAGCGATGCCGGTGATGCCCACGCCGAGCGTTGACTCGCAGCGGTAACGAATGCCCTCGGCGAGAGCGGTGGCGACTTCGCGGCTGACTGCGCCGTAACGCTCGATCATATCCGCAGGAACGCCGGCCAGTTCAGTTTTCAGTTGATTGGAGTAGACGACCGCTCCGCCGAGAAAATATCGCGAACTGCCGCTGACCGAAGTGATACGTTCCGCCAGCAGGCCTCCGGTGCACGATTCGGCGACGGCGATGGTGGCATTGCGCATCTGCAGCCAGTAGCCGGCGATTTGCTCGAGCGATTCTCCGTTGCGCGAGTAGACAGCATCGTCGAGCTCATCCTCAACAAGTCCGGCGACTTCATCGGCGCGGCTTTGCGCAGCCTCGAGCGATGCCGATCGGGTTCTGAATTGGAGCTCAACCTCTCCCGCGCCGGCCAGAATCGTAGTTTCGACATCGGGGTAACGCTTGTAGATGGGCGCGATGCGCGCGTCCACGTGCGACTCGCCGAGCATGGCGACTTTCAGGGTGCGCGTGAAGAAATAGGCCGGCGGAACCTTGGCGCGGAGGCGGTCGCGAACCTCAGTTTCGAACAGAGCCTTCATTTCATGCGGCGGCCCGGGGAGCAGAATGACGATATGCTCGCGCCCGTCGAATTGTCCGCAGAGCCATTGGCCGGGAGCGGTGCCGTTGGGATTGGGCAGCGCGGTAGCGCCGTCGAGAACGTCGGCTTGCTTGGCGTTGTTGGGCGCCATCTTCCATCCGCGCTCGGCGAAGCGTTGTTCGAGGCGCGCCAGAATGCCGGCATCGCGGTGAAGCTTTACACCGAGGGCGTCGGCGACAGCTTCGCGAGTGAGGTCGTCTTCGGTGGGGCCCAGGCCGCCGCTGCAGATGAGAATGTCGGAACGGAACAAGGCGTGCTGCGCGGCCGAAGTCAACCGGCTCTGGTGGTCGCCCACGACGCTTTTCGAGACCACGTCGATGCCCAGCAGGTTGAGCTGCTCGGTGAGGTAGAGCGAGTTGGTGTCCACGCGGTGCGGGGTCAGCAGTTCTGAGCCCACCGCGATGATTTCGGCGTTCACGCGCTACGAGTGTAAATGAAAACCGCAGAGGACGCGGAGGACGCAGAGAGGGATGCAGAACGTCAAGCCTGAACCGATCATTTTGCAGTTTTCGCTAACAGCAACTGGCGTGCTCCTCCCGGCGATTTACTCCGGTACGAGGCGTAGTCCTTGAATATTCCACGAGAGATGATGAACTGCGTTGGTAGTGGCGAGGACGACGGAGCGTCCGGGGGCGAAGGCCAGGCCGACCAGTCCCTGGCCTGCGACCTCAAGACTTGCCTTGGCGTCGGGAGTGAGCTTCACGATCCCGCGAGTTCCCGAAAGCGAGGCCGCGACATACAGATTGCCGTCGGCGTCGAAAGCTAATCCCTGCGGGCGCCCCAGGCCCCTGTAGAACGTGCTTACGCTGCCGTTGGGGTCGATGCGGAAAACGCGATCATTCGGTCCGGTGACGAACAAATCGCCGCGCGGTCCAAAGGCCAGGTGATAAGCCGAGAGGCTGGGCTCGAGCGTAGCGAAGACAAAAACCTGCTGGTCGCGGGAAATCTTGAAAATCGTGCCGTTACGGTCGCCGACGTAGAGGCTTTCTTCGCGATCAAATGCAATGCCGGTCGCGACGCCCATGCCTTCGGCGTATGTGCTCATGGCGCCGTGCGGTGCGACGCGATACACGGCACCGTCGTAGCGCGAGGAAACGTACATCTGTCCCGCGCGATCGAACGCGATGGAAGTGGCGTTCATCAGGTCGGTTACGAAGGGCTTCATCGCGTAATTGGTGTCGATCTTGAAAATGGCGACGGGTACCTTTTGTCCGCGTGACCCGGAGAAGGTGACATAGATGTTCCCCTCGGCATCGAGAGCGGGACTGGTGACGGGGTGAAGATTGTCGGCGATGGGGACGGCAACTTTGACGGCGAAAGGATTGCTGACATGGCCATCGGTTGCGACCACGACCGAACCGGAAGTCGCACCTTCGGGGACACGAGTGACCACGAATGCGTCGGAGCTGACGACGATGGAAGCTTCGGTGTCGCCGAATTTTACCCTCGGCTGAAGAAGTTGCTGCGGGCGCAGCCCCGACCCGGTGATGCGGATTTCGCCTCCACCGAGCGCGCAGGCGGGTACGACCGCTTCAATGCGCGGGATGCCGTTGACCGGCTTTCTGCCGAGGATGCGATCCGAAAAACTCATGAAAACATCGTATACCGAGTAGCGAAAGACAGGGCGCTGTTGGCAACCCGGTACTATTTTAATAGAGATGAGCGAAGAAGAAATTGCATGACGACCAGGGCGTAAATTCCGGCGGCCACGTCGTCGAGCACGATACCGGTTCCCGCGGGAAGCTTCTCCAGTTGACGCACAGGCGGCGGCTTGAGGATATCGAACATCCGGAAAAGCATAAAGCCGGCAAGAAGAGGTTTCCACGCGATAGGAATGGCGATCAGTGCGATGAGTTGACCGGCGACTTCATCGATGACGACGAATTGCGGGTCTTTGTTGCCGGTGGCGCGGGCGACTTCGGTTGCGGCGGGAATGCCGATCAGGATGACGATGATCGCCAGGGCGATGACGACGAGCGCGCGCATGGCTGGCGGGATGAAGTGCGCAAGTGCGGCCCAGAGGAGCACGGTTGCGGCTGAACCGCAGGTGCCGGGCCCGGGGCGCAGATGGCCGATGCCGAAGAAGGTGGCGATGAGCGTGGCCCAGAGGCGGGGGGGGACGGTAGCTTTCGAGTCGGTCATTTGTTTCGGTCGTCGTTCACGCTGTCGGCGATTCCTTCTTCCGCATCGGGGACTGGCGACGAGATTACGTAGCCGCCGCTCGCCCACTTGCCCAAGTCGATGGTGCGGCAACGCTCGCTGCAAAAAGGGAAGTCGGCAGCGCCGGCCTTAACGGATTTCTTGCAGATCGGGCAGCGGAGTTTGACGGAGCGCTTGCGCGGCATGATGAACCCTATTGTAGATTGCAGATTTCAAATTGCAGATTTGAAAAACCTGTCTGGACCTTCAATCCAGGATTCGCGCCACCAGATCATAGTCGTGGGCCTCGGTGATCTGGCAGCGGTAGAACTGGCCGGGCCGAGGCTCCTCGCCCTCGGGAAAATCGTTTACGAAGACCTTGCCATCGATTTCGGGGGCGTGCATGAAAGTGCGGCCTTCGAGCAGCAGGTCGGTTTCTTCAGACTCGCCTTCGAGCAGTAGATCGAATTCACGCCCGATCAGAGCTTTCTTTTTCTTCTTGCTGATGCGGCGTTGGATGGTCATCAGGTGCTTGCGGCGCCGCTCGATTTCGTGAGGCGCAATCTTGCTGTCGAGATCGTAGGCGCCCGCCCCTTGCTGATCGGAGTAAGAAAACGATCCGAGCCAATCGAACTGGGCCTCGCGGACAAAGTCGCAGAGCTCCTCAAATTCTTTTTCGGTTTCGCCCGGGAAGCCGACGATGAACGAGGTGCGCAGGGTGAGATCGGGAATGCTGCGCCGCATCTTTTCGATGGATCGAAGAAAAACGTCGGCCCCGCCGCCGCGTTTCATGCGCTTGAGCACGGCGGCCGAGGCGTGCTGCAAAGGCACGTCGATGTAGGAGCAGATTTTGTCGTGGGCCGCGATCGTGTCCAGCAACCTGCCGGTAATTTTGTTGGGATACGCGTACAGGAAACGGATCCAGCGCAAGTCTTCGATGCGGGCGAGCTTTTCGAGCAGCAGAGCCAGGCCGTCTTTCAGGCCGAAATCTTCGCCGTAGCAGGTTGTGTCCTGGCCGATGAGCGTGATTTCGCGAACGCCGGCTTGGGTCAGACGCTCGGCTTCGGCGATGACGGATTCAAAACGGCGGGAACGGAACTGGCCGCGAAGCTGAGGAATGATGCAGAAGGTGCAGGGATGATCGCAGCCGTCGGCAATTTTAATGTAAGCGCGATGCTGCGGGGTGGCGAGAATGCGAGGCGTGGATTCGTCGTAGAGATAGTTGGGAAGGTCGGAGACGGTGCCGTCCCAGTTCTCGCGGGAGAAGCGTCCTTGCGCAGCGCGTGCCGCGCCCTCGGGACGCGATGGCAGAATGACGAAGGGCGAAGGCTCACTCGAAGGCGCGGGGGCAACGCCAGTTGCGGAGAGAATGTTTTCCAACTCGCCGGTCCCGACCACGGCATCGACCTCGGGAATATCGTTGCGAATCTGGTCGCGAAAGCGCTCGACCAGGCATCCGGCGACGACCAACTTTTTCGCGTTGCCGGTGGCCTTATGGCCTGCCATCTCGAGGATCGTATTGACGGATTCCTGTTGGGCGCTGTCGATGAACGAGCAGGTGTTGACCACGATGACGTCGGCATCTTGGGCGCGGGGCGTGAGTTCTGCGCCGGCGCGGGCGAGCATTCCCATCATGACTTCGCTATCCACCAGGTTTTTCGGGCAGCCGAGGCTCACGAAGCCGATTTTTTGCGGATGGTTGCGGGAATCGGGCCGGGCACACCGATCCTTCGGATTCTCCGCGGAATGTTTCTTCTCAGGCGCGCGCGGACGGCGGCGTGAAGCGGCAACAGTGGGAGGCTTTACAGGCATGCGATTTTCCAGTTTAGCACCGGCGGACTGTCGTTCGGCGCCCCTCCGTCGCACACGTTTTCGGAACCAGAATCGACAGGTCCGGGAGATTGCCCAAATCGGCGGAGGTCGTGCTAGGCTTGTTCTTACCGCCGTACAATTGAATGCATCTCGCTGGAGGGGAAATGGATTGCCAACGGCTCTGGGTTGCAGTTGTACTCATGGCGACGATGTTGAGCGCATCGGCAGCTGCGCAGGACGAGAAAAATGAAGCGGGCGGGACGATCGGGCGGATTTTCATCAGCGACCAGGGCATCACAGGAGCAACCTATCCCAGCCCGACCATAGCGTTTGGCAAGGGGCTGACGTTCGACGGAGAGTACGCGCGGCGGCTGTTTGTGACACCGGTTTTCGGCATATCGGGCGAGGCGCTGGTGGCCTACAACGGCAACGAGAAGGTCAACGGCGGCTCGTATGGATTTGACGTGGTGCCGTCGAAGATTCATGAACTGTTTGTCACACCGGCGGCGCGGCTGAACCTGTTCCCCACGACTGCGGTCTCGCCGTGGGTTAGTTTCGGCGCGGGGTTCGGCCATGTCACCGAAGGCAGCACGCTGGTGTATGGGGACCCGAACCCGGGCAAGTCGACGACCTCGGCGGTGATTGAGGCCGGCATTGGGCTGGATGTCAAGGTGTGGCGGCAACTGAGCATGCGCGGCGGAGTGAGGGACTTCTGGGCGGGCGAGCCCGATTTTCCTCTCGCGCCCACGGGCAAAAGCCGGTTTCACAATTACTTTGTGGGCGCTGGGGTGTTCTGGCGCTTCTGACCGAGTTCGAACCAGCCTGGCCCGAGCAGCTACGGGGAAGACGGGCTGATCTGGGTCTTGTTGCCGTTTCCTCCGTGCAACAGCAGGTAAAGCAGAAGCGCCGCTCCGCCGGCTGCGGCGATCCATTTCGGACTCACGCTCGTGCTGGCGCCGGTTGGTCGTTTCGTGCCGCAGACTTCGGATTCGTCATAGCTTTCCTGATGTCCTTCGTGGACAGTAGCGCGCTGGGAGAAATCGTTTTCCTGCGCCGGTTTCCCGAGTCCCTTCTCGTGCTCGACATAGACGTCGTTTTTGCGAGCGGCGACTTGCACGACTCCGCTCAAGTCTGTGACCACATATTCGGTCCACTGATTGTTGAGCACCGGCACCACATGCATGCAATTCACGTGGACCTGGAAAGCGCGCGATGTGCCCACCGAAACGCCGCCGTGATCCAGTTCGAGAAAGTCGCCCTGGAATTTGGCAACCGACTCGGGAGCGAGCAATACCGTCGATCCTTCGAACCTCAGGTCGGCGGAAGCGCCAGGCTTGGTTTCAATCAGGTCGCCGGGGAAAACCGCCGAAGAGTCGCGCGCTTCGGAGCCGTTGATCCATACGCCGCCCTGGGAATGAAGAATGGCTCCGCCTGCATGGGCAGGCAACTCCTGCGAAAGCAGCGATTGCGGAACAACGGCTGCCATGATCCAACACAGAAGACAACGTGAGATAGAGACACGCATCGCGACTGCCGGATTTACACAAACTCCTCCACAGGAAATCGTAATGAGAGGCATGGGCAGCGTCTATTACTCTTCGGGTGCGCACGGCGCGAGCGTGCAAGCGGGTTGCATCGCATTTGTAACGCTTGTTGCTGGCGGGTAAAACTTTGTAAATCGCTGATTTTGGCCGTCTCAGCAGGTTACAGTAAGGAGTGAGGGCTATGAACAGAAAGAAATCTGGGATCGTAATTTCGAATGTCGTGGCAGTGGTCATTGCTGTAGCCGGAATGGTGGGACCTGCAGGTTCGCGCGCGTGGGCGCAGACGCAGGAGGGGGGACAGCCCGCTATTGCCAAGCGCATCGGAACAATTAAGACCATCAACGGCACCATGCTTACGCTGGCGGTGAGCGGGAGCGCGGACGTTACGGTGACGGTGCTGCCCAATGCGCGTCTGCTTCGGCTGGCGCCGGGAGACAAGGATTTGAAGAATGCGACCCCGCTGCAGTTGACCGATCTGCAGGTGGGCGACACCATTCGGGCACGGGGCCAAGGATCGAGCGAAGGCAATTCGATCGCGGCGTTGGAAATTGTGGTCATCACGAGTTCGGCAGTGGGAGCGGTGCGCGACCAGATTCGCGAGGATTGGCAAAAGCGGGGCACCGGAGGCATCGTTTCCTCGGTCGATCCTGCGGCTGGAAGCATAAGCCTCTCGGTTCCGGGATTGATGGGCAATAAAACCGTTGTGGTCCACACCACGGGCAACACCAAGATTTACCGCTACGCGCCGGATTCAGCCCGGCCGGAAGATGCCAAGCAGGGTACGCTCCGGGATGTTCAACTGGGAGACCAGTTACGCGCGCGAGGCAGTCGCAGCGCAGACGGCAGTGAACTCACGGCGGAGGAAATTTTTACCGGCGTATTTCTTCAGTTTGACGCAACGGTCAAGTCGATCGATGCAAGTGCCGGAACGCTCAGCGTTCAAGATTTGCGGAGCAAAAAAACCCTGCAATTGAGGATCACGGCTGACTCGCAACTGCATCAGATTCCGGCTGAAATGGCACAGCGGTTTGCGGCCATGCTCAAGATGTCGAAATCCGGCGGAACACCCGCAGCCGGCGGCAACCCGTCGACTGCTGCCTCGCGATCCAGCGCGGGAAATAGCGCGTCCGCTGCCGCGCCAACGGGAGGAATGGGGGCGAATGGAGGCGCAGCTGGTGGACGGTTCGGAAATGGCGGCGGGGGGGATTTGCAGCGCAGGCTGGAGCAAACACCTGCGGTCAAGCTGGCGGATCTGCATAAAGGAGATGCCCTTGCCGTGCTGGCGACCGAAGGGACTCCCTCCGGCGGCAGCACCGTCATCAAGCTGTTCAGTGGAGTCGAGCCCATTCTGCAAGCCGCTCCCAGCGCCAGCCAGGCGATGATGCTCGCGCCGTGGAGCCTGGGCGCTCCTAGCGGGGAAGGTGCGCAATAGGGGTCGAAAGTTTTGGGGGATCCGAGCGGTTTCATACACTTCGTTGAAAAATGGAAAGAGGAAAATGAAAGTGCAGCGTTCGTTTTGCATAGTGTTTTTATTCGCATTTCTGGGTACGGCTGCGCTGGCGCAAGCTCCTGGGGGAGCTTTGCGGGGGCAGATGACGGATCCTTCGGGAGCGGCGATTTCCGCCGCGACGGTGATTATGACTCCAGCAACCGGATCGCCGGTTGTGGTCCAGAGCAATGGGCAAGGGATGTACGAGTTCAAGGCTCTGGCCGCGGGCAAGTATACCCTCACTGCCGCGGCGCAAGGATTCACGCTCTATGAGAACGACGGCGTAGTCATCGCCGATCAACCGCTGCGCTTGAACATCGCCATGACGATTGCGGTGGAAGAGCAAAAGGTGCAAGTCTCGGACACGGCCCCGACGATCGACGTGAATCCCACGAACAATGCGGGGGCGATCATCATTTCGGGAAAAGAACTGGAAGCGCTGCCGGACGATCCCGACGAACTGCAATCGGACCTGGAAGCGCTGGCCGGGCCCTCGGCCGGGCCCAGCGGCGG
>Ga0187782_10000664_pt1 | contig 23983 bp, 24 predicted proteins | sample 0715_SJ02_MP15_2_FD_132454 | JGI IMG/M metagenome (GOLD analysis project Ga0187782, IMG submission 132454) | Tropical peat soil microbial communities from peatlands in Department of Meta, Colombia - 0715_SJ02_MP15_20_MG | ecosystem: Environmental > Terrestrial > Soil > Wetlands > Peat | place... | reverse complement strand
TCGATGAGATATGCGCCAATATCGTTATAGGGATTGCCGAAGTCTGGATCGAGCTCGATGGCGCGCTTGCACTCCGCGATGGCGTCCAGAAGTTTGCCCTGGAAATGATACGTCCAACCTAGAAAGGTGTGCGCTTCCGCGGTAGGATGAAGGTCCAGAGAATGCTGGTAGAGTTCGACCGCGTGGTCGTAATCGCCCTCCATCTGCGCTTGATAAGCGTCTTGCAACACTTCCCAGGCGCGAGTCAGGGTCTCCTGGTTCATAGCGTCATTGTGAACGGAGGATGCGAATAACGTCAAAGGTACGAAGGTGCTAGCTGTGCAAAAGGCGCAACCTGTCCTAATTGACGGGGCTGAGTGGAAATTGGGACACAGAACAGGGAGAATAAGTCACACACGCAGGTACGGAAGAAATGAGGGAAACGTGATTCGTCTGCTTAGAGGAATTGGGTTTATTGTGATCTGTGGCGGTTTTTTGAGTGCGGCGGCGGCACTTTTGGCACAGAATTCAGGTAAGAAATCAGGGGGCGCTAGCAGCGCCGCAGTGGGCCGGGGCAAAACACTCTTTCAGCAGAAATGTGCAGTGTGTCACTACGATACCAGCGACCAGAAGAAGATCGGGCCCGGCCTGAAAGGGTTCTACAAGCGCGGCACCTTCGCCGTCAACGGAAACAAGATCAACGACGAGACGCTGAAAGCCTGGATCGAAAATGGCGACCAGATGATGGCCGGCTTCAAGGACGTTCTGGAGGCTGCGCAAATCAAGGACGTAATTGCGTACGTGAAGACGCTGTAGGCGCGGCCGCCGAGCGAATGTGGCTATTCGAGCCGCAACAAGGCTATCGAAAAAGAGAGAAACCCTCGGTGCCCTGACACACAGGTCAGGAGAACCGAGGGTTTTTAGTTCATGTGTTCCCCAAGAAACAGGAACAGCTACTTCAGAACAGCATCCTTCAGGACCTTAGCGGGACGCAGCCGGACAACAGTCTTCGCCTTGATCTTGATCTGTTCCCCTGTCTGAGGATTACGTCCGATGCGCGCCTTGCGGTGCGCCTTCACCACACGGCCGATTCCGGGAATCACGAATTTTCCAGCTGCCCCCTTGGCTTCCTTGACGGCAAGCTTGTGAAGTTCCTCGAAGAACAGAGCGACGGTCTTCTTCGGTGTGCTGACCTTTTCGGCGATATGCGCAACGATTTTGGTCTTGCTCAGTGGCTTTGCTGCCATTGTAGTCTGCTTATCCTCCTGAAAATATCTATCTGCCTCGAAGAGTCGAGGCCGGCTCCGAGAGCGAAAAAGGCCTGTTTTTGCTGATAGAACTCGGGCCGCTACGGACTATAACGAACGCAGACAGAGAACGCAAGTGCGAAACCCCAAAAATGAAGGGAAAAATGCGATTTTTTTGAGGGGTGTGCAAAACTGCAGGTTTTATGCGGGTTGGCGCTATTCGGCATGCTTGCGGCGCGCTTCTGGCATGCTATCCTTCTAAATTTGCAAATAATTAAGGAGCGTGCCAGTTGAGCTCACTTTGGAACGGACAAGAACTCGAACGCGAGGCGGCAGCGCTTCTCAAATCAGAACGCAGGCCGGTAGCGGTGACCTTTCTGGATGCCCCGCCGGCAAACATTCAAAGGTTTGAAGGTACGGAGCCGTCGGGATGCAGCTTCTGGCGTCTGGCGGCGCAGGGACGTACGTTTTATACGGTCCCGGAGGACCATTTCAATTGTGCGGTGGGGGCCTACACCCACAACATCGCGCTTTCTCCGCAGCGCGAAAAGGAGGCGCAACACACGCTGAACATGATGTTCGACCTTGGCTACGTCAAGCCTGAGGAAGTGCCCCTGATTCCGCGCCTCCCGAAGCCCCCCATGGCCGTTCTCTACGCGCCTCTTGGCGATTTGGATGCACGGCCCGATATTGTGCTCTTTGCGCTAAAACCCTCGGGAGCCATGCTGCTTCAGGAGGCCGCAAGCCGCGCCGGCGTGGGTAGCGGCATACCTGCTCTCGGCAGGCCGACGTGCATGGCGCTGCCGGCCGCGCTGGAACATGGCTCGATCACCAGCCTAGGTTGCATCGGAAATCGCGTGTACACCGGACTTGGAGATGACGAGATGTATGCGGTCGTAAGAGGGAGAGATCTTCCGCTCGTAATGGCTGCCCTGAAAACGATCGCAAATGCCAACGCAGCCTTGAAAGATTACGCCGTGGGCCGCCGCGAACAACTTTCTACCCTCTGAGACGAAGCCTACAGCGCAGCCAGGTCCTCGTAGAGATGCGCAATGGCTTTGATCCCGCCGTAGTAGTTTTCCAGGCTTAGATGCTCGTCCGGTGCGTGGGCATTTTCATCGGGCAGACCGAAGCCAATTAACACGCATGGAACCTTGAAGGTGTCGTGCATTTGCGTCACGAACGGGATAGAGCCGCCTTCGCGAATGAATACGGCCTTTTTCCCAAAGCCCTTCTGGAGAGCACCCTGAGCCACATGAAAAATCGGGTCATGATACGCCGCAACCCACGGTTTGCCCATGCTCAAGACTTCAAACTTACAATGAACCGTCTTGGGAAGTAGCTTCCGAACGTGCCGCTCGACGAGCCTGGCGATTGGCTTCGGATTCTGATTGGGAACCAAGCGCGTGGAGAACTTGGCGTACGCCTTGGAAGGAATGACCGTTTTCGCCCCTTCGCCCTGATAGCCGCCCCAGATCCCGTTTAGCTCCAGTGTTGGCCGGATCCAAAGGCGTTCCAGGGTCGTGTATCCCTTTTCGCCATAGTAGCCAGGCGCCCCAACCGCCTTCTCGAAGTCCTTCTTTTTCCACGGCAGGGAATTGAGTTCCTTGCGTTCTTTGGCAGAGACGGTGGCGACCTCATCATAAAAGCCAGGCACCGTTATCCGGAAATTCTTGTCATGCAGTTTTGCAAATAACTCCATAAGCACCGTGAGGGGATTGGGTACCGCGCCGCCATAGACCCCGGAGTGGAGGTCGCGCACCGGCCCAGTAAGTTCGACTTGGTAGTAATTCATACCGCGCAAGCCGTACGTAATGCACGGAATACCTTTGCCCAACATGGCGGTATCCGAAACGATCAAGGCGTCCGCCTTGAGTTTTCCTTTATTCTTCTGGACAAAATCCCACAGGCTGACGCTTCCGACTTCTTCCTCTCCTTCGATCAGCACCTTGATATTGATGGGAAACTTGCCGTTGAGTTGGTGAAGGCATTCGAGAGCTTTAAGGTGAATGTGCACCTGGCCTTTGTCGTCCGCGGTGCCCCGTCCATAAATGCAGCCATTGCGCGCCTCGGGTTCGAAAGGCGGGGAGGTCCACAGTTCCAACGGCTCGGGGGGTTGTACATCGTAATGGCCGTAGAAAAGAATCGTGGGCTTGCCCGGCGCTTCCAGTGATTCGGCGTAGACCAAAGGATGGAGATTCGTGGGAATAGTCTCTACGGTTTTAAAACCTGCGGCTCGCAAGCGCTCGGCAACCCACCTGCAAGCACGCTCGATGTCCGGCTTGTGTTCACTCTTGGCGCTAATCGAAGGAATGCGCAAAAAGTCGTAAAGCTCCGCCAGATGCTGTTCGCGCCTACTTTCGATAAATTCAGTAAGGTTCATATAAGGCCCTCAGGCACAGAGATTCGGGTCCGGTTGGGATGACCCATCGCTGATTTTTTAGAAATACTGCGGCGAAATGTCAGTGGAGCAAAGCTTCTTGCCGTGGCCGCTATTTTTATTCTACGGCCTGCCGCAGCAGCATACAAGTTGGCCCTAGTGAAGAACCATGCCCTCGGCATGCTCGGTCGGAAACACCTGTCCGAAAGGGCAATTGACCGACTTTTCCATCCCCCTCATGATGAGTGCCATGAGCGAAGTTCTCCAAGCCGGTCTGCGACGCAGCCAGCGCGTGTTCCACAAAATGCGCCTGCAGGCCCTCGGGCGCAGCCACGAAGGCCGCAAGTTCCGTGAGATTTGCGAGACTCTGGTGGTCAACGCGCACGGCGGTCTGCTGATGCTGAAGCACGAAGTGGACAACGGCGAAATGCTCGTGCTCGTGAACCCGGAAACCCAGGAAGAGCAGGAGTGCCGGATTGTCTATCTAGGCGAGGTTGGAGACCGGGGAATACGCGTGGGTGTGGAGTTCCTGACACCGGCGCCACATTTCTGGGGCATTGATTTTGAGGTAACCCCAACTTCCGTAAAGCGAATCCCCGAAGCCGCAAACTAAGGCCTCTCGAACCTGCTGCTCGTTTCCCCTGCTGGAACTAATAGTCACTGTGGGATGTTGGAAGCTGTCTGCCAAGACACGTGTTGCTGTTCTAGCAGAGCCACAGCGTAGCTGATCGGAAGGCCCGCTCCCATGGTCGACCCTCTGTCTCCCGACGCGATTGCTGAAGCGAGCGGTATTCCGTGCAGCCATTGGCCCTCGACAATGCCCACGACTTCTTGAGTATCGCGCGAAACAATCGGGGCGCCGCTCTGCCCTCGGATTACTTCGTGATTGAACAGGAAGAGGTCGGCCTCTGGCTGACCTTTGTTTAGCGAAATGGAGGCGTACTGGAGCACCTCGGCGAGAGACTTGTCTTGCTGTGGCGCATCGAAGGTGTGCGGATCCTTCAGCCGCGTCGGCCGCAGCGCCGCGGCCAGAATAGCGGAGCCTCGAACAGGATTCGTCGAGCTCAGCGGAAGAAACGACACCTCGTACCTGCCGTTGAAAGGATTCGGCACAGCCTGCAAGATGGCAACGTCGTGTTGGGAATCCAACGCTACCACTCGCACCTTTACCAAGCGCGGCGGTGCTTCGGGAAGCCGCAAAAGAACTTGCGGTTGTCCGCCATTTTGAAAATCCGTCAGTACGTGCGCGGCGGTAAGAAGATAACCGTCCTTATCAATGAAAAATGCGTTGCCATAGAAAATGTAGTGATAGCCTCGGTCCGAAGAGGATTCGTCGAGGGAATAGACGACAGGGCAAATCGCGTCCAATAAAGCTTTATCACTTGCCGCGGGGTCGCTGGCCACAGACACAAAGCCGCAGCAGAAAACAACACCGTTTATCGTAAGAACAGCTACGAGCACTCGGAGAACTTGCCGCATTTTGCCCCTCGCTGACACACCGAACCGGGGTTCTTCTCTAGCGTAGCTATTCCGGTGCTAAGAGCAATGGTCCTTTAGGACAGGCATGTTGTGGCCGGCATGGGATAGCATTCCGGTTCTGGCTCAGGCCTCCCGCCCAAGACGAAGGGAGTTTCCAACCACGGAAACGCTCGAAAGGAGCATGGCGACGGCAGCGAATATCGGACTTAAGACCCCCATGATCGCCAGAGTGATACCCACGGTGTTGTAGAAGAACGCCCAGAAGAGATTTTGCCAAACAATGCGGACAGCTTTTCTTGCCAGGTCGAAAATCTGCGGAATCTTCCGCAGGTCGTTATCCATCAAGACGACAGAAGCTGCGCGCATGGCAATATCTGTGCCGCTGCCCATGGCGATACCTAGATCGGATTCGGCCAAGGCAGGCGCGTCGTTGATGCCATCGCCTGCCATGGCCACCACGCATCCGCCTTTTTTCCAGTCCCGGATGGCTTCGACCTTTTGCGCCGGCAACACTTCCGAGCGAAAGCTTTCTGCGCCGAGTTGCCGCGCGATCGCCTCGGTCGTTGCTCGCGAATCGCCCGACACCAGGTGTACAGCTATTCCGCGTCGCTTCAGGTCGGCCACCAGTTCGCGGGCGTGGCTTCGCGGGCGGTCGCCAAAAGCCAAGCAGCCGCGAAGGGCCCCGTCCCATCCAAAAAACACCACCGTTCGGCCCTCTGACTCCCATCGCCTTGCGACCAGTTCGGTGCGCGCGTCAATGAAAATGGCGAGATTCTCCGCAAGCGGCCGCCCACCCAGGAAGATACTCCTGCCAGCGACGATTCCCGTGATGCCCAGGCCTTTGTGAATTTCCACGCAGCTTGCTTCGCCGAGAGGAATCTCACGCTCTCGCGCAAAGGTCACGAGCGCCTTGCCCAAGGGATGCTCCGAATATTGCTCGAGCGAGGCAAGCAATTCGAAGGTTTGCTCATAGGAAGGTGCCCCCAGAGCCAGCGGAAAATCGGCCGGCAAAGGGTCGAGATCCGAATTTGCTGTGTTTGCCTGCATCCAAACGGGTGACGAAGTGACGTCTGGAACGAGTTCGCAGCCCAGCAACTCGAAGCACCCTTCAGTCACTGTTCCCGTCTTGTCCAGAACCATGTGGTTCACGCCTCCGAGCTTTTCCAAAATCTGCGCGTCACTCACCAGTATGCCGCGACGCGACGCCGCCCCCAGCGCTGCGGTAACAGCCAGCGGAGTAGCCAAGCCCAACGCGCAAGGACACGCAATGATGAGGATGGAAATCGCCCGCATCAGGGCATATCCGAAGCTGGCAACTCCGCCGATCCAGCAAATGAAGAACGTCGAAACGGCTAGTCCGACTACGCAAGGCACAAATATCCGCGAGACGCGATCCACGGTTCGCTCCAGCGGCGACCGGCTGCTCAGTGCACGCTCGACCAGCGCAATAATGCGCGCCAGAGTGGAATTGGTCCCCGTCTGAGTGGCCTTGACGTGCAGCACCCCGTACAGATTCACACTGCCTGCGATGACGGGCGCACCCGGATGCTTTGCTGCCGGGGTCGATTCCCCGGTCAGCAGAGATTCATCCGCGTGAGAAGTGCCCATATCCACTGTGCCGTCAGCCGGGAAGCGCTCTCCCGCCTTGACCAGAAACATCTGGCCGGTCTGCAAAGCCTCCGCGCTCACAAAATATTCACGGCCCTCTGAAAGCAGACGGACCTTGTTCGGAACCATCTGGTGAAGCAAAGCCACCCAACGTGACGTCTTCTGCTTGGCGTTGTGCTCGATAAGTTTGCCAGCGAGAACAAACGTAACGATCACGCTGGCGGTATCAAAATAGACATGTGACTGTCCTCGGAACGCCTGCACGGCGCTGAAGAAATAAGCCGCGAGCACTCCGAGGCTGACCAGAGATTCCATACGCAAGGTTCGATTGCGCAGATCGAACCAGGCCAGTCGCAGCAGTGGGTATCCGCAGTAGAACACAACGGGAGTGGCCAGGGTCATCAATACGAAAGGCATATAGCGGCGCACGCTATCGGAAATATGCTCGAAATAGCCTACGTAGAGCGCCAGACTGAACATCATGATATTCAGCCAAAAAAATGCGGCCAATCCGAAACGCAGGACCAAATCGCGGTCTTCCGCGGTGTCGCGCGCCGCACCCGGTGCGAATTCCGCAGCTTTGTAACCCAATCTCGAAACCCGCTGGGCGATTCGGTCTGGAGGAAGAGCTTGGGGCAGGTATTGCACCTTCAGCAGATCGGTCGCAAATGATGCTTCCGCAGTGATGATGCCAGGTAGGGACTTCACGGCATGTTCAATCAGCCAGGCGCAGGAACTGCACCACATTCCGGAGATTTGCAGCACAAGTTCACTGGCTGCGGCGTCGCGTGCGAGATTTCGGGTCGTTGCGGGTTTTTCGTTCCATTCATCGCGTTCACCCTGTGCAATCAGACCCAACTGCAATCCGCGCTTGAACAGTTCCGTCTCCCGTATATTCTGGCTACTCGCAACAACTCCGCTTTCGAAAAGGATGACGTACACATTCATGCAGCCAAGGCAGCAAAAGAACTGCTCCACGTTCTCGATTTTTGTCGAGAAGGGATGCTCGCCGCACGGCAAGCCGCAGAGTTGGCAATTCACGTTGCTCATGCGGGAATTGCACCACCGTTCTGCTCTGGGCAATAGATGGACGTCGAGGGCACGGGTTTACCATGCTCATCGAGCATGATGGGGTTCGATCGCCTGGTGATTACATAAACCACCACCAAAATCCCGATAAACAAGGCAAAAACGAACACCAGCAGATAAGCGAGCGCAGAAGCCTGATTGCGCTTGGGAATGTTCTGGTCGATTAGCGTGCTCATGACTCTCTCCTTGTTTCCTTGCTCGCAGAGCGATTTGGTTCTCGAACTCGTCGCATACCTTACTTTTTGAACGGCATGATGAATGTCTCATCGAAATCGGTTTTGTCGTCTGCGGTGCGGCTCACGATCCGGAAATGATTCACCCCTGGCGCTAGCGGAGCGCCCGGAGGCGCCGCAATATCAAAAATTACTTCTTTGCTTTCTTCCGGCGAAACCACGACGGCATTCTCGAAAGATCGAAATCGCGTGCCCGGAAGATACTCAATCGAGAGTACAACCGTAGCCTGCGCATGGCTGCGATTCGCAATGTTCAGACGAAATGTGTTGTAGATGGTCCCGTCCTTCTCCTGTTTGTAAAGCACGGAGCGATCGGGCGAGATTTGGATCAACACCGCGCGCCTGACTGCGAAAGCCGTCAAAATCGCCGCGCCGTAGAGGAGTACTACAAGGAACACCACAACTCTTTTGGCGTTCCGGAATCCGAGCCGATAGAAGAAGCTCCCCTTCTTCCCGCTCTTCTCCAGCAGTTCACCCTTTTCGCCCCACGCATAGTGGATCAGACCCTGCTTGCCAAGCCGGCCGAGAACATCCACACAGGCGTCGATGCACTCTCCGCAGTGGATGCACTCGATCTGGTATGGAGACACGCGGATATCGATGTCCATGTGGCAGACGCGGACACACTTCTTGCACTCGATGCATTCCTTCTCTGCGTCGCGGTACTGCACGAGCAGCGTGTCGCCGTCTGCGAGCATGCCCTGCAGATAACCGTAAGGGCAGACTGTGGTGCAGAAACGCTGGCGAAGAAAGAGAAAATCGAGAAGTGTCAATAGAGTCGTGGTTGCTCCGGCGATGCCTCCGGCGGTTTTGATATCCAGTGATAAAAGCCGATGAAACAAATCGCGTGGCTCGACGAAGTAGGCGATAAAGACAAAAGCCAGGATGATCGAAGCTAAGAACACGACGAGGTAAAACAGGGCTTTAGAAAACAGGTTGCGCTTCTTTGGCGCCCAGTCGAGGTACTTTGTCACCCAGCGTTTGATCTTGCTCTCGACCATGAGCGACGCTTCGCTGAAGATCATTTGCGGGCACAGGTAGCCGCAGTAGATGCGCCCATAAAACATGGACATGGCCGCCACCACAAAGAGCAGAAACATCAGCGTGAAAAAGATGGTGGCGAATTCGCTGATCCACAACTCCTGGCCAAAGAAATAAAAGCGCTGACGCGGAATATCAAAGCGGATGAGGTTGGACAGTGGCAACGCAAAGAAGACCAGCACGCAGAACACGTGCACGGCCTTGCGGAAGCGGTGGTAATGTTTCGCGCGTTCCGGAGCGCCTCGGGGTCCCACGCAGCCGGGAAGCGGCTTGGGCTTCAGGACCTTGGGCGGCGGTGCGGCATTCTGCTCAGTGGTGGTCATGGCAGCCTTGTATTCCGGCAGAAATGTGCATGGGAAGCGTGCCGCGCCAGAGCAGGAAGATTCCAAGCGCGATGACACCTGCCGCCGCAATGCGGCTTCCAAAGCGGTTGAAGCGCAGCTTGAGAGCCGACGAAAAGACGCCCAGAGCTAGCAACGCAACGCTGGTTCCCAGTCCAAACGCCAGCATGGAAGCAGCACCCTCAGTTACTGAACCCGCGGCCACCGAGCGCAAGAGCGCCATGTAAACCAGCCCGCACGGAAGGAAACCTAGTCCCAGGCCGAGATAGAAACGGTCCACGGTGCTACGCGAGGAAAGCAGGTTGCGCATCGGCCTTAGAAGGCGCGAGGTTAGCTGAATAGAAGCGCTGCCGACCCGCGACGTAAAAGCGAAGGGTCCGAACATCAGGATTCCGGCAGCGACCATCAATACACCACCAAGAATCATGGCCGCTTTCGATATCCCAGCCAGACGGCCGATAAACTCCACACTATGGCCGAGAAGACCCGCTAACGCGCCCAAGGCCGCGTACGTCAGAATTCGCCCGCCATTATAGGCAAGGTGCTGAGGCAGGAGTGCAAACTTCAAAGGGGACCCCGACCCCAGTGGTTGAGGCGTGAAGCCCGCAGCTGCCGAGTACGACAGCACAATGGGCCCGCACATTTGTACGCAGTGCAGGCTGCTAACCAGGCCGAAAACGAACATCAGTATGAAGTCCATCGTCCTAACTCGAAAAGCCCAAGAGCGGACCGCCTCAGTGGGCCGTCCCTACAAATGAGCTGCAGGCTGTCCATTGCCGGCATAACGCAGATTCGGATTGGGGGCCGGCACGGTGACGCATTCGCGGTAAAACTCAAACTTTTTCATGGTGATGGCGTGCGTGGGACACCGCGTAGCGCACAGCGAACAGCGGATGCAGGTAGTCTCGTCCTTCAGCATCACTCCACCGATGGCGTCGAGTTCAGCGCTGTCCATCCTGCGGATTTCTTCGGCCGACGTATTCAGAGCTTTCGCGAAATAGTTGGCCCAGGTTTCATCCGAACAGAGTTGGCTGAGACCCACCAGGCGAATCAAATCTTCTGGGCAAACGTCCACGCACCCGTTGCAGGCGATGCAGGTGGACGTATCGAATACCGTGTTGACGTTGCAGCGCAAACAGCGTGACGCCTGGCGCCGCGCAAGGCTCTCGGGAAAAGTCTCTTCGATCACCTCGAGACTTCCCGCGCGCGTGGCTGGCTCGAGCACCGGCGGATTCGTCCGGGGAAAGCGCTCCCACCCTTCGGCCATGGTGTACGCTGCAGGCACCCAGTGGCTGCGCACCACAATATCCGTGCGCGTCTCGCGAAGAAAATCGTGCATCGAGCGCGCGGCAATGTGCGCGGATTCAATTGCATCAATGAAAAGGCGCGGGCCGTGCGCGATATCCCCGCAAGCAAACACATCTGGAGCAGTAGTCTGATAGGTGCGCCGGTCCACTTTGATCAGCCCACGTTCGCTCTCCACACCATCTTCCGGCTTCAAGAAAGAGAGATCCGAGGATTGCCCGATTGCGAAAATGATGGTGTCCGCCGGAATATCGGCGATGTCAGCCTCGTCAAAGCGCGGGTTGAAGCGGCCCGTGGCATCAAACACCTCCACGCATTTCACGGTTCGTAGACCGCTGGCTGTTCCGTTCGAGCCGAGGATCTCCTTGGGGCCACGAGCATTGTGGAGATGAATCCCTTCCTCTTCGCCTTCGTGCACTTCAATCTCGTCGGCAGGCATTTCCTCGCGCTTCTCGAGACACACTACATGAACTTCCTTGTCGCTGCTCATGCGCAACGCGGAGCGCGCGACGTCATAGGCCACTTGCTCGCCGCGCTCCATGTCGGATCGGGCTTCCACCGAGCTGAGCGCTTCTGCGGGACGAACTGCGGAGCGCGCTACATCGTAAGCCACGTTACCGCCGCCAATCACCAGAACGCGCTTGCCGAGCGGCATAGGTTTGCCTTCGTTGAAGGCGCGCAGGAAATCCATGCCGTCGTAGACCCCGGCTTTGTCCGCTCCGGGAATGGGCAGCTTGCGGCCCTTCGGAAGGCCTATGCCAAGAAAGATTGCTTTGTATCCATCACGCCGAAGACTGCTAATGGTGAAGTCACGCCCCAGGCGCATATTGCACTTGAGTTCCACTCCGAGGGAGAGAATCGCGTTGATTTCACTTTTGACAAGGTCCCGGGGCAAGCGAAACACCGGAACCCCTACAGTGAGCATGCCGCCCGGTTCGGAGTGCGCCTCGAAGACTGTGACCTTGTAGCCGATCTGCACGAGGTCGTGAGCCACCGTCAGGCCAGAAACGCCCGCGCCGACGACGGCGACACGCTCATAGCTGCCGCGATTCGGCGGCAACGTCCGCTGGTCGCAGGCGTCTTTGTAGACGTTCGCGTCGCCAGACTCCGGGCCGAAACGATCGGTGGCGAAACGCTTGAGGGCGCGGATGGTCACCGCGGCGTCCAGGTCGCGGCGGCGGCAATTCACCTCGCACGGAGCACCGCAGATGCGTCCGCAAATCGACGCAAACGGATTCGTGGCCCGGGCGATGCGATAGGCATCTTCGTACCGCCCTTCGGCCACGGAATTGACGTAGCCGCACGCGTTGGTATGCACCGGACACGCATGCTGGCATTTCACCATCTTGATCCAGTAATCCGCGCCGTCGATCGTTTCGAACAGTGGCCTGACGTTGTTCATATGTCTTCAGTCTTCGTGGTGCTTCCTGAACGCGAATACGACGGCAATGATCGCGTAAATCAAAATGAGTCCTGCCACGAAGTACATGAATCCGTTCGACGTATGCGTGCTCTGGTTCATTTGCCGCACCAGATTGCCGCGAGTCGAATGGTTCACTTCCCCGTGCATGAAATACAGAAAGTACGCAAGGCATCCGCCGGCGATAAAGATGTACGCAAATTTCAGAAATGCCGGAATGGGAGTGTTTTTGCGTTCCGTGATCCAGCCGTCGGCGTACTCCTTGATTTCTTCGGGTTCCTTAGGATCGGGCATGATGCTCTCCTTGATTCGCCTCTAAAGTGTTTTCCGGATTCCCCTCATCGTCATTCATCACGATGTACTTCACATCCTCGCTGTTTTTCCCCCAATAGCCGTCGCGCAGCGAACGCACGAAAAAGAAAATGCCGCCGCCAAGGAATAGGAAAAACAGGAGGTAGGACAAGAAAATGCTGGGATAAACGTAGTCGCCGTGCATCGCTTATTCCTCACTTCTCATAATCGTTGTCGGGACGCCAATTCTTGGCGCGGCCCAAAGTCTGGATGTACGCCACCAGGGAGGTAAATTCCGCCTCATTTTCGACGATCCAAGGGAACGGCGGCATGACCGAACCCTTCACCAGATCGCGCGGATTGCGGAAGTGCGTGCGATGCCACTGGGTGTCGTATTTGCCGCCGACGCGTGAAAGGTCCGGGCCGGTGCGCTTGGTTCCGAACATGTGCGGGGTATCGTAGACGAACTCGTCCGGGGTCGAGATGGGCGAATCCACACCTTTCCAGCCGGAGCGTTTCGTATCCGCCAGCAGCGTGCGCGTCTGCTGCGTGTGGCAGTACCAGCAGCCTTCGCGTACATAAATCGTGCGGCCCTTCAGTTCCAACTCTGTGTACTGCCGGAGCTTGCCTGTCGGCCCTTTGCTGGGATCACTATTCTCAAACGGCTTGGACCAGCTCTTGTCCACGATCGGCGGTACCACGGTCGTCAACAATCCGCCGATGAAGAAGAACACCAATGCCGCAACCACGAATCCGATTGCACTTTTATCTGTCGTCCCTAGCATCTCTCCTCCTCCTCGCCGCTCAGGCGGCCTTCGCCGGCTCGGCCTTCGGGCCGCTCAGTACTGTCGCCATCACGTTGTAGAGGAATGTCGTGATTCCCAGGAACATCAGCACCCCGGAGAAGAACCGCACCGTCCATACTGGCTTCAGCGCGACTACGGTGTCGATGAATGGGATCGAAGGGTTATTCCACTGCCAGCCCTGCCACAAGCCGCCGAGCCACAGCGTGACAAAAAACCCTAGTCCTCCGATCATGAAAAACCAGAAACTCCAGTTCGCCAGTGATTCGGAGTGCAGGTTCGTCCGGAAAATGCGCGGAATCACGTAATATGCCCCGGCAATCGCGAAGAACGAGAAGCAGCCTAACAGCGCCATGTGCGCATGCCCGGGGATCCAATCCGTCTTCGAGACAATGGCGTTGACCGAACGCAGGCTGTGCATCGGTCCCTGATAGCACGTCAAAAGGTAGAACACCACCCCGGACATCGTGAATTTCAGTGGCACGTTGCTGCCGAGTTGGTGCCATTGTCCCTTCATGGTGGCAAAGAAGTTGTAGACCACCGTCCAAACCGGAATCAGCAACATCACCGAGAACGTGATGGCGATCGTCTGCAGCCATTGCGAAATCGGCCCATGGAGCATGTGGTGCGCCCCGGTCCACACATAGACGAATGCTAGCGACCAGAAACCCACCATGGACAATTTATGGCTATACAGCGGCGCTCCCGAAGCTTTAGGGATGAAGTAGTAAGCCATCGCCAGCCCGATGGGCGTGAAAATCAGTCCTACCGCGTTGTGCACGTACATCCAATTCAGGTTGGCCTGATTCGTACCGGGGTGAAGAAAACCGCGACATTCCCGGTCGGATAGACGAATGTCGTCCAAAGAATACAGCCCATCACGTACCACAGGGACACATACATCTGCGGATAGCGCCGGTTGGCGACCGTAGCGAAAATGTTTACCCCAAACATCACCCACGCCACGACAACCAAAATCGTGAGCGGCGTCGGCAGCTCCGCGTACTCCCAACCTTTGTTCATGCCCAGCGGCAGCATCACCACGGCGCCCAGCACAATGATGTTCCAGAGGATCGCTGTGGCCACGCCGAGTTTCTCGCTCCACAGCTTGACGCCGCAAAGGCGCGGCACCACGTAGTACGTCAACCCCATGTTTGCGGGCAACAGCCAGCCGAACAGCATGCCGTTGACGTGCAGCGGGCGCAGCCGGCCGTACGTCAGATACTGAATGGTGCCCAACAACTGCGGCCAGACGAATTTCGCCGCAATCGTCAGCGCGATGATTCCAACCACAAAAAAGTAGCTGATGGAGCTGATCAGAAACCACTTGGCTGTGGTGTCCTGGTGCATGGACTCCGCAGCCTGAGCACGGATTGGCTGCTTGGTCTTGTCGATCCTGCCTGCTGTTACCCCTTCTGCCATTGTCCCTCCTCGTTCACCTTGCCGTGAGCGATGCCACTTTGTCCGTCGGAGCGGACGGACGCGATGCCTGATTGAGACTTCGGATGAAATTGATCAAATCGGCTGCGTCATTCTGTGTGAGTCCATAGTCAATCCAGGACGGCATGGCCGTTCCCTGAACGCCATACAGAATGGAATCCATCAGCCGCCTGTCGGACACGCTTTGGACGAACGCATAATTGCGGAAGTTGCGCGGCCGCGGGCTGATATCCAGCGAGTTTGGCCCCTTGCCGTCGGCTTTTCGTCCGTGACACCCGGTGCAGCGTTCCAGGAAGATCCCCTCGCCGTGGTGGATGGATTCTTGGCTCGTAGCCACAGGATTCTGGTCCGGGAGTTTGTGCTCCTTCAATTCCTTGCGCGGCTCCTTCACAAACGTTGTGAATACGTAATCGAGCGCCTGCTGCCGCTTTTCCTCGCTCAACACATGTTCCCAAGGCGGCATGGAAGTGCCGGGAACACCCTGCTTCAGGGAGGCCAGGAAGCGATCCAAGGGTTTGCTCGTCATAAAGGCCGCTTTGGTCAGGTCTCGCGGCGCTGGATCCAGGTAAAGATAAGTGACGCCTTTCCCGTCTCCTTTTTCTCCGTGACACCGGGCGCAAATCCCCTTGTAGACCTCTTCACCCGACGCGAATGTCGGCGTGCTCTTCCGGGATGCGAGATATAAGGTCAGCGCGTTGAAATCCGCTTCCGGGAAGCCGAACGACGGCATGATGGAATCCGGTATGCGCGAACGCGGATTCTTGAAATGCGCCATCATCCAGTCGTTGTCGCGAATCAGGCCTTCGAAAGAAAGATCCGGAGCGATGTGGCCGTCCTTGTCCCCCAACTTATGGCAAGCGGTGCACGAGCGCTGCGCAAGCAGCTGTTCGCCGCGGCTGCCGGAAGGAGCTTCCGACCCTGCGATTCCCGGCGCTGCTTTTGTTTCGTGAATGCGATTCCGATACTGTTCGAGCGAAGTTTCTGAGAAATTCAGGCCGCGGCGGCTTTTTAGGAATATCACGATCGCCTTGATGTCATCGTCCGTGAGATCGAATTTGGGCATGAACGACGTGGGAGAAAACGCCCGCGGATTGACGGCGTGTTCCCAAAGGTAATTGATTTTGTACTTCTTGCCCGCTTCCGAAAGGTCTGGTCCAAGCGTTCCCGCCGACAGGCCTTCAATCCGATGACACCCATAGCAGGCCTTCTCGAAGAAAAGCTGCCGCCCACGCGCCACCAGCGGCGCGCCCGCAAAATTCGACTCGGTATGACACTGCGCACAGTTGGCCTGCATGAATTCCTTGCCCAGCAGCTTGGGTCTGAACTCCGCATGCCAGTTCGCCTGGGTCACGTAACCCAGCATTGGATCGGGCCAGAAAGGATCCTGCCCATGCGCGTAAAAGGCCTCGAGGCCGCGCCCCTGCCCGTCGTGACACACCGTGCAGCCGAAATCTGAAAACTTGTGCCGCCGTTCCCAACGGCCGTCCTTCTCGGTATCGCCCAGTTCCGCAGAATAGGGATGAGTGCGCAGCGGCAAGCCGTATTTCTGAAAGCGTGGATCGTCGGAAGCCATGTGGCAGGTCAAGCAACGATCCACGCGCGAATCGCCAAACTGCGTCACGATAATTTGCTCGATGCGCGGGTTGCGTCCCTCCACCGCGGCGCGTTCGGCGTCACTCTTCGCCAGGCCGCGCGCCTGTTCGAAATAGGCCGTCTGATGCTTTTCCCAGCTGTTGAAAAATTGCTGGTAAAACACGAAGCCATGAACCACCAGCACCACTAAAGCCACAATCGCCAGCGCGACACGGATTTTCACAAAGATCTCCTCACCATGGCGAGACGAATTCCCAATTGGGTCCTCGGAAGAAGGTTCCGACGACCATCAGCACGATGTTCACTACGACAAAGGTCATAAACAGGGAATTTGCGAGCAAGCGCTCCTTAGCGAACCACTTCCCCACGCCTACAGGTTTTCGGTCCAGATACGGGACCGACAGGAGAAAAATGACTTCAATCGTGGGGATGCCCACCCCGCCCCAGAACGCCGAATAGCTCACCATTTCCTGCAAGCCCAGGAAGTACCACGGGGCTTTCGCCGGGTTCGGCGGATGCATAATGTTCACCGGTTCTTCCAGCGGCGCGTTGAAGTACATGGAGACGATCAGCACACCTGCAACCGTCACCAGGAACACCAGCAGTTCCAGCAGCAGCAGATTCGGCCAGCTGAATACCGAACGGTCCGGCACGTTCCCAATCTTCGTGAATGGCCCGCGTACGATGCCTTGAATCCCGTAGGTTTTCTTTTCGAGCGGCACCTTCAAGGCCACCGCCGAAACGGTGGTAACTACGCTTGCATCCGCGGCTGCCGCGACGGGTTCCGGCTCGGGAAACTTCTCATCTTCTTCCGGTGGCCGGGAGAGTCCTCCATCTTTACGCACGCGCCAGAAGTGCACTGCCACCAGGATGCTCATCACCAATGGAAGTGCAGCGACGTGCAAAACGTAGAACCGCAGCAACGCTTCCTGGCCTACGCTGGCATCGCCAAGCAAGAGGAACTTGATGTCCTTGCCGAAAACGGGCGCGTAACTCGCGATCGAGGTACCGACGGTGATGGCCCAGAAAGCCAACTGGTCCCACGGCAGCAAATAACCGGTGAAACTCGCGAACATCGTCAGCAGAAAAAGCCCGACGCCGAGCACCCAATTGAACTCTCGCGGCCTTTTGTACGCGCCGGTCAAAAACACGCGGCAGAGATGCAAAAACACCACCGCGACCATGCCGTGCGCCGCCCAGCGATGCATATTCCGCAGAAAAATCCCGAAGGCCACCGTGCCGCGCAGGTCCAACATGCGGTCGTAAGCCTGCGTCGTGGATGGCACGTAATAAAACATCAGCAGGACGCCGGTCACGGAAAGGATCAGGAACAAAAAGAATGCCATTAGCCCGAGGCCCCACGTATAAGTCAGCCTGAGGCTGTGGCGATGAACTTTGACCGGCTGAATGTGCAGGAAGAAGTTCGTGAAACTCGTCGAAGAGCGGCCCAGATCCGATTGCGGCAGTGGATTGCGAAAAACGGAATGCCAAACGTTGGCGGGCAGCTCGGTGAGAAAACTCCAAGGACGTTCTGTAGTTTGGTTGCTCATACGTTGTAATAGGTCCCCGGCTCGATTTCGATGTCTTTATCGACCTCCAATTCCCCGTTGGGAGCCAAGCGCACTTGGAACCAGGGAAGGCGTTTCGGCGCAGGCCCGCCGGTTACGTTTCCATCCTGGTCGTAACGCGAACCGTGGCACGGGCAGGCGAATCCCGTCTCGGATGTGGCCACGATGCAACCCAGGTGCGTGCAAGTCGTGGAGATGGCTGCCATGCGATCGCCGTCACGCACCACGCAGATGCGCCGCACGTCCAGCGTCATTCGCGAACCCGCGGGATAGTCTTCCGGCTTGCCGATCGAAAAGCGATTCGGCTGGCCATAGGTGGCCCGGGGTTTAATGAAAATAAAATTGGAAAACGCGCTCACCAGCACCGACCCGAACACGCCCATGCCGGTCAGCCACGACAGCAGCTTCCTTCGCGTGATCGCTTCACCGCTTTCTTCCGCGCTCGGCGTCACAGGCTCCTTCGCCATCGCTTTTCTCCTCCTGCGCTTCATCAATCATTTCTTCCAGATCGCCCCAGAACACTTGGTATTTCGTGTCTTCCAGGTTTTGAAAGTGGTTTCTTTTCGCGGCAAACACAAAAATCAGCGCAGTCCCGATGCCCATGGCCAGGCTTGCCAGGATTGCGAGCCACGTCATGTCCATGAAGTCTTGCTCCCCTGCCCCGCGAAATACTGCCCCTCGACGGGTGGCGTTATCGGGGTCTAGTCCTCGGGCGGCTGCAGTCCGGCACCTTTGCTCAAATTCGCTGCCGTCTCTTGGGCAAGCTGCGCGATGGACACTCCATCCAGCACCGAGGTGAGTGCCGACTGCGCACTTCGCCAAACCGGGTGAACTCCACACCACGATTTGCGTTCGCAACTCGGGCCTTTCTTGAGGCAGACATTTAACTGCGTGGTGCCCTCCATGGACTCGATCACTCGCAGAAGCGTGACCCGCTCTGGCAGCGCCTTCAGGCAGAAGCCGCCACCCGTCCCTCGATGCGAGCTGACCAGTCCCTGGTGCACCAGACGCTGCAGGATCTTCGAGAGAAAAGTCCCACGAACCCCGGTAAGTTTGGCCAGCGTGTTCAACTGCATTTTCTGGCCTTCGGGAACGGTAGCCAGCTGCACCATGACTCGCACGGCGTAATCGGTTGCGCGTGTAATCTGCATTTCGGAAACTGGACTCTAGATGTCCAGTTGTGTTCTCCATAAGGCGGCAATGACGGATTAATTGCAGTGATAAGAATCCCTCCTTAATGTGACCGCCGACACGTCAATCCCTTCCCCGGTTTCTCCTCCTTAAACGCTCGGGTTTGGCTGCGCCGGCGCCAGCCGGCCGCTTGAAGCACACGCCATCCAGATCCTCACATGGCGAGCTACATGGTCTAAGCGATGAAGGTCCGAGCGTTGCTTCTCGGATCTTTCGATTTCTTGCGTTTCATTGGCACCGTGCTCGCGAGCTGCGCAAATGCCCCACAACAATGCGCAAGTGGTGCTTGACACGGGAGGAAAAAGAAAGTAACAGACATAAATCGAAAGTCGGTAGAAATGAGATTTTCCTCGAAGCAGGCAACAGTATTCCGTATGCGAGCTCTTCCCGGGATTCCTTATGGTCTTTTGGGGTCTTTGGCTTCCTCATTTCGTCTTCACTGTGCCGGCCGTGGGGCACGCGGTGCGACAGGTTTTCGTCAGAAACTCAATAAAGTCGGCAGCCTCATGCTGCGCCCCACAAGCGGGTTGAACGTCTCCGATGAAAGTGGCGGCTGAGGATATGAAACATTCGACTATCTTCGCCTGTTTGCTTCTTGCGCAAGTCGCATTCGCTCTGCCGCCGGTAGAACGCGGGGCAGCAATATGCGTTCCGGGAAAGGGTGGGGCGCACCCGTGATCACAAAAGCCAACGCAAACTTCCCCACAGCTGCCAGCGCCGCGCGCAGGCTGCTTCAGATTCTGCGGGAGAATCATGCCGGCCGGCCAGTTGGCGTTTTTCCCATCTGTTCGGCAAACCCCTACGTTTTGGAAGCGGCAATGGTGCAGGCTCGAAGCACAGAAAGGCTGCTGCTGATCGAGTCCACTTCCAATCAGGTGAATCAGTTTGGCGGCTATGCCGGACAAACACCACGGGAATTCGTCGCCTTTGTCCACGAACTGGCCCGCGAAAACAATCTCCCTGCCGAGCGAATTCTCTTGGGTGGCGATCATCTCGGCCCGCACGTATGGCGCAACGAATCGGCAGCCAGCGCTATGGAAAAAGGGTGCGTCTTGGTGCGGGATTATGTCGGTGCGGGTTACGCAAAAATTCATCTGGACGCGAGCATGCACTGCGCAGACGATGCGGTCGGTCAGCCACTTTCAGACGAAGTGATAAGCGCTCGTGCTGCAGTCCTTTGCGAAGCTGCGGAAGCTGCGTACAAGCAATGCCTGGATGATTCGCCCGCGCCGCTGTATGTGGTGGGGACGGAAGTGCCGATCCCAGGTGGAGGGCAATCCGAGACAAAGGCGCCCGAAACCACGCGGCCGGAGGATATGGCGCGCACTCTTCAATTGACCGAGAGCGCGTTCCATTCGCGAGGACTCGATGCCGCATGGGAACGCATAATTGCCGTAGTGGTTCAACCAGGGGTCGAGTTCGGCGATTCCATCGTTTCTCCTTACAATTCAAATAAAGCTCAGGCGCTCTCTAAATACCTTGAGACGCAGTGGACCGGTGTGTACGAGGCGCATTCGACCGACTATCAAACCACCGTGGCGTTGCAGCAGATGGTTCGCGACCACTTTGCTATTCTGAAAGTGGGGCCTTGGCTGACGTTCGCGTTTCGCGAAGCGGTATTCGCCTTGGCACAAGTAGAAGAGGAATGGCTGGCGAACCGCGCGGCAATAAGACTCTCGTGCGTGCGTGAAGCTCTGGAGCGGGCCATGCTGGAAAACCCGATCCACTGGAAGGCGCACTATCAGGGAAATGAGGACGCCCTGCGCTTTGCGCGCAAATACAGTTTGAGTGACCGGGCCCGCTATTATTGGTCGCAGCAGGAAGTGTCTGAGGCGCTTCATCATCTCATATTCAATTTGACGGCCCACCCCGCTCCCATTTCGGTGCTGGGCCAATTTCTTCCCGTTCAGTGTGAGGAGTTGCGGGCTGGCAAACTGACAAACGCTCCACGGGATTTGATTCGCAGCAAGATAACGCAGGTTCTGGACCATTACGCAGTAGCGTGTGGGATCGAGGCCCATGACTAACGGTGACACGAATTTTCAGCGGTTCAACACGTGGAACGAGATTCTTTCCCAAGGCAGCAGTTGGCTGGCAGTCCTGAAAGAGCACTTGCGACGTACGTGCGATCTGCTGATTGAGATGAAAATGGAGGGGAGCGAACTCGCGCTGCTGGCACCGTACGTTGTCCCGTGCCAGTTATTGGGATTCTTCACCGGTCTGGCCAAGGGACTCAACCCTGATTTGCCCAAGAATCTGTCGCGCGTTGTAATTCTGGATTGAAGCCCAAAGGAGCGGCTGTGGCTACGTCTGACGTCAGTGTGATCGGTGAGCTCAATCTGGATCTGATCCTGTATGGCTTGCCGCAGGAACTTATTCTGGAGCACGAACATTTGGCCAAAGATCTGAGCATCACCCTGGGGAGCTCCTCGGCGATTTTTGCTCACAACCTGGCGCTGCTGGGAAACAAGGTGAGCTTTAGTTCAAGTATCGGGAGCGATCCCTTCGGCGAAATCTGCTTGAAACGCCTTGGTGAAAGCGGGGTGGACCTCTCCCGCGTGCGCCGCATGCCCGGGAAAACAACGGGACTGACCGTGATTTTGCCGCAACGCAAGCAGCGCTTCATCCTGACGTACCCAGGCACGATGTTCGAAATGAGCGGACGCGACCTGGATCTGAGCTACGTCTTCAGCGCCAAGCACCTGCACGTTTCTTCTTATTTTCTACAGAAAAGCTTGCGCGCTTCGCTGCTCGACATCTTTCGCAAAGCCAAGGAAGCCGGGCTGACCACTTCCCTCGATACCAACGACGATCCGGAGAATCGCTGGTCTTCCGAGATCCAATTACTCCTGAAATATACCGATATTCTCCTACCCAACGAGCGCGAGGCCTGCAAAATTGCTCAAACGGAAGACATAAATCGCGCCGCGGAAATACTCTCCCAGAAAGTGCCCGTCCTGGTCATCAAGCGCGGGTCGCAAGGGGCAATTGCCCGCGCCTCTAAGGAGACCTACAGCGCGTTTCCGCCTATGGTTGACGTCGCGGATCCTGTCGGCGCGGGAGACAGTTTCGACGCCGGCTTTATTCATCAATTTGTTCGCGGAGCAAAAGTGGAGGATTGCCTGAAATTTGCGAACGTCGCAGGCTCCCTCTCGGTGACTCGGCCGGGCGGGACAGAGGCATTCCGCGACACCAACCATCGCAAGTCTTTCCTCCGCAAACACTGGACTGCTGGAGGCACGCGCAACCCTGCACCTATAGGGAGTTAGGGCGTCGCTTGCATCTGCTTTACGGCGTGGGCGCCGCTTCCAAAAGCAGGTTATCGGTAAAATCCGCTTGAAGCCGCGCGGTGGGTCCGCGGACCGTGCCGAAATCTTTGTGATGAACGTACTCCGTAACGCGATAGCTTTTTTCTGCGAGTCCCCGCAGTTCTATCTGTCCGCTCCAGTGCCTTGACCCGGCCTGATTTTTGTCCTTCGATGGCCCGGGCGCGTAAAACGCGTAATACATGTGCCCGTCCTTTTCTATGGCATACGCTTCTGGAAAATCGAACCCGTAGACGTACAGATTCTGGAAGTTCCCCTTCGACAACATCTTCTCGTTATACAGGCTGATCCACTCTCTCCAGTGCGCTTCTTTCTCCGCTCCCAGGTAGACATTTTTGAATTTCGGACCATAATCCGGCCAAGTAAATTTCGTTCCGAGAACTCCACCCGTGCCCAGCGTGGACGCAAAGTCGGTACCCAGATCCTCTTCATTATCGGCAGCAGCATTGGCAATGCGGGTCAATTCAACGTGGTCGCCATAAACAGCCGCTCGCGGGCCGAGTAGCGCTTTATACATCTTGACGCGGCGGCGCACCTGAATGGATCCGACGGGATCCGCAGTAACCGCCTGGTCCAGGTAGCGGAACCACGCCACGCTTGGCGGCGTGCCGCAGGGGCAGCTTTGCGTGACGCTGTCCGGCTTCAGCGCGCGGGTGGTTTCGAAGATGGTCTTGTATACATCACCCATGGCGTAAACGGAATCTCTAGGTGATTTGTGGTGGTGCTTGGGGTTGTAGCAGAGTGGCGTCGTGTAGATATTGTCGAGCTTATGCCCATCAAAGCCCCAGTCGCGGATGAAGCGTTCGGTCAGTTGTTTGTAGTACGCTTGGACCCCTGGTAATGCCGGACACAGTGCGGCAAGATTGCGAGCCATGCGTGCAGGTTTGCCCTGCTGGTCGAGGATCAGCCAGTCAGGATGTTCCTTCACTATATCGGAAACGACAAATTTGTGGTTCTCGTAGCCGTATTTGCCATCCTCCACAGCCAGCGGCAGCCACCAGAGTTGTACCTTGATTCCCTGTTCGTGGAATTTCTTGACCATGTCCTGCATGGCGGCACCGCCAAAATCCTTCTCCCGCGGTTGCCAGTCGCCGTAGTTATTGAACCAGCCGTCGTCCAAAGTCGCCCAGTGGATGCCGAGTTCCTTCAGCTTGGGAATGGTATCCAGCATCTGCTTTGGCGTGACGCCGAATTCATAGCCCCAGCCGCACCATGCCACGGCATAGTTCTCGTCATTATTGGCGGGTCTGGCCAGGCCTTCCTTTTCGATCGCCTCCGACCAGATCTTCAACGGCTCGTAAAAATCACCGGAAAACACGGCCAAAAAAGTGCGCGGCGTCGAGAAGATGTCCCCCGGCTTGAGAACCGTTTCGCCCGGAACGCTGACGCCAGCTTCGACACGCCCGTCTTTTGTAGTTTTTACGGGTATCGAAAGAATCAAAGGCAGTGTCTCGATGTGTCCAATGGCTTCGCCGACGTTGCGCGACCAAAACGCCACGACGGGAATACCCCCGCCAACATGGCCCAAGTCATCTTTCGAAGCGACCGGCGACCCAAACGGATTTTCCTGCGAGAATTTGGCAGGAACCGCGAAAATTTCATCCTTGCCCCAGTGAAGGCTCGCGCCCTCAAACGTCCATAGAGGTTCC
>Ga0187782_10000663_pt1 | contig 24006 bp, 21 predicted proteins | sample 0715_SJ02_MP15_2_FD_132454 | JGI IMG/M metagenome (GOLD analysis project Ga0187782, IMG submission 132454) | Tropical peat soil microbial communities from peatlands in Department of Meta, Colombia - 0715_SJ02_MP15_20_MG | ecosystem: Environmental > Terrestrial > Soil > Wetlands > Peat | place... | reverse complement strand
TCATGCCGGCGCGGGCGCCGCCCTCGATCGACATGTTGCAGACCGTCATGCGGCCTTCCATCGTGAGCGCGCGGATCGCGTCGCCCGCATATTCGATGACGTGGCCGGTTCCGCCCGCCGTGCCGATCTCGCCGATGATCGACAGGATGATGTCCTTGGCCGTGACGCCTTCGCTCAAGCGCCCGTCGACCGCGACGCGCATATTCTTGGCTTTGCTCTGAATGAGCGTCTGGGTCGCCAGCACGTGCTCGACTTCCGACGTGCCGATGCCGTGCGCCAGCGCGCCGAAGGCGCCGTGGGTCGAGGTATGGCTGTCGCCGCAGACGATCGTCGTGCCGGGCAGAGTAAAACCCTGTTCCGGGCCGATGATATGCACGATGCCCTGCCGACGGTCGAACTCGCTGAAATATTCGATGCCGAACGCGCGCGCGTTCTCGGCCAGCGCCTCGACCTGCTGGCGGCTCTCGGGATCCTTGATGCCGCCGCGCCGATCAGTCGTCTGAATGTTATGGTCGACGACGGCGAGCGTCTTTTCCGGCGCATGCACCTTGCGGCCATTGGCGCGCAACCCTTCGAACGCCTGCGGGCTCGTGACCTCGTGGACGAGATGCCGGTCGACATAGATCAGGCTCGTGCCATCGGCCGAGGTCTCGATGAGGTGGTCGTCCCAGATCTTGTCGTAAAGGGTGCGGGGCTTCGCCATGACCGGCTCCGGCGGCCTTTCTGTTCGCAAGGGTTAAGCGCTTGGACCGGCGGCGTCTTAAAGCGATTGGCGGGCCATGAAAAGAGCCGCCTGGCGCCGGGCAATCGCGAGCGAGGGCGACGCGTGGTAGTCTGAAACATGTTCAAAACGACGACTTATCCGATCAAGATCGAGGCCTATCCTGGCGACGGGGGTTATCTCGCCTATTTTCCCGCGCTGCCCGGCTGCCAAACCTGGGGCGACACCTTCGAGACGGCCGTGCGCAACGCGGAGGAGGCGCTGACGCTTTACGTCGAAACGCTCATCGCCAACGGCGACCCGCTGCCGGAGCCGCAGTCTATCGACAGCGAAGTCTCCCTAGGCGTGATCATTCGGACAGCCGCCGCGGCATAGTTCGCTGTGCCGAATCGAATTCGCAATGTGACGTCGCGCGAATTGGTTCGCGCTTTGGAACGGGCGGGTTTTGTCCTTCAGCGGCAGAAAGGGAGCCACGCGACTCTGCGCCATCCCAAATCGAATGTGACAACGGTCGTGCCGATGCACGGCGGGGACGTAGCGCGGCCCCTCTTGAAGCTAATTGTCAAGCAGGCCGGGTTGACCGAGGAACAATTTGACGCGTTGCTTTGAGGGTTCGCCGGGCGCGGGCAGGGCGCGGACGCGCCGCGGCCTCTAAACTGGCGCCATACTGCAGGACAGGATGCAGAGCAGCAAACTCATCCACGTCGTTTCCTGTCACGCCGAGGGCGAGGTCGGGGACGTCATTGTCGGCGGCGTGCCGCCGCCGCCGGGCGAGACGCTGTGGGAGCAGTCGCGGTTCATCGCCCGCGACGACGCGCTGCGCAAATTCCTATTGAACGAGCCGCGCGGCGGCGTGTTTCGGCACGTGAACCTGCTCGTGCCGCCGAAAGACCCTCGCGCGCAGATGGGCTTCATCGTCATGGAGCCGGAAGACACGCCGCCGATGTCCGGCTCGAATTCGATTTGCGTCGCGACGGTGCTGCTCGACGGCGGGATCCTGCCGATGAGCGAGCCGCAGACGCGGCTGACGCTCGAGGCGCCGGGCGGAATCGTTGAAGTCGTCGCCGATTGCCGCGCCGGCAAAGCCGAACGCGTCACGGTCGTCAACGTGCCGTCCTTCGCCGAGCGCCTCGACGCCAGGTTAGAGGTCGAGGGGCTGGGCGCGCTGACCGTCGACATCGCCTATGGCGGCGACAGTTTCGTCATCGTCGACGCTGAGGCGCTCGGCTTCAGAATATCTCCCGACGAAGCGCGCGATCTCGCCGAAGCCGGCATGAAGATTGTCGCCGCCGCCAACGCCCAGCTCGGCTTTTCGCATCCCGAGAACGCCGGCTGGGACCATGTTTCGTTCTGCCAATTCGCCGGGACGCTTCAAGACAGGGACGGCGCCCTCGAAGGATCGAACGCCGTCGTCGTCAGGCCGGGCAAGATCGACCGCTCGCCGACCGGCACCGGCTGCAGCGCGCGGATGGCTCTCTTGCGCGCTCGCGGCGCCATGCAAGTCGGAGACCGTTATCGCGCGCGCTCGATTATCGGCTCGATTTTCGAGTGCCGGATTGTCGCGGATGCGCGCGTCGGCGAGAGGCCGGGGATCATCCCTTCGATCTCCGGCCGCGCCTGGATCACCGGAACGCATCAGCACACGCTCGATCCCGGCGATCCGTGGCCGCTGGGCTACCGCCTCTCCGACACGTGGCCGAAGTTGGGCTGACCGGGTCCGCCGCCGCCCTCAGCGCAACATATTGAAGGCGCGCGGCGACCAGTCGTTGTTGGCGATCCCGGGAATGCACCAGAGCATGCATAAGGGCTCAATGGCGCGCGCCGCCTCGACCGCGCCCATGTCCATCGTTTCCCAGCCGAACTGATCGAGGAGCTTCGTCGCGATCTCCTTGGCCGAGGCGTCGTTGCCGCAAATGAACATCGTCGGCTTGCCGACGGCGAAATGGGGATTGACCATCTGACCGGCGCCGACCGAATTGAACGCCTTGACGAAGCGCGCCCGCGGAAACGCTTTCTGCAGGCGCTCCATGAGCGAATCTTTCAGCGTCGTGAAGTAGGACAGCACGCCATGCGCCGGCGGGCCGCCGCCGATCGGGTTCGTCGCGTCGAGGATCGCCTTGTCGCCGAGCGCCGCGGCGCCGATCTGGCCCAGCGCCTCCAACGCCACCTCGCCGCTGACGGCGAGGATGAGAATGTCGCCGAACGCCGCCGTCTCTGCGAAGGTCTCGACCCGCGCCGAAGGGTGTTTCGCGCGCCAATCCTTTAGCTTGTCGGGGTGGCCGGTGCCGAGCGCGACCTCGTGTCCGTGCTTCAACAAACCCGCGCCCAGCGTCTGCGCGACGACGCCGGAGCCGATGACGCCAACTTTCATTTCTCGCTTCCCTTACGAGATTTCCTCAAAAACGGCATATGGGTCGGGAGCTCGGCCGCGACAAGGACGTCGGCGACGACCAACTGGCGCTTAGCGGGTCAGGCCGGCGGATGTCGCCGCCTTCAGGCGCCTTAGCCAAGCGCGCGCTTGCCGTCTGACATTCGCCGGCGCCGCGCCGCCATAGGATGTGCGGCTCTTGACCGAGCGGTCGACGCCGAGCGCCGAATAAGCGTCCTCGCTGATCCGCGGCTCGACGCTCCTCATCGTCTCGAGCGGCAGCTTCTCCAGCGCCACGCCCTTGTCGGCGGCGATTGCGACGATGCGCCCCGTCACGTGATGCGCCTCGCGGAACGGCAGTTTCAGCGTTCTCACCAGCCAATCGGCAAGGTCAGTCGCCGTCGCGTAGCCGAGCGCGGCGGCGGCCTTCATGCGCTTGGCGTCGGGCTCAAGATCGCGGACCATGCCGGTGATCGCCGCAAGCGTGAGGTTCAATGTCTCGAGCGCGTCGAACACGCCTTCCTTGTCCTCCTGCATGTCCTTCGCATAGGCGAGTGGCAGGCCCTTCATCACCATGAGGAGCCCGACGAGCGCGCCGACGATGCGCCCGGTCTTGGCGCGGGCGAGCTCGGCGGCGTCGGGATTGCGCTTTTGCGGCATGATCGAGGAGCCGGTCGTGAAGGCGTCGGAGAGCCTGACGAAGCCGAATTGCGGCGTCGTCCACAGCACGATCTCTTCGGCGAGCCGGGAGAGATGCGTTGCGCAAATCGCCGCCGCAGACAACGCCTCGAGCGCGAAATCGCGGTCGGCGACGGAATCCAGCGAATTCGCCGTCGGCCGGTCGAAGCCGAGCGCCTTCGCGGTCATGTCGCGATCGATCGGAAACGACGTCCCGGCGAGCGCTGCGGCGCCGAGCGGCGATTCGTTCAGCCGCCGCCGGCAATCCTTGAATCGGCCTTGATCGCGTCCAAGCATTTCGACATAGGCGAGGAGATGATGGCCGAAAGTCACGGGCTGGGCGGATTGCAGGTGCGTGAATCCTGGCATGGTCATCGCCGCGCATGCGAACGCACGTTCGCTCAGCGCAAGCTGAAGGTCGGCGATTTGCGCGCTCAATCCGTCGACCGCGTCGCGAACCCAGAGCTTGAGATCGAGCGCCACCTGGTCGTTGCGCGAGCGAGCGGTGTGCAGGCGTCCGGCCGCCGGGCCGATCAGCTCGGCGAGCCGGCTTTCGATGTTGAGATGGATGTCCTCGAGCGCGCGCGAGAATTGGAATGTTCCGCCTTCGATCTCGCCGCGGATCGCATCAAGGCCTTTGGCGATGGCTTCGGCGTCGGCCTCGTCGACGATCCCCTGTTTGGCGAGCATCGCCACATGCGCCTTCGAGCCGGCGATGTCCTGCATGGCGAGCTTGCGATCGAAATCGATGGAGGCGTTGATCGCTTCCATGATTGCGGCCGGTCCGCTCGAAAAGCGGCCGCCCCACATCGCGTTGCTCATCTGATCAAGCCTCGGGCGTCGGCATGAGCGAGGCGCGGCCGGCCCTCCCTTATCCGCGAATTGCGCTCGTCGTCGGGGCGGTCGCCGCGGCGCTCGCGGCGGCGACGCTATACGGGAGGGCGCCCGAGGCGAGCAAGGGCGCCGCCGATTGCCCGGCCGCGTCGCTCGCCGCCGCCGAACGTCTGGCGCCGCTCGCCAAAGGCGACGTCGCCGGCGTCGCGGTCGCCAAGGCGCCGCGTCAAGCATTCGCGCTGGCCTTCCTGAATGCGGAGGGAAAGCCGGTTACGCTCGCGGATTTTAAGGGCCGTGCGCTGCTTCTCAACCTGTGGGCGACCTGGTGCGTGCCCTGCCGCGCCGAAATGCCGGCGCTTGATCGGCTGCAGGCGAAAGAGGGCGACGCGAACTTCGAGGTCGTCGCCGTCAACGTCGATACGACGCGGCTCGATCGACCTAAGGCCTTTCTCGATGAGATCGGCGTGAAGTCGCTCGCCCGCTATTCGGACCCGAAAGGCGACGCCTTCGAAACCCTAAGGGTCGCCGGCAAAGCGCTCGGCCTGCCGACCAGCCTCCTCATCGACAAGGATGGCTGCGAGGTTGGCGTCATCGCCGGCCCGGCGAACTGGGACTCTGACGACGCGCAAAAACTTGTCGCCGCGCTCAAGGGCGCGTGAAAACCGCTGGAGCCGGCCGTTCGTTAGTCAGACGCCATGCGCCTTCAGCCATGCGGTCGCTTCTTTCCAGGACGCCTCGGCGTCCGCCTTCACGTAGCTCGGACGGTAGTCTGCGTGGAACGCGTGGCCGGCGTCGTCGTAGACGATGATCTTCGAGTCCGTCCCCGTCGCGGCGAGCGCCTTGCGGGCGGCCTCGACTTGCGTTTGTGGAATGCCCTGATCCTTGCCGCCGTAGAGCCCGAGGACCGGCACTTTCAAATCCGCCAAGCTGTCCAGCACGCTTTTCGGTTTTTGAGGAGTAGGATCGCCGCCGAGCGGGCCGTACCAGGCGACGCCCGCCTTCAAGCTCGGATTGTGGATCGCATAGAGCCAGGTTTGTCGGCCGCCCCAACAGAAGCCGGTGACCGCGGCGCGCGACACGTCGGCGTCGCCGCTCGCCTTGGCGAAGGCGAGCGCGGCGTCGAGATCGCTCGCCACCTCCGCGTCCGGCGTCTTGGCGACGATCGTCGACATCAGCTTTGGGATGTCCGTTTCCTTCGCGGCGTCGCCCTGGCGGGCAAAGAGGTCCGCCGCCAGCGCATAATAGCCAAGCTTCGCCCAGCGGCGGCAGACGTCCTTGATGTGCTCGTGGACGCCAAAAACCTCGTGGATCACCAGCACCGTCGGAAACGGGCCGGCGGCCGCCGGCATGGCGCGATAAGCGGGGATGTCGCCGTCCGCGGTCGGGATCTTCACCTCGCCGGCGGTCAGCCCGTCGGCCGGCGTCGTGATGGTCTGCGCCGAGACCGGAGAGATCGCCGCGCAGAAACCCGCGCTCAAACTGGTCTTGATGATCGTTCGGCGGCTCAAGGGCTGAGCCTTAGGCGCAAGCGAGGCGAGATGTTCAAGGTCGAGCATCGATGGGCTCCTCCGAACGACAGGTCTGGCGCGAACTCTCGCGTGCGCGGGGTCGCGGCGGCAAATCAATTCGCCGTTCGCTTAAGCATTGTCGCCGGCGTCCGATCGCCTTGACGGCGCCGGCCGGCCGCCGCTTTATGCCGCGCGATGAGCGAGTTTGCGTTCCAATTCCCGCTCCTTTGCGTCGACGTGGGCGGCACCAATGCGCGCTTCGCACTCACCGCCGAACCCGCAGGCGCGAGCTCGCCGCCGATCCACCTGAAAACCGGCGATCACGCGGGCCTCGCCGAGGCCATTCACGCAGCCCTTCCGCAATTGCCTCAGCGTCCGCGATCGGTCATCGCCTGCGGGGCGGGGCCGGTCGTCGGGCGCTCGCTCAAGCTGACCAACGCGCCATGGACGATCGACGGCCCGGAGGTCGCGCGACGCGTGGGCTTGAGCCAAGGCCTGCTGCTCAACGATTTTGAAGCGCAGGCATTGTCCCTGCCGGTCATCCGGGAGGAATGGGCGCGCCGGATCGGCCCGGTCGGTTTTGGCGCGTCGGGCCCTCAGGTCATCCTCGGCCCCGGCACCGGATTGGGCATCGGCGCGCTCGTCCTCGCCGGCGGGCGCTATACGTCGCTGGCTTCCGAAGCCTGCCACGTCGATTTCGGGGCCGTGACGGCCGAGGAGCAAGCGATCTGGCCCCATCTCGAGCGCGCCTATGGACGGGTGACGACCGAAAGCGTGCTCTCCGGCGCAGGCTTGGCGCGCGTGCATGCGGCGCGCATCGTCTCGTTAGCGCGGCCGCGTCCGGCGCTGGCCGCGCCGGCGATCGTAGCGGCCGCGGAGGCGGATCGCAGCTCCGACGAAGCGGAAAGCCTGCGCTTGTTCTGGCGCATCGTCGGGCGCTTTGCCGGCGACATGGCGGTCACCTTCGTCGCCGGGGGAGGCGTGACGCTGGCGGGCGGCGTTCTGCCGCGGATCGCCGAATTTCTCGACGAGGCGACGTTCCGCGCGCGCTTTGAGGCCAAGGCGCCGGTTGACCGGCTGGCCCGCTCGATCCCGACACGCCTGCTCACTCAGGCCGATTCCGTGCTCGCCGGCATGGCCGCGATCGGCGGATCGCCGGATCGCTATGCGATCGACTTTTCCGCCCGCGCCTGGGTCTAAAGGCCCGCCATGCTTTTGCCGCGAGAAACGGCGAAAGGATTGAGCCTCCTTAGGAAGTTTAAGCGCGATGTCATTGCCGCCGGAAACGCGCTAAGGGAGCAGGTCGAGTCGCCCTTTTAGGAAGCCGCAATGGCCCGCTTTGGCCTTGTCCTTCGGTCTGTCGTCTTAGGCCTCGCCGCCTGGGTCTTCGCGCTCGCGTTCCACTCGCCGGCGGCCGCGCAGGATTGCGGGTCCGACCTGCAGCGATTGGCGAAGGCGCGCGAGGACCAGCTCGTCGTCATCAACAATATCGTCAGGGCCGCCAAGGGCAAGCAGCTCGATCCGGCCCTGTTTTGCGCGAAATCCCAGCCGCTGAACGCCGCCGAAAACGCGCTCATCGCCTACATGGAAAAGAACAAGGATTGGTGCCAGGTGCCCGACGACGCCATCGCCCAGCTCAGGGCGAACCACGCCAAGAGCCTCGCATTCTCGGCCAAGGCGTGCTCGGTGGCGGCGAAGATTGAAAAAATGAAGAAGGAAGCGGCGCAGGGCGGCGGCGGGCCGTCGATCCAGCCGTTGCCGACCGGGCCCCTTTGAGCGCCGAGCCTTCGAAGGCGGCCGTCCTTCCTGACGCGCGCCCTGAGAGCCTCGTTCTTAAGCTGACGCCTCGGTCCGCGCTGCCCTATGTGCAGCTTGCCCGGCTCGACAGGCCGGCGGGCTGGCAGCTTCTCCTCGCGCCATGCTGGCAATCGGCGGCGCTCGCGGGTCTTTCCGCCGGCCATGGGCCCAATCTCTGGCATCTCGCGCTGTTCTTCGTCGGGGCGATCGTCATGCGCGGCGCCGGTTGCGCCTACAACGACGTGCTCGACCGCGATCTCGACGCGGGCGTCGAGCGGACCAAGGGGCGCCCGCTGCCGTCGGGCCGCATGAGCGTCAAGCAGGCGGTCGTCTTCGCCGTCCTCCAGTCGCTCATCGGACTCGCCGTCCTCCTCTGCTTTAATGGTTTTACCATTCTCCTTGGCGCGGCGTCGCTGATTGTCGTTGCCGTGTATCCGCTGATGAAGCGTGTGACGTCCTGGCCCCAGGCGGTCTTGGGCCTGGCGTTCTCCTGGGGGGCGCTCGTCGGCTGGAGCGCCGCCTTTGGCAGCCTCGCCCTCGCGCCCGTGCTGCTTTACTGGGCGAGCTTTTGCTGGACGATCGGCTACGACACGATTTACGCGCTGCAGGATTCGCGCGACGACGCGGTCGTCGGCATTCGTTCGACGGCGCGGCTCTTCGGCGCGAGAGCGCGCGCCGGCGTGGCCCTCTTCTACGGCCTTGCGGCCGCTCTCTCGCAAGGCGCGATTCTTTCCGTCGGCGGCGCGGTGATCGCCGAACTCGGCTGGCTCGCTTACGTCGCCCATTTATCCTCGCAGGCGCTCTCGCTGAACGACGTGTCGCCTAAGAGGGCGCTGAGGCTTTTCCGCTCGAACCGGGACGCGGGGCTGCTGCTGTTTGCCGGGCTTGCCGTCGCCGGTTGGGCGGCTTGAACGACGCCCTCACGGAAGGCCCCCGTCTCGCCCGTGTTCAAGGCGATGGGGGCTGACCCCAAAAGACCGGCGGCCTTAGGCCCCATGACGTCGGTTTTTAAATTGGCTGGCGCCAGAGCCAAAAATCTGTATAAGCGCGCCGCCCCGGCCCTAAGGCTTAAGGGTCCAACTGAATCTGGACCGTCCTGGACGACATCCCGGCGCGGCCCGCACTTTAGAAAACCAAAAGGAACTTCCGATGTCGGTCACCGCAGAGCGCAAGTCCGCGCTCATTCGTCTATACGCAACCAAGCCCGGCGATACAGGCTCGCCCGAAGTGCAGATTGCAATCCTCACCGAGCGAATCTCCAATCTCACCGAGCATTTCAAGACGCATGTCAAGGATACTCACTCGCGGCGCGGCCTTCTTAAGATGGTCTCGCAGCGCCGCACTCTGCTCGATTATGTCAAGGGCCAGGACGAGGCCCGTTACAAGTCGCTCATCGAACGCCTCGGCATCCGCCGGTAAGCGTTCTTAGTCGGACGGGCGCCGGCATGGGGCCGACGCCCAAACTTTTGGGAGACGCGAAAGCGTCGGGTCATGGCAGGATCGCCAACGGCTGAGAGCTCCTCAACCGCTCGCCGTCTTGCCATGTGACCGCTGAAGTGACGCGGGCCGCGCGCCATTGAACGTAAGGCGTCGTCGGTTCGAAATTCAGCCGCTTTCGTCCTCCCGTTGAAAACGAGGAAGATGAAAGATGTTCGATATTCAACGAGAAGAACTCAATTGGTGCGGGCGCAGGCTCGCGCTCGAGACGGGGCGCATGGCCCGCCAAGCCGATGGCGCCGTGTTGGCGACATGGGGCGAGACGACTGTGCTCGCGACCGTCGTCGCCGCCAAGGCCGCCAAGCCCGGCGTCGATTTCTTCCCGCTCACCGTCAATTACCAGGAGAAATCCTTCGCGGCGGGGCGGATCCCAGGCGGCTTCCTTAAGCGCGAGGGGCGCCCGAGCGAACGGGAGACGCTTGTCTCCCGTCTCATCGATCGCCCGATCCGACCGCTCTTTCCCGAGGGCTTTCGTTGCGAGACCCAGGTCATTGCGACGGTCCTGAGCCACGACCTCGAGTCCGATCCCGACATCCTGGCGATGGTTGCCTCCTCCGCCGCGCTGACGCTGTCGGGCGTCCCATTCATGGGCCCGGTCGGCGCGGCGCGGGTCGGCTTCGTCAAGGGCGAGATCAAGCTCAATCCGACGATCACCGAGATGCAGGATTCCGAACTTGATCTCGTCGTCGCCGGCACGGCCGAGGCCGTGCTGATGGTTGAATCGGAAGCCAAGGAGCTTTCCGAGCAGACGATGCTCAAGGCCGTGATGGAAGGACATAGAGGCTTCCAGCCGGTCATCGACGCGATCATAAGGCTGGCCGAACGGGCGGCGAAGGATCCGCGCGAGCTTAGCGCGACGAACCTTCAGCCCGTCGAACAGGCGGTGCTCGAAACCGGCGAGGCGGATCTGCGCCAAGCCTACTCGATCACTGAAAAGCAGGAGCGCTATGCGGCCGTCGACGCCGTCAAGGCGAAGGTCATGGCGGCCTTGGCGCCGGAAGGGGGCGAAGCGAAGTTTACGCCGGAACAGATCGCCGAGGCCTTCCATAACGCGCAGGCCAAGGTCGTGCGTTGGAACATTCTCGACCACGGCCGGCGCATCGACGGGCGCGACTTGAAGACCGTACGGCCGATTCTCGCGCAGGTCGGCGTGTTGCCGCGCACGCACGGCTCCGCGCTCTTCACCCGCGGCGAGACGCAGGCGCTGGTCGTCGCGACGCTCGGCACGAGCGAGGACGAGCAATTCGTCGACGCGCTCGAGGGCACCTACAAGGAGCGGTTCCTGCTCCATTACAATTTCCCGCCTTATTCGGTCGGCGAAACCGGGCGCCTCGGTTCGCCTGGACGGCGCGAAATCGGGCACGGCAAGCTCGCCTGGCGCGCCATCCATCCGATGCTGCCGACGCCGGCCGAGTTCCCCTATACGGTCCGGGTCGTCTCCGAGATCACGGAGTCGAACGGCTCGTCGTCGATGGCGACCGTCTGCGGCTCTTCGCTTGCGCTCATGGACGCGGGCGTGCCGATCAAGCGGCCGACCGCGGGCATCGCCATGGGGCTCATTCTCGAAGGGAGCCGCTATGCGGTGCTCTCCGACATTCTTGGCGACGAAGACCACTTGGGCGACATGGATTTCAAGGTGGCGGGCACGGCCGAGGGCGTCACGTCGCTGCAGATGGACATCAAGATCGCCGGCATCACCGAGGAGATCATGCGGGTCGCGCTGTCTCAGGCGCGCGAGGGCCGCATGCACATCTTGGACGAAATGGGCAAAGCGCTTTCCGGCGCGCGCGCCGAACTCGGCGAATTCGCGCCGCGCATCGAGACCATGAAGATCCCGACCGACAAGATCCGCGAGGTCATCGGCTCAGGCGGCAAGGTGATCCGCGAAATCGTCGAAAAGACCGGCGCCAAGATCAACATCGAGGACGACGGAACGGTGAAGATCGCCTCGAGCGACGCCGCCAAGATCAAAGCGGCCGTCAACTGGATCAAGGGCATCGCGGCCGAGCCGGAGGTCGGGCAGATCTACGACGGCACGGTCGTCAAGACGATGGACTTTGGCGCGTTCGTCAATTTCTTCGGCTCGCGCGACGGCCTCGTCCACATCTCGCAGCTCGCCAGGGGCCGCGTCGCCAAGACGACCGACGTCGTCAAGGAGGGCGACAAGGTCAAGGTCAAGCTCCTCGGTTTCGACGATCGCGGCAAGGTGCGCCTGTCGATGCGCGTCGTCGACCAGCAGACGGGCGAGGACCTCGAAAAGGCCGAGGCGGTCAACGAGTAGGCTTACGTCCTTCTCCCCGCTCGCGCGAGGAGAAGGGAAAATCGTGTTCCGCCCATGCCGCCATCAGCGTCCGCGCAATGGCGATCTTCTGCGGCGCTAAGAGGCCGTCAGGATGGCGGCCTTCCAGCATCAGGCGCACGTCCTGGCGGGAGAACCAGCGCGCGTCCTCAAGCTCCGTCTTGTCGACGACGATGTCTGTGGTCGCGGCGCGCGCAAAGCAGCCGATCATCAACGACGACGGGAACGGCCATGGCTGCGTCCAGGCGTAGCTGACGTCGACGCAGGCGATCCCCGCTTCTTCCGCGACCTCGCGCTTGACCGCGTCTTCGATCGTTTCGCCGGGCTCCATGAAGCCGGCCAAGCAGGAATAGAAGCCTTTCGGGAAGCGCGCCTGGCGGCCGAGGAGACAAGTCTCGCCGTCGACGCAGAGCATGATGACGACGGGGTCGGTGCGAGGGAAGTGGAGCGCGTTGCAGGACGGGCACTCGCGCCGCCAACCGCCGGCGACTACGAGGGTCGGCCTGCCGCAATTGGCGCAAAAGCCATGGCGGGCGTGCCAGCCAAGCATCGCCTTGGCGAAGCCAAGGAGCGAGACCGTCGGCGGGTCGACGAGGGCGCGAACGGCGACCGAGCGGACGTCGACGAAGAGGATGTCCTCGCGCCCCGCGACCGCCAATTCGCGCCGGTCGAGAAACCCGTCGCTCCTGTCGCCCCTGAGCTCCACCGCGTCGTCGGAGAGAGCGTAAGCGAACCGCGGCGCGCCGCCAGGGGCAAGACCAAGGAACACCTCCGCTTGCGCAAGGCCCAGGGCCTCGGCTTCGTTGAGCGAATGAAGCGCCTCAAGCCCCTCGGCCCGTTTGGCGAAGGCCGGCTGATCGCGCGCGATCACCACGGCGCGCGCTTCGGGCCGGCTGCGCAAGGAGCCGAGGATTTTGGGATCGTCGCGAAACGCCGCCGCGCGGTCGAGATTGCCCTCCGCGTAGGCGAGCCCGGCGGTCTCGGGGGCCGGGCGTCTCATCTCATCGTTCATGTTGGTCCCATTCGGCGCGCTGGCCAGTCTCTTGGGCCTGGCTTAAAAGATTCTCGATTCGGCCGCACTTCCTTGTTAGCCGCACCCCCCATTTGGCGGAGCAACCATGACCGTTCGGCGCCCGACGAGACGCAAGGTCCTTCAACTGATCGCGGCCGGCGCGGCGGCGCCGGCGCTCTTTCCGGCCGCTCGGGCCTTAGCGGAAGGGGAAATCGAGACCTACGGCCTCTCGGCCTTCGGCGATCTCGCGCTGCCTCAGGACTTTCCCTATTTCGCCTACGTCAATCCGAAGGCGCCCAAGGGCGGTCTGCTGTCGATCCAGATCACGGCGACAGGCGGCAATCAGAACTTCGACACGTTCGACACGTTGAACATCTTTTCCGTCAAGGGCGACGGCGCGGCCGGCATGGGCGCGTGCTTCGACTCGCTGATGGCCGGCAATGCGGACGAGCCGGATTCGCAATATGGCCTCGTCGCCCGGTCCGTGCGCGTTTCCGCCGATAAGCTGACCTATCGGTTTTCGTTGCGCCCCGAGGCGCGCTTTTTCGACGGGTCGAAGCTGACCGCCGCCGACGTCGCCTTCTCGCTTAATCTTTTGAAAGAAAAGGCCCACCCGACATTCTCAGAGTTGCTCGTCGAGATGAAAAGCGCCGCCGCCGAAGCCGACGATCTCGTGACGATCAAGTTCGTCAAAGACCGCAGCCGCGACGCGCATCTCATCGTCGTCGGCATGCCGATCTTCAGCGAGGCCTTCTGGAAGACGCACGACTTCGACGCGCCGCTCATCGAGCCGCCGCTCGGCTCCGGCGCCTACAAGGTCTCGAAGTTCGAACAGGGCCGGTTCATCGAATTCGTCCTTGACCCCAATTATTGGGCGAACGACCTGCCGGTGAATGTCGGGCAGAACAATTTCGAACGCGTGCGCTATGAATATTATCGCGAGCGGCAGATCGCCTTCGAGGCCTTCAAGGCCGGTTCGCTCAACTTCCACCGTGAGTACACGTCGCGCATCTGGGCGACAGGCTATGACTTTCCCGCGTTCAACGCCGGCAAGGTCAAGAAGGAATCGATCAAGGACGGCGCGCCTACGGGCTCGCAGGGCTGGTATCTCAACACACGCCGCGAACAGTTCAAGGACCCGCGCGTCCGCGAGGCGATCGGCCTCGCCTTCGACTTCGAATGGACGAACAAGAACGTGATGTATTCGTCCTATAAGCGCGTGACCTCCTACTTTCAGAACTCGGCGATGGAGGCGAAGGGCCTGCCGGGACCGGACGAGCTGAAGCTCTTGGAGCCGTGGCGCGGCAAGATCCCGGACTCGGTCTTCGGCGAGCCCTACACGCCGCCCGTTTCGGACGGCTCGGGAAGCGACCGCGCGCTCTTGAAACAGGCCAACGACATGCTGCTCGCCGCCGGCTGCAAGCGCGACGGCGGCGTCCTGAAGCTGCCGAGCGGCAAGCCGTTCACGATCGAGTTCCTCGATTCCTCCGACATTTTCCAGCCGCATGTCACGCCATTCGAGCAGAACCTGAAGAAGCTCGGCATCGACGCTCAGTCGCGCATCGTCGACGCCGCGCAATTGAAGAGCCGCGAGGAGAGCTTCGATTTCGACGTCGTGGCGAGCGCGCTGAGCGGCACGGTCACGCCCGGCGTCGAGCTGCGGGACGTGCTGTTCGGCTCCAAGACCGCCACGATGAACGGGTCGCGCAATCTCGCCGGAGTCGCCGACCCGGCAGTCGACGCGCTGACCGACATCATCGCCAAGGCGCAGACCCGCGAGGAGCTGAACACCGCCAGCCGCGCCCTCGACCGGGTGCTGCGCGCCGGGCATTACTGGGTGTCGCAATGGTATAACGACCAGGCCTGGCTCGCCTATTGGGACGCCTTCTCGCGTCCCGAGCGACAGCCGAAGCTCGGGGTCGGCGCGCCGGACACGTGGTGGTGGGACGCCGACAAGGCGAAGGCGATCGGGTTGTGAGGGCAGGGGGAAGCGTGCCTTCCCCTTCTCCCCGCAGGCGGGGAGAAGGTGGCGCGAAGCGCCGGATGAGGGGCGGCGCCGTCCTCTCCGGAAAGGTCCGCGCAGCCCCTCACCCCAGCCCTCTCCCCGCTCGCGGGGAGAGGGAAGTGGGCGGCTAGCCCATGCTCGCCTACATCCTGCGCCGCATTCTTTTGATGATCCCGACGCTGTTCGGCATCATGCTGGTGTCATTCGCCATCGTCCAGTTCGTGCCCGGCGGGCCGGTCGAGCGCGCCATCGCGCAGTTGCAGGGCGAAGAGCAGGGCGGCGGCCGGTTTGGCGGGGGAGGCGGGGCGCTCGCCGGGGGCGCCGCGACGCATGTCGGCGGCGACGTGTCCTCGCGTTATCGCGGCGCGCAGGGCCTCGATCCCAAGTTCATCGCCGAGCTTGAGAAGCAATATGGCTTTGACAAGCCTGCGCCCGAGCGCTTCGTCAAGCTCGCGACGGACTATTTAAGCTTCAACTTCGGCACGAGCTATTACCACAACGTCCCGGTGCTCCAGCTCATCAAGCAGCGGCTGCCGGTTTCGATCTCGCTGGGCTTATGGATGACGCTGATCTCCTATGCGATCTCCATTCCGCTCGGCGTGAAGAAGGCGGTTTCCGACGGCTCGCGTTTCGACGTCTGGACGTCGGCCGCCGTCATTGTCGGCTATGCGATTCCGAGCTTCCTGTTCGCCATCCTGCTGCTCGAGCTGTTCGGCGGCGGCTCGTTCTGGAAATTGTTTCCGCTGAAAAGCCTCACCTCCGACGATTGGGATACGTTCGACTGGCCCCATAAGATCCTCGACTACCTCTGGCACATCACGTTGCCGGTCGCCTCGCTCGTGCTCGGCTCATTTGCGACGCTGACCATGCTCACCAAGAATTCGTTCCTGGACGAGATCAAGAAAGCCTACGTCCAGACGGCCCGCATGAAGGGCCTCCCCGAGCGGCGCGTGCTCTATGGCCACGTCTTTCGAAACGCCATGCTGATCGTCATCGCCGGTTTTCCCGGCGCGTTCATCACCGCCTTCTTCACCGGCTCGCTTCTCATCGAACAGGTCTTCACCCTCGATGGGCTCGGCTACCTCTCCTATAACTCGATCATCGACCGCGATTATCCGGTGGTGCTCGCCAATCTCTATATTTTCTCGCTGCTCGGCTTGTTCGTGAACCTCATTTCGGACCTCACCTACACATGGGTTGATCCGCGCATCGATTTCGAGACGCGCGACGTATGAACGACCAGAGCCCAATCGTCGCGGCGCCGGCCGTGCGGCGCTCGCGCCTCAGCCCGCTCAATCGGCGCCGCCTTAACAATTTCCGCGCCAATCGGCGGGGCTATTGGTCGTTCTGGATTTTCGTCGCGCTGCTCGTCATCTCGCTTTTTGCGGAGGTCATCGCCAACGATCGGCCGATCGTCGCGATGTATAAGGGCGAGCTTTTGTTCCCGGTGTTCGTCGACTATCCGGAAGACAAGTTCGGCGGCTTCGAGGCGACGACCGATTATCGCGACCCGACGATCGCAGACGAAATCGAGGCGCATGGCTGGATGATCTGGCCGCCGCTGCGCTTCGCCAATCAGACGGTCAAACTCGATCCGTCGACGCCCCTGCCCTCGCCGCCGACCTGGACGCTCTCTGACGATCAATGTCGCGCCTGGGCCGCCGCCCATCCGGCAAGCGTCCCGAAATCTTACGATCCAGCAAAGCCCTGCCGATCGGTTGAGCCGATGTGGCTTGGCGCCGATCAAGGCGGGCACGACGTCGTGGCCCGGCTCATCTATGGGTTCCGCATCTCGGTGCTGTTTGGGCTGACGCTTGCCGCCGTCTCCTCCGTCGTCGGCGTATTCGCCGGCGCGATCCAGGGCTATTTCGGCGGTTGGATCGACCTGTCGATGCAGCGCTTCATCGAAATTTGGTCGTCGCTGCCCTCGCTTTACATCCTCATCATCCTCGCGGCGGTCTTGAGCCCGAGCTTTCTCGTGCTTTTGACCATTCAGCTCTTGTTCTCCTGGGTCAATCTCGTGCCCGTCGTGCGCGCGGAATTCTTACGCGCGCGCAACTTCGAGTACGTGAACGCAGCGCGCGCGCTGGGGCTGACCAACGCGCGCATCATCGTCAAGCACGTGCTGCCGAACGCGATGGTTGCGACGCTGACCTTCCTGCCCTTCGTCGTCAGCGCCTCGATCGGCACCTTGACCGCGCTCGACTATCTCGGCCTCGGCCTCCCGCCGGGCTCTCCGTCGCTCGGCGAGCTGCTTTACGAGGGGAAGTCGGATCTCGACGCGCCGTGGCTTGCGCTCTCCGGCTTTTTCGTCGTCGCGACCATGCTGTCGCTCCTCGTCTTCATCGGCGAAGCGGTGCGCGACGCGTTCGATCCGAGAAAGGCCGCGCTGTGAAGGCCGACCTTCCGCTCCTGAACGTGTGCGAACTCTCCGTCGCCTTCGGCGAGGGCGTGCGGCGAACGCTGGCCGTCGACCGCGCCTCGTTCGCCCTGCAGCGCGGAAAGACGCTGGCGATCGTCGGCGAATCGGGGTCCGGCAAGACCGTGACCGCGCAGTCGATCGTCCGTCTGCTCCCCTATCCGGCGGCGAGCCACCCGACGGGGCAGATCCTGTTCAAGGGCCGAGACGTCCTCAAAATGCCGGAGGGCGAGCTCAGGGACCTGCGCGGCTCGGGCGTGACGATGGTCTTTCAGGAGCCGATGACCTCGCTCAATCCGCTGCACACGATCGAGCGGCAGATCGGCGAGATCATCGCGCTGCATAGCCGCAAGAAACGCAATTTGCGCGGCCGCGTCGTCGAGCTTTTGACGGAGGTCGGCATCCCTGACCCCGCAGCGCGGCTCGGCGCCTATCCGCACCAGCTTTCGGGCGGCCAGCGCCAGCGGGTGATGATCGCGATGGCGCTCGCCAATCGCCCGGATCTGCTCATCGCCGACGAGCCGACGACCGCCCTCGACGTCACCGTGCAGGCGCAGATCCTGGCGCTTCTGAAATCGCTGCAGGCGAAGCTCGGGATGGCGCTGCTCTTCATCACCCACGATCTCGGCGTCGTCCGGCGCATCGCCGACGAGGTCGTCGTGATGCAGCGCGGTCGGATCGTCGAGACGGGCGCGACGGAAGCGGTCTTCGCGGCGCCGCAGCACCCTTACACGAAGATGCTCATGGCCGCGGAGCCCAAAGGCGCCCCGCCGCCGAGCGACGAAGCGGCGAAGCCGATCCTCGAGGCGCGCGACGTCAAGGTGTGGTTTCCGATCAAGAAGGGGCTTCTCAGGCGCACGGTCGGTTACGTGAAAGCCGTCGACGGCGTTTCGGTGACGGTGCGCGAGGGGCAGACGGTCGGCGTCGTCGGCGAGTCGGGCTCGGGCAAGACGACGCTGGGCCTCGCGATCCTGCGCCTCATCCGATCGGAAGGGGCGATCGCCTATTGCGGGCGTCCAATCGACGGGCTCTCATTTCGGGACATGCGGCCGATGCGCCGCGACATGCAGATCGTCTTCCAGGACCCTTACGGCTCCCTGTCGCCGCGCCTTTCGGTGGCGGAGATCGTCGAAGAGGGGCTTGTTGCGCAACGGAACGAGCTTTCGGCGGCCAAGCGGCGCGAGATCGTCGCCCGCGCGCTCGCCGACACGGGCCTCGATCCCGCGACCATGGACCGCTATCCGCACGAATTCTCGGGCGGCCAGCGCCAGCGCATCGCCATCGCCCGCGCCATGGCGCTCGATCCGAAATTCGTGGTGCTCGACGAGCCGACCTCGGCGCTCGACATGTCGGTGCAGGCGCAGATCGTCGATCTGTTGCGCGAGCTGCAGCGCCGGCGGGCGCTGGCTTTCCTGTTCATCTCGCATGATTTGAAGGTCGTGAAGGCGCTGGCGAGCGAGGTGATCGTCATGCGTCGCGGCCTGGTGATGGAGTCGGGGCCGGCCGACGAGATTTTCTCAAATCCGCGCGAAGACTATACTCGCGCGCTGTTCCGCGCGGCCTTCGCGATCGAGGCCGACACGTCCGGCGCCGTCAGCCAATGAACGAAGTCGCGCGCCGCGCCGCGATTTTCGTTCTCGATTCGGTCGGTTGCGGCGGCGCCGAGGACGCGGCGAGCTATGGCGACGCCGGCGCCGACACGCTTGGCCACATCGCGGAGGCCTGCGCGCATGGGCTCGGCGACCGCGCGGGGCTAAGGGCCGGACCCTTACAGGTCCCCCATCTCGACGCGCTTGGCCTGGGTCTCGCCATGCGGGCGTCGACGGGCCGAGCGCCGGATGAGTTCGCGCCACTCGCGCCTAAGGGGCAATGGGGCTTCGCAATCGAGACCTCGAAGGGCAAGGACACGCCCTCGGGCCATTGGGAGATCGCCGGCGCGCCGGTCGATTTCGCCTGGGGCTATTTCCCGGAGACGATCCCCGCTTTTCCCGCCGCGCTCACGCGCGCGCTGATCGACGAGGCGAAGATCCCTGGGATTCTCGGCGATCGGCATGCCAACGGCGTCGCCATCATCGAGGAGTTCGGCGAAGAACACTTAAGGACGGGGAAACCGATCTGCTACACCTCGGCCGACTCGGTGCTTCAGATCGCCGCGCACGAAGAGGCGTTCGGGCTTGAGCGGCTCTACGACGTCTGCCGCGTCGCGCGGCGCTTGTGCGACCCGCTGAAAGTCGGACGCGTCATCGCGCGGCCGTTCCTCGGGCGGACGCGCGCCGACTTCTTGCGCACGCCGCGGCGGAAGGATTTCGCGATTCCCCCGCCGCCCGGCAACCTGCTCGAACGCGCTGAAGGCAAGGGCCGCGACGTCCGCTCGATCGGCAAGATCGGCGACATTTTCGCCCATCGCCACACGGGCCGAGAGGTCAAGGGCAAGAGCAACGCCGAACATGTCGATCTTGCGCTTCTCGCGCTTCGCGACACGACGCCCGGCGGGCTCGTCTTCGTCAATCTCGTCGACTTCGACACCGAATACGGGCATCGTCGCGACGTGCCGGGCTACGCCGCCTGCCTTGAAGCGTTCGATCGGCGCATGCCGGACATCGAGGCGGCGATGCGAGCGGACGATCTCGTCATCATCACCGCCGATCACGGAAACGATCCGACCTGGACCGGTTTTGACCACACGCGCGAGCACGTGCCGATTCTTGCCTTCTCGCGAACGCTTGCGCCGCGCGGCATCGGCGGGCGGAAGACGTTTGCCGACATCGCCGAGACGGTCGCCGAGTGGCTCGGCTTGCCTGCCGGCGGGCATGGCCGAAGCTGGCTGTAGCGGCGCCGCCGTCAAGCTTGGGGGAGCGGGACGCTGGCGCGCGCCAGGCGCTTATTCAGCCGCGCCATCAGCGCCGTCGCGAACAGCGGCGTCGCCAGATTGACGATCGGCACGATGACGAAAAGCGCGATCGGCGCGCCGTAAAGGAAGACGGAGACGGCGTTCGCCTGGCGCAGCGCGCGCGCCTCGTTGGCGGGACGAAAGCGCATCGCCGCCAACTCGAAATATTCGCGCCCCAACAGATAGGCGTTGGCGGCGATCCATGCGGCGAGGCCGAAGCCCGGAATGAACAGAAGGACCAGTCCAAGCAGGCCGACGGCGAGCGCGAGCGGCCCGTAGCGCAAGGCGGCGATTGCGCTTTCGAGGGCGGGGGCCGGCCGTCCCTGCGGGCCTGTCGGATCGACTTCGCGCTCGACATTGGCGGCGATCTCGTCGAGGAAGAAGCCGGCGACGATTGAGGCGGTCGGCGCCGCAAGGAACGCCAAGCCGAACACCAGGCCGAAACCGACGAGGATCGAAGCGGCCGTCGCAAGCCACGCCGGCTCGAACGTCACGAACGACGTCAAGAGCCTGTCGAGAGCGAGCCACGCAAGGGCGAGAATCGCCAGCGTCAAGAACAGCGATTTCGCGAGCGCCCCGCGGAAGGCGGGCGAGACGATGTCGGCAAGCGAGTCGAGGACGTCGGCGATCATGGGCTTTTGTCCCCGATGGCGGCCAATCTTGGCGCGAGAGTGACGGGAGGCTCCTGAACGCCGCCGATCGAACGCGCGCCTTTTTATCTCCGCCTGCGCCAGACGAAGGTCGAGCTGACCGCGTAGTTCCAAACGACCGCCACGAGCGCGCCCGAGACGCCGGCCGCCCACCAATAGACGCCCTCGCGGCGGAAGAGCCAGGTCGAGACGTCGAGATTGGCGAGGATGCCGACCCCGCACAAAGTCGAGAACAGCACAAAGCCGATCAAGAGCTTAGATCCGCGGAATCTTCGTGCCCGATAGGTGATCTCGTTGTTGAGGACGAAGTTGCTCGCCATCGCGAGCAGCGTTGCGCCGAATTGGCCGGCGACGAAACCGTCGGACCCGAGCCAGGTCAAGAAAAGCCACAGGGCCGCCAAATGCACGATCAGGCCGACGCCGCCGATCAGCGCGAACATCACAAACCGCGTCGGCAACAGAGCGCCCGAGGCATGATGGGCGACGAGGCCGAGGAACTCGAGGCCGACAAGCGCCGAGAGCTTCGATTCTCCCTCCTCTCGAGGCCGGAAGACGTAAGGGATCTCGACGATCTCCAGCGCGTCGTCCGCCGACAGGATGACGTCGACGAGAATCTTGAAGCCGTCGGGCGAGAGCCGCGGCGCAAGCGTGGCGACAAGCGATCGCGCGACCATGAAGAAGCCGCTCATCGGGTCGGAGACGGTCGTTCCGGCGACCCGACGAAAGAGCGTCGTGCCGAGCTCGCTGAGCATGGCGCGGGCCGGCGAGAGGCCGGCGGGCTGCGTCTTGTCTTCGACGCGGGTGCCAATGGCGAGATTGCCTTGGCCCGTCGCCAGCGCCTCGAGCATCTTGGGCAAGATGCGCTCGTCGTGCTGGAGGTCGCCGTCGATCACGGCGACATAGTCGGCGCTCGAGGCAAGCCAGCCCTCGATGACGGCCCCGGCCAGGCCGAAGCGATTGACGCGCCTGAGGCAGCGCATCCGCGTGTCCTGCCGCGCAATCGCGAAGGCGACGTCGTAAGTGCCGTCGGGGGAATCGTCGTCGACGACGATGAGCTCCCAATCGACCCCATGAAGCGCCGCCTTCAAGCGCTCGAACAGCACGGGCACGTTCTTGGCCTCACGGTAGGTCGGGGCGATGACGGAGAGATTGGGGGCGGGGCGGATGGGATGCTCGAGAGACATGGCGCTTTGGGCGTGACGACGCGAACCTCCTTCTCCCGCGCTGTTCTTTGAGGAGAAGCGACGCGTGCGGGCGCCCGGATCGATTCGCGGGCGAGAGATTGCCTGCTCGATTGTGAATAAATGCAGAATATGCCGACTTACGACGCCTATCCGCCGCTGATGGCGGTGAGGATGAACACGTTGGCGCCGGGGCGGATCGGCGCCGAGAGAGCGGAGCGCTTGCCGTCGACGAACACGTTGATGTGGCGGCGCACCGCGGGGGTCGAGTCGCACAGGCGGTCGCGCATGCCCGGCCAGCGCTCCTCCAACTCGTTCATCAACGCCTCGACGCTGCGGGCGCTGGTCTCGAACCGGCTCTTCGCCTCGGGAAACAGCGCGATCAGGACGCCAGGCAGGCGCACCAGCGCCGGCGGGCCGTCGTCAGGCGTCAACGACCATCGTCTCCACGGAAGAGATCGAAGGCAAGTTCTCGGCGATCGGCAGAAAGCTCTCGCCGTCGTCGACGCTGGCGAACACGACGCCGTTGCTCGCGCCGACATAGACGCCCGCCGGCTCTAGGCTGTCAGTCGCCATCGCCTGACGAAGCACGTTGAAATAGGCGCCGTGCCGCGGCAGCCCCTTTCGTTTGGCTCGCCAGTTCCCGCCGCAATCGTGCGTCGCCCAGACGGCGGCTTCCGCGTTCGGCGCATAGCGTCCTTCCGTCGCGCCGTTCAACGGGAAGAGATAGAGCCGATCCGGATCGCGGGGATGCGCCGCGGCGGGGAAGCCGAAGCTCGACGGCAAGCCCTCTTCGATGCTCACCCAATTCAGCCCGCCGTCGTCGCTGCGGTACATGCCGCAATGGTTCTGCTGATAGAGGCGGTTCGGGCGGCCGGGAGCGCGGACCAGGCAATGCACGCATTGCCCGAATTCCGGGTAGCGCTGACCTTCAGGCAGGAAATCGGCGCGCGTGCCGGAATTGCGCGGCGTCCAGCGCCGCCCGCCGTCGCTCGTATGAAAAACGCCGGCGGCCGAGATCGCCACCCACATTTCTTCTGAGTCGTCGGGATTCGGCACGATCGAATGGAGGATGAGCCCGGCGCCGCCGGGCGTCCATTTGGGTCGGGTCGGGTCGTTAAAGAGCCCTTCAACCAGCCGCCACCTCTTGCCCTTGTCCGAACTCTCAAAGAGCCCCGCCGGCTCGACGCCGGCGTAGACCATCCCGTTGCGCGCCGCGACGCTCCATGCCGCCTTGATCGTCGTCTCGCCCTCCGGATAGGCGAGGCCCTCGCTCGAATGGGTCCAGGTCTGGCCAAGATCGGTCGACTTCCAGATCGCCGGCCCAAACCATTCGTTGCCGCCGGCGGCGTAGATTACATGATCGAAAGGAACGCCGATCGCATGATGGATCGGCCAATTTTGGCAGTGAGGCCCCGAGAGCGTCCAACGCTTGCGCCCGACGGCGCTGGACAGAAGGAAGACCCCTTTTTTCGTGCCCACCAGCACGAGAACGCGACGGGCCATATGCCCCTCCTTGGTTCCTCGGCTCAAACCATTAGCCGCCCCCTAAAACACATTGTCAAACGCTCGCCCTCCTCCAATTCTTAATTCCTAAAGAGACGCCGCTTGCCCGCTTGCGTCGGCGTCGCCGGTTGTGCGCTTTGGGCGGAGTCTCGCCTTTGTCGCGTCGCCCGCCTAGACTCTCGAAGCCATTTCTAAAAAGATCGGGACGGCGCGAGGAAAGAAGATGTCAACGGCGGTCTCGGCGATCCTCTCGGTTCTTTCGACCCACAAGGGCGACATTCTCACCCACAGCGTCGCCGACGCGTTCCAGAGCGACCCGCAACGCTTCGCCAGGATGCACGTCGTCTTTGAGGATATGCTGTTCGACTATTCCAAACAGCGCGTCGACCCGACGACGCTCGCGCTCTTAAGGTCGCTCGCCGAAGCCGCCGACGTCGAGGGCAAGCGCGACGCCATGATGCGCGGCGACCATGTCAATCTCACCGAAAACCGCGCGGCGCTTCACGTCGCGCTCAGAGATCTTTCCGGCGCTCGATTGATCGTCGACGGCGAGGACGTCTCGACGCTGGTCAGCGAGGAGCGCGAGAAGATGTTGGGCTTCGCGGCCGACGTGCGCGAGGGGCGGCTGCGCGGCGCGCTGC
>Ga0187782_10000661_pt1 | contig 24017 bp, 16 predicted proteins | sample 0715_SJ02_MP15_2_FD_132454 | JGI IMG/M metagenome (GOLD analysis project Ga0187782, IMG submission 132454) | Tropical peat soil microbial communities from peatlands in Department of Meta, Colombia - 0715_SJ02_MP15_20_MG | ecosystem: Environmental > Terrestrial > Soil > Wetlands > Peat | place... | reverse complement strand
CACCCTGCGCGCACCTACCTCAGCGAGGGATCGCACGGTTAATGTTCTTGGGCAGGACACACGTCTCTATCGCTTCGTCGCCCTGAATCTTCCGAACACCCTACGTGCGCTTATTGGCGAGCTGAAGTGATGCTTCATATCTCCCGTAGGCCGACTGGCGCGTCTGCGAAATCTGCCGATATTCGTCACCGGCAGCATCGGGCAGGAGGACGAATAAGGTGTAAACACCAAGCGCGGTGCCGAACGGGACGTGAATGAGGTTGAAAAAGGACATCACTAGCGCAAACACTCGGCCCCAACGCTCCATTTTGAGCAGGCCCCATCCCGTTATAAAGCGAAGAGCCGCTGATACGAGGAAAATGACACATAATCCAACGAAGAGCCCCGGAGCCAACACAAGCGCGATATTGTTGACCCCGTGCCATGCCATCGGGGCAGTTACAACCGCCGCAAGCAAAGCCATTGCGAAGGCTGGGAGGAGCAAGAGCGCGCCGTCGACGAACCACAAGATGGCAAGGACATGAACGTGCTCGGCAACCCGCATTCGCGCTGCGCTTGCTATACGCGCCGCGGTAGTGCTCTTGCCGCAGCGCGAACAGAACGACTGGTCAGGGGCAATCGGTGAACCACAATGATGGCAGAACATAGGTCGCTCCCCCTGCTTCCATGGGATCCTCGTGTCACTAAAGGATACGCATTCAGCCAGCAGGAAGTTTCACACGCTTAAACCAGGCTCTGGGGTCCTACGTGCCTTTCTTTAAAGAAGCCTCACGGATCGCTTTAAACTCCGCATTGGCTTTCCACTCCGGCATCTTCGCCGCGTTCGCAACACGCAAACCAACGAGAAAGTATAGTTGGCAGTCCTCTGCGGCACCGCTCAGGTCCCAGTCAGGCTTAATCACGTCGCTCGGCTTGTGGTAATCATTCGCTGTAAATTCTTCGCGTTTCTTGATCCCGAATCCTGGTGGCTTACCAACAAAGTCGATCCCAGCCTCTGGGTCGAACGCGGGGATGCCCACTTTGGCGAAACTGAAATGGTCGGACCGATAATAATGTCCTTTCTCGGGTTCAGGATCGCCGCGAACGACTCTGTCTTGTTCCTCCGCTACGTCCGCCACGACTTCATCGAGCGTTGACTTGCCTTTGCCGATTTCGGTGATGTCACGTGTTTTGCCCCACACATCCATGCCATCCATATTGATGTCGGCTGCCGTGTGCGACAGGGGATACAGGGGGTGCTCCGCATAATATTCCGAACCGAGCAGTCCTTGCTCCTCGGCCGTTACCGATAAAAACAAAATCGTGCGCTTCGGGGCGTTCGGCAGATTCGATTGCGAATAGGCGCGGGCGATCTCGAGCAACGCGGCCGTCCCGGACGCATTGTCGAGCGCTCCGTGATAGATCTTGTCGCCATTTACTTCTGGTCCGATCCCAAAATGATCCCAGTGGGCGGAGTAGATTACGTATTGATTCTTTAAAACGGGGTCGCTTCCGGTGCGCTTGGCAATCACGTTGTGCGATTGGAGCAAGCGCAACGTGTTGTGAATATCAAGTCTTGCTTTCATTCCGAGGCGCACAGGATGAAAATCCGCGGTCACGGCTCTGTTCTTCTCGGTCTCAAAATCCAACCCGACCGCTCGAAACAACGCCTGGGCTTGCTCGTGCGTGATCCATCCCTCTACGGCTGCACGATGCATATTCTTGTCCGCAGCAACGAGATCGAACGATTCCCCGCTCCAGCTATCGCGCACGACTCCCCAGGGATATCCCGCCGGCCCGGTTTCGTGGACGATCAAGCAGCCCGCTGCGCCGAGCTCCGCCGCTTTTTCATACTTGTAGGTCCATCGCCCATAATAGGTCATGGCTTTGCCGCCAAACATTTTTTCATCAGGGACCGGCGGATCGTTGATGAGCACGACGATAACTTTGCCCTTCACGTCGACGCCCTTGAAATCGTCCCACTTGTACTCGGGCGCCTGTACGCCGTAGCCGACGAAAATCATGTCCGCGTCGAGATGCACTGAATCGACCATGCGGCGCGTCTGGGCCACAAAATCTTTCTCGAAGGCCAATTGCATCGTTTTCCCGTGACCTGCAAACGTCAGGGTCATGCTCGGGTCCGGGCGGATTCCAACGAGCGGAACCACTTGCCAATAGCTTCCGTCGGGATTGCCTGGCTCGAGTCCCATATCGCGGAACTGTCCTTGGATGTAAGCGAGGCTAAGTTCTTCGCCCTTGGTTCCGGGCCCGCGCCCCTGAAACTCATTCGACGAAAGCGTGCGGATATGTGCCATTAGGCGGTCGGCTGAAAATGCCGGCGCTGACTCCAGGCTCTGACCTTTCACGGCAGAGATAGCGCTCAACGCCGCAGGCAACAGACCTGCGAAAATGACGGCCAGCTTAAGGACGGCTCCGGTTTGGCAAGGTTTGATGGACAAGATTGGTCCTCCCAACTCCGAAGCAGCGATCTTAGTTGCTGAGCCCGGTGTCACACAACGTGCAACTTTTCCGCCAGAACTGCGACAGAGTGATGCACGATAGCTCGGAAAGCGGCGTCGACGGTGCGAGCAGCAGAAGGCTACGCTGTCACTGCCTGAGAGGAAGCGCCCAGATCGAGATACTTGACGAGCAATACGTCGTTGCCGTGCTCGTTGTAGATGAGTTCATCGACGAGCCTTTTTGCCATCATGACGCCGAAGCCACCCGGCCGAAGACCTTGTTCTTCGCGAACCGCAATGTGGCTAAAGAAATCCCCGGCCGGGCTATTGATAGCCGCATGGCGAACCTCTTCGAGCGAGAAGCCTTCACCTGGATCCTTGACGCGACACGCCACAGCACGGCGAGTGCGGAGAAACGAGATCTCCACATACTGGCTTGGGTCAAATTTGCAGCCGTGCTCCATGGCGTTGAGAAGAATCTCCCGAAAGGCGTATATGACGTTCTCACGATCCGCTTCTGGAAGGTCCGGCTCTCTCACTCCCCGAAGGAATTGGACCAAACGATCCGCCGTGACACTATCGCAGCGAGCCATCAGGCTAACCCAATTAGGCGTCGCGGAGAGAATTTCGATGCCATCGTCCCAGCAAGGTGAGTTCACGGCGTGCCGCACGAGTTCGAGGAACGAGTGGCGCTCGAACGGAGCTGATAAATAGCTGAAGGCGCCCTCGCGCATGGCGGCAATGACGTCCCCCGGTGTCCATTGCTCTGTGAGAATAATGAGGCGCTGGTGAGGGCGAACGCCCCTGATTTTGCGAAGAAGCTCAAGATCTTCGGGGCCAAGGGTCCTTGCACCGGTGATAATCAAGTCGAACGGATCGACCGCAGAGGAAAGAACGGCTTGATTGTCTGGGACGCGCTGAATGCTCCATCCCTCGCTTCTTAAAACTTCATCGATTAGGTTATTGACCTCTGGGCCGGAATCGACGACGAGTGCGGATCGCTCGGGAGCCGGAGAGAAAGCCTGTCCTGTACCAACGGAGGCTGTCACGACCCCTCCCTGTGGGAGATTGATCATCGGGAATTGTACCGATTCTCGCCAAAAAATTTCAAAAAAATTCTGCGGAAGCGTCCCCGCAACGGGGGCCTGGCAGGAGAAAGGAGGGGCGGCAGGAAGCGGTCTGGACCTGCTTACTTTGGATATGCGGCGAAGGAGGAGGTGCGCCAGAGTCAAAATGCTTTGTGCCACAGCGGGAGTGAGGTACTGTACTGTGGGACCTTAACCTAGCGCCTTTGGGGGTGTCGTCATTTCACGAGTTCTCGGTACTCTTTTTTTGCTAGCGACGATCTTGTTTGTCGCCGGTTCGGTGTGTGCTCAATCCGCTTCGACGGACAATGCCAACGCTGACGAAGAATCTTCGAGCCTTTCCTCGTTGGCGGCTGCATGGTCCGCCCCTTTGAGCGTTCCAACCAGTTCCGCGGTTTTGTATATCCCGCCAACCGAGGAGCAAAAACTACGGTCCCTCGCCTGGAATGCTCTTGGGCCGGTCGCCTTCGTTGGATCTGGGTTCGCGGCCGCGATCGATCAAGGCTTCGATTTTCCGCACGAATGGGGAAAGGGGGAGAATGCGTACGCTGCGAGAGTGGCCAGTAACCTGGGTATTAACCTCGTCACGGCGACAGTTCAATACTCGCTGGCCGAGGCATTTCACGAGGACACTGTCTACTATCGGTGCACCTGCGTCGGTTTCTTTCCTCGCCTTTGGCATGCGGCGGTTTCGACCGTTGCGGCACGGCGCGGCGATGACGGTACCACTTCGTTCTCGATCGCGCTGACCGCTTCTCCCTTTATCGGCTCAATGGCCGCCGCAAATACTTGGATCCCTGACCACGACGGTCCCATTCTGGGATTTCGCATGGGCACTAACAATTTCCTAGGGCAGTTTGGGCAGAATGTGGCACTCGAATTCCTGTATGGCGGCCCGCACACATTGCTGGGGCGCATTCAGCGACACTTTTTGAAGAAGTCCTTTGATTCTGACCCTAAATTCTGAGCTGACTCTGCAACTCCGCGACGTTGGTGCGTGGTTGCTCTCCGCACTACGCCCCCCTTTTGAATAGAACTTCCAGCCGTCTATGCAGATCGCCTACCGACCGATAGAGATCGCCCATTCCCTCTGTTTCCGCAGTTACTTCCACACTCTGAAGGTCGAGGCACAAATCGTTCGCAAGTTGAGTGGCGCGGTGGACGCGTTGGGCAGCCAAAGCAGGCAAGACAGCGTAAGGGTCGCCGGACTGCTCCCTCGCATCGACCCATTGTTGAACGGTCCAAGCGGTGTTGCGAATGTGGTCTACCGCGTTACGGAATTCGCTCAGCACCCGAGAGTCGAGATCGCCCGAGAGGACTGAGCGCTCCAATGCTTGCAATTCAACAGTTATGGCCCGCAAACGCGTTGTCAGTGGCGATCTCGGCCGATCGCTCTCTGAAGCGGTCATAAGTCGTCCTCCGTAGTCAGACGTTACAACTCCGGCCTGGGGAAGTACATAGAGATGTCTTTCAAGATTTGCAGAAATCTCTGACAGGCCCTTGCCAGGCAGCTAGGGTAGGCTGGCACGTGCGATCATCCGGGGACCACGCGACATTCGCGTAAGCGTATGCGCGAGTTCAACGGCGATTTCTCTTGGCTATATCGCACAGCATGTCCGAGTGAATGTTCAATCCGATGTTGGTCATGTTGTAGACGTGTTCACTCGCAACCAGCCAAACGATTTCGCAGATTTTGCGTTCGGAATAATGGCGGGCCATACGGGCGAACGTGTCTGGATTAACCTTCTTTTCCTTGGTCAGCTCAGTTACATAGTCGAGTGCTGCGCGCTCGGCGTCGCTGAAAAGAGGGCTGCTTTGATATTCCCCCAGTGCATCGAACTTCGCTTGGTTCATGGACGCTCTGATCGTGAATGAGCGGCTGATATCCATACAGAATAGACAAACATTGATACGCGCCACCGCCTGGCGAACCAGCAAAACCATCTCCGGCGGTAGCGTCAGGCCCTTGTCCAGTTTGCTGATCTTCTGCTGGAACAATCCGAAGCCGAGGGGCATCCGCGCCACATACACTTTCAGCGGCGTCAGCACCTTGCCGAATTGCCGACGCGAGAAGTAATACACCAGCTTCCTGATCACTCCTTGCGGCTTTTCGATAGGTGCGAGAAATGTATTCATCTGCCTGCCTTCTTCCAAAAACGAGTTCGCAATGAAAGCGAACGGGTAGTATGCCCCGAGTACCTTCACGCAAAGGATGAAATATTTATTGATGTCCGCGCGGGTCCGATGCTGGGGCAAGGGCGACTTGTGTGGTGGCAACAGCCGATACTGGCTCGGAGCCGGGTGATTGTTTTCTTTTTGACACGAAGCGTGTAGAGTACCCGAAGCTTAGTAGCTAGAGAGATAGGTCCCGAAATAGGAATAATCCTGGATGCCAAAGAGGAGAATGTTGAGCCGGCACACCCGAAGATGGCTCGGCTTGTGCTTGTTGTGTGTGATTCATCCGCTGTGGGGGCAGCAGCCGCCCTCCGATCCCATCCTTATGGCGATGAACCAGGAACTCAATCGCTCCATGCAGAATCTCAAAAAGGCTCCGGTTCCTCCCTATTTTCTTTCTTATCAGATGACGGACAATCGCACGATCAACGTGTCGGCCTCGTTCGGGGCCTTGGTTTCAACTCTTGACGAAACTACCCGAGTCTTAGACGTGGATCTGCGCGTTGGGGATTACAAGCTGGATAACTCCCATCCGTTGCGCCAGCAGACGATGTCCGATTCGATGCAGGATTTTCTGCAGGCCCCTCAAGTGCCGCTGGGGGACGATCCTCTGGGTGTGAGAGTGGCCCTCTGGCAAGCGACGGAACAGCGATATCGACGCGCGGTTGAGCGCCTGCAACAGGTGCAGGCCAACGTCCAGGTCAAAGTCGCACAGGAAGACCCGTCGGCGGATTTCTCCGCGGAGCAGCCGCATCTGTATTCAGAGCCCATCGCGGATTTTTCCGTGGACAAAAAGGCATGGGAAGAAAGGCTACGCAATCTGACAAAGCCCTTTGCCGAGCATGCGGAAATTCTTGAGGCGGATGCGCGATTGGACGCCGAAGTCGAGACGCGACGCTATGTGAACAGCGAGGGCAGCCAAATTCGAATGTCGACCCCTTTCTACCGCGTCATCATCTCGGCCATGGCAAAAGCAGATGACGGAATGGAACTGCCTTTGTATCAGACGTATATGTCCTTTCGCCCGAACGGCCTGCCAGATGATGCCACCCTGTCGAAAGATATCGCGAAAATGATCAGCACGCTGCTGTTGCTGATCAAGGCGCCGATCACGGACCCTTACACGGGGCCCGCCATTCTCTCCGGACGCGCGAGTGCTGTTTTCTTTCACGAAATCTTCGGACATCGTGTGGAAGGTCAACGGCAAAAGAACGAAGACGACGCGCAAACTTTTAAGAAAAAAATAAATCAGGCGGTGCTCCCGGATTTTCTTTCGGTTTATTCCGATCCGACCCTCAAGCAACTGGGACCTACCGAGTTGGTCGGCTACTATGCGTTTGACGATGAGGGTGTGCCGGCACGAAGAGTTACGGTTGTAGAGAACGGAGTGCTGAAGGAGTTCCTGATGTCGCGTGCCCCGGTCAGTGGCTTTGAGCACTCCAACGGGCACGGACGCCACCAGCAGGGCTTTGCGGCGGCAGCGCGGCAATCCAATCTGATCGTTGTTTCCTCCAAGTCTGTCTCGCGGGAGGAACTGAAGAAACAGTTGATCGAACAAATCAAGGCTGAAAATAAGCCCTATGGCCTGTTTTTCGATGACATTGAGGGCGGATTCACTTTCACTCAGCGGGTTATTCCCAACGCGTTCAATGTTCGGCCGACCATTGTCTATCGCGTTTATCCGGATGGAAGAGAGGAGCTGGTCCGCGGCGTGGACCTGATCGGAACACCCTTGACCTCGTTCAGCAAGATCCTCGCCGCCGATGACCACGTCGAAGTGTTCAATGGGGTGTGTGGAGCAGAATCGGGATGGGTGCCCGTCTCCGCCAGTGCGCCGGGGTTGTTGGTTGCACAAATCGAGGTCCAGCGAAAGGAAAAATCGCAGGAGCGCGCACCGCTGCTGCCACCACCGGCCGTTCCGGCGGGAAGCGACTAGCTATGACACGCAAGAAATGCCTCGCCATCGGCTCGCTTTTTTTCGTCTCGCTGCTGCAAGCGCAGGATCACGAAGACATTGTAATGCGGGCCATGAAGGATGAATTGGCGCGTTCTATGGCCCAATTGCAGCTTCCGAATATGGAGAAGCCCTACTTTCTTGCCTACCGCATACAGGACATCGTTGAAGAAGAAATATCGGCCACGCTGGGTAGTCTGACATCCCCGAGCGGCCCTGCGAGTCGTCATCGAATGATCAGCGTAGAGCTCCGGGTCGGGGACTACAGTCTGGATAACACGAATTTCGTTTCCCTACGAAGGCTGTCGGGCGGTCCCACCGGCGCGTTGGGCGGCATTGTTGCGCAGGGATCGCTCGATGACAACTATGGTCAAATTCGGCGCGAACTCTGGCTGGCGACCGACACGCAGTACAAACGAGCCTTGGAGGATCTTTCGGCGAAGCGGGCTGCTCTCAAGGGGCGGACGGGCGGCGAGAATGTTCCTGACTTCAGCAAGGAACCAGCGATTCAGCTCGCAGCGGGGTCCGCCGCCGTCGCTCGCGATTTCCAGCAGCTGGAAGCGACGGCGCGAGATACCTCGGTTGTCTTCCGCGCGACGCCAGACATCGACCGGTCCGGCGTGACGATCAGGTACACCAGCGTTTACACGCGGTATTTGAATAGCGAGGGCACTTCGTTTACTCGCTCCGATCCCTTGATCGAGGTGGAAGTGAGCGCTCGGACACACGCGGCGGATGGCCTACCGATAGCGGATTCCTTCCGCGTCTTGACTCGCAACCCTGCCGATCTGCCGACCCGAGAGGCGTTGCGGGCGCGCGCGCAGCAGATGTCGGCGTTGATTCTGAAACTTCGCTCGGCGCCGTCGGTCGATCGCTACAACGGCCCGGTCTTGTTCGAAGGCGCGGCAGCCAGCGAGATCTTTCTTCAGCAATTCGGCTCGCGGCTTGCCGCAGCCAGAACGCCGATCAGTGACAACTCCCAATTCGAAATGATGTTTAGCCAGATGTTCGACCGGGGCCCTTCGCTGCAAGACAAAATGGGTGCGCGCATCCTTCCAGATTTCATCTCGGTTGAGGACAATCCCTCCCAAGCGAGCTTCCATGAAATCTCGTTACTGGGAACGTCTCCGGTGGACGATGACGGTGTGAAAACCCGAGAAACGATTCTTGTAGAGCGTGGTGTTCTCAAGAACCTGCTCGCATCGCGCGTCCCCGTACGCGGCATTCTGCAAAGTACGGGAAGCCGCCATGGCTGGGGGGCCGTTCCCAGCAACATTTTCCTCACGTCTACGAAAACGATGCCAGCCGACACATTGAAACAAGAATTGCTGCGCCGCGCCAAGGAAAGAGGGCTCGATTATGCGATCGTGGTTCGCCGAGTCGGAACGGGATCGGAATCCTCCGTGGTCAACATAATGAGACAGATGGCATCTGGTCAAACCAGCTCCCCATCGCTTGCCGAAGTCTACAAGCTTTATTCCGACGGACACGAAGAACCCCTCGAGGGAGTGCGCATAACCGATCTATCCGCGGAGGCATTCAAGGAGATCGTCGCGACGGGGGATACGCCCGTGCTGTATAACGATCAGCTCAGTCCGCGGATGAATTCTATTTTCTCCATCGGGTTTTCGTTCGGAGCCGAAGGCCTGCCGGTTGTCTCCTGTGTGAGCCCCTCCCTGCTGTTTGAGGAAGTGACCTTAGCAAAGAGCGAAGGCCCATTTCCGGCCGCACCGGTGTCACCTTCCCCACTGGCCGTCAGGTAGGAACGAGCCGGATGCACCCAGACAGCTACACCGCTCCGTCTGCTCGTCCCGGCTCGAAATTCAAGTGCAACGGCTGGAACGCGAAGGAGACCAAATCGGCGGGCCTTGGCAAGAATTGCCTCATTGACCTAAGCTCCAGGGGAAGAATGCACTCTTCGTTCGCAACCATCGTCCGTAGAGCTGTGAGGGTCTGGATCGTAGTGGGACTGTCGGCTATGGGGTTCGCGAGAGAGAGAGGACCGCGCGTCGAGGTCGTCTGCCCGTTCCCACCGGTACCGGTCAGAATCGATCAACAACAGGTCCTAGTTTACGAGCTTCACGTCACAAATTTCGACACCGTGCCCTTGACGCTGAAGCGCTTAGACATCTTCGCGAATGAGGACGGCAGCTCCCCGCTCAGCACTCTCGCGGGCGATAGCCTGGCCGCGGCGATGATACGGGTTGGATCCGCCGGGAGTGGGGCAGGCAAAGACACCCCCACGACAGACCCGGGCGGGCGCTCCGTCGTTTTTGTCTGGATCGATCTGCCATCGAATCGAGCTCTGCCCACGGGCTTGCGGCACAGAATGGTTTTTTCGGCGACAGCCGATCCAGACAGTCCCGGTGCCACGCTTGAGGACTTCCAAGTGCCCGTGAGCCGGGATCCGGTGCCGACACTGAGCCCGCCCTTCAACGGGGGCATCTGGGTGGCAGGAGACGGTCCAGACAACAGCTCCCTCCACCGCCGGACCATCACGGCTATCGATGGCCACATTTATTCGGCCGAACGTTTCGCGATCGATTGGGTCAAGGTTGGCCCCAATGGCGATTCTCATCATGATGGCACAACGCGCAATGAAAACTGGTGGGGTTACGGCGAACCGGTTCTCGCCGTTGCGAACGGTGAAATCACGGAAGTCGTAGACGGAATACCGGACAACACACCGCGGAACCTGCCTCCGGTCACTCTCGATAACATTGCTGGAAATCACGTAATCCTTCAGATTGGCCCCACTCGCTACGTCACGTACGCGCACCTGGAGAATGGCAGCGTAAAGGTGCGGCTGCACGAGCGCGTTCGTCAAGGGGCGGCCCTTGCGCTGCTCGGGAACAGCGGCAACACGACCGGCGCGCATTTGCATTTGCAAGTGACCGACCGGAGCTCTGTCCTACAATCCGAGGGAGTTCCCTTTGTGTTTCCGAGTTTCACCTACCTCGGGCCCGGTTCTGAGTACGAAGTTGACAAGCATGTGTCGGTGCCGTGGGTGAACTCGATCCCGCCGGGCAATGCGGTTATAGAGTTCGAGCCGGTGAGAAAGTAGTGCTTCCGACCCGCTAGGGCAAAGCGAGAGATAAGCAGAGTCAGAGGAAACTTCGGCGATGGGGGATTCGATGCAGAGCCGCATGGCAGCTCTTCATACCTCAACGATGAATGAATATGCCTTCGAGATGGCGACGACCGCCATCCGGTTCGGCTTTGGAGTCACGCGGGAAGTGGGGGCCGAACTGGCAGACCTCGGCAGGAAGCACGTTTTGGTCTTCACCGATCCCCATCTTCGCATCCTGCCGCCCGCGACGACTGTCCTTGAATCCTTGCAAGAGGAGAGGATTCGCTTTTCGGTTTTCGATCGCGTTCGCGTAGAGCCCTCCGACAGATCCTTTCAGGATGCGACGGCTGCCGCCCAGTCTGAAGACTTTGACGCCTTCGTCGCCGTGGGAGGCGGCTCTACAATCGATACGGCCAAAGCGGCAAATCTCTATAGCTCCTATCCCGCTGATTTCCTGGAGTATGTGAACCCGCCGATCGGAAGGGGTCAGCTAATTCCGGGCCCGCTGAAACCGTTGATCGCCATTCCAACCACGGCAGGAACTGGCAGCGAGACGACGGGCGTTGCAATTTTCGATTTCGAACAGATGAGGGCGAAGACCGGCATCGCCCATCGCCGCCTCAGGCCGACATTGGGCCTGGTGGATCCAGACAACACGCGGACGCTCCCCTCGCCTGTGGCTGCCGCATCGGGGCTAGATGTCCTGAGCCATGCCATCGAGTCCTACACGGCCATCCCTTTTCAGCAGCGCGTGCGACCAGAGCGGCCTATCGGGCGCCCGGCCTATCAAGGTTCGAACCCCATCAGCGATCTGTGGAGTTTGGAGGCGCTCCGGCTGGTGGCGGCCTATTTGCGTCGCGCGGTAGCCGATCCAGGGGATGATGAAGCCCGAGCCCACATGATGCTTGCTGCTTCGTACGCCGGAATCGGATTTGGGAACGCCGGCGTACATTTGCCGCATGGAATGTCCTATCCTGTCTCGGGCATGGTTCGGAAGTATCGCCCACAAGGGTACGCAACCGATCATCCCTTGGTGCCTCACGGCATTTCGGTGATTGTCAACGCGCCGGCTGCCTTCCGTTTCACCTCTCGGGCATGTCCGGAACGCCATCTAAAGGCTGCCGAGATTCTGGGCGCCAAGGTCCACGGTCGAAAACAGCAAGATGCGGGCAGGATACTTGCCGACCAGCTCGTGAAGCTGATGCAGGACTTGCAGGTTCCCAATGGGCTGAAGGCATTGGGCTATGAATCCACCGATGTCCCCGCGCTGGTCGAAGGGACACTGCCGCAACACCGGGTGACAAAACTTTCGCCTCGCCCGGCCGGACCGGGCGAGCTGGCACGCCTCTTTGAGGAATCCATGACCCTCTGGCCGTAGAGGCGCATGGGACGATTCCCTGACTTGACCGCTACGGCAAACGGGATCAGAATCGCCGAAACGGTCAGGAGGTGCCGCATGACCACCCTCACCTGCCCTGATTGTGACCTTCCCGGCGATGGGGATTGTTCCGCGTGCCACGGAAGAGGAAAGACGAGGACGTCTGGCTCGGTGGCCTTGTTCGGAGACGAGTCGACCTGCTCGGCGTGCCAGGGCAGTGGCCACTGCCCGACCTGTGGTGGAATCGGAGAGATCGAAGTCGGCGGTGAAAGCGGATAGCGGCACCCGACCAAGACGCCTGCGAAACCTTCCCTTGAGCGACAAGCAGCGACCTCGCACTCGGCAGTTCTTTGCCCTCGCCGGTTTAGACGTTAGATTGTAAAGACAGAAGCTTGATTCAGTCTCGCACGCCGAGGTATTGAACGATCCGGAGCGCTGCGCCATGCCCGCCATAGAAACTCCTGTTCTCATAGTGGGTGGAAGTCTCGTGGGCATGTCCGCCGCAGCATTTCTGGGACACCAGGGAATTCGCGCAACCGTTGTAGAACATCATCGCGGCACTGCGATTCATCCGCGCGCGGCTCTGATCACGCAGCGCAGCATGGAGGCGTTCCGCACCCTGGGCATCGAAAGGACCATCCGCGAGGAATCCGAGAAGCAATTCGTCCAGGACGGCGCGGTCATGGCCGTCGAGACGCTCGCCGGACGGGAGCTCGCCTGGTTCATCGCCAACCTGAACGACGGCGTGCGGGACGTGAGTCCCACGGTTCGTCTATTTATTACGCAGAAGCTGCTTGAGCCGCTGCTACAGCAACGCGCCGAAGAATTGGGTGCCGACCTGCGTTTCGCCAGCGAAATGATCTCGTTCGAACAGGATCTTGCCGGAGTAACCGCCCTCGTGCGCCACCGCGATACTGGCGAGACCCATACCATTCGTGCCCGCTACATGATTGCCGCAGATGGTCCGCGCAGCCGAATCCGCGAACAACTCGGCATTCCGCTCAAAGGCCGAGGCGTTCTCTCGAACAGCATCACCATCTACTTCCGCGCCCCGCTCGCGCCCGTTCTGCGGGGTCGCAACCTCAGTGTGATCCTGGTGAGTAACCCGATGCTTCGCGGTTTTTTCCGCGTTGAAAAGCCCTTTGAGACCGGGTTCTTGGTCGTCAACACTACGGGCGATCCCGCTCATCCTCACGAGGACCTCTGGACGGGGCTTACCAACGAACGCTGCATCGAATATCTTCGGGCGGCGCTTGGCGATGACACCACTGCGCGTACCATCGATGACGTAATGAAGTGGAACGCGCGCGCCGATGTTGCCGTTCGGTTCCGCGAAGGTCGCGTATTCCTGGCAGGCGATGCCGCGCACGTGATGCCCCCTTACGGAGGCTATGGCGGGAACGTAGGAATCCAGGACGCGCACGCTCTAGCCTGGAAATTGGCGTACGTGCTGCGCGGATGGGCCGGCGAGGAGCTGCTGTCGACCTATGAGCCGGAGCGTCGTCCCGTTGGATCGTTGACCACCGAGCAGGCCTTCACGCGGTACGTGACCCGCGAGGCGAGATACCTTGACCGTGGCGATCTGCAGCCCCAGGTGGAGGACCTTAACATCGAGATGGGTTACCGCTATCGTTCCTCGGCGGTTCTGGCGGAACCCCAGGCGCACGACCGTGCGCACGCAAATCCGAGGGAGGCAGGTGGGCGCCCCGGATTTCGCGCCCCGCATCTGTGGCTTCAGCCAAACGTTTCTACGCTCGATCTGTTCGACCGCAACTTCTCTTTGTTGATCGCGCAACAAGGCGAAGGCTGGCGGCAGGCCGCTGCGTCGGCCACACGGCAGGTGGGCGTCCCACTCGACGCGCACAAAATTGAATGCGCGAGCTTCTGCGATAACTACGGAGTGTCGGGGACCGGCGCGGTGCTTGTTCGCCCGGACGGCTTCGTGGCCTGGCGCGCCCAATCGGCTCCGGACTCTCCCGAACGGTCCGTCGTCCGAGCTTTCTCCGCCGTTCTTCACCGATAACAACACGACAGTTGGCAGCCCCGAGCGTCCCTCCTGCCTGAAAACAAAAGCGCTTGGTTACCGATACGTACCCCGCAAAAGGCGCACTCGACCCCTTGGAAGGGCCAGTGCTACCCTTAGTTTTTACCCTCCGGGAGGCGTTCGTGGGCGGGTCTATGCCGTCGGAAGACGCCGGAACACAAAAGCGTCGAAGCACGCGGATTGTGCAAGCCATGCCGATCACGGTATCGGGCGTTGACGCGCTGGGCCAGCCGTTTAAGGAACGCACCACCACGGTCATGGTCAACTGCCATGGCTGTAAGTATCAGTCGAAACATTACGTTCCGAAAAACAATGTGGTGTCGCTCGAAATTCCGCGCCCCGCCCCCTCCATGCCCCCGCGAACGATTCAGGGACGCGTGATTTGGGTCCAGCGGCCCCGAGCGGTCCGTGAGCTGTTTCAGATCGGCCTCGAATTCGATACGGCGGGCAATGTGTGGGGGATTGCGTTCCCTCCCGAGGATTGGTTCCCCTATCCCGGCGATGAGCCAGCCACCGCTCCCACCGCACCGACGGGTGCGGAAGCAGCCGCTCCCGCACCTGTGACGGGCCAAGCCGGTCTGCCGGCGCCCCTGGTGGAAAGCAAGATCTCCGTCGTACCAACTCCGGCCGCAGCGGAGGCGCAACTGGCCGCCGCCCGACAGACCGCCAAGATGGTGGCCGAGGCCAAAGAAACACTGGAGAAAACACTCCATCGCAGTGCGCAGTCAGCCATCAACGAGGAAATGACCGTCGTTCGGCAGCAGCTCGACGCGCAGCTTCATGACGCCGTCGAGAGGGCCATCAAGCTCTCGATGGAGCGCGTTTCCGAATCTGCTTCGAAGAAACTTCTGCAGCAAGCTGCGGAACGCACTGCCGCGATTGTGGAGCAGGCACGCAAGGCCAGCGACGCGAATGCGGCACAACTGGATGTCAGAATTCGTGAGGCTGTCGATAGCGCCGTGAGCCAGGCGGCAGCGCAAGCGGCCGAGCAGGCGGCTCAACAAGCGACGGCGCAGAATCTCAAGCGGGCCGTCGAAGAAGCGGTCGAACGTGTCGTTTCCCAGCGCGAGGCCCAATCGCCATCGCTCGGCATACTTTCCTCGCCCGAAGCCGCCAAGCAGCATCTGGATAGCTGGAAGAGCAGCCTCGAAGAGGCCGCACAAACTGTCCGCCACCAGAGCTTACAGCAGACTGAGGCCGACGCCGCCGTGACCCGCCAACGCTGGCAACAGGAGTTCGAGGCCGCCGCGACAGGCGCCTCGGAAAGTCTCCGCGAAAGGCTCGCCGAAACGTCGCAGGCAGCGCTGGCCCAGGCGGAGCGGGATATGGCGCAGCGCCAAACCAGCCTGCGCGAGTCGCTGGATTCTACGATTGCTCAGGCACATGCCAAAATCGAGTCTTTTACCGCCGGGCTCGACGAACAGCGTAGGGCTGCCGAAGGCGTGCGCACCGACCTGGAGCAGGCAGGGCGTGCCACGCTCGAACAAACTCGGCAGAGGCTCGACGAAATGCTCTCGGTAGGGCAACACGAAGCCGAGCGGCGTGCCGAGCAAGTGTTCGCACAGCAGATCGAGAGTCTCGAGCCGACCCTCCGGAATTCCGCACAAAAGGTGATCGACAGCTTCTCGACCGAGCTGGACGAGACGCTCGCGTCGAAGCTGGACGCGGCGCGCACGGTGGCGGCGGAGCTGGCCCGTGCGCGCGACGAGGGCGCCGGGCTCCAAGATCGAATTCGCGAGCAGGTCGCGCAAGCCCTCGATCAGGCGGATAAGATCCAGACCCGTCTCAGCGCACAGGCGCAAGCCATCTCGGAGCAAGCAGCCCAGGCGGAAACAGCGGTACGCGAACAAGTAGGACAGGCAGCGGAACGCGCCTTCGAGGAATCGCTCGAGCGATTGAGGCGGGAATCGGGCAAGCTGCCGGACGAGTTCGAGCAGTCTTGTCGCGCAACGCTGACCAAGCTGGAAGCCGAGTTCGATCAAAAGAGCACGGAAGCGCAACACGATACCTACGAAGCGCTCTCGAAAGCGGCGGACTGGTATCAGAAGAAGGCCCAGACGACCATGCAATCGGCGCTCGAAAAGGCCGTCGAGCAATCGACCACATCGCTGCGCGGACGCGCTGCGGAAATCTCGAGCCTGGTCGCATCGGAACTGGATCATTACCGCCGGTCGTATGTCCAACACAGTCAAGCCGAGATCGAAGACGCCGCAAAGGAAATCGTCGAGCGCGAGCGCGGCCGGATCGCCGAATCCGCCGAAACGGCGCAGGCCACGTTCACCGATGGCGTCGAACGGGTCACAACAGGCTCGATGCGTCGATTCGAAGAGTCCTCGCAACAGGCGCTCGAAAAGGCCCGTTCGGATCTGGAGTACACTCGCGAAAGGTCGCTCGAAGAATTTCAGAAAACCCTGGAAGAGCGAATGACCCAGAGCGTTGAGCAGGCTCAAATGCTGCTGCAATCGCAACTCGGGCCGATCGTGGAAGCTTGGGAGGCGCAGCGGCACCAGCAGCAGCGGCAGTGGCTCGAACAGATGAAGAAATCAGCGGATGAATCGATCGAGCAGTACAAGACTCGTCTCGAAAATGCTTCCAATTCCTGGCTGCTGGCATCCGCCACGACTCTCGGGCAGCATTCGCAGGCCGTACTCGACGCACTCGCCAAGTCCGCAGAGAAACGCATGCGCGCGACGATCGCCGAGGTCCTGGCCGGTATGGGCGACACACTGAAGAGCCGGCTGATTGGGATTTCTACGAATCTCGGCGCCGAAGATGACGAAGGCCCTCCCCCCCCAAAGAAATAAGCGCTCGGGGCGACCCTTCCGAGGGATCGAAAGCGCTGACTTCTGGTCGCCCAGGCGGAAGTCAGTATAATCGCTCCATGGCAAACCAAGCGTATCTGAGCGTTCGCTGCCTGGAATTTCCGGAAGAGCGCATTCTAGAGCGGTTCCGAGAATTTCTGGAAACGGTTCCCTACTCGGCTGCCAGGCCGGGGCTCAGCTATCTGACGATCCGGGCCGTGGACGATTCCCAATCGCCAGTCCTCGAACAGGATCTGCGTGTGACCCCGCTGGACGCCTCCCGAATCGTCGAGATCGCTGCGGAACAACTTCACAGCGATTGTTCGTATGAGGTCGGATGCTTTTGGGACCTCGCCACGATCGACCCGTCCTCTGGGGAGCCGACGCTGGGACCACAAGCGCTGGAAATCATTTGCCGCGGCGAGGATTACGAAGGTGGGCTGTGGCGCGAGCGCGGACACCTGGAGGCGCAGCTCGGCTTTGAACACCTTTTCACCGGCCATGCCGGCTTGCTCGGCGCTCACCAACCCAGCCAGGCGCAGCCCCAAAGCCCGGAGGAGGCTCACTTTTTGGCGACCATGGCCTGGCCGGAAAATCTCGACACGTATCAGGAAAAGACACGCGACAACATTCGCAAACTGCTGCAGTGGGTCCGCCGAATCGAAAAAGCAATTCCGGTCGAGTGCGCCTGGTTGTGGTCAGAAGGCGAAGAAAACTTCGAAGCACGCCTAGAGGAAATCGTCGCAGCACGCTAGGTCACAGCGCCTCTTTCGCTCGCCCAAGCGACGCGATAAGATCGCAGGGGGTCGGCCACGTGCGGGTGCGAGGTGCCACGCCGAATGAAACTTCCCTACCGAAACCCGAACAAACGGGTAGCCGGGACGAGGCCCATCGCGTCTAATACTCGCTGATGAGCGCCCTCGCACAACCCGCTGCCACGAGCGCAGCGCAACCGCAACGCAAGCCCTCGGGCTGGCAAAATCTAAAGCCTCTTCTGCCCTACCTGGCGCGCTACAAGGGCATGGTGGTCCTGGGCCTGCTCCTCGATGCCCTGATGGGAATCGTAGGGGCGCTGCCACAGCTCGCCCAAGGAATCATCACGGATTGTCTGAGTGGTCTGCCGCAACCTCTGAGTACGCTTGCGGGAACGGCACGTCGCCTCCTCTGGCCGCTGCTGCGCTATTACGCTCCCGTCAGCCGCCGCGCCCTGGGCATCTATTGTCTGACGATCGTTGGCGCCATGATCGTCAAAGGGATTTTCTCGTTCTGGACGCGCTGGATTCTCATCGGCGTTTCGCGCGAAATCGAATACGATCTGCGGAACGACTTGTTGGGACGGCTCGTCCGGCTGGACGCCGAATTCTACGCCCGAAACCGCACGGGCGATCTGATGTCCCGGGCGACGAATGATTTGAACGCCGTCCGGATGGTGCTTGGCCCGGGCATCATGTACACGGCCACGACGATTGCGACCGCCGTGGTTTCGCTGTTTTTTATGTTGAAGCTTTCCGCCGGCCTCACACTTTGGGTCTTGCTACCGGTGCCGTTCGTGGTCCTGGCGGTTTATTCCTTCGGCAAAGTCATCCACCGGCTTTCCGAGCGCATTCAGGCGGCGCTGGGAGCCCTTTCCACACGCGCGCAGGAGAATCTTACAGGTGTCCGGGTGGTTCGTGCCTACGCACAGGAAGCTTCGGAAATCGCGCTGTTCGATCAGGCCAATCGCGACTACGTGGATCGCAATATCCAGCTCATCAGTTCGTGGAGCCTGTTTTTCCCGGCTCTGACGGCCTTGATCGGCGTGAGCTTTGTGATCCTGCTTGGCAAGGGCGGCATGCAAGTGATCGACCAGAGAGTCTCGCTCGGCACGCTGTGGTCCTTTTTTACCTTTCTCATGATGCTGGTCTTTCCGATCATTGCGCTCGGGTGGGTAACAAATATTTTCCAGCGAGGAGCCGCGTCGATGGGCCGCCTGCGCTACATTTTAAACGCCGAACCCAAGATCAGCGACGCTCCGAATGGAACCGCTACGGGGAACGGAAGCCGCCGAGGCCGCGAGCCCCACTTCCGCCCGGAGATCGAGTTTCGACATTTGACGTTTGCGTATCCGACGGCTCCCGGCGGGATTGCCGCACCGCCCGTGCTGCAGGATATTCAGCTACGGATTCCAACGGGCTCGACGCTGGCGATCATTGGGCCTACGGGCAGCGGCAAATCGACCCTAGCCGCCCTGATCGCCCGGCTTTGGGAGGCTCCCGACGGAACCCTTCTGATTGGCGGGCGTCCCATCGGGGATTATCCGCTCGAGGAAATCCGCCGGGCCATCGGCTATGTGCCGCAGGATACGTTTCTATTTAGCGAGACGCTGGCCGAGAACATCGCCTTCGGTTTGGAAGAGTCCTCGGAAGAGGCCATCTACGCAGCCGCCGAGGTTGCCTGTATTTCGGGTGACATTGCGGGCTTTCCGCTACGCTACGCCACGATGGTCGGCGAACGAGGCCTCACGCTTTCGGGCGGACAAAAACAGCGTACCGCTCTGGCCCGCGCGATTGCTCGGCAGCCCCGCATCCTCATCCTCGATGACGCTCTGTCGAGTGTGGACACGGAGACAGAGGAACGCATCCTGCGTGGCTTGCGCGACGTCATCCGTGGGCGCACCACGATTCTGGTGGCCCACCGCATTTCCACGGTAAAGGATGCGGATCAGATCGTCGTACTGCGAGGAGGCCGCATCACCGAGCGGGGAACACATGACGAGTTGTTAGCGCTGGGAGGCTACTACGCCGACCTGTATCAAAAGCAGTTGCTGGAGGAAGAGCTGGCGCGCGAATGAGCGACTTTCGCGAAGAAGAGAAGCTCGGAAAGCTCTACGACACACGCCTGACACACCGGCTGACGAAATATCTTCGGCCGTATCGCTGGCAGGTGTTTGTGGCGGTAACCATGAGCCTTGCCGTCGCCGGCATGGATATCCTGGGACCCTACCTGTTCGGGCGCGGCGTAGATCGCTACGTTGTTCCCGGAATGCGTGGCGAAATCGTGCGGCACGTGGCGCTCGTTGGTCTGTCGCTGATTGCACTGGCCTATCTTGGCTCCATTCTGGCGAGCTTTGCGCTGCAATACGTTCAGGTTCGCATCATGCAATCGGTCGGTCAGCAAACGATGTACGACCTCCGCAAGGAAATCTTTGAACACTTGCAACGGTTGCCCATGAGTTTCTTCGACCGAAGCCCTGTCGGTCGACTGGTGACCCGCTGCACGACCGACGTCGACGCCCTGAACGATCTGTTTGCGACAGGCGTGGCCGCGATGCTCAACGATTTTGTCTTTATCTTTGGCCTGGCCGTCGTGTTGATCAAATGGCGCCCGTTCCTCGGTCTGGTAACGCTTTCGCCCTTGCCGTTCATGATTCTGGTCACGTACTTTTTCCGCAACCACGTACGCGACGCCAATCGCCGCATCCGTACCGCCATTGCGCGAATCAACGGGTTTTTGCAGGAACACATCAGCGGCATGGCCATCGTGCAGCTTTTCAACCGCGAATCGAAATCGCGGGCCCAGTTCGCCGAGCTAAACCGGATCCACATGGAAGCCTACAAGGATGCCATTGATGCCTTCGCCTATTTCTATCCGTCCGTCGAATTCCTGAGCCTCTCGGGCGTCGCTCTGCTGTATTGGACCGGGGGCGTGCGCGTCATTGGAGCCACGTTCACGATCGGCATGCTGATTTCGTTCATTCAGTATGCGCAGCGCTTCTTCCGGCCGATCCAGGATTTGAGTGAAAAATTCAACATCCTGCAGGCCGCCATGGCGGCTTCGGAGCGCATTTTCACGCTGCTGGACGAGCCCGTCACCATCGCTTCTGCGGCGGAAACCCGCACGCTGGGGAAGGCACGGGGCGAGATTGAATTCCGCAAAGTGTGGTTTGCCTATCACGGAGGAGCAGCGCCGAAGGAAGAGGACTGGGTCCTGCGGGACGTCTCTTTCCGCGTCGAGCCTGGCCAGACGCTTGCCATTGTGGGCCATACAGGAGCGGGCAAGACAACCATTATTCAGCTCTTGCTGCGCTTCTATGAAATCCAGCGCGGTCAGATCCTGCTCGACGGGGTGGACATCCGCGAAATGGACCTACGGGATCTGCGCCGTCTGTTTGGCATCGTGCTGCAGGATCCCTTCCTGTTCACTGGCACGCTCGAAGCCAACGTCCGGCTAGGAACCGAATGGATCGATCGCGCCTCCACGGAGAGGGCTTTGCGCGAGGTGGGGCTGGGTCCCTTCCTCGAGTCGCTACCGAAGGGCGTGGACACGCCCGTTAGCGAACGGGGCGGCACGCTCTCGGTCGGCCAGCGCCAGCTGGTCAGCTTCGCGCGAGCGCTGGCCCACAATCCGCAATTCTTGATTCTAGACGAGGCCACCTCGAGCGTGGACACCAAGACAGAGCTGATGATTCGCGAAGCGCTCGACCGCCTGCTCACAGGGCGCACGGCTGTGGTCATCGCGCACCGGTTGAGTACGATCCAGCACTCGCATCGAATTCTTGTCGTCCACAAGGGACGCTTGCGCGAACAGGGCTCCCATCAGGAGTTACTGGCGCTTCGCGGCATCTACTACCGGCTCTATCAACTGCAGTACAAGGAGCAAGAACTGGTCATGCCCCTCCCGGGTTCGGCACCCGGATTCTCACAGCCTTTGCCCGCCGATGACTGAGGTACGTCTCCGAGGCGAGCCGCAAGGGCTCCGCGTCTCAGCACCTCTCCGATGATGCCACCCACGATCTTGATCTCCGCCGGAGAAGCATCCAGCGACATGTATGCCGGTCGACTGGCAACAGCCTTGCACGCGCGTACGGGAGCCAAGCTGTTCGGAATGGGCGGCCCGCGCATGGCTGACGCAGGCGTCGAGCTGATCGCGGACTACCATGAAGTCGCCGTCGTCGGCATCACCGAGGTGCTGCACAAAATTCCAACGGTCGTGGCCGTGCAGCGGCGTCTGGCAAATGAGGCCGTCAGACGGCGGGCGGCGCTTGCAATTCTGATCGACTCTCCGGGGACGCATTTGGGCGTGGCGCGGCGGCTGAAGCAGCATGGGATTGCGGTCGGCTACTTTATTGGCCCACAGGTGTGGGCGTGGCGCCCAGGCCGTGTGAGGGTCATCAAGCGGCTCGTCAACCGCATGGTGGTAATCTTTCCTTTCGAGGAGAAGATTTATCGGGATGCCGCCGTGCCGGTTGAATTTGTAGGGCATCCGCTCACCGACATCGTTCACCCCACCCTGAGCCGGGAGGAATTTTCTCGACGGCATGGACTCAATCCGGAAAGTCTCCTCGTGGCTCTGCTGCCGGGCAGCCGCCGGAACGAAATCGCGCAGCATTACTTGCGGATCGTGGATGCCTGCGAGCTCCTAGCGCACGAAAGGCAGGCGCTGGGCGGAGTTGAGTTCGTGTGCGTCGCTGCTCCTGGTCTCGGCGCAGAACTTTTCACCGCCTGTGGGGAACGGCCGGGCGTTTCTATCAAACGCATCGAGGGCGGAGTCTACGACGCGCTGGCCTCTGCCGATTGCGCGATCGTCGCGAGCGGGACAGCGACGATCGAGGCGGCTCTACTGGGAACGCCGATGGTGGTGGTCTACCGGGTGGCCCCTTTGACGGCGGCAATCGTTCGGCGCCTCATGCGCACGCCCTTTATCAGCATGGTGAACCTCGTCGCGGGACGACGCGTCGTTCCCGAACTCATTCAGGACGACTTCACACCGGCCGCAGTCGCCGCTCAGGTTCGCTATCTTTTGGAGTCGGCTGAGGGCCGCGACGCCATGAAGTCAGGGCTCGCGGAGGTTCGAGCCAAACTCGGATCCGGCGGCGCTATCGAACGTGCCGCAGACATTTTTGCCCAGATGCTTTGATCCGGACGCACTGGGCAACTTGCGAATGCTTATCTGGTATCCTAGATAGACGAAAGCAGCCGGGCCTTTGGAAAGAGGACGCGCTTGCCCCAGCGGTATCGATGGTGTGCCATTCTGGCCATACTCCTGACGGCCGCGACCGTTGCCGCCGCGCAGGCCCCTCACGCCTTTCCGTTTCGCGCAACCAATTACAACGTCGAGGTGATCCTGCGGCCCGACGATCAGACCATCCAGGCGCAGGCCAAGGTCGATTTTGTCGCCGAGCAGGTGGCGAAGACCGTGCTCGTCGAGCTGCATCCCGATTTGCGTCTTACTTCGGTGAAATCCTCCGATGGACACGACCTCAGCTTCGCCCGCGACAACGATTCTCCCCTTCTGCTGGCCGTCGCGCTTCCTTCTACGGCCACACCCGGAAAGACCGTAACCATCTCGTTTGACTACAATGGCCCGGTTTCCAGCGAGGAGGACAGCCCGACGAAGGGTCTTCGCTTCGCCTCGGTCGATAAGACAGCCGCGTATCTGCTGTTGCCCGCGCGCTGGTTTCCTCTGACAGACTTCCCCTCGAATCGCTATACGGGCATGTTCAACATCATCGTGCCGAAAACGTTTGCCGTCGCCGGCACCGGCAAGGCAGACTCTCCGGTGCTGCGCCCTGGAATCGGCGGCGCGGGCGAACAAGCGTCGTACGTGTTCCATGCGACGCAGGCCGGGCCGGTTGGATCTTTTGTTGCCGGCCCTCTGCAGCTCACACCGGCACCGACGGAAGGCTATCAGTTTTCCTTCTACACCCCACCGTCACAAGCATCTACGGTCAACTCGTACGCAAGTGCCCTTGCGCAGATCATGAGTTACCTCACCGACACGTTCGGCGCCCTGTCGACTGGCCAGCCGGCGCTTACCGTCGCCGAAATGCCGGATGGTTCGGTTGCCGGGTTCTCGGCTCCGGGCCTTCTTCTGATCAGCTCGCGCCAATGGACGAGCCGGTCAAACGACCGCTTGCTCACGCAACTCGCCGCCGGTCAATGGTGGGGAGATCGCGTTCTCCCCGCCACCCCCAATGACGTCTGGGTTACCGACGGGCTTTCCCGCTACGCGGAAGCGATGTATGCGGAGCAATCGGGAGGCGTAGCGAGTCTCCATCGGGCCTTGGAGGACTTCGCTGTGGGCGCGCTGATGT
>Ga0187782_10000660_pt1 | contig 24060 bp, 22 predicted proteins | sample 0715_SJ02_MP15_2_FD_132454 | JGI IMG/M metagenome (GOLD analysis project Ga0187782, IMG submission 132454) | Tropical peat soil microbial communities from peatlands in Department of Meta, Colombia - 0715_SJ02_MP15_20_MG | ecosystem: Environmental > Terrestrial > Soil > Wetlands > Peat | place... | reverse complement strand
GCGACGAAGATGGGTATCTTCGGATGCGCAATCGGACCGGGGTTGAAAAAGGGAGTCATCAGATCGAAATTGTAGAACTCGCCCCGGAAGCGGAGCGGGGCTCCCTGTTGCCAACATTCCCAGATAGCGCGTAGCGCCAGAACGACCTCGCGCAATTTCGGCCCTGGCGACTCAAACTTGACCGAGAAGCGCCGCTGGATATGTGCCCTTACCTGCGATCCGAGTCCCAGGATGAATCGTCCCCTGGAAACTTTCTGAATGTCCCAAGCTGTGTGGGCAATGATCATGGGGCTGCGTGGAAAAGCCACGGCGATCGAGGTGCCGAACTTGATCGAAGACGTCGCCGTAGCTGCAACTGCCAATGGGAGGAAGGGGTCGTGCTGGGTTTCTGATGTCCACAGGCACTGGTAGCCAATCGCCTCCATTTTGCGCGCGTATTCGGGGACACTTAGCAAGTCGTAGTCGCGCAATCCCACGTCGAGGATCATCGCCGCGCCTCCCTCGGCGCATTGTAGCGCCGTCGCCACGGTACTCGTTGACCCTCGTGAGTTGCGCGTTTGAGGCAGGGATCTCGCAGTGGATCTGCTACTGCCTGTGCTAAGGAGAAAGCCAGGCAGAAAGCCCGGTGACGATTCCCCAAACCAGCAACAACGCAACGACCATTGCCACTACAAAAAGGATCTTGGTCCCTTCATCCAGGACGGATGCACGCCTTTTCCGGTACACAGCAACAACTCCAATACAGAATAAGCCGGAGCGGCAACTAAAAATTGACGTTGTGGGCGATACCAAAATGTTAGTCCACCGGCGACGAATGAGCAAGTGATCCGCAGTTGATTCAGGCTTCCCTGCCGTCGTGCGCCGGCCCTCCGCGCTTGAGTAAAACGCGTAGTCGGCGGCTTAGTAGGTCGCCCGAACCAGGAATTTTCGCAGTAGTCACTGTCCATTACTCTCGACTCCTGAGCCTTCTCATCATGCCCTGCTCGACCACTCCGGGGAACAACTGATAGAGCTTGATCATCGGGCGCATGTACCAGGGCACGACCACTTCGCGCTTATCTTGCAGGTAGCCGCGCAAAACCGCCCGGGCAACACGCTCGGGTGAAATGCCGCGCATCGATGCGGGCCGCACTTGCTTCGGTTGGCCCCTGCGAATGGCGTTGGCACCAAAATCGGTCCGCACGAAACCGGGGGAAACCGTGAGCACATTAATGCCCTGTTTCTTCAATTCCATGCGTGCGGCTTTGCCCATTGCATTCAAGGCGAACTTTGTTCCGTTATAGACGGAATAAAACGGCAGCGGAATCTGTCCGGCGACACTGGAGATGTTGATGATGGTCCCGCTGCCCTGCTGCTTCATCAGCGGTATCACTGCCTGCATCGCAGCCAGGGCGCCAAAAAGATTGATTTCGAATGTGTCATGAGCAGCCGCCATATCGAGGTTCGCGATGGAGCCAAGGTGGCCGCGCCCGGCATTGTTGATCCATATGTCAATCCGCCTGAAATGATGCATGGTCAGGCCGATAACCCGATCTATCTCCTCACGATTGCGCACGTCGCATGCGAGAGCGATAGTTAGGTCGCTGCGGCCGATGCGTTGACGGGCGGCTTCGGCGCGTCCCGCATCGCGTGATAACAAAACCACATTCGCTTCGTGATCGGCGAAGGTTTTCGCGATCGCTTCTCCGATCCCCATTGAAGCTCCGGTTACAACCGCGACTTTTCCGGAAATTTCTTTGGCGCCCATGCCGTGCTTTTTATTCTCCTAAGCGTTATCCGTCAAGAGCAACTGCGATTCAGACTTGCAATTGCTGTTTGACTCCCTTGGCGTACAATCCAAAGATGTTTTTCGGATTGCACACCGCGGGAGCATGCTCTTGAGCAAGCTTCTGCCCTTATTTCCCCTCGACCTGGTTTTGCTCCCCGGCACCCCCTTGCCGCTGCACATCTTTGAACCGAGATACAAAGAGATGATCTCGGAGTGCCTCGCCCACAACGACGTATTCGGCATCATACGAGCCAAAGAAGGATCCGTGGCCGAAATTGGCTGCACCGCAGAAATTGTTACAGTCACGAAAAAATATGAGGATGGCCGGATGGACATTGTCACTCAGGGACGGCAGCGTTTCGAACTGATGCACATCAATCGCGAGAGATCCTTTCTCCAAGGCGAAGTTCTGTATTTGCGCGATGAGCCGGGCACGGCGTCGCCGGAAGAGACTGGCAAGGCAATGAAGCTCCATAGCGAAATCATGAACCTGGCTGGAGCGCAGCCTGAGGATGCATCGGAGGTCGACGAGCAGCAGCTTTCATTTCATCTGGCCGGTTCCCTGCCCCTGGACCTCGACTTCAAGCAAGCATTGCTTGCCATGAAATCCGAGCCCGAGCGCCTTCGGGCCATCATTTCGTTCTTTGAAAACATCTTACCTTCTATGCGGCGGACCATGCATGTGCGGCGAAAGGCCGGCGGAAACGGTCATGCGGGTTAGCGAACCAGCGTATAATCGAGCCACGAAGTTGTTCTCCCTGGGGGTTTCCTGATCATGAGTCTTCCGCGGACGCTAGGCGAATTGCGCCACAGTCCATTCTCCGAAGAAATTCTGCGCACTCGGCGGGTAAAGGACGAATTGCGCGACAATCTGGTTACGAAGTTGCGTCAGGGCGGTGCGATTTTCTCAGGAATCGTAGGTTACGACGATACTGTTATCCCGCAAATCGTGAATGCGATTCTTTCGCGCCATAACTTCATTCTCCTGGGCCTCCGCGGCCAGGCAAAAAGCCGGATTCTGCGTGCGCTGACGAGCTTGCTGGATTCGCAGATGCCATACGTCGCGGGCTGCGAAATTCACGACAATCCTTATGCGCCCATTTGCCGGCCGTGTCGAGAAAAACTCGCCAAGCATGGAGACAGCACCTCGATCGCGTATCTCACGCCGGACGAGCGCTACGTAGAAAAACTTGCAACGCCGGACGTGACTATCGCGGACCTGATCGGTGACATCGATCCCATTAAAGCGGCGCGTGGAGGTCATGAACTGAGCAGCGAAATGACGGTTCACTACGGCTTGTTGCCGCGGGCCAATCGCGGAATTTTTGCCATCAACGAATTGCCTGACTTGGCCGGGAAAATCCAGGTGGGCTTGTTCAACATCATGCAGGAAGGAGATGTGCAGATTAAGGGCTATCCAATTCGCCTGCCGCTGGATGTCGCATTGGTGTTCAGCGCCAATCCGGAAGATTACACGGCGCGCGGAAAAATTATCACACCCCTTAAGGACCGCATTGGCTCGGAAATTCGTACTCACTATCCGGCTACGGTCGAGGAGGGCATCGCTATCACCGCGCAGGAGGCTTGGACGAACCGCAACGGGTACAAGCTTCAGGTACCGAAATATGTGCAGGAGGTGATCGAAAGAATTGCCTTTAGCGCCCGCGAAGACAAGAAAATCGACAAGCGTTCGGGAGTCAGCCAGCGGCTGCCGATTTCCTGCATGGAGAACGTCATCTCAAACGCCGAGCGGCGGGCGATCCACCATGATGAAAAACTAGTGGTGCCGCGCATTGGCGATGTGTACGCTGCCATGCCTGCCATTACCGGCAAACTGGAATTGGAATACGAAGGTGAGATGAAAGGCGCCGACCACGTTGGCCGCGAACTGATTCGTGCGGCGGTCGCAAAGACGTATGACGGTTATTTCAAAGGCACGGACATGAACCAGGTGGTGCAATGGTTCGATCTCGGTGGCCAAATCCAACTGGCTGACAGCGCCAGTGCCTGCGAGGCACTGTCGTCACTGAGAAGCATCCAGGGACTCATGGAGAAACTGGTGAAGCTGAACGTGGGCCCCAAGGACACACCGGAAACTCAAGTTTCGGCCGCCGAGTTTGTGCTGGAGGGTCTACACGCCCACAAGCGCATCGGACGCAATGAAGAGCGCGTGTTTACCGCCGGCGAAAAACCACCCAAGGTTGCGGAAAAAACTTTCGAGCGTGAGGATCTGCCATTCCGCGGAAGAAGACCGTACAACTAGTAGTCAGTGGTCAGTCGCCAGTTAGGACAGTGCTGACTACTAACGACTGTTCTTATGCGACGCATCCGCTATAGCAAATACGTTCCCGACCCCGCTAGCGAAATGTGCATGGAAGACCTGCTCAGTGCGCTGGCAGATTTCCTCCTGCAAAGTGGATTCCAGAATTACTTGTACGATGACTTTGGCCGCGAGCAAACGCTCGAAGATTTGCGCCGCGCCATAGAACAAGCATTGCTCGACAGCGATCTGCTGGATGAGGAAATGCGCGAACGGCTGCAGCAGATGCAAATGGAAGGCACGCTGGACGAGTTGATCGAACGCTTGATCGAGCGCATGCAGCAAGAAGACTACATCAGCGTCGACCAGCCGCATGACCCATCGAAGCAGTCGAGTGTCGGTGGGCAGGTGGGGGATACGCAGGGTCAGGTCAAGTTTGAGATTACCGACAAAAGTCTCGACTTTCTGGGTTTCAAGACGCTGCGCGATTTAATGGGATCTCTGGGAAAATCGAGCTTTGGCCGCCATGACACCCGCGACATGGCAACCGGCATTGAGACGAGTGGAGCGTCAAGGCTCTACGAATTCGGCGACATGCTGAATCTGGACATCACGGCGACGCTTTCGAGTGCTATTCAGCGTGAAGGCTTGAAGCTGCCGTTAAATATCGAGTATTCGGATTTACAGGTGCACCAGTGCGAATATCAGTCGTCTTGCGCAACAGTACTGATGCTGGATTGCTCGCACTCGATGATTCTCTATGGCGAAGACCGGTTCACGCCAGCAAAGAAAGTCGCCATGGCGCTGTCGCATCTGATTCGCACGCAATATCCGGGCGATTCGCTGTCGTTGATTTTGTTCCATGATTCGGCGGAAGAAGTTCCGCTCTCGCAATTAGCGCGCGTAAAGGTGGGTCCTTACTACACCAACACACGAGAGGGTTTGCGGTTGGCACAACGCATCTTGCAGCGGCAAAAAAAGGACATGAAACAAATCGTGATGATCACCGACGGTAAGCCCTCGGCCTTAACGCTGGAAGATGGGCGCATCTATAAGAATGCCTTCGGACTCGATCCCCTGGTCGTGAGTCAGACTTTGGAAGAAGTTTCCAAGTGCAAACGCGCCGGCGTAATGATCAACACCTTTATGCTGGCCTCGGACTACGGACTGGTGCAGTTCGTTCAGAAAGTCACTGAGATGTGCCGCGGCAAAGCGTATTTCACTACTCCTTACACGCTTGGCCAGTATCTGCTCATGGACTACATGTCGAAGAAGACCAAGACTATCCACTAGGACAAATTGTCGTGAAGAGTGTAGGGATTTGCAGTTTGAGAGTTCAGAACTGCAGATCCTCGTCGCTGCGCTCCTCGGAATTACAAAATTGACGGAGGTTCACTAAGAGGGAGTAATCTCCCCCACCGCGCGCCATGCCTGGTTGATGGCTTCGTCGGTATAGGCGTAGGCGCCGGCATCGGCATTGGCAATAGAGATTCGGCCAAACGGCTTTCGAGCTACCTCACACGGTGTCACTCCACCCTGCAGCCAGAAGTCGTCCCAGAGGGAGTTGTATTCGTACGCGTACCCATGCGGCCAGCGGTTTACGGTGATGGCGATGATGTCACGGGCGGGATCGAAGCCTCCGGCGCCGAGCGCGCGTGCAAGCTGGTCACGGATGTTGCGCTCCATCGTCTCAAAGGTCGTGCTAAACAGTTCAATGCGCCCGGCACGATGTTGCTCGCGAGCCGGCAAACCGGGCTTGCATGGCGTTTTCATCATGTGGACCACGATCGGCTGATCGGGTACCTGCGAGGCATGGTATTCACCGATGTTCACCGGCACGTCAAGCGTAGCGGCGATGTGATAGCAACCGGGAGCGTAGACCGAACTTACGCCGAGCTTCTGGAATGCCTCCCAATTGCGGATGACAACATTGGTGTAGAGAAGCGGCACTTTTTCGGCTGAATAGAGAGCTTGCTTTTGCGGCCCCGGGAGTTCGTTGCACAGGTAAGGAATCATCACGTGCCAACACGCCAGGATGCAGTGGGCAGCTCGAACCGTATAAGTCTGGCCGAAGCGGGCATAGGTGATCTCCACTTCTTTCGCGGTGGCGGGATCGCCGACATGCTTCACTCGCACCGCCGTGCTGTTCAGACGAATGCGCACCGGCGAGCCAGGCTGATCCAACCTGGCGTAATTTGCGCGCGCGGTCACGATGTCGATCGCTGAGTTGCCGGGCATCGCAGTCGGAATCAGTTTGCGAACCAGCAGCCGCGCAATGGAGGCATTGCCATCAGGGAAATGAAAAAAATATTGTTCCGCTTCTTCATTGGGAATCGCATCACGATTCATTCCTTTGCCTGGAGTGGGATCGAGATGCATTCCGGCAAATCCGGGAAAATCCATGCCCCAGGCGTCCTGCGCGGCAACTGCGTCAATGCCAACCCCGAACAATGGGTGCGGGCCAGCCTGCAAAATTTTGACTACTTCTTCATGTGCGCCAACCACGTCGGTAAGAAATTTGGCGTAGCTCATGCGCGCGAGGCGGGCTTTCTTTTGCTCAGAACTGAGCCCCGGCAGATAGTCTTTCTTCTCGTGATAGAGCCGTTCATAATCGCGCTTGGCCTTGGCAGAAAGCGGAGCTTCTGCCAGAAACTTCTGCCAGCGCTCGGGAGTTTGAACCACCCGGTCGCCAGTCTCGCTCCCTCCTATTGATGCAGGGTCAACGACCAGTTTGTCGGCGCCGAAAGTTTCTTTGTCGAAGAAGATGTTCGGCGTGAGCCCGAGAGAACGATACAGGTCTCTCGAGACATATTTCTGGTAGGATCCGACAACGATTCGCAGCTCGTTGATCAGGCCCTTGGCGACCGCACTATAGGGTGCCGGGCTTTCGATCGAATAAGTTCCGCCATAGCCCAGCAACGTGCGGTTACTCACATGAAACTCGTTTCGTTTCGCGTGACCGCCGAAATCGTCATGATTCTCCAGAATGAGGACGCGTGCCGCTGGTCCGGCGATCTTGCGGAAGAAGTGTGCGGCAGAGAGTCCGCTGATGCCGCCGCCGACAATCACCAGATCGTAGGTTTCGCCGGTATCCGCTGGCGTGCCTGCGTGTTGCCAAAACGTTCCATCACGCAAGCTGTGAGCGGTTTCGAAGCTGCCGGGATGGCTTCCCCGCAGCCCGGTTAAAGCCGGCGGGTAGTAATCCGGGGATTGTTCCGGCTCGAGGTGGTGCGTACATCCCAAAAAAAATGAAGAGGGAATGATCGCGGCCCCCACGGTAAGCGCCATTCCGTTCAGAAAATCTCGCCGCGTAATGCGGCGGTCCATGCCTAATTGTTTGTCTCTCGAGTCGTGCAAACCGGGGCTCCCAACCTAGGCGAAGGTGAGTACGAAAAGGACGCGCAGCTTAGACCTTTGGTCCCGAAAGATTAGGGGCAGGCGTAACCCCAGTCTCATCGGCTTTCTTCACTGCCAATTCGGCCCCCTGGAAACCGATCTTGCTGTGGGTGCCATCACAAAAAGGTTTGTTGACCGATCCCCCGCAGCGGCATAAAGAAAAAGCTGCTTTGCCGGTCAAATCGTACTTATTGCCGTTACCGTCAACCAGCTCAACTGATCCCTCGGGAGCTTCTACCCGAAGCGGACCGTTGGGTCTTATCGTGATCTTCACCGTAGCCATGGGGCCTCCTGAAAAAGATCGAACAAAGAAGATATCAGCTTCCGGTACGGGCTTCCAGCAGGCAATCCGCTGGACGCGTATACCTTCCACTCGCCTTCGCACGGCCCCGGCGCAGGGAATGAGGAACGGATCGACGAAGGCAGAAAGCCTGCTATGCGGCGGCGGCTTGCGATGACAGTGTGCGCTGATAGAGGCGCAGGTACTCGTCAATCATGCGCTTGGCAGTAAAGCATGCGCGAGCGCGTTGAAAGGCGCGGGCGGCGTAGCCCCGGCACAGGTCACGGCGTTCGTGCAGTTGCCGGATTACGCCGGCCAGGCTCTCGGCGTCATTGGCTCGGAAATAGATCGCGGCGTCTCCCCAAATTTCGCGGAAGGAGGGGATGTCGTTAGCCACGATGGCGCATCGCGAAAGTGCCGCCTCTAGTGTCGAAAGACCAGAGGGCTCATACCGTGCCGTAGCGACAAAGATTGCGGCGCGGCTGTAAAGCATACGCAATTGAGCCTCGGTCTGCACCCCTTTCAGGGAAAGAGAGGTTTCATGAGCTTGAAGCTTCACGTCGGTGCAAATGGGCAATTCCGCGACTGCGACCGGTTCATCAGAATTCACGATGCACACCGGCAGCGGGTGCGCATGTTGCGTTAACAGCGAAACTTGCTTGCCGGCGTCCAGCATGCGCCCCACCGCGAGCACGGAATCATTCTTGCTTACGTAAGGATTGAAGAACAGCGGATTACGCCCGTTGTAAATCACCACATCCTGTCTGGGGCGCGCATAGCAGGCGCAAATCGAGTCCAGCATCCAAACCGAAGGGGCCACGACAATGCTGGCCTCTGACAAGCCATGGGTCACGACATCTTTGTACCAGCGCACCCAGCGGCTTTCCTTGGGCTCACGCCCGTGTACCGCCTTCCACCAGCTGATCAGGTCTCCGTGCGCCACCACAACCCGCGGCGTTTTCACCGGCAGACTGCCGTAACACAACTGGTTCAGATGCAGGAGATCAGGCTTCAGTTCTTTAGTCAGAGCCGCAAGATATCGAGAAGAGTCGTTGAAATCCTGCTCGCCCTCCTGCATCCAATCGAGGCGAAACGCGGTGGGCCGGTAATCCAGGCCCTCCAGCTTCTCCATCCAGGAAGTCTGCCCCGACAGGGGAATGTCACCGAAACTGACCAGTGTCACCTGAACGCCACGGTTAATAAGTCCAGTGACCAGCTCCTGCGTGTAGGTCCACACGCCGCTGACCGTATCGGTGGTCACGAGAACGTGCACCCAGTGCGCCTCCTGGCCCGGCCGTTTAGGGGGCCGTGCCGCAATATTGTAAGCGGAAGTGCTCGTTGCAAGAAGCACTTCTTTGTAAACGTCTCCACCGCAAGAGCTTGCACAATCAGCACCAATGCCTGCACGTTACAATGGAGCCCATGTTGCGCTTGATGTGTGTGACCGCACACCCGGACGATGAAGCAGGAGGCTTTGGCGGCTCGCTGGCTCTCTATCATGACCGGGGCGTCGAAACCAGCGTGATTTGCCTTACGCCGGGGCAGGCGGCTACGCATCGCGGCAGCGCCAAGGACGACCAAGAACTAGCGGCCCTGCGGAGGCAGGAATTTGCCGCCTCGTGCGAAGTCCTGAAAGTTACAAAGGGCAGCCTACTCGACTATCCGGACGGAAAACTTTATCGCCAGGATTTATACCGGGTGGTCTGCGATCTGACATTTCACGTTCGGCAGTTCCGTCCACAAGTCGTGATCACATTCGGCCCTGAAGGCGGAGTCACGGGTCACGACGATCACTCGATGGCGTCCGTGTTTACGACGCTGGCATTTCATTGGGCGGGAAGAAACAACCGTTACCCTGACCAACTCAAGAGCCTTTCTCCCCACAGACCACAGAAGCTATACTACGCGACCGCAAATTTCGTCTTACCCGACCGGCAACCAATCACGTTACCTCCGGCAACAGCCATCATCGAGATTGGCAATCATCTGGAAACCAAGATCGCAGCCTTCAAAGCTCACCTCACTCAGGCGCCACTTTGGCCACTGTTCGAGTCGCATGTTCGCCGGCGCGGACGGCAAGAGATGTTTCACCTCGCAGCGTGGACGAAGCCGGAGCCGCTTCCTCGTGAAACCGATTTATTTGCCGGAGTTTCAGAGAGCGGCTGAAACCACTTTTAGGTGAGGAGGAGCGGCAAATCACTTCTTCTGCCAGGTTTGTCCGGCATCCTCTGTGGTCCAAGTTTCGTGGGCGGAGGTGCTGATTCTTCCATGTTGAGTATCAGTAAATTCAACCCCGATGATGTCCGCAGTGAGAAGTTCGCCATTGGCGACCGGTTGCACTCGCGTCCAGTGCTCGCCAGCATCGGCAGAATGATAAAGCGCACCATTCGCGCCGCCGACCCAGATGTCCATGCCGTTGGCCGCCAGCGCACGGAAAGTGGCTTGACTATCGACAGGAATGGTTTCCCAGCTCTTGCCCGCGTCAAATGAGCGTTGCAAAATTCCCTCTGAGCTCAACGCCCATTTCGGTGCCATTCGCGCAGCAGGAGAAAGCATTCCCTTAGTAACCGCCAGCGCCGCGACTTTCTGCTTCAATACCGGGCCTGCGAAGCCCGCCCGGTTAGCGGTGAATGGCGCCGATTCCACCTCTTTGGCACGCCCTGGCACGAGTTCGTTACCCGAGCTGTTGGGAGCGGCTGTAGGTTCGGCCATGACCCGCGCTTGCAAGGTGCTGGTACTTTGCAATTCCGAATTAGGTTGGCCGTCGAGGCTTACGGTATCCCGCGTTTCAGTTGCGAGCACCCGTGACGCGGGTACGCGTGAGGCTGTTCTCTTTGAGGCAGCTATCGGCGATTGCCGCGCACCGCCTAAGGCTTGGACTGAAGGTAGATTCTCCGCTTTAACTTCGCGGCCCGGCGCGGTGGATTGAACTGGGTTCTGACCAGAATTCACGCCCTCCACAGATTGAGCAGCAATGAGTTGGCGCGACTTCGAACGCGATTCGAAGTGCAAAGTAACCGCCGTCCCAACCACCACGATGCAAGCTGCCATTCCGGCCCAGCGCAGCACCGGCCACGACAGCCAAGCCCGTGCACGCGCAGCAGGGCCGACTTCCAAGTTCACGTTCTCTGGAAATGACAGCACTACGATTTCGCGGCAATCCGGGCAATGAGCCAAATGATCGAGAACCTGATTTCGCTCGTGCCGATTCAGCATATTCTCGACAAACGCGTTCATCAGGTCTGCATCAGGATGCCTTTCCAGTTTGGCGTCTGGTTGCAGGCGCTGAATCACGAGCTTGGGTACTTGTGTCATTTGATCTGCGCCACTTTAATTATCACCAGCTTGAAGAATTCCGGCCAATCTGTAATGAATTATGCCTCAAGCCGGGCCTTTACCGGCCGCCTCAGCGTTCTTCTTGGAGAACGGCGGATGTGCAGTTTCTTGCACCAGCCGATTGCGAAGATTCAGGTGCAAGTCACGAACGTCCACTTCCAGGGCCTCCTCTGCCTGCCGCCGGCTCATGCCCCGCCGGCCGAGGCCCGCCAAAATCCGCTTGCGGAGAGACTTGGCCAGTTTATCCAGCTTGCGGCTGATGGTGGATTCGTGCACGCGCAGAATGCGCGCGATCTCGGCTAGCGTGCGCGAGTCCAGGTAATATGAGGCCAGCACAAAGCGGTCTTCGGACGACAGTTCGGCCAGCGCATCATCGGTGGCCGCTTCGATTTTTGGATCCACTTCCCTCACCGGTTCGGACGTGGCTGCAGCAAACTGCACACCTTGTTCGCTCTCCTCTTCCAGGCTTACCAGGCGGCGCCGCCGGCGATAACCGTTTACATGTTCCTGCGCGAGCACGGTGCGCAACCATCCCTCGAGCGAACCCCGTCCGGTGTAGGAAGCCAGCTTGGATACGCGCTGGCCATCACGCAGGCTTGTGCCGTAGAGGTCGGCATAAAGACAGTCAGCTAATTCGCGCCCTGCCGAGGCTTCCTTGGCGATGTAGGTAGCAACGTCGTACAGCTTCTCCCGATAACGAGTCAGAAAAACTTCCCATGCACGTTCGTGGCCCGCCGCACATGCCCGAGCGAGGGCTAGTTCCTCTACGCGCAGACTGAGGAGCAATTGTTGCCTTTCCAGTCCTGAGGCATCGGCAGGCAAGTACTTCTTTGTGACTTCCTGAAGGATGCAGTTAAAAGCATCCCGGGTCAGGCCGAACTCTGCCCCACGACTCCTGCGATAGAGCTCCGAAAGCAATTCCAAGCCCGAATCTTTCACACTGGATTGGACACCAAGTCTGGACATAAAGGGGAATTACTCGATGCTACCAATATTTTTAGACGCAAAAAGCGGGATTTTTGCCGTTCGGCAATCAGGAAGGATCAGAGAGGGGCGGCACGGCAGCCGTCAATGGCTGATCCGGGGCGTTTCCACTAGCTTAAGGGAGGCGTATATGAAACTCACCTCGTTGGTTCCGCTTCTGGTTGTTGTTCTTGGCTCCGCGGTAATGATTCCTCGTCCGGCTCCGGGAGGTGAAGTCCCCTCGCTTTCCCAGTACAAAGTTCTGGACCCAATAAGGCACGGAAATCTGGCGGTTTTCCCTGTTGTATCGACTGTCTCTCACGACACCCAAGAATTCCTCACTTTGGATGAAGGGCTGCGCTCCGGCGAGGTGGTGGTCAACGAGTCCGGCAGCATTGCCCCTCTGGTTCGGCCGCGTCACGACGGCGTTACCCCGCGCCGAGGCTTTGGTCCGCAAGTCAATCAGCTGGTGCTGGTGAACAATTCAAAGCGTCCACTGATTCTGTTGGCTGGAGAGATCGTGACCGGTGGCAAGCAGGATCGTGTAATTGGCAAAGATCGCCTCGTCCCTGCGGAAAGCGATCCCATCGATCTCGGAGTTTTCTGCGTGGAACCTGGCCGCTGGACCGGGCCCAAGATGAGCTTCGACTCGTTGGGTTCGCCTATGGCGGCACCTGGTGTGCGCGCCAAAGCCATGGTTGACAAAGACCAAGGAAAAGTTTGGTCCGAAGTCAGGGATTCACAAGCCCGCGTTGCTGCACAGCTCACAGTTCCCATGGCCGCGGCGGTCGGTGGCACGACTTCGTACGCAAAGGTCATGCAGAACGAGGAAGTCCAAAAGAAAGTGGATTCGGTCGCGGCTCCGATTCGGCATGATTATCAGAGCTTGATCGGGCAATTGCGCGATCGCCACGCAGTCGGAGTGGTGGTGGCCGTGAACGGTGAAATCATCTGGGCAGATATCTTTGCCAGCACCAACCTGCTGGAGAAATACTGGCCCAAGCTCGTCCGCTCCTACGCTGCCGAGGCTTTTGTAACTCGAGCCGGGAACGGAGGCGCAGACCTAAAGACGGCACAGCAGTTTCTGGAGGATTTCGAAGGCCGCAGACAAATCGTGGAAACTGAGCCGGGTCTTTATCGCCACACCGAGATCACCGGAGACAGTTTCAAGGCATTCGAATTAACCGCCTTGCTGCCCAGAACAGGATTTGATCTACACGTGGCGAAGATGGCGGAATAGACATCGCGATTCATTGAGTTTCGAGACAAAGACAGGCATGAGAGCCCCCGTCTAATCTTCAATCCGTGCGATCAGAATCCAGGCTGAATATAATTTGGCAATGCCGTGCGCGGCTCGAAAAGTTATTGGCCTTGTTCTGCTCGTTTCCTGGCTCAAACCAGCTTCAGCATTGGTCTCAAGAAAGGACCTATTTGCGAACCTTGATGACGGTATTCGCATCCACGTCCGAGAGGTGCGCACCGGCATGCATCGCGCGTGCGACCCCATTCTGCTGGTGCATGGCGCTCGCGTCCCCGGGGTCGCGTCCTTCGATCTTCCGGTTCCGGGTGGCTCTTTAGCAGCTGACCTTGCGGAGAAAGGATTTTGCGCGTACGTGATCGATATTCGAGGATATGGCCAGTCCACACGTCCACCCGAAATGGAAGAACCTCCGCAAAATCATTCCCCACTGGTGCGGTCGGTGGACGCTGTTCATGACATCGATGCTGCAGTGGGTTTGATTCGCAAGCGAACAGGTGCGCGCCGGGTCTCGCTATTCGGTTGGGCTACTGGCGCTCAGTGGGCAGGGTACTATGCAACGCTGCATCCCGACAAACTGAGCCATCTGATCCTCCTCAATGCGCTCTACGGGGCAGATGTAGCCCACCCAATGATGGGCCATGGATCGGATATGGAAGACCCGGCTCATCCGGGTCGTCTAAATCCGGCTATTGGCGCGTATCGGTGCAACACCGCTGATTCTTTGCTCGCAGCATGGAACCGTAGTATCCCCACGGAGGACAAATCCTCCTGGCGAGACCCGGCAGTTGCGGACGCCTATGTGCGCGAGGCTCTGGCAAGCGATCCAGAGGCGAACACGCGCAATCCAGCTTGTTTTCGATCGCCCAATGGTGCGCTGGAGGACAGCTTCTATCTCGCTACTGGACGGCAATTGTGGGATGCGTCGTTTATCAATGTCCCGACTCTTGTGCTCGCCTCGGAACGCGATTTCTGGTCTCGCCCCGCCGACCGAGACAAGCTGAAGCAGGACTTGGTACACACTGTTACCACAATTGTGGTCATTCCGGATGCCACCCACTTCGTACATCTCGATCGGCCCCAGCACGGCAGGCAGCTGTTGCTGGATGAGATCGTTAGCTTCGTTCAGGGTCGGTCAGTCGCTACAAAGGACCAATCTCCGGTAGACTAAACTGACGCGCACGCATTCCCCAGAATTTGAGGTAAGGCATGAGCGCGTCCGACGACAAGTTTTACCACCCCAAAATCACGCAACGCGCAGATTTGGGACCTAGCCTGTGGACTTTTCGCATTAAGGTGGATGGCGATTTCCAGTTCAGCCCGGGCCAATATGCGACTTTGGGGGTGATGGATCCCGACAACAAGCGTTGGGAGCGTCCGTACTCCATTGTTTCGGCTCCATTTGAAAGTGAAATCGAGTTTTTCCTGGAACTTGTCCCGGGAGGCGATTTGACTCCCCGCCTTTATAATTTGCAGCCTGGAGATGAGCTACTCATGCGGAAATCCGCCAAGGGACGTTTTACGTTGCAGACCGAGAGCGGTCGCACGAACCACCTTCTCATCTGTACAGTTACCGGTGTGGCACCGTTTGTGAGTTATACGCGAACGCTTTACCAACAATGGAAAGCAGGAAGCTTTTCGGGGCAACACAAATTGTTTCTGCTCAATGGCGCGAGCCGTTCATGCGAGTTTGGCTACTGCGAGGAATTGCAAAGGGTCGCGCAGAAGGCGTCGTGGTTCAAATACACGCCTACCGTCAGCCGTCCCTGGGAGGATACGGCATGGACGGGTGAGACCGGAAGGGTCGACGACATAATCCGCAAGTATGCCGATATGTGGGGCCTGGGTGGATCCAACACCGTCGCTTACATGTGTGGGCACCCCGAGATGATCGAAAATGCTAAGAGTATCCTAAGGCGCGTCGGGTTTGAGAAGGAATTCCTAAAAGAAGAATCCTACTGGGTTCCCGGAAAAGAGGCAGTCGCAAGATAAGCGCGGGCTCACCTCGCAATGCTCGGACTGCGCCGTTCGAGCAGGAGAACATCCCTCCATCTGCCGGCCAATTGAGCAAGGCGCTGGCGTAATCCGACTTCACGGAATCCGCAGGATTTATGAAGGGCGATGCTAGCAACGTTCTCTGGGAAGATGCCCGCCTGCAGCGTCCACATGCCGTGTTTCTCTGAGCAATCGATCAGAGATTTCATTAGCGCTTTGCCAACGCCTTTGCCTCGTGCCAAGCCGGCTACATAAATCGAAACCTCGGCTACTCCAGCATAAACACGGCGGCTCGAAACCGGGCTGAGGGCCGCCCATCCGAGAATCCTCTGGCTGTCTCTCGCGATGAGGCGGCAATGTTGGTGATGGGCAGAGTCCCAGCGTGCCCATCCCGGCACGGCGGTTTCAAAGGTTGCGTTCCCCGTGGCAATGCCTTCCGCATAAATCTCCCGCACCGACGGCCAATCCTTCGCCCGCATTGCCATCATTGCCAGGTTCATCATCCAGAGAACCGTTACCCACACGTCGCGGAAATTACCTATCCCTCCGCCGAGATTAGGCGCTCTCCGCCGGCGCAAAAAATACCAGGACCATCAGTTCTTCGCTGATGTCATGAAATCGGTGTTCGATCCCCGATGCAACGAAGATCACACTGCCTTCTCCGACCGGCTGGTCTTCCGCACCAATATTCATTCGAGCCTTGCCACGGACCACGTAATAAAGCTCGTCTTCTTTGTGGGGCGATTGCCAATCGGTGCCACCCGCGGGCAAGACATAGACTCCCGCACTCATCTCTGGAATGCGCAGAAACTCGAGATACGGCTTGCCAGTCTGATTGCGCTGTTTTTCAAGTTCGGAAAGTTGGTAGAAGGTTCTGTTCATGACACCTTCGCGGCCTGATTCTCAACAACTTTTGCGACGAACATAGTCTATGATTACCTTCCGAGGAGGCACGATGCGAAAGATGTGTTTTGCTGTGTGGTTGCTCATCGTCGTCCCGTTGTTGGCGCAGGACGCTGATCTTTTGCATCACTTCGATTACGACCAGAAGGCTCCCCTGGGTGTTCAGGAGGTCGCAACCGAGCGCCGGGGCACAGTAGTCATCCACGATATTTCGTACATCAGTCCCAAAGGCGGGAGCGTCCCGGCGTACCTGGTCGTGCCCGATGGTAAAGGTCCATTCGCTGCTGTGATTTGGGGCCACTGGTATATGCCAGGTTCGGAGTTTATGAATCGCAAGGAATTCCTGGAGGAGGCGGTCGCAGTTGCGCCCTCGGGTGTTGTGTCGTTGCTGCCGGATGGGCCAATTGCCCGTCCCGGGCAGAAAGAGGACAACTCCTGGTTGAGCGACCAACAAGTTACAGATCGCGTGCAGGCAATTGTCGACATGCGCCGCGGGGCCGACCTGCTGTTGGCTCGTTCTGATGTTAATCCCACGCGCCTGGCCTATGTCGGCCATAGCTACAATGCAGAAGTTGGGGCGTTTCTCAGCGGAATTGACAAACGCTTCAAGGCTTTTGTCCTGATGGCCGGACCTACGTCGGACGAGGTTACTCTAAAAGCAAAAGAAATCCAGGATTACCGCCAGAAGATCGGCCCGGAAAAATTTGATGCGTTCATCGCCCAGTATTCCTGGCTCGATGCCGGCAAGTACGTGTCACATGCTGCCCCCGCTATCGTTTTCCTCCAGTATGGAAGCCAAGAACGATTCTTGACTCCCGAGCGCGACAAAGAATACGCATCCGTCGTCAGCGAACCCAAACGGTTCAAACTTTATGACGCTCCTCATGCCTTGAATGCCGAAGCGCGACGTGATCGAGTCGCGTTCCTGATTGAGCAGCTTCAATTCAAGCCCGTATCGCCCGCAGTGATCGCCGCTATACCGGACCTGGTCCAGCCTCCTGAGCCGCCGGATCAGTAGCTAACTCGCACCAGGTATGGCTACCACAGTCGGCTCATTGAGCAATTTGACTGGTAGCATCTGTCTAGTAGGCAACCAAATCACTCCTACGTGATATGTCCCAGTTCTGCGATGTTGCACTGCCGGTTCCGCTGGAATGCCTGTTCACCTATCGTGTGCCCGAGGGCATGCAGCCGGTCGTGGGTGGGCGGGTTTTGGTTCCCTTCCGCCAACGGCGGCTTTCCGGACTTGTGATCGAGCTACACGATCGTGTTCCCAACGTCCAAGCCAAGAACCTCCTGAGCGTGCTCGACAGCGCACCACTGCTCGATGAGCATCTGCTCCAACTCGGAAGATGGATTGCCAACTACTACCTCGCCCCGTTGGGTGAAGTGTTCCGCACCATGTTGCCGCTGAGCGCGGAATTCAAGCGAAGCATTGTCTACCGCATTACCGAACAAGGACAAATGGCGCTTCATCTCGCGGGCATGTCCGGCTCCTCAGCACGGTCGCGACAAACGCCGCATGATCAGTTCACCGAATTTCGAGTTCTCGAGTACCTGGCAGAACGCGATGGCGGACGAGCAGAGAGCTTACGTGCCGCGACTCGAGCTTCACAATCTTTGCTGGGCAATCTGGTGCGCAAGCGCTGGATCGAACGGCATGACTTGTCCGGCGCGCATGAACCTACTCGTTTAGTCAAACACGCGGTTCTCAAGAGGAGCGAAGGTAAGCTGAATGCGAACCAAGAAGCGATTATCGAAACTCTCACAGCAGCGGGCGGAAAGGTCAGCATCGACGATCTGAACGCACTCCCGCTTCCACGAACTTCCTTAACCACTCTGGTGAAGCGTGGACTCGTGGAGATCGTGGAAGAGCCGGCACAATTTGCCGTCTCAAGGGCAAAACCTCGCACATCACCGCTGGATTTTCAGTTTAGTCCTGCTCAACAAGCGGCGTTGAACGAAATCCGCAAGCGAGTCGATGCCGGCAAATTTTCGGGGGTGTTGCTCCACGGCGTTACCGGGTCGGGAAAAACGGCGGTTTATCTGGCAGCGATACGCGCCGTTTTGGACTCAGGCCGTTCGGCAATTCTGCTTGTCCCCGAAATTGGGTTGACTCCGGCAGTGGCGGCTGACCTGCACCAAGCTTTCGGCGATGAAGTGGCCCTCCTTCATTCTGCGCTTAGCGATCAGGAGCGGGCTGAACAGTGGCATTGCATTAAGCGCGGAGAGGCCCGCTTGGTAGTAGGCACCAGGTCCGCGGTTTTCGCTCCGGTTTCAAATCTGGCGTTGATCATCGTCGATGAAGAGCAGGATGCTTCCTACAAGCAGGAGGAGACTCCCCGCTACCACGCCCGCGATGTGGCCGTAATGCGGGCCAGTATGGCAAAGGCAGTAGTGGTGGTGGGCTCGGCCACGCCATCCTTGGAATCGTACTTCAATGCGAAGGCGAATAAGTATACGTTGCTGGAATTGCCGGACCGCGTGGAACAGCGCCCGTTGCCCGAAGTCGAAATCGTGGACATGCGGCAGGAATTTCAGGAGACCGGGCACGAGCAGGTAATTTCGCGCAGGTTGGCGAAGGAGATCAGACAACGGCTGGAACGAAAAGAACAGGTGATGGTGCTGCTCAATCGACGCGGATATTCGCCACTGGTGCTATGCCGCTCCTGTGGGAAGACGCTCGAGTGCAAGAATTGCGCCATTGCTCTAACCCATCACAAGCGCTCTCATCGGATGGAATGCCACTATTGCGGCTACACCGCGGCGGTTCCAAAAGTTTGTGTTCACTGCGGCAGCGAGTACGTATATTTCCTCGGAACGGGATCGGAAAAGCTGGAGGAGTTGCTTCACGGCATGTTTCCTCAGGCACGCATGGCCCGGCTCGATCGCGACACGGTGCGCGGCCGGGAAGATTTCGAGCGGGCGCTAAATGCACTGAACGCTGGAGAACTCGATCTTCTGGTTGGCACGCAGATGATCGCCAAAGGGCACGATATTCATGGGGTCACGCTGGTCGGCGTGGTGGGAGCGGATGCAGCTCTGGGTTTTCCAGATTTTCGTGCCGCAGAACGCACTTTTCAGTTGCTCACGCAAGTGGCGGGACGCGCCGGACGAGGAAAAACCCCCGGCAAGGTCATTCTGCAGAATTATTTCCCTGATCATTATGCCGTGCAATACGCGGCGCAGCATGATTTCGTGGGCTTTTACGAAAAAGAGCTGCGGTTTCGCAGCTGGATGCGTTATCCGCCCTACAGCGCCCTGGCGAACATCCTTGTGCACAGCGACAAGCTTGATGAGGCGCTGCAGTGGTCAGGCACACTCGGGCGATGGTTCGAAAAAACGCCGCACGAAGACATTCGCGTGCTGGGGCCAGCGGCCGCGCCAATCCTGCGGCTCAAGCGCGATTACCGCTATCACTTCGTGCTGAAGTCAGCCAGCCGGGAAAAGCTGAATGCCCTTTTGCGCGCCATGCTGGCATGTGCTGTTCAGCAGAAGATCCCAAGGACCCGGGTTATCGTTGACGTCGATGCTATCTGGCTAATGTGAACCGTAGGTTATAGCTCTCAGCTATTGGCTCACGGCCTCGATGGATCACAACCCTTTCTCCAGCATAAATGCGTGCACGACTTCCTTTACATCGCGCTTCTGCCCATCCACGGCATAATTGAGCCGGCGCATATCGGTATCAGAGATTTTTCCGCCAAGCTCATTCAATGCTTCACTGAGTTCAGGATGATGTACCAGCGTCTCCTGACGAATGATAGGCACAGCTTCATAGGGCGGGAAATAAAGCCGGTCATCTTCGAGCACAAAGAGATCTAGCGCCGGAATCAGTCCGTCCGTCATATTGCCGGCGATCAAGTCCACCTGCTTGTCTTTGAGTGCCCGATCCAGCAGTCCAAGGTCCATGATTCGCGGCGCCTCAGCGAAGCGGAGACCATAGGTTTTCATCCAGCCCTTGTAACCGTCCGGACGCTCCATGAACTCGTATCCAAAGCCGGGCCGCCACTGGTGTGTGTATGCCGCAGCTTCGGAAATGGTGGTCAGCTTCAGCCGGCGTGCGTCCTCGCCACGAATCTCAATGGCAAAGGTATCGTTAAAGCCGAGCGTGGGGCCGACAACCAAGTCGAACTGCTTCGCGTATTCAGCTTTTATCCGGTTGTAAATTTCTTCCCTGTTCCCTTCCGGTCTCTCCTTAAGCACCGCAGTCAATGCTGTTCCGCTGTACTCCGGATAAATATCGATTCGTCCTGAAAGAATTGCCTGTTGGCAGATATATGTGCCGGCCAGGTAAAAGCGGCGTTCAACCGGCAGATGAGTTTTCTTCTCGATCTGCTGCGCGAACAATTCCCCAAGTACGAGTTGTTCGGTGAAATTCTTGGATCCAATTACGATTCGATTCTCTCGCGACGGCCCGCAGGAGGCGAGGAGGGCGGAAAAGCATACCAGCGCTGTTAGCCGACACATCATCCGATCGATAAATGGCATTGTCATCGTGATCGCAGCGAAGAATCTGTGCACTCGGCACCGAGATTTGCGAACGGGCGAACTCACGCCGCGTGCGGAGTTAGTCGTCTTTGCAAGCAACCTAAGCCAATATCGGCAAGCAGAGCCAGTGCAGCCGCAGGAATAGCGCCCGCCAGGATCACGGCGTTGTTGACCATTGCGAGTCCACGAAAGATATACTCACCCAGCCCACCGGCGCCAATCGCGGCAGCAATCGTAGTCAACCCAATTAACAGCACCGTTGCCACGCGTACGCCGGCGATGATGACACCCAAAGCCAACGGAAGTTCCACCTGCAGCAGAAGCTGACCATTCGTCAAGCCCATGCCGCGTCCGGCTTCGATGACTGCCGGGTCAACCGCTTTGATTCCGGCGTAGGTATTGCGAATGAGTGGCAACAGGGCATAAAGCGTAAGAGCGAGTATTGCCAGGCGGTCGGCGCGGGCCCCAATCCAGGGCGCAGGCAAAAGGAATCCGAACAGCGCGAGGCTAGGAATTGTCTGAATTACATTCGCACTGCCCAGAACAGGCTTACTAAGCGCGGGCCAGCGGGTGATCAGGATTCCGAGCGGAATTCCCACTGCAACCGCAAGCAGGATCGAGACTCCGACCAGCCAGACGTGCTCCAGTGTCAGTTCCACCACTTCCGCGTGATTCTGCAGCATAAATTGCCAAACGTTCATGCGCGCTCTCTTGTGTTGTTAAGATTAGTGTCAAAGGCGTCTTTATAGGCGAGTACCAACGGCTCCCGCGAAGCCAGGAATTCATCTCGCGTCTGTAAGGTGATCAACTCGCCTGCTTCCATCAACGCGATCCTGGTTCCCAGCAGCAAGGCTTCATGTAGATCATGAGTGACAAATACCACGGTTTTTCGAAGTCTCATTTGCAAGTTTAGAAATTCCCGCTGCAGTTCCGCGCGGGTAAGAGCATCAAGCGCTCCAAATGGCTCGTCCATCAACAGAATTGGGGGATCAGCCGCCAACGCCCGGGCCACTCCGACCCGCTGCCGCTGTCCACCTGAAAGCTGGTGAGGATAGCGCGAAGCAATTTGCGGATCGAGACCCACCAGGTTCATTAATTCAGCCACACGCTTGCGGATTCGTTCAGCCGGCCAATTCTCAATTTTTGGAACCAGGGCGATGTTTCGCTCGATCGTGAAGTGCGGGAAGAGCCCGACCTCCTGAATCACGTAACCAATCATTCGGCGGAGGCGGATGACATCCCATTCACTAATAGGCCGGCCATCAACCCGAATCTCACCATAGCTCGGGGTCAGCAGTCGGTTGATGAGCTTGAGGGTCGTAGTCTTGCCCGAGCCACTACGGCCCAGCAACACCAGAGTTTCACCACGGCGGATCTCAATGCTCAAATCCCGGACAAGGTCTGTCCCGCCATTCGGACGATAGGAAACATGGTGGAATTCGATGGCAGCGCGCTTATCAGGAGAGGAATCCATGGAAATCACGACGATCGTGAAGCATCTTTCGCAAACAGCGATCTCTCAAAGTTTGCGCAAGCAACAGCTACTTTGGAGCTCCTTAGGGCGAGTCGTATGCTCCCGCTGGCAATCCCGAGATGCGGATTCCGCAGTGTCCTTTGTAACGAACGTTGAACCCAATCAGAAGTGCGGTGATCTGCTCCAGAATCCGCGCATTCTCCAGCTTGCCACCATCCAAAGCGCGAACTCCCCGGATCCTGGTGGCGAGATGGCGGACTACTTTGCTGGCCTCGACATCGTCGCTGCACACGATCGCGTCGCAGTCTATCGGTCCATCTGAATTGAGCATTTCGGCGCCTACGTTCTGGAAAGCTGCCACCACTGAAACTCCCGCAGGGACAAGTTCAGCCGCTTCCTGGGCCGCCGAACCTTGCCATACCCCCAAAGTGCGAGTGGCACGGCCGCCAACGCTGGTGGCTAGCGCAACCGTCGTGTCGACTAAAATAGTTCCCGCCCGGAGCGCAGGCTTTAGTTGTTTGAGCAGCTTCGCGTGGCCTTGAAAGGGAACCGTGAGCACCACGAGATCAGACAGGCCACAAGCCGTGATGTTCTCTTCTCCGGATATTTTCGCCTGCGGGCCGACTATCTGGCGGACTTTATCCGCGGCAGCCTGGGCACGCTGCGCATCGCGTGAACCGATAATCACGGTTTCTCCGGCCTGCGCCCAGCGAAGCGCCAAGCCGAAACCTTCCACTCCGGTGCCACCCAGAACGGCGATTGGCCGGGTCATCGCTATGCGAACTCCGCTTCCATCGCCTGTTCTGCGATCAGTTCATCGGTCCGCATTCTTATGTTGATTCGTTTGTACGTCGTATTACGCTCAGCCGGTATGCGCCCGATTTCCAAAATGAGCGACTGAAACTCTTCCGGACTCGTATATTGCCCCGCGGTCGCGCCCGCTTCCCGGGAAATATTTTCCTCCATCAGCGTTCCACCGTAATCATTGGCGCCGGCCTGAAGGCACAATTGCGACAATCGGCGATTCAGTTTTACCCAGGAAACTTGAATGTTGTTAATGGTTCCGGCCAGCATAATTCGCGCCAAAGCATGAATCTTCAAATGTTCGGCCAAAGTCGGCCCCGAGCGCGAGAGTCCCTGGTGAAATAGCAGCGTGTTCTGATGCACGAAGCCGAGTGGCACGAACTCCGTGAAGCCGCCGGTTTCTTCCTGAATGCATCGCAATAGCAATAATTGATTCACCCAGTGCTCAGGCGTTTCCACGTGTCCGTACATCAGCGTGGAAGTACTACGAATGCCACAGGAATGGGCAGTGCGAATGACTTCCTCCCACTGCCGAGTTGTTAACTTGTTGCGCGAGAGCACAAAGCGAACATCGTCATCGAGAATCTCGGCTGCAGTTCCCGGCAAAGTCCCCAGACCGTTATCACGCAACATGCTGAGATAGTCGTACAGCTTCATGCCAGTGAGCTCGACACCGTAAACGATCTCCATCGGCGAGAACGCATGGATGTGCATGCCCGGCACAGCTCGCTTCACCGCACACAGAATGTCCCGGTAGTAAAACGGGGACAGATCCCGCGGCAAGCCGCCCTGGATACACACTTCGGTGGCTCCCATCTCCCAGGCTTCGACGGCTTTTTGTGCAACCTGTTCAAGGCTTAGAAAATATGTATCGGACTCCCGCGGCCCGCGGCTGAAAGCGCAAAACTTGCAGCCTACAAAGCAGATATTTGTGAAATTGATATTGCGATTGACGACGTAGGTCACCAGATTCCCGACCAGCTCGCGGCGCACGAAATCGGCGGCCACCAGAAGCCCGAGCAGGTCATCGCCTTCTGCCATAGCAAGCGTGAGGCATTGCTCCCGCGTGAGGCTGTGTCCGTCCAGACTCTCCATTACGCGTTCAAGCGCTTCGCAAACTGGGGAACTCATG
>Ga0187782_10000658_pt1 | contig 24128 bp, 17 predicted proteins | sample 0715_SJ02_MP15_2_FD_132454 | JGI IMG/M metagenome (GOLD analysis project Ga0187782, IMG submission 132454) | Tropical peat soil microbial communities from peatlands in Department of Meta, Colombia - 0715_SJ02_MP15_20_MG | ecosystem: Environmental > Terrestrial > Soil > Wetlands > Peat | place... | reverse complement strand
TTGATCGCGTCAAGGCTGAAGCCAAACGTGTCAGAGAATTTGGCTTGCGTCATGCCCAGTCGATTACGGATCGCCTTGACGTCAACTTCCTGCGGCACATATGCCTTGAATCCTTCTTGCTCTCCAGCAAGGAACGCCTCAACGTCGTTAAGGCCATCCATCATTTGCTCGAATTGCGTTCTCATGCTACCTCCCATAAGTTTCGAAAATACTGTCAGCCCGTTTCTTTAGCGCGTTGCGCTCTGCCATCGACAGGTTCTCTTTCTCATTCTTCGGAAAAACCGTGATCAGAAAAACCGGAAATCTCTCGTTGCGCCAGATATAAACAACCCGCGCTCCGCCACTCTTTCCCATTCCTTTGCGTGCAACGCGGACCTTCCGAAACCCGCCCGTTCCGCGGATCACGTCACCACATTCGGGATCAGCCGCAAGAAGTGCCACGATGTCCGCACGCTCCTCCTCGCTAAAGAGTTTGTTCGCAACGGCGACATAAGTTGGCGTCTCGACGACCGTCTGCACAATTCTCTTGTACTCCAGTGGACACCATGAGTCAAGGGGAATTGTGTGCCATTGGACACCAGTGATTTCGGGAAGGTTTGGTTGGCAACTGCCCGCTCACGCGCTTCGCACTCTATTCCCCTTGCTGCAGGGCTGGGATGCAAGTCCGCGCTCGCGGTGCGAAGACTTCATGGCCGTGGATCCGAGGGCTGATCCTGTACAGATGTCAACCACTCCGAGGCAAATGTGTGTGATGGGTATGCCTATAGCAATTGACGCGCTGGGTGCCTCGGCTGCGCCGCTCCACAATCAGTTCACGGTCAAGGTCATGGGCAGGGTGCATTTCACTCCGCTGGAGTCAGTGCCGACCAGCATCAACTCGCCCGGAGGTTTCTTGGCGGCCGAATTCGTGCGCCGCTCCCGGGCTCTCGGCGCGGCCTTTAATACACCTTTCAATTCACTGACGATGCGGCGCGTCGCAAAGCACCATGTCGGAGTTTTTTGGTTCTGGACGTCCAGTCTCGAATCTCATTACTGGCCACCGGCAGGCTCAACAGTGCTCTTCTCTCGACCTACTCCTTTAACCCCTCTCCGGATCTTGTTGCCAAACTTGCGTTCGAGCCGGGCTTCGGTCACTACGAAGTCTTTGGCGTGTCCTTTCGCTTCCGTGATCGTGTATTCCCTTGCGCGGAAGCCTCGGCGGCGTTTCCTTGTGCCAACGGCGCAACCGTACAGACTGCGGCATTGGCGTATAACCCTTCCACCAACGGTGGCGGCGTAGGCGCAAATGCTCGCTGATCTTTCGCGAACAAGCATTTCGATTTCGGGCTCCATGGTTTTGGCGGTAGCGGGATTGGCCGCTACGGTTCAGGCGGTCTGCCCGATGCTTCCATCAATGGAAATGGAACGTTCCATCTGGTAAAGGGCCTGCAAGGACTCTCCACGCTCGAAATTCACAGCGGGAGGGCGGATATCTACTTCAATGCAGGAGCTGAATATGCGTCGCGGGCGGCAAGCTTTGATCCGGTCTCGGGTAAGGTCGTCGGTTACGGATCACCCACTTTCAGCAACTCCGGATGCTATACCGAATCGCTTCCGTCTAATGGCACCGCATTCCTGCCCGGCTCACTTTCTGGTTGCACGGCTGACACTCGCGTGCTGATTGAAGGCACGGTGGGCTCCTGGTACCGCATCTACGACGGCTCGAAAGAAAAAGTGAACCGCGGACGCGTGCAGTTTCGGTCCACAGTTCTCCTATGTGGATCGTGAAACCTGGTCAGGGGCAGCTGGCCTGCAACCGCATGGTCTCGATGCCATGATCTTCACCTCGTTCCGTTATTACCTGCCCTAATTGCCGCCGATTTCTGAAGATTGCTGTGTCAGATGATACTGCGGCAATGCGACGAAAGAGAGCCGAGGTCTTCGAAAGGCCTCCGCATTCCCGTTCAGCAATTGGATAACACAATTGAAAGGAACGCCTTTATGGCTAACGCTTCAGTCAAACCTTTAAATACCTCTAGTTCCTTACTTGACGAGCCTCGTCCCGTCGTCAACGATTATCAGCGAGCTTTGGACACTCTTTGTCTACTCACTCTTAAGTCTGCGAAATCCAAGGAGGCCGAGAGGTATGTGTCTGAACTCAGTGCGGAAGCCCGCAAAGAATTCATTCGCCTCGCGGACTCTCATCATGTGCTTATTCGCGCTTTGATGCGGATTGCCGGAAACAACGCGAAGGACAGTCGTCTATTTGTCGATTTCCGCCGCGCTGCATCCGGGCAAGCTATTGTTTGTGAGGCGTTGCGCGGCTGCTGTCACCGTGCGAACATATACTCTCGTCTCGACCGGAATCAGCCGCTTCCTGACGGGACGCTGGTTGCATGCGCGAGAGCTACCGCCTACATTCACGGCATCGGCAGGTGCTGGGGGACTGGGTGGAGCAACAGACTGACGGTCGATGAGGGTAATTGTTGGTCAACTAAGGCCGCGCTTACTTATTGTTTGCGCGGCTCGCCCGTGGGCAGAAACGCAACGCCGGAGATGCCTTCATCTGAAGCCAGCACATTCCTGAGCCGCTCCGAATTTGCGCCGCTGCGGCATTCGGCCGCCACGAGCATCCGCAGAGCGGTAGCCGGAGTCGTATCCGGCTGCAACCTGAATATCCACGGAATGTTCATTGAGGTCAGCGTCTTGTCGGCGGCCAACGCCACCACCGGCACAAAGCTCTTAAGCGCCATTTGCTCGGCCAGATGGCTTGAGTTTCTATCCAGCGCGAGTACTGCGAGCGCGTGGTCATCCATCAGGGCCCGAACCAGCGCCGTGGATGCGGCTCCCCAATTCTGATCGCTCTCAACCGGCAACAGCTTGAACTCATGCCCCTTGATTGCGCTCGACGCAAGCTCCGCCTGCATCTCCGGCGAAGCAGCTATCTCAGATGCCTTCGGCCCGAACAGCACGATGCCTACCGGCCCGTCCGGCACATCCTTTCGATGCGGCCCCGCGTAGTCAACGCCATCCTGACCCACTCGTGCATAGGGCACCTGCGGCGCCTGTGGTGTCGCAGAAGCCCCTTGCGGAACACTAGGAGCTTGCGTCGCGGATGGAGGCACGGGCTGTGCAGCAGGCGTCGCAGCCGTCTTCTCCATCGTGGCAACCCGGTAAGTGATCGTACCGTTGTGTACCGTGCCCAAGTACAAAGGCGCTACGTTCTTTTGGTTGGGGTCGAAGATCATGTGCCCAGTCACGCCGTCGTACTCTTCAATGTTGGCGAGAGCATCGTGAATCCGCGCGCGATTGAGCCCAGCCTTGCAAATCGAATCCAGCAACGCATTCATCGCGTCAAAAGCCAACGCGCCGTAATGATCCGGCTTCTCATGGAATTGGTCCTCGTATCGCTTGTTGAAGTCGATCCAGCTTGGGTCGTTGCGCGTTGGATCGTAAGGGTAGACCGCTTCGAAGCTCTCGGCCGCATCTCCTGCCTCAGCCAGCAACGTCGAACCCAGCGTGCGATGTGCGCCAAAGACGCGCTGTTTCATCCCTGCTGCCCGCAACTGTTTGAGGAACAGCGCCGTCTGTTCCTCATCGGCCCAGATTGCAACCGCATCGGCCCGCGAATCACGAATCACCTTTAACTGCTGCGAATAGTCCGTGTCGCCAGGCAGATACTTTTGCTCAATCACCAGCGGATGACCCAGGCGGCGCGCCGCATCGCGAAACTTGCCAACTCCGAAGCGTCCATAGCGGTTGTTTACCCTGAACAGCGCTACGCGCGTCAGTCCTAGCTCGGTAAAGATGTGGCGAGCCAACGTGTAAGACTGCTGCCGGTCATCCTGCAGGACAGCGAAGTACCACGGAATCGTAGTCTCTGGAACGGTGGGATCTGTATTCGCCGAGTTCACCACGGGAATCTCAGCACGCAACGCTACGCGCAGCACGATGTGCGTGGTCTCGGAGCTGATCGAGCCAAAGATCGCCCAATCCTCGTCGTCGTATACCATCTTGACCGTTTGATTCGAAGACGATCCCCATATGGTTGAGTCGGTGGGCCGATCCGGACCGTAAACGGTCTTGGCCTGCCAGTTATCGTAGTCGTTGTGCACCATCAGCTTGAAGGGCTTGCCCCCGTAACCGCCTCGGGCATTGGCTTCATCGATTGCCATCTGCGCGCCATGCAACATCCGCAGCCCAAAGACCTGGTCCGGATGATGCTCGATCGGACCGATAAATCCGATGCGCACCTCTGTAATATCCGTGGGATCGGAAATCTTCCGCGCTGCCCCCATGTAGATATTGGGACGAATGTAGTTGACGTCATAACTTGACGTAAACTTGCCAAATGGCTTCAAGTCCTCGGGCGTACCCGCATACGGCGTAACGGTGCGGTCTCTGGGGGGCCCCGGCGGATGCGCACCACACTCACACACTTTCTTTCCCGTGCTCGCGTCCATATTCTTGGCCGCATCCTGGCCCAGGCAACGAACCACCACACCAGTAGCCAAGATGCCGAACATGACCAACACCCATCGCTTGCGCATCACAAAGACTCCTTGCTGGTTTCAGCTTGTCTATCTATCCCGAACATCACAGTCGCATTTCGCTTGTGAGAGCATGCCGTCAAGGCGATCTTTTCCTTTACGGTTGACGAATTCCGTGGCTCAATCCGTCGGCGGTCGCAACCCAAATGTCGTCGCCCTGAAAATCGATGCCGAGCATATAGTTGTGTGCCGGAGCGGTGGTCACCGCGACGGGCGTTACGATGCCATTTGCATCGCGAACCGTCATCTCCGGCTTACCGTCTGTGAGCGAAGGCCGATAGACGGCCCAGTTCACGCCGTCATAATAAGCAAGTCCCTTGTCAGTGCAGAACCACGCGCGCTTGCCGTCCACGCCCTTCACCTGATTGGTAAAGTTCGAAGGAAGCCCGCTATCCTTGGTCAGAAAGTTGTGCCAGTAGCGGCCATCATAGTGGCTATCGCCAAAATACGTGGCCGCCCATAAAACCTCGTCCTTCTCTATATAGCTGACCGAGGTGACGATCTCATGGATCAGCCCCTGATCCTTCATCACCACCGTCTCGGTTTCACCGTCCGGATCGTCATATCTGGTCCACTTCGCGGTCTTCTGATTGTATTCCAGAACGCCGCTGCCCCAAACCCCGTAAAAGACCTTGGTAGGCGTAGCGGAAACGGCGTAGGACCATATCTCGAACATCGGCGTGTTGCGCTCGTTATAGAGGGACCACTGATTAGTGTGCAAGTTGAGCCGGCAACCGCCGGCAGCAGTGGCGATCCACACGTTCTCGCCTTCAACTGAAATGTTGTAGACGACGTTGTTGCTCAGCCCCGAGTTCAACTGCGTGAAGCTATCGATGTGTCCGCCTGAAATTCGGCTTAGCCCCTCCATGGTTCCGGCCCAAACATCGCCGGTGTTCTTGTCCAGAGCCAGCGAGATGACGGCGCGATGCGCCAACCCATCCGCAGTCGTGTATACCTTCCAGACATGATTCTGGTAGACCGCCAATCCATTCTCCGTGCCCGCCCAGATGCGATCTCCATCGACGAGGACCGCAAAGACGTGATTGTTGGGCAGGCCGTTGGCGGTGGTGAAGTTTTCAAAACGGAAGCGAGGCATCTGCGGCGGTGCGGCAAGGGCCAGCGGGGCAAAAGCAACGGCGCTGGCTGCCAGTAGCATTGCGATCATACAGAGCTTTTTCATCACGTCCCCTTTATCGAGACCTTAGGTACTCGATCAGATCGTTAAGTTCATCCTTGGTGAGATCGTTGGTCCTGCCGTGCTTGTCGTCCGGGTTATAGATCGTCCATATCTCTTCGAGCGAGCGCGCCGAGCCGTCGTGCAGGTAAGGCGCCGTGAGCGCGATATTGGTCAGCATCGGCGCCTTCAGCAGCGCTGCGTTGTCGTTGGGCTTACGCGTCCCCACATCAAAGGTCTTCAGGTTTGTGCCTTTGGGCCCGCTGTGGCAATAGGAGCAACGATTGCTTTCCGGGATCGGCTTCTTAAACTTGTCCACGGCACGCTCAAACAACACTTTGCCGCGCTCCTGCGCCGGCGTCAGTTCGCCGTTTGCCTGCCGAAAGCGATTGGGACGCGGAGCCAGACTCCGAACATAGACAGCCAAATCGGTAAGCATTAGATTGTCATAGTTCTCCGATCGCCAAAAGTACTTTTCGGTCCGCGGTCCGCACTCGGTGGAAATGTTCGGGTTGGTTCCCGTCCATTTATACGGCTCCGTGTCCGTGATGTCCTCAAGTAACTTGTTGTCCACAGTGTTGCGGCCAAATCCATCCGGTTCGAGGTTCCATTGGAGGCCGTCGAAGGTGGAATCGATGTGGCAGCTGGCACAACCGATCTGGCCCTGGAAGGAGAAGCGCGAGGTATAGAAAATCTGTTCGCCGCGGCGCAGAGGCGAGATTGTCTTCGATCCACTTAACGCGAGAGTGGGGACCGAGATCTTCTTGTGCTTGCCGATCAGGTTCTCCAGAGCTTCTGGATTGGGCGCATATTGACTCTGGGTACGGCCATCAATGTGACACTTCGAGCAGGTGATTTTCCCCTCGACTGCGCTACTCGCGATGTTGACACCGTTCTCTTCTTGAAATGATGACGGAGCTGTTGTTGCTTTGACTAGCGTGATGGTGGAGGCAACGCGATTGGTGCGCGTGTCGATCACGCTCACTGTGTCATCCAAACGGTTGGCAACAAACAGCCTATGACCGTCTTGCGAGAGCGCAAGGCCTCGCGGATTGAGCCCCACGGGAATGTGTCTCACAACATAATTGGCGCTGGCAGAGAGGTCCTGCGCGAAGGGACGGCTGTGCGTGTGGATGAACCTGAGAAGGCGCGGCACATCGAGCACGGTCACAATCTCCGAGCCGCCGCAGGTAACATATATGCGCGACTTGTCGGGCGCTATAGCCACGCCGAAAGGCTGCGAGGCATAGCGCTCCAACTCATCCAGCGGCACTTCAACCGGAGCAGCCTTTCCCACATCCAAGCCAAACAGTTCGAGCGAATAGGTGAAAGCGCCCCCGTGTTCCACGTGCGCGAGCGGCACAAGGTTCTTGGGATGGTATTCGGCCGCAACGCCCAAGCGGCCGTCGGCAGAGAGCGCCACGTGAAAGACGCCAGCAATCGCATGCAGCGGTATGCGATCTACAACTACAGCGCGCTCTGCATCGATCACCGTGATCTCCGACTCCGGCTCCATCCGATTTTCCAACCCCGTGCGACGCGGGATGATCTTCGGGTAAACATGGGTCACATAAATCCGGCTTCCATCCGGCGAGAGCGCAAGGTAGCTCGCGCCACGCCCAGCCAGCAGCCGCTTCTCTTCCACGCCGGTCTGGGCATCCAAAACAGCTATATCGCCACTAATCCGGTTCGCAACAAAAAGCCGCTTACCCGACAGATTCTCAACCACGCTCGACGGCTCTGCGCCGACCGGCCAAGTATTGATGACTTCCAGCGTCTTCGTATCAATTACTGAGACCGTATCGTCCCAGGAATTAGTCACAAATAATTGGGCGCCCTTCGGAGAGAGCGAGATGCCGCGGGGAATGCGGCCTACGGCAATATTTTTGATGACTGCGAAGCTCGCCGCATCCAACACGCGCACCACGCTGCTCTGTTGGCAGAGGACATAAAGCCGCGCGCCGTCCGGTGAAAGCAAAACCTCAAGTGGCGAAGCGGAGTCTTCCGACGCGCTCGTATCAGGCTGCGTGTCAGGCTGCGCGGCTGCGAAAACATGCCCGCTGGTCCACAGTGCGGCCGAAAGCAAGGCCACGCCCACGGCAACAAATCCCGCACACACTCCGAAGCGAAATCCGTTCTGCGCTCGCCGGTTCATTTAGGCTCCTCCACAGTAAGCACACGATCCACGGTCAGGTTTTCGAGCGTCTGCTCGCGTCCGCTCGGCCAATGAATGATGAGTTTGTCCACCGCCGTCGCCGCACCCAAACCGAAGTGCAGGCGCTCGTCGTTCTGCGAGAGATAGCCCGAGCCGGCCACGCGCTCCGCCGTTTGGCGCTTGCCCGCTGCAAAGACTTCAACACGCGCGCCAATGCCGTCGCGATTGCTCTTTGTTCCCTTCAGCTTGATCGCGATCCAGTGACCCGTATTCGTCGAAACGTTGTGCAGCAGCGTTCCTTTCGATCCCAAATTCACCACGAAAGCATCCACTTTCCCGTTGTTTTCGTAGTCGGCAAAACATGCGCCGCGCGCCGTCGTGCGTATGCTCAGCACCGGACCTGCTTCGCGCGAAACGTCGGCGAACTTACCGTCGCCTATTCCGCGAAACAGCGTATGTTCTTGCGGTATCAGCTGAATAAGCGCGCCGTGGAAGATGAGAATATCGAGTAGCCCATCGTTGTCGAAGTCGTAGATCCCTGTGCCCCAACTTGCATATTGCGCATTCGCCTGCGAGACACCGTTGGTTGCGCCCAAGTCTTCAAAACTCATCTTCCCCGTGTTGCGTAGCAACCGGTTGTAGCGCCCGTCCGTGACCCACAGGTCCAGCAATCCCCTTCCGTCAAGATCGGAAAAGACCGGCCCCATCGACGAAGTGGACTCGCCATCCTGGCCATAGGCCGTGCCTGTATCGGCGCCAACCTCTTCAAAGGTTCCATCATGCTTGTTGTGGAAGAGGAAGTTCTCCGTGCGGTCATTGGCGACATAGATGTCGTCCCAGCCATCATTGTCGAAGTCCGCCGCAGTGACTCCCATCGTCCGGCCGACATAGGCGCCTATGCCCGACTTGTCGGTAACATCGGTGAAGGTCCCATCGCAGTTGTTGTGAAAAAGTTTGTTTGTCTCGCCCGAATAGTCCAGAGGGCCCGGATAGCCGTCCGGCGCATAGAATGCGCGGTACTTGGGGTCGAATTTCACATAGCGGCCCACGAACAGATCGGTGCAACCGTCTTTGTCATAATCCAGCCAGGTAGAACTGATGGCCCAACCGTCCACCTTGATGCCCGCCTTGGCTGTCACATCGGTAAAGTGTCCATTACCGTCGTTGTGATAGAGAACCGTTTTGCCGTATCCGGTTACCAACAGATCTACAAAGCCGTCGTTGTCATAGTCGGCAGCCGTCACTGCCATTCCATACATATCGGGATCGAGCCCTGAACTCTCCGTCACGTCGGTAAATGTGCCGTCGCCGTTGTTTCGGTAGAGATGATTGTGCGGCGGCGTTGCCGGCTTCACCTTCAGCGGAAACGGATGCATCGAATCGTCCAGCGGCCGTCCGTTCAACACGTAGAGCGACTCGAAGCCTGAATTGTTGTAGTCGAACCACACGCAGCCTGCGCCGGTATCCTCAAGCAAGGAGGCCATCTGGCGCGACCCGTAACTGTGCGTAAAGTTGATGCCCGCCTTATCGCTTGCATCTTCGAAGCGAATCACCGGCGTCACCTGCGGTGGGGTAGACAGCGCTTGCGGGCCATGAGTATTCTGTGCGGGTGACTGCTGTGCGGCAACAGTAGGTTGCGTAATAAAAATAGAGAGAGCGGGAAATAGAAGAAGAAAGCGGAGATTCATCTCAATTCGCTCCTGGCGTTGCGTGTTGCGCATCGAGCGGTTCCTTCGTGCCGGTAAGATCAACCGCTGCTGTCGTGCTCAGCAGCACAGCCGGCAGATGATTCTGGGAGGTGCGCTCCGGTCCCGTGTGACATCCCACGCAATAGCGCTGTTCTCCGCCGCGAATCCAGATCCATCCCTGTTCCTGCCGCACCACAGCACCTTTCGCATCCAGCAGCGCAAAGCGAATTGGTTGATCGGCGGGCACCTTCACGAAAAAGGAACCATCGGCTTCAACCGGAGCCGTGCCGCTGACGACGGAGTGGCCTTGAGCGTCCTGCTTCTCCAGTCGAACCGCCGCAGGCGCCATGCGAAGATCGCCCTCGCGTGAGAGACGCGCGTCGAGGGCCATCATATTGGCATAGTCCCAGAGGTGCAGTCCGGAGGGATGGCGCTTGGGCGGGGTGCGCGACGCAACCAACACCGGCTCGACAAGATTCTCGCCGCTCACGACCAACAGCGTCTGCAGCGCAGCCGCGCCCGGCTTCCATAGCTTCAATGCGTAGTGCTTTTCAGCACCGGTCCGCGCGCTCATCAGCCATGCGCCAGAGGCCGTCTCGGCGATCGCGCCCGCATACTCGGCGTGCGGCGCAACGATGGACGACTCGCGCGCCAGCGGCGAGGTAAACCGCGCCAGCGAACTTCCGTGCGTGAAGACGACGTCACCGTTAGCCAACTGCGTCCCGCCCCAGCGCGCCTTGCCGTGATCGCAGCGATACGATTCGACGCCCGTGCCGTCGCCATAGACCAGATACAGTTCAGGCGTTACGCCGGATCCAAGAGGGTAGCCCGCCTCAAAGAGAATGCGCCCGTCCGCCAATACATCGGAAGGAAACGCGCTGGCCTGGGTATACGAGAGGGGCCGCATTCCTGTGGCCGTCGGATTCAACGGCGCGTAATCCGGTGGATGGCCGTCCTCGGCGGACTCCAGTTGAAATCCCCATGGCGTGCGCTCCGCCCAGACCATCCGCCCGCCGGGAAGATAGAGCGGACGCACGGCGTCGGTTGCGGTGTCAATCACCTTGCGCACAGAGTGATCGGCCAGCGTCAACTCCCATATCTGCCAGGGATCGTTCACGGCTTGCTTGCCGGCAAACAGCACCGTTTTTGCGTCGAAGGAAACGTTGGCGTCCGCGGTCGCCACGAAGCCTGTCACCAGTGGCTCCGCCTTGCCGGCATGAACCACGAGCAGTTGCGCACCTTTGGGAAAGCGTTCTTCTCCGCGCAATGCCGCCAACGCCTCATAGATCGGCGCGGCTGTAACGATGATATCCGTGTCCGGAGCCTTCGCCTCATCCCGCTGAAAACCACAAAGCAGCACCAGTGCAAACGGAGCGGCAATCGTCATGACTCTTGCAGTGACTCTCATTCAAGAATCTCCCCGGGTCGTCGAGCACACAGAACGAATTCGACGAATCGCGGACGGTGTGTTCGCGTCGAACTCATGCGCGCCGTCATCCTAGCAAGCCGCTCGTGCGCAGGCTTTAATGCGAAACAGTTAGCACTGCGTCAGAGAACAGAAAAATCCGCCGATTGGGCTCCACTAAGTCGTATGTAATGAATGGGAAAGAGTTAACTTGTGATTTCAGTCACGGTTGTTAGTGACGGCGAGCAGACATGATTGTGAGCAACATGAAATTACCGCGAGAGTGATTTTCGATCAGCTAGGGATGTGAAATGCCGCTGGTAAGAATGATTGAGCGGATTGCGTGTCAGTTTGCTCAGTTGGAGTTGCGTCCGCGCTTCCTGGGATTCACATGCGCGTTGATCGTTCCATCGACTTTACCTATTTCGGCGCGTTATCGCGTGGGCAAGTTCCACCACTGATCTGGATCTTGCAGATGGGTGAAGTTGCGAGCGCGGGCATTTGCGGCCTTCGTGTAGGGACAGCTTGCCATACAGATGGCGCAACCATTGCCCACTTTCCGCCAATACGAAAAGCATTTGTACGAGTCTTCGAACCATGCTCTATGCCCGGGGTTGTTCCACGGGCCACGCGTGTCGAAGCTGGGCTCGTCATCAAAAGATAGAGCGCGCGATGGACAAGCCTCTGCGCATTGCTTGCACTGCCGGCACAGGTCTTCCACCCCAAACCGGATGTGCGAATCACACCCCATGGGCATGTCAGTGAATACCTTGCACAATCGCACCGCCGCGCCAAATTCAGGCGTTACAAGCTTGTTCAACCGGCTCAATTCACCGAGTCCAGCGTCGATGGCAAAGGGTATGCTCTGCGCCGTGTCGTTGATGCTCGGAATGGCTTGGTATCCCAGTCCGCGGATGAACTCTGCCAGCGACGCTACCACCAATACGCTGTGACTATAGCCGAGCGACGTGGCCGCTTCTCCGATCGCGGTTGGCGACTGCGAGAGCAAGCTCAGATCCATGGGAATGGCAATGACCACTACCCAGCGCATCTTCCGGGGAATCACGAATTTATGTTCCGTGATCGCAGGGACTTCCGTGTCCTCGAAAACAATCTCTCGTTCTCCCTCGTTTTGATTAACGTACACCTCTTGCATGGGGGCAATGCCCACCGCACCGGCGCCATAGAACCGTGCGGCCGATTTGACTGTTCGGGACATCTCTTCGTGCGGTTCCGCGTATGGTTCCACACCCAATTCCGCTGGCGTGCTGATGTGGATACGAGTCCAGGAGAGCAGGCCTTCGCCGGGACGAGTTGTTCGCATCAAGGTCCAGGCACCTGGGCTTAACTGCTGGTCACGCAAGGTGAAGCCCCGCTTGCTACTGCGCACCCAGTTCTGCAGGCGATTTATCAAGGCCGCGTTTTCGGCCTCCAGTGAGCCCTCGCCGTCATGCTCCTCTTTCAGGCGAGGATAAAGCGTGAACATGTCCCGCCCTGAAAAGCGTCTATAGGAGGCGTCTGTTTCTCCCGTCGAGCCGCTGGGGAGTTGTGTTCTATCCTGAGTCGCCGTTGCATTGCTTGAAATGAGATTAGACATGTTGTTTGTAAATTTGATAACCGGTTATGTGTAGCCTTCCAGCGCCACGCTTTTGCAGCGCTCTCGATACACGTCGAACGAAGATAAACAAATCACCGTATTAGGTCAGAGTCAATCCCGGCAATACTTCGAAAATGTTACAGAGACGCAGTGACGTTTTGTGAACCAATTAAGCTTTTGCAGCTTCATAGTTCTTTTGCCCTATTGTGCGCAGGCTTTGTCTCCTCTACCTTGTCCGGTTTTACAAATGACTGCTGATCCAGCGGACGACACTCAGCCCGCCGCGTATCGGACAACACAAATCAAGTCACCGGAAGATTTCAGCGAAGCAGTTCAAGCAAAGCTCCGTCACTGACGAGGAATCGCTTTTCGTGCGTGAGTAGATCGATCAAGTTCGATGTAAGCGTTGTTCGAGGAGGAGGATCTCTTGGGTATTCATCACATACATTACTCGTTGCGAAGAGCTGTCATGGTCGGGGTAACGCTTGCAGTCATGGTAGGAGCCGCTAATGCTCAGCAGTTAGGGACGGCCGTGCTTGAGGGCACAGTTGTTGATCCAGAAGGAGCAGTGGTTAAAGGTGCCCCGGTGACCGCGCGCCAGAGCGCCACGGGAATAAAGCGAGCCACGGTTTCCGATAGCGACGGCGCATTCGCGCTGAACGACCTGACGCCCGGAGCTTATGAGATTCGGGTGCAGGCGGAGGGCTTTGCCGACTTCACCGCGTCCGTTTCCCTGGAGGTGGGCCAACAGCAGACATTGAAAGTCGCGCTTAGCGTTGAAGCCAAGAAGATTACGGTGAACGTCAGCGAACTCGGAACTGAGAGCGTGAACACCACTTCTTCGGTTGTGGACGGCGTAGTCAACACCCACCAAATCGACAACTTGCCGCTGAATGGGCGCAATTTTCTAGAGCTGGCGTTGTTGATGCCGGGAAATACGATCGCTCCCAATTTTGATCCAACCAAGCAGAATACGGTTGTGATTTCTTCCGCTGGACAATTAGGGCGCGGCGGCAACGTCAGTATCGATGGTATGGACGACAACGACGATGTAGTGGGCGGTATGCTGCTCAATGTGCCGGAAGACGCGGTGCAGGAATTCCAGGTGGCTACCAATCGCTTTTCGGCGGAACTGGGGCGCTCCGGGTCCACGGTAGTGAATGTAGTTACGAAGTCGGGTACGAATTCCCTGCACGGATCAGCTTCCGTCTACGAACGTGATAAGAGCTTGCAGGCGCTGCCCGCGACCTTTAATCCAGCGTCCACGGAAGGTGCTTTACCGCCCTTTCGCAGGCAGCAGTATGCCGGCACCGCGGGTGGCCCATTAGCCAAAGACAAAGCATGGTGGTTTGCAGGATTTGAATATCGCGATGAACTAGGCGGCTTGCAAGTCGCGACTCGGCATCCCAATGCCACGGGCGGAGGCGGAACGATCTCCGACAGTTTTGCGCCAGAGCCTTTGAGCGATCCCATGGGCACACTCCGCGCGGATTGGAAGGTTTCCGGCAAAGATACGCTTTCGTTCCACTACAACATCGAACGGCAGGACGCGACCGGTGTCACTCCGTTTCTTTCCGACCAACCCATCGGTTCCGCGTCGGAGAGGCAGGACTCGAACAACCGCTTCCAAACTTTTCAGGCTTCTTGGACCCGTATACTCAGCCCGACTTTGCTCAACCGGGCGAGCTACAGCTTCAACAACTTCAACAATGTGATTGATCCGGTGAATCCCGGCCCGGAACTGGATTTTCCCAGCCTGGCCGACGGTGCCTCCTATGATTCGCCGCAGCTCACCTGGCAAAAGCGTTCGCAATTCGACGATGAAGTCGACTGGACTCACGGCAAGCACAACGTGCATTTTGGCGGAGAGTTTCAGCGCATCGGGGCGAAATTCGACCTCGGAGTTTTCCGGAGCGGCGCGGTCGAATTTATTCAAGACTTCGCCAATCAGGACCGAAATGGCGACGGCGTCATCAACGATGAGGATCTCTTGTTTGCGGTAGCGATCCGCAGCGGCACACCCAACAAAGATCTCATCATTCCCAATGCCGACAATAATCACATTGCTGGCTACCTGCAGGACGACTGGCGTATCCATCCTCAGCTCACGTTGAATCTCGGTTTGCGCTATGAGATCGATACCGATGTAAACGATGTCGGGCACTACAGCCAGATCAATCCCATCCTGCTGCCGTTTTTGCACGGCACGCGGCACAAGGATGGAAACGACTGGGGTCCGCGTATTGGCTTCAACTGGGTGACCAAGAGCGGGAAGTATAGTGTGCACGGCGGATACGGGATTTACTACGACCGCGTCACGCTCGAGGTTGAGTCGCTGGAACGTGGACTCGACGGTCGTGCGCTGCCGATCGACGTGACAGTGGGAAACGCCAGCTTCCTGGATGCAAACGGAAACTTTTTACCCGGTGCGCCGACTTTCTCCAATCCCTTTAGCGGTCCGATTATCCCTGGAGCGGGAGGTGCATCGGAAGGCATCGACCTGATTGACAACGACATTCGGAACCCGAGGGTGGAACAATTCAATTTAGGCATCCAGACTGAATTTGCCAAGAATTGGATTCTGAAAGTCGACGGAATTCACGACTTCGGCACGCGCTTCATTATTGGGGTACCTCTTGGGTCCGTGTACAACCCCGACTCCGGCGGTCCGGAAACAGTGACCGATTTGCAGTCCACCGCAAGCACTCATTACGATGCACTTTGGGTGACGGTGGACCATCGCTTCGCGCAACGCTTCCAATTTCATTCTGCCTACACCTTTTCGAAGGCATCGAATTACGCGAACTACGACCAGATCCCGTTCGGCTATGCGCCGGTAGATCCCACAGATCTACGGCGGGAATATGGGCCAGCGCCTAACGATCAAAGACACCGCTTGGTGCTGCAGGGAACGGCGGACTTGCATCTTGGCCTGCGCTTCTCTCCGCTTTGGACCTATGCGTCGGGAGTTCCCATGGATATCTTACTGGGCGACGGCAGCGGCGATAGAGTTCCGGAACTGGGGCGCAATGCCGGCGGCCGTCAGTTCCATACAGGAGCGGAGTTGAACGCTTTTCTGAGTCAACTCAATAGTGCGGGAGCAGTTGATTCCCCGTTTGCCCTGGTATCTCCAAACGCCCGCTTCGACGATACTTTCAATTCCTTTGACATGCGGCTCTCCAAAGATGTCCGTCTGAGCGAACGATTCAATCTGCAACTGATCGGCGAGAGCTTCAATCTCTTCAACAAAACCAACATCCTCGGCACGAGCAAGAATAACTACTCCGGTTTTTTCAACGCGCTCGTGCCCGATGGCAACAATCCGAATTACTCCTCCAGCTTCGGCACCCCCGTTAGCCAGGCTGGCGGCGTGTTCGGTTCAGGAGGTCCGCGGGCATTTCAATTGGCCGCACGGATGACGTTCTGAGCGTATATTTCGTGAATCTCGCCCCTGCACTTGGTCGCGAATACCGCGAGCACAACGACTGTTCCGCGTCCAGAAGTTCTCTGATGCGAATTGGGCCGGGCGCCACGATCACCGCAGTGATTCGCTGGGACCATCGCTGTTGGCTCGGTGCAGTTATGTCCTTACCCTTGGGGGGACGGGCCGCGCTCTTTTGTGCGGACTAGGCACACTCTTTCTGTGCAGCAGGTAAGTGAGCGGTTGACTGGACGTAGCCTTCGTCGGCAAGCCGTCTTCCATTTTCACGATATAGATCGGGGTCGGTCGGTGCCCACGTCGCTAGGCCGTCCACGTAGCGGTTGTACATACAAAATGCGGCTGCAATCAGAACGGTGTCGTGAATCTCTTTATCGGTTGCGCCCTGGTGCCGGGCACGAGCGATATCCTCGTTTGTGACTTGTTTGCCTCCTCGCTGTACTTTGCCGGCAATCGCGAGCAAGGCTTTCAGTTTCTCCGAAACTGCGGCCACTTCGAAGTTCGCCTTTACACTGTCGACGAGTAGCTCATCTCCATTGAGCCGGTAAGCAGCCACGGCGCCATGAGCGTGTTGGCAGAAGTAGCAATCGTTCTGCGACGACACGTAGGTCGCAATCATCTCTCGGTCCGCCGCGGACAACGAATTCGGGCCACGCAAAAGCACCTCGGCAAGCGCGTTGAGAGGTTTCGCAGTCTCAGGACTAGAAGCCATTAAGCCCAAAATTCCAGGAATACCTTCCGGTAGTCGAATGTGCGCCATAAGATCTCCTTAAACCTCCACTTCGTCTAGTTTGGCCGCGATCGCCTGTAGCGGCTTCTTGTAATCCCTGCCTACATATCCAAGTTGTGCTGTCATCATTCCGATTTCACGATAGATCTCGGGCTCGCTCGGCTGCCATGTTGCGAGGCCATCGACGTAGCGGTTAAACATGCAAAAGGCAGCGGCAATCAGGACCGTATCGTGAATTTCCTTATCGGTTGCGCCTTCCCGCCGGGCCCGCGCGATGTCATCACCGGTCACATGCTTACCGCCCTTCTGAACCTGGCCCGCAATCGCAAGCAATGCTTTCATCTTCGCTGAAATCGCAATCGCTTCGTAGTTCTGCTTCATGTTGGCGATCAGGTCGTAGTCTGCGTCGCTGCCGCCGAGATGTTGCGCAGCAGTGGAACCATGGCAGCTCTGACAGTAAATGCAGTCGTTCTGCGAGGAAACATACGTTGCGATCATTTCTCGTTCGGCCGGCGTCAGACTGTGTGGACCGGTGAGCAGGACTTGCACCAGATCGCACAACGGCTTCGTGGTTTCGGGGCTGAATACCATTGGGCCGCGAATGCCAGGCAAGCCTTTCGGAAGTTGAATGTGAGCCATAGGCTATTCTCCAGTTTGGCGAATCTATGCTGCCTCACCTGTTTTTTCCCAGTCCGGCCTGACATAACCGACGTGAGCCATGATTTGTCCCATCTCGCGATAGTCATTTGGATCGGTCGGTTGCCATGTATCCAGTCCGTCGACGTAGCGGTTGAACATGCAGAAGGCGGCAGCGATCAGAACAGTATCGTGAATCTCTTTGTCGGTGACGCCCTGCTGGCGCGCCTGTGCGACATCCTCAGTGGTAACGTGCTTGCCTCCCTTCTGGACCTTACCTGCAATCGCGAGCAGGGTTTTCAGTTTGTCGGAGATTTCCGCAGTGGCGTAATCGCGTTTGACGCGATCAATCAAACCGTAATTTCCACCCAGATGTTCCGCCGCTGCAGCTCCGTGAGACAGTTGGCAGAAACAGCAATCGTTTTGCGAAGAGACGTAGGTAGCGATGATTTCGCGTTCAGCCGGGGCCAAAGTGTTAGGGCTACGCAAGAGTGCGTCTGCGAGTTCGCGCAAAGCCTGAGTGCTTTCCGGACTAATTGCCATCGGGCCGAGAATGCCTGGGGCGCCTTCAGGCACTTGAATGTGAGCCATGAGATTGTTCCTCCTACTTATTTAGACTCCAAGAACCTTTGCTGCCATCGCCGTTCCCTCAATACGACTCTTGATCTTTGCGAAGGCTGTCTCGCGCGAAGTGGACGTATCGTCAGCAAAAGGTGAGAAGCCGCAATCATCAGTTGTTCCCAACGATTCCAGCGACACGAATTCTGCCGCTTCGAGCACACGATCGCGCACAACATCTGGACTCTCAATTGTTGGATTGATCGGATCGGTGACACCCACGAAGAGAATCTGACCCGGTGTGAGCAGGTCTCGGATAGTGGTTAGCACGCGACGACGACCCACTTCGCTAGCCAACTGAACATAGAATCGCCCGACCTTCAGGCGAAACAATCCGGGCAGTAGACCCGTGTAGTCCACATTGGCGCTGTGCGTGGAGTCATGATCGCCGCCGGGGCAGGTGTGCACTCCGATCCGCTGTCGTTCAGTTGCGTTGAAGCGATCAAGCACGCGATTGTTCAATTCGATAAATGAATTCAGCACGCCGCCGGAGGGATCAAGCTTCAATGCCAATCGACCTTCCGTGAAGTCGATTTGCACGCACGCAGCGCCCGCGGTCAAACACTGGCGAATGTCCTGTTCCGCTTCATCAACAAGATCTTCAATGAATGTCTCCCGCGGATACCCATCAATGCCACTTTGCGGATAGAGCAGACTTAGGGCTGAGGCGGATATTACCGCCTGTTTCAGAGGCCGATGAGCGTGTCTTTGAGCGGTCTTAAGGTAGGACACAGCGCGGACACCATAGCGGAACGGCCCCGCTGTCAGCTTCGGAAGTTGCCTCGTGTGTCCATCGGCAAAGGGAATGATCACTCCATCGGATGCCAGTGCGAGCCCGGAAAGAGGATATGTGGCGAAGCTGGGCTTGGTTTGTTCCCCGTCAGTGATGACGGGAGAACCAGTCTCTTCCAAACGTGAGATGGTATCGCGGAGGGCCGACTCCTGAGCAGTCTTGAGTTGTTCGGCAGAGATCTTTCTCGCGGCATGAGCGCTCATGGCTGCCAGCAGGTCCGGGGTACGCGGGATGCTACCAATCGGTTCGGTAGGTATCGGCATGTTCCTGCTTCACAGTTCCTGATTATGAGTTAGAAGTTCGCGTTGTTTGTTCGGAGACGGGCATCCCCGGCAGGTTTCGGAATGGGTTGAACCTTAATTGCTGCGACAATAGCGCGGCAATAATCGAAAAAGACTAGAGATGAGACTGCGCAGTCAATGTAAGCTTTCCGTTTTTCAACGGAGTGTCAAAGAGTCTGTCAAAGGAAGATTAGGGAATCCTGCGAATGAGTGAGGGGCCCGTTTCCGGAAATATCGAAGTTGGCACCACCGCAGTATCGACCGCCGCGATACCGCTTGGCCTTAGTGAATTCGATTTCGGCTATTACGGTTGGCGAGTAGTGTTGGCTGCGTGTCTCGGCGTGATGGCTGGATTCGGCTCGCTGTTCGTCTACACCTTCTCGGTCTTTGTTAAGCCTCTGTCCGCCGAATTCGGTTGGAGTCGCGAAGCCATCTCAAGCGGCTTCGCAATCGCCGCCGTCACGCTGGGCCTGTGCTCCCCGTTGCTCGGCCGGTGGATTGATCGCTTCGGCCCTCGCCGCATCATTCTCATTTGCATGACGGTGTACGTGTGCGCCATTGGCTCGTTGTCGCTGCTGCACTTTGGATTGTGGCAGTTTTATGCGACTTGCTTCGTATTGGGAGTCGTCGGAAACGGTGCAGCTCATCTTGCATACTCGCGATCGATTTCCACTTGGTTCCATCGACGTTTAGGAATGGCGTTGGCCTTCGTGATGGTTGGAGCGGGATTAGGCGCGATGATTTTGCCCGTCGTCGCACAATCGATCATCAGCAGGTCTGACTGGCGGGCCGCCTATGGATCGCTCGGCGGTCTAGCATTGCTACTCGGATTGCCCCTCAGTTGGCACTACATTCGCGAACGCAGCTCAGACGGGCACAAATCTGCTGACGTTGCTCATTCTGGAGTGACATGGCAGCAGGGCGTGCGCTCTTACGCCTTCTGGATTATTACCGCGATCCTTTTCGTGAGTTCGATAAGCATGAATGGGGCGATCACGCATCTTTCTGCATTGCTGACCGATCGAGGAATTACAGCCGAAAATGCGGCACTGTGCGCATCGACCCTCGGTGGATCGAGCCTGTTTGGCAGGATTGTAGTGGGATGGCTTTTAGATCGATTCTTCGGTCCTCGTGTCGCGTTCGTAATAAATGTCATAACCGCGCTCGGCATTTTCCTTCTAGCACGGGCGAGCAATTTCCCTTCCGGTTGTATTGCGGCCGCGCTCATTGGCATCGGAGCCGGAGGTGAAGCCGCGACTACACCGTACTTGCTAACGCGTTATTTTGGGCTCCGTGCTTTTTCCACCCTTTACGGTGTCACATGGACCTTCTATGCCGCTGCGGGTGCCATCGGGCCGGTAATACTGGGGCGCGCATTTGATGTGACTGGATCGTATTCTTCTTTGCTGGTTCTCCTCGCGGCGGCGCTCGGGTTGGCGGCCGCAACGAACCTCTTGCTTCCACGGTATTCGGATGCGTTCTAGGTCGAGCTTAATTTATCGAGGACTCCAAGCCAGTGTGCATCCATCTCGCACTGGACCAGCGGTTCCCTAGTATTTTCTGGGGCCCTTCACGAATCGAAAGAGACCATCGTAGCGCTGTCTGCGGGAAAGCTGCGGCATGGTGCAGGAAGGCGAACGCCACTGCATTTCGGCAGTGGCGTTCATGGTTGCCGGGGGCGGATTTGAACCGCCGACCTTTGGGTTATGCGATCTGGCTCACCTTTCGATGAGAGTCGGACTGTGTCTTCATCCACATGGGATGCTCGCCATCCAGTCTCTACGCCTTCCCGCAGCATTCCGGGGGCTTGGTTCGGTATTGCCTTATCGCTCACGCGACGTAGGTTCCACCGACTTTGACGAGTGATCTCCGGTGCATTGCTGCGCCGGACGCCCAAATTTGCAAAAGCTCGATCAGGAATTCACAAGGAACTCTTGGGAATCCTAAGGAGCGGCAGGTTATGAGCCCAAGGAGATTAGTAATATCAACAACTTATAAGACGCGAGTGGCCCTCGAAAAGCCTTTTAAGGAATGCTAGGGAGTCCTTATTGGACAGTTAACGGACAGGCGAGTTTCATTGTCTCCTTCACTTTGATTTTGTGATTCTGCCTCCTGAACGGAGCGAATGATCCGGAGGTGAGCTATTGGCCTCCACGTAGCTTCCGTGCCAACCTGGTTTTCACTGCGGAACCGAGATGCGGGAAATGACGTTCGGTTCGAAACAGTTCAATGAGAGATTGTACAATTAGGGTGTTTCTAAATGAACCGGTAAGCCGTGTCCAGAAAAATATAGGAGAGCGACGTCAGGATCTCCAGAGAACAGACTCTCGATTTCGCCTCTGAGCGTGGCTCGTGTAAGCGAACCGGCTGCATCAAGATACATGCACAACAATCTGATCTGATTTATATCATTGCTGATGGAGATGGCTTCTGCGGCCACGGCAATCCCCGAACTTGCTGGTAAGAGGGCTGGCGAGGGGTTGTGTTCGCATTTGGTTCGGTGTGGGGCTGGGCGGTTGGTGTCCCGTCAACTGCTTGCCCCGAATGGCGGAAAGATTTTGGCGCGGGTCGAGCAAACTCTGTCAAGTCGCTTGCCCGCAATAGCGGCGACCTTCGGTCGGCCTTGACAGAGTTTGCGCCCGCGCTACGCTGCCATTATCCGGGGCAGGCAGGTTTCTAAAACCCGATTCCAAGACCCATGCCGTGCTCTTGTTGCGGTGCCTTAGAGATTTCCTGCTGCGGCGCAATTGTCTGGTGTGCGTTGACCTGCGGCACTTTCGCGCTCTGTTTTGAAATGTCGTGACCCAGTGCCGTGGGCAGCCTTTCGCGGTCATTGGTGAAAAATTGCGCGTCGAATGCCCCACGCGAGACAGAGACGTAAGCCATTCGGCTGTTGAGCAGGTCTTTCGAGCCCAACTCCGTGTCAACATGAATCAGCACACGATTCGAAGTTTGTCCCTGGCTAGAGTGGCTAGTCATTGCGTAGCCATAGTCCAGATGAGGGTGTTTATTGGGTTCGATTTGGAGTGAGCGGCCAGAATCCATCTGCAGACTTAGTCGTCCGGCATCGCCAACGCCTGCGATCACTCCTAATTCACGATTTGCAATTTTCAGATCATTGGCAGGCGCGGTAAATTGAATGCGGTCACCAACGGAGAACCTCCGTAAATCCTCGCGGAAGACAGAGACGCCCCGCTGTCGGCGAGGATCGTAGATGCGCTCGGTTCCGTCCTGTAGCCTCACAGACAGCCGGTTGCTGGCAGGATCAATGCTCCGCACCTGAGCATAGTGGCCTTTTCCAATCCCGGTTTCCTTCGATGCGCGGGAATAGCGCAGAATATCTCCTACTTCGTACTTCGCAGCCCACGTACGGTCAGCTCCGTGAGCTCCTGGCGCGGAACTAAGGTTCGGATTGGATGCTCTTCGCTTCTAACTAGGCCCCTGCCTTGTAATTCCGCGTGAATGCGTTCATTGATCTCCATTCGCGAGCGATTATCCGGGGACACTACTAACGTGTTCTGAGGCGACTTCGCATACTCTTTCGCGATGGCCGAAATGCGCTCGTCATGCCCGCGAACTTCGTGGACCCGTCCCTGCTGATCGAGATTGTTAATAGCTTCCCGTACATTGCCCCGTGCGAGCTGTTGAACCACTTCCTTCAGCTCGGGGTCCTTCTGCCGGACGATTTCTTCTAGCTTGATCGTCTTCATACCGGCATCTTGAAGCTGCGCAAACGGGCGTCCGGCTTCAACCGCTTCGTGCTGTCGTCGATCCCCGACCAACAAGACTCGATCATTCGGACGCAGCCGCTCGATGAACTCATACAGTTGTCGAGTGGAAGCGAGTGAAGACTCGTCGAGCACGTAGAGTCGTTTCTCGCCCGTGCCGGGCTGCTGCCCGCGTGCCAAATGTTTCTGTAGAGTCGAAGTTTCGATGCCAGCTTCGCCGAGCTTCTGCGCAGCTCGGGACGTGGGAGCGAACCCTTCGACCCTGTAGCCGTCAAGCTCTGCACCTTCGTGGATCACTGCCAGTGTCGTGGTCTTGCCCACGCCGGCGATGCCGTCAAGAGCGACTATCTTCTCACGCGAAAGAAGTATCTCGTCGACCGCCTGGAGCTGCGAAGGATTCAATTCTGGATGACGGTCTTCGGTGGCGATACGGATCGGCGGAGAAACGAGCATTGGATCGCTGTAGTAGCGTTGGTTGCCTTCCAACATTCGATGGATGATCTCTCGTTCCATGCCCACCATCGTTCTCGTGGTGTATTGTCTGCCTGCTCTGACGTCCGAGATTTCTTGAAACTCTCCGGTGTCAATCCGGCGCAGGAACTCTTGCCGGATGCTGGCGTATGTGGTTTCGCCCATGCCGCGTGCCAGCGCTGTTTCCAAGATCGCGCGACGATCCTGCACCGCCGAGCGTTCGAACACGTGATCGCGCGCCCAAGTCACAGCTTGCTGTGCTTGCATCGCCGGTTGCTGCATTCGAGATTGCCCATGTTCGCGTGCCTGTGCGACTACACGGTCGGCTTGATTCCCGTATTGTGCTGCCAGTTCGCGGTGCCGCTGCAATACCTCTCCCTGGGACAAGAGTTCCTTGCGATCCCGCGTGTGGTGGGCAGCGATCTGCGCTGCCGCTGCGCCGTCGATTCCTTGCTCGCGCAGATGGTCTTTGATCTGTTCCCGTCGTGGGCTGGACGCCTCTAAGTACTCTTTTGTGTAGCCGCGGATTTCAGGCTGCCCATGCTTCCCGCGTTCCAATTCATAGCCCAGCATTTGCAGCCGCATGGCCAGTTCGGATCGATAGACGGCAGTCACGTATCGCTGTGAAACAAAGAGTTCGTGGGGTTGGAGACTTCGCGTTGTTCCGTTCGCCTGCTCGGTCACGTTGAAGACCACCGCGTGCGTGTGAAGCTGTGGCGCGGCATAGCCATCGACGGGACGTGCGGTATCGTGTTCAAAGGTTGCAGCAACGAACTTGCCAGTGGTCTCCGGTGCGTGGACATTGCCGATACGTGCCTGCGTGTATCTCTCTAGCTCGCGAAGCGCCGTCCGGACGCTCTCGCGATGGGCTTCCCGGACTCGTT
>Ga0187782_10000657_pt1 | contig 24136 bp, 23 predicted proteins | sample 0715_SJ02_MP15_2_FD_132454 | JGI IMG/M metagenome (GOLD analysis project Ga0187782, IMG submission 132454) | Tropical peat soil microbial communities from peatlands in Department of Meta, Colombia - 0715_SJ02_MP15_20_MG | ecosystem: Environmental > Terrestrial > Soil > Wetlands > Peat | place... | reverse complement strand
GTCTGCGCCTTCGGATAAGTCAAATTACCGGTAAAGGAGATGAAGAAGCCCAGGTCCATGCCGCGGCGGGCGTCGTCGAGGGTGCTGGTGAAGCAATGCAGGATGCCACCGAGGCCAGTGCGCTTCCAGTGTTGCTCGAGCATGGTGAGGCAGTCGGGCCAAGCGTCGCGACAGTGGATGATGAGGGGCAGTTTGGCGGCGCGCGCCAATTCCATCTGATCGAGAAAGATGCGTTGTTGGACGTCTCGGGGAGAGTGGTCGTAGAAGTAGTCTAGGCCGATTTCACCCCAGGCGATGACTTTGGGGTGCTTTGCGAGGCGAGCTAGCGTTTCAAGATGCTCGGGAGTGACCTGTTCGGCTTCGTGAGGATGGATGCCGACAGTTGTATAGATCCAGCCGTGGGCTTCGGCGTAAGGGATAGCGGCATCGAGTTTTTCGGGACCAGGGCCGACACCAATGGCAAGGATGGTGTCCACCCCGGCGGCCCGGGCGCGTTCAAGCATTGCATCGCGATCGTCGTCGAATTGGGGGAAGTCGATGTGGGCGTGAGAGTCGATGAGGTCCATGGGTTTTCGTGTTTGATGCCTGGCGCGTGGGTATGGATAACGGTAATCGAATACCAGTGATCAAGTTACAGTATCAGCAACTGGACCGGAGGCGACCTCTAACGTTTCGAGTTATCTCTTGATATCTGATCTCTGATGTCTGACCCCATCTCGCGCACAAGCTGGACCCTATGCGACTGGCGGGCGGCGGCGTGAAGCCCTTCCTACTTGAGGCGCGCGCCGACTTCAACGTCTTCGTGAAAACCGGCCAGGACGGGGCGGCCATCGGGCCCGACGGAGGCTGCAACGATCATGCCGTTGGATTCGACGCCGCGGAGCTTGCGCGGGGCAAGGTTGACGACCACGACGACCTTGCGACCGATAAGCGCCTCGGGCTCGTAATACTGGGCGATGCCGGCGCAGATTTGGCGGATCTCGGTACCAATATCGACGGTGAGCTTGAGCAGCTTGTCGGCACCCACAATGCGTTCGGCGGTCTTTACCTGGCCCACGCGCATTTCGACCTTGGCGAAGTCTTCGATGCCGATTTTCTCGGCTGGGTTAGGGGCGGGTGCCGAAGCCCCGCCGGCTGGCGGAGCACTGTTTGCAGAAGTGGCCGCTGGTGCTGGAGCGGCTGTGGGATTCAGTTCTTCGTTTGCCATGGCTTCGATCCTCTCGATCGCTTCGGTTTTCTCTACACGCGGGAAGAGCGCCTGGAATTTGCCTAGAGTCGTCCCCGGCACCAATTCTCCCCAGCGCAGACCATCCAATTCGACGGTACCAATCGCATCGGACTGACCCAGCAGGCGCCAGACTTTTGTCGCGCTCTCCGGCAACACGGGATAAGCCAGAGCGGCTACGATCCGCAGAAGCTCGGCAGTGGTCCACAGAATTGTGGCTTTTCGGGATTCTTCGTCCGGGGAACTTCCGAGGGCCCAAGGCTGCTCGGTGGTCAGATATTTGTCCGCCGCGGCAATGACACTCCAGATGGTCTCGAGAGCACGGGCAAATTCGAACAGGTCGTAGCGCTCCAAAACTTCACCAATAGCGTTCTGCGCTTCTTTGGCCAAGACATCGTCCTGCGGCAGGCGTACTCCTGGCTTCGGTGCTTTTCCAGCGAAATTCTTTTCGAGCATGGCAGCGGTGCGGCTGGCGAGGTTGCCAAGGCCGTTAGCGAGATCGCTGTTGTAGCGAGTGACGAGGGCGTCGTAACTAAAATTGCCGTCCTGGCCAAAGACTATTTCTCGCAGCAGAAAATAGCGTAGGGCGTCCATCCCGAGCATATTCGCGATGGGACGTGGCAGGACAACGTTGCCCTTGGACTTGCTCATTTTGGCCGCATCCATGAGGAACCAGCCGTGCGCCCACACCTGCTTCGGCAACGGCAGCATTGCGGCCATCAGGAACGCCGGCCAATAAACAGTGTGGAAGCGGATGATATCTTTCCCAACTAGATGCACGTCGGCAGGCCACATGCCGCGCTTTTCGTAGTCCGGACCGCCGACGGCGCTTAGATAAGCATTGAGCGCGTCGAACCAGACGTAGAAGACGTGGGGTTCTTCGCCGGGGACGGGAATGCCCCAACGAACCGTCGTGCGGGTGATGCTGAGGTCTTTCAAACCGCCCTCAACGAAGCTAATGATTTCGTTCTTACGGCTTTCGGGCTGAATAAAATTGGGAAATTTCTTGTAAAAATCGAGCAGGGGCTTCTGAAACGCTGAGAGTTTGAAGAAGTAATTTTCCTCCGTGACCGTTTCCAGCGGGCGATCGCAGTCAGGACAGAGGTTCCCGGGCTTCGGTTCGTTCACGAAAGCGTTGTCGTAGACACAGTAAAGGCCGGTGTAATGGCCCTTGTAGACGTAGCCATTTCCCCTGCAGAGGCGGAAGAGCCACTGGACCGTGCGCACGTGGCGGAGGTCGGTAGTGCGAACGAATTCGTCAGCGGTGAGGCCGAGTTCATCCCATAGGGCACGCCAGGCATCTGCCATACGAGCCACAAATTCGGATTCGGAAATGCCGGCGTTTTTTGCGGCGCGCTCGACGTTCACGCCGTGCTCGTCCGTGCCAGTGGTCATCACGACCTCATAACCGCGCATTTTCTTGTAGCGGCGCAGCACATCGGCGACGACAGTTGTGTAGGTATGACCAATGTGGGGCAGGCCGTTCGTGTAGTAGATCGGCGTGGTGATATAGAATTTTTCTTTGCGCTCGGGCATGAAGAAGTCTTCAGTTCTAAGTTCTAAGTCTTAACTTCCAAGCTATCGTTTTGCACCGCATATGGCCCCGAAGGCCATCCCAGCGACAGCGCTACTGCATGTGGAGTTCTTCGAAGCGGAGCATGGCCTGCTCCATGACCTCGCGAAGAGGGACGTTTTTCTCTTCTGCTAGTTTACGGCAATCTTCGAATTCTGGCGAAGCATGCTGGACGCGGCCATCCTCGCGGGCGATTTTGATGCGGATTTCGCCAAAGCGAGTGGAGACCTTGACGAACTCGCGGGGCAGGGCGCGGCGCTCCACGAGATGACTGCGCACGCCAAGGGTAGTGGTTTCGGCGAAGAGCATTTCCTGGAACTTGGCCTCGTCCTCGGGTTTGCAAAGGATGGTCACCTGCGTGCCTGGGCGGCTCTTTTTCATCTGGACTGGAGTGGCGAAGACGTCCAGCGCTCCCGCCGCAAGGGCCTTCTCAAGAAGGTAGCCAAAGATCTGAGGATTCATGTCGTCGAGATTGGCTTCGAGGACACGAATCGTACCGCCGTGGCTATCCCTGGCTTGCTCCGAGACTTCGCCGACCATGATGCGAAGAACGTTTGGCTGAGTTTCGAGATCCACAGTGCCTGCGCCATAGCCAATGGCGGACACTTTCATGGCGGGCTGTGGGCCGAAGGTTTCGCAGAGAGTGGAGACGATAGCGGCGCCGGTGGGGGTCACCAGTTCCTTTTGCAAGCCGTTCGAATAGGTTGGTTTTCCCATCAGAAGGCGCGCCGTGGCGGGAGCAGGGACGGGCAATATCCCATGAGCCATCTTTGCCGTGCCGCCTCCGACATTCAAGGACGAGCAGGCGAATTTCTCGAGACCAAGTTCCTCAAAACCGATGCAGGCACCTACGATGTCCACGATAGCGTCGACTGCGCCGACTTCGTGGAAGTGGATTTTCTCGAGGGGGACGTCGTGGACGGCAGCTTCGGCTTCTCCTAGCTTTGTGAAGATGGCACTGGCCCGCCGCTTTACGCGTTGCTCGAGAGTGGATTTTTCCAAGATGCCCAGAATCGTGGTGAGAGAACGGTGGATGTGCGTATCTTCGGTTTTCACGCGCACCTGCGTGGCGGCCATGCCGTTCTTCCAGACTTTTTCGCTGGAGATTTGCCATCCGGGGACCTGGACGCCCTGGAGCTTCGAGCGCAGCACATCGAGTGGGCATCCCGCGTCGACCAGAGCGCCGAGCGTCATGTCTCCACTGATCCCGCTAAAGCAATCAAAATAGGCAGCTTTCATTCGGGTCTCGTGTGAAGGTGCTCTTTGATAGTATCGGCAGATGAATGGGGCGTCAAACCGAGGACCACCACAGGGTACGGTGGATGGGTTCGCGTCAGAATCAATTCCGAGTTTCAGATTTTCAGTTTGAGGACCAGGGTGCGGTCAAGGCGGAAGCGCATGGTGGTTTCGGCGGGGACCTTTACAGTCTTGCCCCGGGTGAAGATTTGGGTGAGCAGGCCCGCGCCGGCGCCGGCAGCTGCGCCGATTCCGGCTCCCTTGCCCCCGCCGAAGATGGCGCCCATGAGTGCACCAAAACCGGCGCCACCGGCACCGTATTCGAGGGTGCGCTTATTTTTGCCAACGCCTCGGCCGCTATTGAGGTCCACGTCGGTTGTATCGACGCGATATTCCTTTCCGCCGATGTCTACCGAGAAAAGATCGAGCACCAATTCAGGGCTGTGAACTGCGCCGCCGGTGGTGATGTTTCTGACGACGAGCTTTGCACGGGCTCCGTGGGGGATGGCGACGCCCCCATTGCTGTCGGGAACATCCTCGCTGACCGTGGCGGAGAAGAGTTGCCCGGGAGATGAACTATCCGAGTCGATGTTCTCGTCGCTGCGCACGACGATTTCCGTGCCGTATGGAATCACGCGGGCCACGCCACTGCTGGCAGGGAACGCGTCATTTTGCGTGAATATAACAGTCGCGACGTCGCGCAGCGGAAAACTGTAATCGATTCCCTGCCCATCGCGGAAGGAGAGATATTCTGGCCCGTTATATTGGCCGGAATACATTTTGCCGTTGCGCAGAGTAACGATGTCCTGGGTCGAGGTCAAGACCAGGGACTGGACGTCATTCGCGGGAAATTTATATTCGATTCCCTGTCCATCCGTGAAGGAGATGGGGGCGGCGCTCGCTCCGGTCACCTGGCCGGAATAGCTGGCGCCGCCCCGCAAGACGACCGTGTCCGCGAAGGCGGAGGGCGCAATTAGAGCGAACACCAGGAAAAGCGGGACCAACGTCTTTTTCATCGTATCCTCTCTCAATCCGGGATTCCATCTTCAGCGAGCGGCAGAGACGTACCTTCGACTGCGCAGGAGCCAGAGTGTACATCACAGGATTTGACGGTGGAATGAATTTGGTTCCCCTGTGTCAGTCAGATGCGTTTTGGTGCGAATTGTTACTGGTATACTAGAAAATTGTGGATTCGAACAAGAAAAGACAGAGGCATCGTGTATTTAAAGATCAGGGATCGACTCCGCGACGCACTCGCTTCGCACATCCAAGCTACTTATGGCGTTGAGATCTCCGTCGTGCTGGAGAGACCGCCCAAATTGGAGATGGGGGAGGCGGCATCGCCGGTGTGCTTCGAGCTGGCGAAACGGTTCAAGAAGGCTCCACGGATGATCGCGCAGGAGATTGCCATTTCGCTACCGAAAGTCGACGGAATCGCAAGAGTGGAACAGGCGGGCGGGGGCTACCTGAATGCGTTTTTCGATCGCGTGTCACTGTGGAACGAGCTGAAGGCTGAGCCAGAGGGAGAATGGCAGGGGACGCTGGCGCAGAATAAGAAGGTGATTGTCGAGCACACCAGCATCAATCCGAACAAAGCGGCGCACATCGGGCATTTAAGAAACGCTGTTCTAGGCGACACGATGGTGCGCCTGCTGCGACAGAGTGGGCACGAAGTCGTGGTTCAGAACTATATTGACAATACCGGCGTACAGGTGGCGGACGTTGTGATCGCATTTCAGCACATGGAGAGGAAGTCGCTGGGGGAAGTGAAAGAGCTGGCTACGAAGCCGCATTTTGACTATTTGTGCTGGGATCTATACGCGAAAGCCACGCAATTCTTCGAAGAAGACAAGCAGCGAGCAGCGAAATTCCGGGGCGACACGTTGAAGGCAATCGAGGCGGGGGAGGGTGAAACCGCGGAGATGGCCGCGGTCATTGGAGACACGATCGTCGGCTATCACCTCCGGACCATGGCGCGTCTGGACATTTATTACGAACTGCTGGCGCGTGAGAGCGAGATCCTGCACCTGCACTTTTGGGACGCAGCGTTTGAGAAGCTGAAGGCCAGCGGGGCGATTCAGTTTGCGACTTCGGGTAAGAATGCCGGCTGCTGGATTATGCCATGGGGAAAGGAAGTCAAGGAGGTTGAGGAAGAGGAAGGCGCTGCGTTTGGCGATGAATCATCCTCCGCTTCGGCTGAAGAAGACCAGGCAAAGATAATTGTGCGTTCGAATGGCACGGTAACCTACGTCGGCAAAGATATTGCGTACCAACTTTGGAAATTTGGGCTGCTCGGCAAGGATTTTCATTACACAAAGTGGCCGAATCCTCCGGGGGACAAGACCGTGTGGGCCACAACGACCGGTCCGAACGAGCCGGGTGCTCCGCATTTTGGCGGAGTCGACGTTGTTTATAACGTGATCGACGCGCGGCAGGCGTATTTGCAGGATGTTGTTGCCGAGGGCGTTCGCGCGCTGGGGCACGTCAGAGAGGCGGAGAATTCCATCCACTTCGATTATGAGATTGTGGCGCTGACCCCTCGCTGCGCGGCGGAGATGGGTTATGACGTTGCAGAAGAGGAATTGAAATCCTATGTTGAAGTGAGCGGCCGCAAAGGGCACGGCGTAAAGGCGGACGATTTGATAACGCGGATGCTGCAGGCGGCCGAGGCTCGCGTCCTGCAGAAGCAAGTAGACATGCCGGCGGATGAGCTAGTGAGGACAGCGAATGCTCTGGCGGTCGGGGCGCTGCGATTCTTTTTGCTGAAATACACGCGCAACACGATCATCGCGTTTGATTTCGACGATGCGCTGAAGGCGGAGGGGGAAACCGGACCCTACTGCCAATATGCGGTGGTCCGGGCCCGGTCCATCTGGCGAAAAGGCGCAGAGCGAAATCCCGGAGTTGAATCCCAGGCTCTAATCAAAAACGTTGCTGTGGCATTGCGTTTGCTGAAGGGTGAGTACATTGAAAAGATTCTCGATTCAGAGTCCGGAAGAGACTTCTGGGAGTTGATCTTGCTTGCGGGCTCGCTCGACTACTCTGTGAATGCTGCAATTGGGGCTCAGGAGCCGGCCTTTGTGACCAAATATGCGTTTCAGCTGGCCCAGGCCTTCAATAATTTCTATCACAAGCACCACATCCTCTCTGAACCCGAAGAACAGAAGCGGGCATTCCTGCTCGCACTCACCGAACTGGTGGAGCGACGGCTCGTTCAGTCACTCAGCCTGCTGGGAATCGAAACCCCAGAGAAAATGTAAAAAGGCACGACGGATTACGCCTCTTCCGGTTTTGGCCGAAACTACAACGACGTGACCAGGTGGACCAGGGTGCGTAGGCTGACCCCGGTGGGGCCTTTGGCGAGCCAAGGCTTGGCGTCGTCGTTCCAGGCGGTGCCGGCGATGTCCAGGTGAATCCAGGGGGTGTCGCCCGCAAATTCGCGGATGAACCACGCGCCGGTGATCGAACCGCCGCCCTTGCCGCTGCCGATGTTCTGGATGTCAGCGAAACTGCCCTTGATGAATTCGCGATACTCTTCGTCCATCGGAAGCTGCCACATCTTTTCACCGGCTTCTTTCGCGCTGGCCAGAAGCTTGTCGGTCCAGGCCTGATCGGAGCCGAATACGCCGACGTTCACGTTCGCCAAGGCGACGACGATGGCGCCGGTCAGAGTTGCGGCGTCGACGAGATGAGTGGCACCGAGTTGCTTCACATAGTGGACAGCGTCCGCAAGGATCAAGCGGCCCTCCGCGTCCGTATTGAGCACTTCGATTGTCTTGCCGGACATGGCGGTCTGGATATCGCCAGGCTTTTGAGCCCGGCCGCCCGGCATATTTTCGGTAGCGGGGACGACGCAGATTACCTTGACGTCGGGTTTCAGCACCGCAATGGCGCGCATGACGCCGATCATAGTGGCGCCACCGGCCATGTCGTACTTCATTTTTTCCATGCCGTCGGCGGGCTTGATAGAGATGCCGCCAGTATCAAAGGTGACGGCTTTGCCGACCAGACCCACCACCGCGGCTCCGGGTTTTTGGTCTGCAGGAGTATAGGTGATGACAATCATGCGCGGCGGCTCAATGCTGCCCTGGGCTACGCTCAACAAGGCGCCCATTTTCAGTTCGGCGATCTTTTTTTCGTTCAGGACTTCGACGGCCAAGCCCGCTTCCCTAGCCATGGCTTCGGCCCTTTCCGCCAAAACGCGGGGCGTCAGTTTGTTGGAAGGCTCGTTGACAAGGTCGCGCGCAAAATTCTGCGCGTCACCGATGATGCGGCCGCGGGCAATTCCCTTTTCGCCGGCGGACTGTTCCGCGTCGGAGTAACCTGCGATAGTCACAGCGTCAATGAATTTGTCTTTCTTCTTCTCGGTTTTGTATTTGTCGGTCTCGAAATCCGCGATGAGAAAGCCTTCGGTGACCGCCTGGGCGGTGTCTTCGATGGCTCCGCCTTCGCGGACGAGGAAGGTGAAGCTGTGGACGGAACGGGCCTTCAGGTAACGGAGGGCGACACCCGCCACTTTGCGCAGCGTGGCGGTGCTGAACTGGTCGCGCTTCCCTGCCCCAACGAGGAGCAAGCGCGCCGCTTTCAGTCCGACAGGGGCATGGACGAGGGTGGTTTCGAGAGCTTTGCCAGTCAGTTCCCCGCTTTTGTTCAGGCGGGCGAGCAAGCCCCCGGTGAGTTGATCGAGCTCGGCGGCGCGGCCCTGCGGACCGTCATTGTCTTCAAAAACATAAGTGACCAGCGCATCGCCCTCAACTGCGGTTAACGTCCTGTGATCTAGAGTGATTTGCATGATGGATCTATCGCCTCCGGTTGCGATACATAGCTTGTTCCGCTTCCCTGCGAGCTTCCTTGGTGCGCTCGTCATGACGGCGGTCCCACGACTTCTTGCCCTGTGCCAAAGCGATTTCGACTTTGGCAATACCGTCGCGGAAATAGATCCGCAGGGGGATGACGGTCAAACCTTTCGATTCCGTACGGCCCGAAAATTTGTGAATCTCGCGCTTATGAAGGAGCAGTTTGCGGTCGCCCAGGGGTTCGTGATTCCAAGGCCCCCCCGGCATATATTGGGCGATATGCGCATTGACCAGAAACGCTCCACTAGGTTTGAAATCGACAAAGGCATCGCGAATATTGGCTTTGCCTTCGCGAAGGGCTTTCACTTCCGTCCCATGCAACACCAAACCCGCTTCCAGCTTCTCAAGAATATGATAATTGTAGGAGGCGGCACGGTTCTGAGCGACGATCTGCTCACCTGGCTTTTTCGCTCCCTTGGCCTTCTCTGGTTTTTTGTGTGTCTTAATCACAATCTTTCATTTTACCCGATGGCGCGTCTAAAGACAGTGAGGCCGAAAGGTGGTCTCGGGTGGTGCCCCCAGTCCGCAGCCTGCCCTCGGGGTCCGCGCAGAATTCGGTGTTAGTTCAAATCGTCGCAGGGTTCAAGTGTAATGGCGAGGGACACTGGGACATGAAACCATGGTCTGACAGGGGTGCGTGTTTGGGGCTTGCTTGCCGGGCCGATAATCCCAATGCTAGACTCCAAGAGCTAGCAAAGACGGAGTTTGTCCCCAGGACTATACCCGGAGTGTCTATGCGCCGTTGGAGTCGAGGTTTGATATGGATTGCTGTCGGACTGGCGCTTGCGGGCTGCCCTAAGAATGGCCATCAAGACTATAAAGCAGGAGATAAGGCCTACGATTTGAGGGATTACGACGCGGCCGTCGACTATTTCTCCAAAGCCCTTGCTGCCAACCCTCGTGACGCTTTCTACCGAATCAAGCTGAACGACGCCCGGTTTGAGGCCGGCCAGCTGCACATCCGCCAAGGCCAGAAACTCCGGGAAAAAGGGGATCTGCAGGGGGCCATTTCGGAATTCCAGAGGGCCCAGGTCTTAGACCCTTCGAGCGTAATCGCGGATCAGGAATTGAAAAAGACTCTCGACATGCTCGCCGAGCGTGTGCGCGCTACCGAACAGCAGGCGGAACAACCGCTTGTCGAAAATGGGCAGCCTACCCTTGCTACCGAGCCTCCGGAGCTGAAACCTCTTTCCCGCGCGCCCATTAACCTGAAGATGTCAAATGATTCGAAGATGGTCTTTGACACCATCGGGAAGCTGGCTGGCTTGACGGTTATTTACGATCCCGATCTGCAGGCACGGCGTATTTCTGTTGATTTGAATAACGTGACGCTCGAGCAGGCACTGGACATCGTTTCCCTGGAGAGCAAGTCATTCTGGAAACCGGTCACAGAAAACATCATCATGGTGATTCCGGACCAAACCCAGAAGCGCCGTGACTATGATGAAGAAGTGGTTCGCACTTTCTATTTGAGCAATGTGGCCATCGCTCAGGACCTTACGGAAATTACGACCGGGCTCCGCCAATTGCTTGATTTGCACCGCATTTCGCAGGTAAATTCACAAAACGCAATCATCGTACGCGATACACCAGACAAGCTGGCACTAATCGATAAGATCATAAAGGACATTGACAAAGCGAAGCCTGAGGTCATCCTCCAAGTCGAAGTCCTTCAGGCAAGCACGGATAATATGAAGAATTTGGGGATTTTGCCGCCGCAGAGCATCAGTGCAACCATTAATCCGAATAGTTCGACCACCACCAGCACCAACAATACGACGACGACAAACACAAACAACGGTCTCACGCTGAATCAGCTGACACATTTGAACCAGAGCGACGTGGTCTTGACCATCCCCAGTGCCACCGCCAATTTTCTGCTTACTGACACCAGCACGAAGATTGTCCAGAACCCGGAGATCCGCTCCATTGATGGTCAGCAGGCCAAGCTGCGCATCGGCAACCGCGTGCCCGTAGCGACCGGCAGCTTTCAGGCGGGAGTCGGCGTCGGCACAGCCGCAGTGAACCCACTCGTTAACACGCAGTTCCAATACATCGATGTCGGCGTCAATGTGGATGTGACTCCCCACGTTCATCCGAATCGCGATGTAAGCATGAAGGTGGATATTGAAGTCTCGTCCGTGACCGGACAGGCCACCATCGGCGGAATCCAGCAGCCTATCATCAGCCAACGCAAAATCACTCACGAGATCCGGTTGAAGGAAGGCGAAGTCAGCATACTCGCCGGCTTGATCGAGCGCATTGACACAAAGACACTGAACGGTTGGCCATGGCTCGCAAATATTCCCGTAATGAAATACCTTTTCTCGACGGAGAACCCAGAACATCAGGACAACGAAGTATTGATCGTTCTGATTCCGCGGATCGTGCGCATGCCGGAGTGGAGCAAAGAAAATCTTCGCGCTCTGTATTCGGGTACGGAGACTTTTCCATCGGTCCGCAAAGAACTTGACGTGAAGGCACCGACTTCGAATCCGACACCTTCTGCTATCCCGTCTGGAGTGGCTACGCCCCCAAGTTCGCCGGCTCCGGGCAACGCGCAGGTTCCGGTCGTTACCCCGGCAAGCGGTGCTCCGGTCCCCGCAGCAGGTGTAGCCTCTGCGCCAGCGCAGGTAAGTGGCGCGAGAATTCACTTCGAGCCTTCGAACATTACGCTAAGCCCCGGTCAAACTTCGACCGTGGGCATCGCGGTGGAGAATGTGACTGACCTTTTCTCCATTCCGATGATGATTCAATACAACCCCGCCGTGATCAGCATCGAAGAGGCGCGGCACGGCAGCTTCCTTTCGGGTGGCACGCAGGAGATTGCAATTGTTCAGCGAGTCGATAAAGAACATGGTCAGGCAATCATTTCCGCCACTCGGCAACCCAACACGCCTGGTGTCAGTGGCAGCGGCACGCTGCTTGGGATCGTGATCAAAGGTATTGCACCGGGATCGTCGAATTTGTCCATTGTGCAGGTAAACGCCAAGGACTCAGTGCAAAAGAGCATTCCGCTGGTGACCAGCGAAGCGACGGTGCGAGTCCAGTAGAGCGTTCCCCGTCCAGAGGATCGGACCGATGCGGCCCGTAATGAAAATTCGGCGCCTCCCTTCCGAAGCAGGAATGACCCTGCTGGAACTAGTGATTTCTTGTGGCATTTTGCTGATCCTTTCGACAGCGGCACTGCCCATCGCCCGATGGACGGCTTATCGCGAGCGTGAGAAAGAGTTGAGACGCGATTTGATCGAAATGCGCGAAGCCATCGATCGATACAAAGACCTTGCCGATCACGGCCAGATCCGCGTCGACAATATGACTGGCGGCTATCCGCCGGACTTGGAGACCCTCGTGAAGGGCGTGCCCCTGGCTGGTGCTGCGGCTGGCGCTCAGGGAAAAAAGATCCGTTTCCTACGCAGAATTCCGATCGATCCCCTGACGAAACAAGCGGATTGGGGCCTGCGCTCAGTGGAAGACGATCCGGATTCCATGGATTGGGGTGGGAAAGATGTGTTTGACGTTTACTCCCGTTCGACAGCGACCGCCCTAGACGGGACGAAGTACTCAGATTGGTAAGCTGATGACCACACGTAATTTTCTACTTTTCAATTTTCGGTCCACGCGACAGAGGCGCGCAGGCGGACGCTCAGAGAGCGGCTTCACACTCATTGAATTGATGATCGTCATTGCCATTATTGTGATTCTTGTGGGCATGGCGGCAGGAATCTACACCAGAACGGTGCAGCACGCGCGGGAATCGGTCCTGAAAAAGGATCTGCAGACTATGCGCGAGGCTATTGATAACTACACGCTCGACAAGCAGCAAGCGCCACAATCGCTGCAGGATCTCGTCGACGCGCATTATTTGCGCCAGGTTCCCGTGGATCCGATTACGCAGCAGACGGACTGGGCGCTTCACTATGGCGATACAGTGGTGTCTCCCGACCAAACCAGCACGGGCGTGGACGACGTGCATTCGAATTCAGACCAGATGGGTAGCGACGGCACGCCTTATAACACCTGGTAATTCCCATCTCTAATTCCTGCAAAAAGACAAGAAGTGATCCTTGGGCGTTTGCCTTTGCTCAAATTTGACGGATGCCTCGCTGTCCGCTATAGTGAAAGTGCGGGGTGGAGCAGCCTGGTAGCTCGTCGGGCTCATAACCCGAAGGTCGTCAGTTCAAATCTGACCCCCGCAACCAATCTTACTGATTCACAAGGGCTTCCGAACCTCCAATAGGAAGCCCTTCTTGTTTTGGGGCGTTTGCGTGCAGTTTGCGTGCAAAATTCATTGAATCAGCTTGCTCCCCAGTTCTTCGACAAACTTCCGTTCATCGGAACTGATTGCGTGTGTGTACGTCTCGAGTGTGAGCTTTGGGTCGGTATGCCCGAGCCTCTGTTGCCGCACCTTGACCGGAACGTTCATCTGGTCAAGTAGGGTTCCCTGTCCATGCCGGAAAGCGTGGAGTCCGCGAGGCGCAATCCCGAGGCTTTCGCAAAGCGGGTGAAGCTTCCGCTTGCGGATGAAATTGTGGTCCCACGGGGTTCCCTTCTTTGTGCTGAACACAAGCTGGCTTGCCTTCTCCATCTCCGTCGGCCGCTGCAAGGAAAGCACAGCAGCCAGGTGGGGAGAAAGTGCAACCGGCCAGTGTTTTGAGTCGCATGGCTTCGAGCCATTCAGCGTCAATTACCACCGGTTTCCCTCGCATGATTGATCTCCGCTCTATCACTTCTGCTCCAAAAGGAATGGGCAAAATTCAGGCTTTCTTGCGAGGAAGCAGCATTCCTCCGCCGATAATTGGATCACGATTGCCATTTGCAAAAGCTATAATGTCTTTAGTGGACTCCTTGCCTTCTATCCCTTTAGCGGAGGCCGAGGCTTGCCGCTTCAGGCTCTCCTCGGACTCCTTAAGTTTGTCCTCGCTGATGCCCATGGAACGCCATCTTAGCAAGTACCTGTCAATGATCTTGTTGATCGCGTCCAGAACTTCACTCATCACTTCTGCTCCAGAAGGAATGCCAGCTTGGTTCGCTTCTTGCCGTCCACCACTTCCGTAACTCCAAAGATGTTCCTATTAGGATCGGGGTTCCCTGTATTAACAACCCCTCTCATGCCCCCTGGCGTGCTGCCCAGAGACGGTGGATCGAAAGCGTGAGGGTGCTCCTCTAAGTACTTCTTCCGTCCTTCGACCCAATACTCCAAGTCACATTTCAGCCCGGAGGCCATGCATATCCGAGTGGTGGCCATCCAGATGATCTGAAGCACTCGCTCAAAGCTCTCGTTTTCCGCAACATGAATTGTGATGTCCTCGGCCATGCTGCTCCTCCAAATTGAAATTCAAGCGGAGCCGAATAATGGGCCTCTCAGTCGGTTAGCTTTGGCTGATTCGCTTGGGCATTAATAGTCAGAGCGTCCAAGCGTTGCTTTACCTTGCAGCGCGGACACAACCTTCTGCGTTCGTACTCTTCATCCGTCTCGGGCGGAAACAGCGCGTACGTCGTGTCCCCTTCAACAAACGGATACTTGCGAGGCTTTATGCCCAGCTTGCCGGCTTCGACGCACTCAATTATGTCTTCCCTCAAACGTATATGAGCGAGAGCACGTCATGCCTGCCAGCATTTCTGTCAGAATTTCAGCTTGACTCTTCATTAGCGGGGGATTGTACACCTTCTCAGTTGCTTTGGGTGCAACTAGTTGACGAGCACCTTACCAGGCGTAAGCTCGGGCGGCACTCCCAGCGCTCCGTGGGGGCGGAGCCAAATGGGACAGCTCCGCCCCTATTCTCACTCCAGTTGACAACCACCCTACCGAGAGTAAGCTCCTTGCAATTCCTAGACCTGACGAGGCGGAGCCGTCCGTCGATTTGATCCCATCTGTCGACCTCCGCCCTTTCTTCGAGTTTTTTTATCTACAAGAATCCATAGGGCTTCGAATTACGATGAACCTCCGCTTGGTCCTTTGTGCTATACATCGACCGCCTAGCTCCGATAGGAGAACATGGACCACCCGCCGCCCGAGTCCATTTATTCCGTAACCTGCACCTATTGCCATCAGAAACAGCTCGTTAGAACCGAAGGGAAGTTCAACATTCGATTCATGCACACACAATCGATCCATTGCGTTAAGTGCGACGCCGAGTTCAATGTAATTCTGCCGTATCAGATAATTGGCAAACCGTCCCCGTACCTCAGCGCCACAGCGGGAAACGATTCCCGCTAATCCTCCACAACCTGATAGGCATGAATGAGAGCGGTTTGCTCGTGTCCAAAGTCCACCTGCAGCTTTAGGCCGTCTTCGTCCCGATTACAGCCCTGACAACGGCATCCTCGATCTTCCCGTGATGAAGGTTCGCGCGAATCTTGTCGCCGACTTTGAATTTGCGCTCCGGTAGCTTCTTTGGCACAGAAAGGTGAGGGAGGAGCCATTCTTGCTCTTCAGGGCGCAAGCCACCAGCTGAGCCAGCCCAGCTATCGGTGTTTTTGAATCACCTTGACACCCTTTTTGTCGAAGAGCATCATTCCTTCCCAAGGGTTTCGTAGTTCCGCGAAACTCTAAAATCCTTGATGGGCACCACACTGCGGTTCACCTCTGTGGTGTGCTGTCAGCGGCCTTAAACGTGATAGGTTTCTATCAGCCCTCCGATTGTTCGGAGCCTTCTTCGAAGTATTGGAGTTGTAGGTTATCAACCGAGCCCAATCAGCCCCTTACACCGATACCAAGCCCCTTAATTCTGCCTCCAAGCCCAAGAGGAGCCGAGTTCCGTCTTGGTCATCGAGTTGCAATTTGAACAGTGAAGAAGTGGAGAGAAGAAAATGTTCCACACCATCACAAAGCAGATTCTTTCATACGCATTATCCTGCCTGCTGGTGATCGCCGCTGCGTCATTTGAGGTTGCTGGTCAGCAACCAGGATACTCGGGACAAGGGGCGCCGTTGTCTCCGGATGAGTTACAACAATTGGTCGCACCCATCGCGCTGTACCCAGACGCACTGGTTGCGCAGATCCTTGGAGGGGCGACCTTCCCCGACCAAATTGCGGCTGCTAATAATTTCCTACATTTCAACTCGAACTTGTCAGAGGCAACTCTGATGCAAGCCGTTGATGCACAACCTTGGGATCCCAGCGTAAAAGCGCTGACGCAGTTCCCTTCAGTCCTCGCTAATCTCGCGAGTAATCTCAGTTGGACTTCCGCTCTAGGAGAGGCTTATCACACACAGACCGCGGATGTCATGTCAGCGGTCCAAGTGCTACGCGCCAAGGCATATGCGGCGGGCAATTTGAAGTCAGGCTCGCAGATCACTGTGGTGCAAGAGTCGCCCCAGGTCATCGTGATTCAGCCCACCAATCCGCAGGTCGTTTACGTCCCGGCGTACAACCCCACGGTTGTCTATGGCACCCCGTATGTGACTCCTGGTTACAGCGCTGCGACCGTGGCCGCGACGGGCCTGATTGCGTTTGGCGTTGGCGTCGCCGTCGGCGCGGCGATAAGCGGCGGTGGCGGTTGCTGCGGCTGGAGCTACACGTCGTGGAACTGCAACTGGCATGGCGGCGCGGTCGTGTATGGGAATACGGCCTATTACGGGAACAATGCGTGGCATGGCGGCTACTACGGCTCCAGCGCCACAGCCTATGGCCCGAACGGGGCCGCGAAGGTTGGGAATGCCTATAATCCCTCCACCGGAACCTATGCGCGTGGCGCCGAAACAGTGACCCCGTATGGCACGCAAAAAGCAGGTCAAGCCTACAACCCAAATACCGGAGCCTATGCCCAGACCCATCAAACTTCCAACGCATATGGAAGTTACGGAACCTCGACTTACTCAAAGAACGGCCAAACCACCACGACCCAGCATGAGAGCAATGCATATGGGTCCGCTTCAACGATGCAAAGTACGAACGGGGCCAAGGCTGTTTCAGGGACCAGCGCCAGCGGTCAACACTACGCCGAGGGCGAAACATCGAGCGGGACCAAGTACGCCGAGCAAAACGGCAACGTCTACAAAGACACTGGGAGCGGCTGGCAGCAAACTCAACCAAAGTCAAACTATAACTCCGAAAGCAATTCGGCCGCTTCCAAAGGTTGGGGTCAGCAGGAGAAGAGTGGAGGGTCGTCAGCCTACGGCGGCAGCTCAAACGGCTGGCAATCCCGGGCGGAGAGTGCTCGTGGTTCCGCGAGCCGGGGTGGCGGTGGAGGCTGGAGTCGCAGATAAAGCTAGGATAAGGAGCGGCGAACCAGCCAATTTTTCTGGGGCGTCGTTTGCAAACTTGCTGGCCAGGTTTGGAGGGGATCAGATGTCGGTCACACTTCGCGGACTTACGCTTAATCCCAGTCTAATGCTCCTCGCATTGTCCATTGCGCTTCTCAGTTGCAGCAAAACTGAAAAACCTTCGGTCAAAGTGTTTGCCACCCCAGACGACGCCGGTAATGCGCTGTTGGCGGCGGCTAAGGCTGACGATACAACTGCCGCACTGGCCATCTTCGGACCGGATTCGAAAGAGCTTATCTTTTCTGGGGATGCCGTCGAGGACAAAAACGCGGTCGACACCTTTGTCGCGCGTTACGGAGTGATGCACCGGTGGCGCAAGCTGACAGACGGCGCCCAAATCCTCCTGGTCGGGGCTGACAATTTCGCCTTCCCCATCCCGTTGAAGAAAAACGCAGACGGAAAGTGGTCCTTCGACACAGCTGCCGGAAAGGAAGAAATTCTCAATCGCCGGATTGGCCGGAACGAACTATCAATCATCGACGTTTGTGAAGCAGTAGCGCGCGCCCAGAACGAGTACTTCTCAAAGCCTCACGATGGTGCAGCCAGGAAACAATACGCGCTGAAATTCATCAGTGATCCCGGCAAGCAGAACGGCCTGTACTGGCAATCTTTACCGGGCCAGCCGGAGAGCCCGCTGGGGCCTTTGGTGGCGTTCGCCACCGCGGAGGGATATAGCGCAAAACCTGATGCGCACGTGCCGTTCCACGGCTATTACTTTCACATGTTGAGGGGACAAACTGACAAGGCGCGGGGCGGCGCGAAGAACTACGTGATGGATGGAAAAATGACTGGCGGGTTTGGATTTGTCGCCTATCCAGCAGAATACGGTAACTCAGGTGTGATGACATTCATCATCAATCAGGATGGAGTGCTACTTCAAAAAGATTTGGGGAAGGCCACGACTGAGACTGCGACCGCGATGAGTGAGTTCGATCCCGATACCAACTGGCGCGCGGTGGAAGACTGACGTCGGAGAGTACACTCCTAACAGGTTCCGCCACCTCGCGTCATCCCGGAGACACGGAAACCGGACTCATGTCTTCCGGATTGTAACTGGACCCTTTCCTGAATTTTGGAACCCCCTTTGGCGTGTCGAATTACCATTCCGATCCCCACGCTTTCCGCCAAAATAGATACATTGGAGGGCCTATGTTGCAACAAGAGACTCAGACAGGATCCCAGAACTACGAATGGGCCTGCCAAGCACTTTCTCCGGAGGGCGAACCTTGCAGCACTTCTGCCACTTGCCACTGCGGCATCTGCAAGAAGTGGTTCTGCAGCGTTCACGTCGAGGATGAAGCATGGCATCGTTGTGTTCTCGAACCTGGCGATGAGGGTGGTGAGGGCTAGCACAATTCTGGCCGTCCTCGGATAGAGCGCGTCAATCCCCTTGTCGGCTCAGCGTCTGGTTTAATCGCACCCGTTCTTCCTCGAGGCTGCGCTGGCGCATGCGTTCTATGCTGTCGTTCGCCACGGCTCGCAGCGACTGTAGATCGGAGGCTGACCGTATTGCGCTAATCAGTGTCTTAATCTCCTGTTCAAGAAACTTCGATTCTCTGACGTATCGTTCAGTAGCCCTCGCAAAAGTGGAGATGAGCATGTTGCACATTTCGCATTCCATGGGATTGGTCTCGCGGTTTGGATGTGCAGAGGAGGGGGAGCAGATGTTAGCACAAAATGGCTTAATGTCGGTCCTCGACAGGCCGTATGCCAACGCGGTACTCAGTTGCCAAACTAGTAGGGCTCGAGAACAAGCTTGCAGCTGGCTCCTGCGCATACTGCTTGATCGTTGTTTCTCTCTTGAGGAACGAGTGGGACATCCGAATCTGCTTCCCACAATACCGACAAAGAATCCCTCGAAGCCTCGCATGAATTTGGGCGGCATGCATAAGGAGACTCCACACAATCGGTCTGACCGGGTATGAGCGAATATCCGAAAGGACCCATCATGTCGAGACCGGGAAGGTCGATTGATAAAGCTTTCGGATTGACAGCCTGCAACCGCGAAAGTAGCGTTGAGGCCCTTTCCTCGGTCCCATCGAAAGGCACGTCGCCCAGAAAGGAGACCGCTCGTGAAAAAGCACATCCAAATATGGAGTTATTGGCTGGGTATAGCGAGCGCAGTAATCACTCTCGCGATGCGGAGCTTCAACGCACTTGGGTTCTGGTTGCCTGGATATGTAGTGCAAGGTGTCACCATCTGGTACATGAGCTTTTACAAGGGAGCTCTCCTGTTCATGCTAATCAACATTGCTACGTCCCTCGACGGCTGGTCACAGATTCTCAACGACCAAAATCTGAACGCGATGCATGTTGACCACGAGGGGAAGTTTGGCCAGGCAACGGGAAAATCCAGGGCCGCCAGAGCAGGGCGAAACGAGTAAGACAGAATCTGGCAACACTTCGCGACACGCTTGGCGCTCCGATCATAGTTTCGATCATGTCTCCTTGGAATTTGACTGTAGCGGAATTTGTAGCGACTCCCCGCCTATCGGGGTGTATCAGGGCGACTCACCCATTCGAATTGTGTATCCTTAGTATGAAACTCCCTGATACAGGCCGATAAACTTCTGAGATATCTTGCCGGAACTGGCTCATAACCCGAAGGTCGTCAGTTCAAATCTGACCCCCGCAACCAATTTCTAGGTGATTCGAAACGGCTTGGGAGGCTCCACTCCTGAGCCGTATTTTTTCAAAGGTCTGGAAATTGCGAACAGAGTCTTGTTGCTAGGTTGTCAGACAAAGGGGTTGGAAACCACAACCGTCCCGAATTGCTGCCCATCCTGAAAGTCTTCGCTGTAAAGAATGTCACATCGACCTTCGATCGCCGAAGCGACAATCAAGGAATCGTACCAAGCCAGTCGAAACCTAGCCCCAATCCGCAGCGCCTCTCCGTACAAGGCTGGCGAAGAGTGCACGGACAGGAGCGGACGAAAGATCGTCGACAAATATTGTTCGGCATCTGCGCTGCTCATTGGTTTCGCAAAACGGCGCAACGCAACGTTAAAGAACTCTTGCACCACTTGATAACTAACGATGCCCCCGCGCGTCTCGATTGCACTCCTGATTAGTTTCGCAGATTGCGCGGCCTTCTTCCGCGAGCCTGCGTCGAAGGAATATACGAAGATGTTTGTGTCGAGAAAGAATCTACCGCTCATTCATCTCGTCCCGGGCGAAGCGCTGTCCCGCTTGCACATGCTTCAAGCGTTTCATCAGAGCTTCGAACTCCTGCACGCCGCCGGTTTGCGCAGCGACCTGTTCCAGCCATTCGCGGAACATGGCATTCAGCGTCTTATGCTGGGATTTGGCTAACAACCGCGCCTGTTCGATCAGGTGCTCATCCGCACTTAAGGTAATGTTCTTCATACGGAAGTAGTGTACACGAAACTCGTGAGAGCGGCAAGTACCGAAAAGCGTGGCAGGCAACTCCGCCCCCACGGAAGAGAGTGCCGAGCAGGAGATTACGCCGGGCAAGGTGTCTGTCAACTAGTTGCACTGAAAGCGACTGCGGGGGTGTACAATCCCGGCCTGAAACCAATTCGAGGGACCCCATGCGCATTGTTTGCATATTTGGAGTCTGTTTGCTCTGTGCAGGCGTCTCTTTGGAAGCACAGGAACAAAGACAACCCACGGCTGCGGAGATGAGCAAGAGCGAAACTCCCGGCAAGGCATTCACCCGCTCTATGGACTATCAGGAATACGAATTTCGGTCGGCCGCCGAAGCGATGCCCGAAGCAAAATGGGACTTCCGACCGGTGCCGGGACTATTCAAGAATGAGAAGCCAGAATTTGGACCCGCCGAGATGCGGACCTTTGCCGAGCAGGTGAAGCATGTGGCTTGCGCCAACTTCGCTTTTGCGGCCGAGTTGGATGGCACGAGACCACCCGAGGCGTGTGACAAGGGTGGGACTAACCCCGCAAAAACGCAGGTCGAGTTGCTTAACTATCTCCGCGACTCCTTCGCGACTCTGAAAAAGTCCCTCGGGGCAATTACCGCGCAAAATATGTATGACCCAATTGAAGGGCCATACGCTGGACCGAACACGCGCTTGGGAATCGGCCTCGTCTCTGTCTGGCACGTGGCGGATCACTACGGCCAGATTGTCATTTACCTGCGCGAGAATGGCATTGTGCCTCCGGCAAGCCGGCCGAACCCACCCGAACTGAAGACTAAGTACTAAACAGTAGCAATAGCACGCGTTAGCAATTCGCTAATCTTCTTTTTCCACGCCCCAATGAGTGGATCAGCAGCATCGGCTTCTGCGGGACTTAACTCTTTTCCGAACAAACTGAATGCGTTTATCGGTCAGTTCGTCACCGATCTTGGAGTCTCGGTCCACGGCGGAGATGGTCGTGATAGGCGAAAAACTTGGGCGGTACAAAACCCTGGCGGCTCGTCCAATGACAGCAGGAGAGCTCGCCAGCAGCACACAGACCGATGAACGATATGGGCGACGGTCTTGCCGACCGCGTAAGTTCGAGGTAGTCAAGGCCAAAGAATTTCCGTGCAAAGCTTACGATTTTGCGGCTGAGTTCGATTGCCTGGACGATATGGGCGACCCCGTGGGTACCGCGGCGCACGTCCGCCGTCGCTGGCCGACGAGGGCACATAGATGATTGTTGAGCCGTTCGCGAATTACCAACTCAAGGATAATCTCAATCCCTTTGGCCGCGTCTATTACTCCTTTTCTATATTGCTCAGCAAACCTTGTTCGCGATCGCAGGAGGTCGGGCTGTGCCTGGGGGCACAGGCCGGTGAGGGTCGCATTCGAGAGGTCGTGACCTCGGCCGGATTTAGCCGTTTTCGGCGGTACGGAAACGCCTTTCAATATCGTGTACGAAGCACGGCCGTAGTCCAGGCATTCAACCCGTGCAGCTGCGGCTTCCATCCGAATGACGGGGTGTCGTATATAAAAGGACGAATAAGGAGAGGAAGTCATGGACAGGTTTTTGATCGAGACACCTCATCGAGAACAAGATTGCTTGAATCTGGTCCAGCTTTTGCACACGCAGGGCTATCTCAGACATTTCGACCGGGGATGCCCGAGTGGCGTGCACACGGGGTGGGCCATTCTCGAAGCGGATAACGATGCGGAAGCAGGTCTGGTGGTTTCGCCCCTCGTGCGCGGGCAGGCCCGGGTGGTGAAGGTCTCCAAGTTGGATCCTGAGTTGCTTGCTCAGGTGCACACGGATAGTGTGGCGCTCGAGGACCCGGATATGTTAAGCATGCACACGGCTTTCCCCTGTTGGCGGTAGCTGTCGTAAAGAAAGCTTTGAGTAGGGAGGAACGATGTCAGCGGAACACCTAAGCCAATTGAGGATTTCCTTCCGGGGCGAGCTGATTCACCCCGGCGATCCCGACTACGATTCTGCACGCAAGGTCTACAACGGAATGATTGACAAGCGCCCGCGTCTGATTGCGCGTTGCGTAGACGTGGCCGACGTGATCGCTGCTATACGGTTTGGGGTCGACAACGGGATGCTGACCGCTATTCGGGGCGGCGGACACAATGGCGCGGGTTTGGCGGTCTGCAACGATGGCTTGGTGATCGACCTTTCACGCATGAAGGGCATTCGCGTCAACCCAGTGGATAAGACCGTGCGCGTCGAGGCTGGCTGCGTCTGGGGTGACGTGGACCACGCAACTCATCCCTTCGGCCTGGCAACACCTTCCGGATTCATTTCGACAACTGGAGTGGCCGGGCTCACCTTGGGCGGGGGTATCGGGTATCTCACTCGCAGATACGGCCTGACCATCGACAATTTGCTATCGGTTGATATGGTTCTGGCCAATGGAAGCTTTGTGACTGCGAGCAGCAAAGAGAATCCCGATCTGTTCTGGGCCGTGCGTGGCGGCGGAGGAAACTTCGGCGTCGTCACTTCCTTCGAATTTCGGCTTCATCCCGTTGGCACGGTGCAGTTCGGCCCAACATTCTGGCCGCTCGAGGAAGCCGCAACCGTGCTGCGCGCCTATCGCGACTTTATCAAAAAAGCACCAGAGCACGTCAGCGGCTTTTTTGCGTTTCTCGTTGTCCCGCCGGCTCCGATGTTCCCTTCGCACCTGCACCTCAAGAACGTGTGCGGCATCGTTTGGTGTTGCACGGGGACTGTTGAACAGACCGAAGAAGCAACCAAGCCAATGCGCTCGGTCGGCCATCCCCTTCTTGACCACATTGGGCCCGCGCCATTTCCGGCAGTACAAAGCCTGTTTGACGGCTTATACGTTCCTGGCCTGCAGTGGTACTGGCGAGCAGACAACTTCACGGATCTGAGCGATCAAGCCATAGCACGGCATGCCGAGCACGGGTCGAAGATACCTACCTTGCATTCGGGAATGCACCTTTATCCCGTTAATGGTGCGCCTCAACGCGTCGCCAAGGGTGATACGGCGTACAGTTTTCGCGAGGCACTCTTCGCCCAAGTAATTGTGGGGGTGGATCCCGATCCCGCCAACAACCCGAAGATCACCGACTGGTGCAAGAACTACTGGGAAGCCCTGCATCCATTCTCGGCAGGAGGCGCGTACGTGAACTTCATGATGGAAGAGGGTCAGGAGCGTATACAAGCTACCTATCGCGATAATTATGAGCGCCTCGCTACGATCAAAAAGAAGTATGATCCGAAGAACTTCTTCCGCGTGAACCAAAACATTCATCCGCATGCGGTCGCGAAAGGCCCCGCCTGATCGAGTATCAGAGGTGCGGGTCACTCGGAGACAGTCCACTTGCGGAAAAAAGCGATTCAGAGAAATCCGAGGGCTTTTCTCGTTGAGTATTTCGGAAGCCCAGCGGAAACGACTCGGCAAACCGCGCGTTGATGGGAAAGCCCCGATTTAACGTGCTTCGATAAGCTCAGTTCTGACAGCAAATAGGATTACGGCCGAGACTTGGCGGTAAATCCGCTCTAGTTAAAACGAGTCTTGTGGACCGTTGAGGTGTCCGCGCCGATCAGAGGAGTTGGATTGGTCAGAAAGGTCGG
>Ga0187782_10000655_pt1 | contig 24162 bp, 16 predicted proteins | sample 0715_SJ02_MP15_2_FD_132454 | JGI IMG/M metagenome (GOLD analysis project Ga0187782, IMG submission 132454) | Tropical peat soil microbial communities from peatlands in Department of Meta, Colombia - 0715_SJ02_MP15_20_MG | ecosystem: Environmental > Terrestrial > Soil > Wetlands > Peat | place... | reverse complement strand
GCAGGGGCCTAAAGCACGGTCTTCTTGCGCGAGAGGAGGCCGGAGCTAAGGTTCCCATTCCCTAAACCCAAGACCCAGGTTCAAAAACCGAACCTGGAGCACCCTCCGGTGGTTATTGGTGGGCGGGCGGGAGTCTCGAGCGAATGAGCGACTCTACGCGATCCCAGACCTGAGTATCGCATTCGATCTCTGTGTGCTGCTTCGTGAACAGGCGGTCCCACCAGGGATAAGTATCGCAATCGATGGGGTTCGATTTGTAGTCGTAGCGGTAATTGCCGAGGATGTGGGTGCGCGAGGCATCCGCGGCTTGGATTTCAGGCTGGCCGTGGAGAAGGCCATCGGGCTGGTAAAAGTTCACCGCTTCGGCGACGTTGGCAGGAATCACGCGGTCGTTCTGCCCGCTTTTCACGATGCTATCGACTTGGATGGTGAGGAGCACCGGAATCTTTTCTTTGTCCAATTCCCGCGCCAGCTCGACAGTTTCTGAGCCGCCCCAGCTCATCCCGTAGATGATGATGCGCGCATTGCGCTTCTCTCCGTCGGACAGCGTGCCGTCGTGGTTGGTGTCCAGAAGTCGCAGGATTTCCTGATGAGCCTCCTCGCGGCGGCGATTTTCGAACACCTTCACGTACACGCCCGAAGGATAATCGGCGCGAAGACGAGCAGCGAGTTGCACGGTGCTGTGGACCGTATCGTCGTGGCGCACGAAACCGCCGACGAAGCCAATCACGATGAACGGCGGGCTTCCGGGCGTGGCTTTTTGCGCGCTCAGTTGAGGATCAGCGGAAACTGAGGACGAGACTGCTGGGTTCTGCGCGCAGATCAGCAGGCCCGAACACAGCAGCGAGAAGACCAACCCCAAAGCCCCTATTTGCCACATCAGGAACTTGTCCGGGCAAGGCAGGTACTTTGGCGAGTATTCCGCAGTCAGCATAGGCTTGGAAATCTACCAGAGTTTTCGCGAGGAGTTGGGGTGGGAGATGGGATTTGAACCCACGACATTCGGAGCCACAGTCCGACGCTCTACCAGCTGAGCTACTCCCACCGTTGGAGTCAGTTTAGCACGACCGTGGAGCGCGGGAAAATGTGGCGCAGCAAGGGCCTGGGTGGGCGTCGAAGGTAATCAGTAATCGGTAATCAGTAATCAGCTGGAGTGGAGTGACGAGTGGCGAGAGAAGAACGGAGAATATTTATTCTCGCCATTCGCCACTGAGCACACGGCACTCCCGATTTGCCTGATTAGGACATAGCAAGGTGGAAACGCGGGGTTAGGCAATGGACACAAGGGCCGGGGCGGGTTGCTAGACTGAGGGTGTGAACACCACCCTTGTGGCTGAGGAAGTCCGCGAGGGGAACGAGGGCCGGGTGGAAGCTCGGCCCGTGAAGTCTGGACGTGTGTCCCCGCACATGAGCCCACAGGCAAGAGACGGATTCCATTTCGAAATGCAGATCGCGTATGCGCGGCCGGTGGTCGTGCTGCTGGCGATTTCGTGTCTTTTGGAATTGCGGGCGCCACGGGAGGTGGGACGTGCGCTTTACCTGCTGACCGGCTACCTGGTGATTGCGATAATCGTGCCATTTCTGGAGAACGCCCTGCGGCGGTACAAGTGGCATCTGCCGCTGGCCTTTGACGTACTGGCGGTGGGGCTGCTGCTGTATTTTTCGCCGGAGCGTCTGCCGGCGTGGTTTCTGGTGTTTTTTGTGGCCTTTGCGGCGGGCTATCGCTGGAACCTGAAGCTGGCGGTAGTGCTCTCGTTCGGGTTGCTGCTGCTGGATGTGGCTTTGCAATTGGAGCGGCGTGCGGCGGGTGGGGCAGGCGTTCCGCTGTTCTACTTGGTGCCGTTTTTCGCGGCCACCTTGCTGGGGGCAGCGGCCATGGCGTTTCTCGGGGATCGCAACCGGGCGTACACGGAACAGCAGGAGTTTTTGAACCGGCTCTCCGGAACGATGCACGTGGAGGTGGGGCTGGCGGAGTCTCTGCGCTTGCTGCTGGAAGAGCTTTGTGCGGAGTTCAAGACGGAAATAGCACTGTTGGCGTATCGCGACACGGACCTGGAACGCATATTTTTGTGGCAATTGAAGGCCGGGGAGAGCGAACGTTTGTCTCCGGAAAATCTTCCGATGACGCGCGCCGATGGCTTCCTGCTGGACGACATGGAAGCGTCCGTGTGCTGGAATTCGTTCGAGGGGCACGGCGTGGGATTCGGCTGGGACCGCCGGAACGGAAGGCGGCTGAAGGTGCTGCCGCGGATACCGCGCCCGACGCAAAACGAGTTTCGCATCCGGAACCTGGTGTCCGTGGCGCTGGATCAGGAAGAACACCCGGTAGGGCGGGTGTTTTTGATGAACCGAAAGCCCGGGGCGGGCGAGTTTACCAAGGAGGATTTGAGCTGGTTCGAAAAGATTTCGGCGCACGTGAGCGGCGCGCTGGAAAACGTGTTTTTGCTGCGGCACCTGAGGGCCCGAGCCATTGAGGCGGAGCGCTCGCGAATTTCGCGGGACCTGCATGACGGGATCCTGCAGACGCTGCTGAGCATCGAGATTCAATTGGACGTCATGCGACGAAAGGTAGCGACACAGCCGGACCAAGTGGAAGCGGCGCTAGCCTCCTTGCAGCAAACGGTGAGAAACGAGGGCGGCGAATTGCGGCACCTAGTTACCGACCTGCGACCGTTGCGCGTGCAGTCGGCGGACCTGGTGGACCTGATGAGGGGCTTTGCGGAGCGCTTCCGGAACGAATCGGGGCTGGCGCTGGATCTACTTCTCGATTCCGCGGATTTGCATGCGCCGGACCGGGTTTGCCGGGAAATTTTCCAGATTTACCGAGAAGCACTCAACAACATAAAAAAGCATGCTAAGGCTTCCCATGTCGTGGTAAAACTGACGCAGGACGACAGCCGTCTGGCCCTGGTGGTAGACGACAACGGTGAAGGGTTCAGCTTCGCAGGGCGCTTCACGGGGGATGAGCTTGACCGCCTACGGTTGGGTCCGATATCCATCAAGGAACGCACGCGAACGGTGGGTGGAGTTTTGACTGTGGAGTCAAACCCGGGACATGGTGCGCGTTTAACGATCGAGGTACCACTCGGCTAGCATATGGCGAAGACTAAACAACAGATACGAGTATTGATGGCCGATGACCACGCGATCTTCCGTGACGGCCTGCGAAAGTTGTTGGACGGTGACGACGAAATTGCCATTGTCGGCGAAGCGCAGAATGGCGCGGAATGCGTCAAGCTGCTGGCGAAATTGAAGCCGGACATTTTGCTGCTGGACTTGCGTATGCCGGATAAAGACGGGCTCGCGGTTCTGGAAGAAGTAAATTTCGACCAGATTCCGACACGCGTGATCGTGCTGACGGCAGCGGAGGACGACCGCGACGTGGTGCGGGCTATGCGGCTAGGGGCGCGCGGCGTGGTGCTGAAACAATCGGCCACGGATTTATTGGTGAAAAGCATTCATCGCGTGCACGCCGGCGAAATCTGGCTGGACAATCGCATGACCGCGGAAGTGATGAAGGCGTTTGCGAAGTCGTCCGATGCGGGGCCGCGGCGGGAGAAGCCGCTGCTGTCGGACCGCGAGAAAGAAATCGTACAACTGGTAGCGCAGGGATTCCGCAATAAAGAAATCGGCGAGAAGTTGTTCATTTCCGAGCAGACGGTGAAGAATCACCTGCATAACATCTTCGATAAGCTGGGCGTCTCCGACCGCCTGGAATTGGCGCTGTACGCGATACACCATCGATTGATCGATCAGACCTGACGAGGTTTGCAGTTCCAGTTTTCAGTTCACAGTCACAAACCGATGGAAGAGTTGCTCAATGGTCCATTGTCAGCTAGCGACCTTGCCGTACCATATCTAATGCTGGTATCGAATATGGTAGAATGGTTTTATGGCTACACGAAAGATCACCGTCGAAGTACCACCTGAGCTTCTTGAGAAGGCGCAGCGGGCTACAAAAGCGGGAATTACAGAAACGGTTCGCGAGGGGCTGAAGATCTTGGCGGCATCGGAGGCCTACGCACGAGCGCTTAAACTACAGGGCAAGTATAAGTTCTCGATAACACTGGACCAGATGAAAGACGATCGATGATTGTCGCCGATTCCAGCACTTGGATAGCGTTTTTTGCGGGAGATACCGGCGGAGATGTCGAGATGCTCAGGAAGAGCCTTCAGGACAGCCAAGTGCTAATGGCGCCTGTGGTGCTCACAGAGTTGTTCAGCGACCCCGATCTTGAGAAAGATGTGGAAGAGACACTTGTGGGAATCCCACTTATCGAGACGCGGCCTGGGTTTTGGCACCGAGCCGGCGTATTGCGAGCCAAGGTACTGTCAAAAAAGCGTTGGGCACGTCTAGGTGATTCGTTGTTAGCACAAAGTTGCATCGATGAGGGCATTTCACTTCTGACTCGCGATCGGGATTTTCAGACATTTGCCGATGCCGCGGGTTTGACCCTGGTGATTCGAAACGTCAAGCACTGATTCACGCACAGAGTGGCGAATCTAAGTCCTGGCAAATGAGTGGCATCCAGGAAAGGCCGGACGGCTTAGAGCGGTCCTAGTACATTCGTACTTTTTCCACCGAGGAAAAATTTGTATCGCCCGTTCTATTGTGTGGCTGTACTTGTGCGGATAGACTCGACTTTCACTCAGGGAGGTATGCCTTGACCGGCACAGAGCGCCGCACGACCCAGAGGTTTTCCATGCGGCTGCCGCTCACCGTACGTTGGACCACAGGGGCAGCTGTAGGGGAAACAATCACCGAATCCCGAGATGTAAGTTCCCGCGGGGTTTACTTCTTTTTGTCCAAGGATGTGAAGGAAGGGTCTCCAGTGGAGATCCTGCTGACACTGCCGAATGAAATCACGTTGGCCGGCCCGGTAAAAGTTCGTTGCTTGGGCCGGGTACAGCGGACCGAACCGCGGGACGAGGGCTCCGTGGGTGTGGTGGCAGCGATCGAACGCTACGAATTCTTGCGAGGCGTGGAAGAGCAGTAAAGCGGTGGTGACCGCCTCAGAGAGTTTGCCGTACGATTTCCTTGCTCGCTCACTGCGGAGGCGGGCAGGAATAGCCGGGGTGCATCGGCCCCTCAGCGGAGCACCCCGGTTTTGTTGTGTGAAGACGGCTGAAGTTTGAGAACGCGGAAATAGATATCAGTAATCAGGTATCGGTAATCAGCACGAAGTTCCCGCCTGGAAGTAGGCCCGAGATAAATCTCCACAGCTCTGTTGAAATCCTCGATGCAAAGACGCGTCGGACCTGAAAGCAGATCCCTCACCGCCGTTCGCCAAAATCGGGCGACCGGGCTCGGGATGACAACTTGAACGCGAGCGGCTGTTTGGCCAGGATGTCAAAGAGCCAATCCCCACTTAACATTTCCCGACTTCGACCTCTTCGGACGGGGCACGGACCACAGGCCACGAATTGCGGTGGTTCAGGTGGCGACCAGGGCGCTCCTGTACCAGCGGGCAGGCGATTTTCCCGTGGGGATAAGGGAAGATGCAGGCAGGCCCGAAAACGGGAGATTTCTGTCAACTCGCTGACGCGAGGGGGAATAGGGACGGCCATTTATGCCGGATCACCCGGCCAAAAACATCTTGGGATTTTCCTGGGGACATCAGAAAAAAGTTGACGAGAGACTTGCAACCCCGGAAGAACTCGCCGAATACGGGACGGTTCCGCCAGACCCCAAAGTCGAGGAAAAAATCCTGGCGCTCTTCGAAGAACAGTTGGTGCAGGATCTGGTGAAGAAAAACAGTCTGAATTCCGCGGCCGGTGGGGCGCTGGACGTCTGGAATCAAGCGGCCAATCAAGTGCCCGACCAAAACGAACCTCCCGGCACAGGGATCACCCCAGGAATAACGGAAACGGCGGCGGGTGAAAACGCGGCGCCTGCGCCGCAACCACCTATTGAAGAGAAGACCGAAGCAACTACTTCATCGGCGCAAACCTCTGAAGAGAACGCTGCAGCAGCCGAAACGATTGCCGAAACTGAGCGGGAACTCCCACCGCTGGCAGACATGGAGCTTGCTTCTGAATCTTCGGAGGTGACCAGCGACCTGCTAGAGGTTGCCGAGGCGCTGGACCAGCACCGTTTGTGGGTGGAATCCGGCGGAGAGCAGGGCAAGTGCGCTGACCTATCGGGGGCGAAGCTGGTGGAGGCCGATCTGACGGGCGCGAATCTGCAAGGGGCACAACTGCAGAAGGCGAATTTCCGAGGCGCGGATTTGTCCATGGCGAATCTGCGCAACGCGAACCTGGTGGAAGCGGACCTGCGCGAGACCAACTTGCTGGGCACGGAGTTTTCCGGCGCCAACATGATGGGTGCGAATTTGTACGGCGCACAAGGGCTCTGGGTGGGACGCCTGGGCGGCACGAACCTGTTCGATGCGGCGTTGCCCGAAGCGGTGGCGGCGTTGAGTGGCAGCAGGACCATCGAGCAGTTCACGCAATCAGCCCGATGGTTTTACTTGCTGCTTATGGTGATGTCCGCGGGCGCTGGCGCACTTATCGCGATGACCACGGACGTGCGGCTGCTGCTGGACCAATCGGCATGGCGAACGGCGCGGATTCCGAACCTTCTGCCATTGCAGGGATTCTATCTGGGCGCGCCGTTGCTCCTCACGGTGTTATATCTGCGCTTGCTGTTCTTGCTTTTGCGGCTCTGGGGGAGCATGGGAGCGCTGCCTGCGGTGTTTCCGGACGGGCAAACCCCGGAAAAAGACGGGCGCTGGTACCTGATGGGGCCGATCCGTCCGTACTTGCGTTGGGCGCGGGATCCACGCTCGCCGATGGGGCTGGTGGAGTGCTATGTGGCGATGTCGCTGGCGTATTGGGCGGTGCCTGCGGCGCTGTTCTTTTTCTGGTTCCGGTACCTGGTGCTGCAAGATTACCGCGGGACGCTGCTGCACGTAGTTTTGTTTACGGTAGCGAGCACGGCGGCTTGCGCGCTGCCGCGGATCGTGAGGCGCGTGCTGCGTCCCGGTGACTGGACCGAAGAAAGCACACAGCATTTCATGCACGATGTGCTGAAGGCGCTGCGAGTGCCGGTCCTGGCGGGCATGGTTCTGTTCCTGCTGTCGATTGGCGTGATTCGCGGATTGCCGTGGGATTCCCGGGTGCGGCCGGAGATCGCGAAGGGCGACCCACGGCGCTGGGCGGCAACGATTTTTCACGCTGTGGGATACCGGCCTTACGCGGACGTGACAGACGAGAATTTCTCGGGCTCGCACCCCAAACCGGCGGGCACCGATGCCGCCGCGAACGAGGCCGGTGGCCCAAGGCTGAATGAGATCAATCTGCGCTACGCACGCGGATACCACGCGGCCTTTGCCAACGCTCGTCTATGGCGCGCGAACCTGGAAGGAACCAGCCTGGCGGAAGCGAATTTTCGTGGCGCGAACCTGCGCGAGGCGAATCTACGTGCTGCTGCTTGGGATCGCGTGCAGGCGCAGAATGCGAATTTGGTGAGCGTTGATGCGGAGGAAGCGTTGTTCGCGGGCGGGAATTTTCAGGGGTCGGATCTATCGTTCGCCGACCTGGCACGGAGCACGCTGACGACCGCGAACCTGCAGCGCGCAACACTTTATTCGGTGAACCTTCGTGCGGCTAACCTGCTGCGCGCGGACCTCTCGCATACAGACTTGCGTGATGCGAAATTGGAACAAGCGAATCTGTCGCTCACCACTCTGGAGCAAACCGATTTTTCCGCTGCCAGAATGGTTGGCGCCAACTTGACTGGAGCGCAGGCCAGAGGAACGATCTTTCTGGAAGCGGACCTTTCGCGCGCGGACCTGCGAGGCGCGGACTTTCCCGGGGCGGTCCTGCGGGAAGTGAAGCTGGACGGGGCCCGAGTGATGGGCGCGGATTTCCGGGGCGCGTCAGGGCTGGAAGCCTGGCAATTGTGCGCGACGCAGGATTGGCGCGGCGCGCAACTCGATCCCGACGTGCGGACCGCCACCGAACAAAGCTGCGGCAGTTCTTCCGCGAGCACACAACCTTAGCGAAAGCATTCCATAATACGAGCCTGGGCATCGACGGCAGAGGCTTGCAAGGCAAGTAGAATCTCGGGTGTCGATGCGACTATCATGAACCAGTCAGAAATAGAGCGATAGACTGGGCAACCATCGCGTCTTACCGAAAGACTCCTATGACTCGCTCCAATCCGGAAGCCCCCTCCGCAAAAACAATTTCTCTTCTCGGGATTCCTTTCGACGCAAATTCCTCATACCTGCGAGGCCCTGCGCAAGCTCCGAAAGCAATCCGCGAGGCCCTGCACTGTGATTCGAGCAATCTATGGACCGAAGACGGCATTGACCTGGGTACGACAAATTCCTTCCACGATGTGGGAGATCTCCATCTAACTGATGAGGTGGACGCCGCTTTCACCTTGATTGAATCTGCAGTCCAGCAAACCTTGAATCTAGGACATCCGCTTATTTGTTTGGGTGGCGATCACTCAGTCACCTACCCGACCATCAAGGCCTTCCACGTACGCTATCCGAATCTCTCGATTTTGCATTTTGATGCGCACCCTGATCTGTACGACGCGCTCGAGGGCAACCGGTTTTCTCATGCCAGTCCTTTCGCGCGCATTATGGAAGAGCAGCTTGCGCGTCGGCTCGTTCAGGTGGTATTCGCACGATGAATGGCCACCAGCTTTCGCAAGCTGCAAAGTTCGGGGCTGAAATCATCACCATGCGCAATCTGCGGCGGTTTTCCGAAGTTTCGTTTGAAGCGCCACTTTTTGTTTCTTTGGACTTGGACGTGTTCGATCCCGCCTTTGCGCCGGGTATATCGCACTATGAGCCTGGGGGAATGTCCGTTCGCGAAGTCTTGAACTGCATTCAAGGACTACACGTTGCGGTGGTGGGCGCTGACATTGTTGAATACAACCCAACCCGCGATCGCCACGCTCAGACGGCCATGGTTTGCGCCAAATTTCTGAAGGAAATTGCGGCGGCCATGATGCGCGGGGGCAACCCGCCCTCCCGTGTCTGGCCTTAAGAATACCCTCGCGATTCTGTCATTTGGCCAGCCACTACTGCAGCTTCGCGTATTCGGCCTTGGCTTGGTTCAGAACGGGAATGTCCGCGTCGGCGTTTTTCCATAGTGTAAGAAAGTCCTGATACGCAGCGCGCGCTTTGGGGGTGTCGCCTGCCATCGCATAAGCGCGACCCAGTTGAAGATGTGCCAGTGCTCCTATGGGTTCATTCAGCATGATTCCCCGATGGTCTAGGATTTTCTGAAACTCTGCCGCTGCTTCGACACCCCGGTGCGACGCAAGGTAAGCTTCTCCTCGCACATACACGGGATACAAATTGGGCCAGTTGTAAAAGCCAAAAGCGGGCAAACCCAGTTCGTACGGAGCAGCGACCTCCAGAGCATCAAGCGCTTGCTGAGGGTTTGCATGCAAGAGCGCGAGCTTTGCCCGAAGAGTTGGAAGGCAATTGAACTGCACGATCGTGTCTTCGGGGAAGCTCTTATCAAAATTATCCGCGAGTCCCTGCGTCCCGGCGCCCGCATAGGCAAGGGCAAGGACGACTGCATAATGCTGATCTCGCGCGCTCAAACGTCCCTTTGCCAGCTTGGTCCAGGGTTCTGCTTTGCCAAACAAGCCTTCTCGTAGAGCGGCCACAGCCTCGTAAGTCTCCGAAGTTTCGGCGTCCCCGGCCCGCTTCGCGGAGTCGGAAGCCTGCCGCGATAGCTCACGCGCTTTTCCAAGATGTCCGAAGTACGCTGCCGTGTCAGCCTCTAATGCCAACAGCAAGTCTTCTTCACCCGGTTTGCCAGCCGCAGCAGCTACCTGGCGAGACATCTCGGCGGCGTCATTCCGATAAAAGGCAATGGCGTAGAGAACAGGGCCGAGACTAGAGTCCAGGCCCTTTGCGTGTGCTTCTCGAGCTGTCGACGCAGCATCCTCGACCCGGTTCGACATCAGATATGTGTACGCAACATATCGATAGCCAATACTGCTGTACGGACCGAGGCGAAGGGCCTCTTGGTGTTCTTTGAGTCCTGTTTCATATTGTCCGAGAGCGTTTGAGAGGACGCCAAGACCGGTGTGAAAAGTAACCTCACGTGGGTAGATTTGCGCACCAAACATGTAGCTCTGCCGCGCCTTCATAAGGTCGCCGGTCACAAAACTGTAGTAATCTCCTTCGATGGCCAGCTTCTCGCGCTCACTCACACTTCGGCGCAACTCGAAAGCCTTACGGATATTGTCTGCGCCTAAGGCAATCTCACCGATGGTTTGATACGCGATGCCCATCACGTCGTAAGCTGCGGCGAAATTGGAGTCGAATTGGATTGCGCGCTGATAAAAAGCGACTGCCGCAGCATTATCGCCCGCGTCCCCAGCCTTGGCACCCAGACTGAAGGCTTGCAATGCCTCAAGAGATGGCGTAGTTGCTTCTTCGAGGGGTGTATTGTATTTCTCTACTGTTTTTAGAGATTCTCCGAGTTTCCCTCGCATGTCCGAGGCAACCTTCGCGAGCGCATCCAGAACCCGGCTTTTGTTGTCGGCCTGGGCTTCCGTGCTTGCCAACAACTCTCCGTTCGTGCAGCCAACGGCCTTGAGAATCAGGTTGTATCGCGTGCCGATCAACGCAATGGAACCGTTCAGGGCTGCCGCGCCACCAGTCCTTTGACAGACTTCCCGTGCAATCTCGGGGGTCAGCCGAGCGTTAGGTTGCCCCATCATCCGCAATGTTTGATGTATTGCTTCCTCTGACACGAGACTCAGGAAGGGCGACTGTTCCAACTGGACAGAAAGACCTTGTCGAAGGGTTCCGTCAAACACCGCGTCACCCGTCGAATTCGTAAAGTCCGCAAGAACGACGGTGTCTTTTTCCGTTAGTTTCGTGGATGGATGCTCACGCCAATACAAGCCAGCTGCAATCAGGGCTACGAGCAAAGTCGCGGCGGGAACCACGATCTTCCAGGGGAGTTTCCTACGTGCCTGTGGCACTCCTCCAGGACTCGCAGAGGTTGCCACTTTTTGTTGTTCTGCGTTCAACGCTATTGGCACTGGCTGTTCACGCGTTCCCGGCTCGGCTGCCTTGGCGGTCGCAGTGACCGCAGACCGCCCGGAATCCCTGTCGCGTTTCAGGCGCTGGAGCTCTGCGCGCAACTCTGAGGCGTGCTGATAGCGCAGTGCGCTGTCTTTCTCCATCGCGCGGTTGATGATGTGCTCGAGTTCCGCGGGCACTTCGCTGTTCAAGCGAACCGCAGCAGCTGGTACGTTGTGAAGGATGGCATCGAAAATTGCCACAGAAGTGTCGCCTCGGAACGGCAGCGTCCCGGTGGCCATTTCATAGAGCACTACGCCAAAGGAAAAGAGGTCCGTGCGCGAGTCCAACTCCTTGCAGAGAGCCTGCTCGGGTGACATGTAGGAGACCGTGCCAAGTGCGGTCCCGGGGCTAGTCAATTGCTCGGAGTCCACGCCAATCGTGGCCAGGGTCTGGCCCTTGGGACCATCGCCTTTGCTGGTCGCCACTTTTGCCAGCCCGAAATCCAGAATCTTGGCGTGGCCACGTTTGGTGATGAAAATGTTGGCGGGTTTGATATCTCGGTGAACGATGCCTTGGGAGTGCGCAGCGTCCAGCGCATCGGCAAGCTGAATGGATATATTCAGGAGACGGTCGAGTTCGAGTGGTTGGCCAGTGATGATGTGCTTGAGCGTCTCGCCATCCAAATACTCCATGACAATAAAGGCTTTGCCATCCGCTTCCCCGATGTCATAAATGGTGCAAATGTTTGGATGGTTCAGCGCCGACGCCGCTTGTGCTTCTCTTCGAAAGCGCGCCAACGCGTGCGGGTCCTTGGCCACATTGTCCGGCAGGAACTTCAGCGCAACGTTGCGGTGCAGCCGCGTATCCTCGGCCTTGTAGACCACACCCATACCACCCCCGCCCAATCTCTCGAGGATGTGGTAGTGCGAGATCGTCAGCCCGACCATGCGAAGCTGTCAGAGCCTCAAGGTGCTTCATCTTACGAAGCGACTCCCAGCGAGTCAATGAAAGGTGGCTGTCTTGGCCGGTTATCATTTTTGCAGGTGAACGGCACACACGCCGGATGGCGCGCTGGACTTGCGCGTTTTTTATCCTGAATATTTTAGCGAGAGTTTATCAGCGGTGAAAACCGCAAGTTGCCGGATGAGCGACTCGGCGTGAGCTTCCTTTTCGTTCCCTGACAAACTCAACGAGGAGGCTGGAGGTTTGTTTATACGAAACAGAACGCTTCGGCGAGATGTTACATTCTTATTAAAATTGTATTACAGTGGCGTTACAGATTGAGTTCCTCACTCGCGTTGCGATGCGCGAACTCATCTGGTGCTAGGAGGGCGCTACGCCGAACGTTGGCGGTGCGATCCTTGTAAGGGTCGAAAGATTTGTTCTTCGTGGTTGCGCGCTGGTAGCGTGCCTCACCTGCCCAAGCTGCTTATCCGCACAAAGCACAAAGCTATCTGACACAGCGGTGGACCAGCGTTCCGTCCTATCCGCCGCGGCAGACCTCCGCGCATCTTTGCGAGCATACAGTACGCCCGCGGAGGAACTTCCCGGCCCGGCCGCGCAAGTGTTTGATCGATTGGTTCATCAGACAATAGGCGGATCGGCGAGTCAAGGCTTCCTTTGGGAGCTGCGCATTAGCAATGGTCTCGCGGAAAATGCCTTCTCGTTGCCCAACGGGGGCGTATACGTCGACGAAAAAATGGCGCAGACCCTGGGAAACGAACCGGGTTTATGGGCGGCACTCCTTGCTCACGAAATCGTGCACATTACCGAACGGCACTGGACAAAACGGGTGGCATTTCAGAACTCGGTGAAAGACTCCCTGCGAAGTTGGAATCAGATGCAGTTAGGCGCACTTCCGGTCACGTTGCGTTCCACGTCTCCGTCGCAACAGGCCAGTGAATTCGCGGAATTCTCGCGCGAATTAGAACGGGACGCGGATCTGGGCAGCCTGGATATATTGGCGCGAAGCGGATTTCACCCCGATTTTGTCATCGCACTTTTTCACCTGATGGAAGCGCAAGAGGGCAGCGGTCCGGCCCAGCATTTCCTGGCTTCCCATCCTGGATGGGATGTTCGGGAGTCGGTGGTTCGCAAGAGGTACGCCGCGGCGGTCTCCGAATTTGAACGACTCTGGCCGCGGGCTGGAGACTCGCCTGGTGGAAACGCACCGGTTCTCGCCTTTATGGGCCGCCCGCAAGCGCGATCAAGCGCCAGGCATCAGACTGCAGAAGTCAGCCTGCCGCTGCGCTGCGAGCACACAACAAACCCTGTGGAGGTTGTGCTGGTGTTTCGGCGCTTGCGGTCGTCAGACGTTGTAGCCAGGGAGCAAGAGGGCAAGCTGCAGCGGACGATTGCGTGCACATCGACCCAAGCGAGAGTGAGTTTCGCCCTGGACCACGGTGGGGCGCTGGGGGAAACGGAAGTGGAGTTCTACGTGATGGACGATCGTGGGTGGGTATTAGGGCACTCGCTAAAACTCCGGGCGCGGTGATGGGAAAGACGCGCGGCACCGGCGTTTGAATTTCGTTGCTGAAATTAACCAGCCTTCAGCGCTTCGCGTCCTGTGTAAGTGACCGGAGCAGGCCGGTCTCCGGAGCTGAGACGTGCGTCGATGTCGTCCAGCACCGAATCCACATCCGCAATGCTGTCGACAACATAGTGCGCACCTGCCTTTGCTAGCTCGGCGCGAGCAGCGACAAGGCGCGCTTCCCGCCGCGGTTCGGAAAGTGCCTCGAACTCTTTCTGGGAAAGTCCGATCATGTTTCCGGTAGCGGCCACGCCAACGGACCACGCTCCCGCGTTGAGTCCCTCGTCAATATCAACAGGGGTGTCCCCGATTTTGACAATCGCCTCTAGCGGATAAACCTGCATCCTGACGGCGGCTTCATAAATCATGAAGGGGTGCGGCCGCCCAGCCCCCACGTCGCCCGGGGAAAGACTGCAGTCAGGGTCGTAGCCCGCTTTTCTGCTAGCTTCCACCAGCACATCGAGCATTTCGCGCGTATAGCCGGTCGTAGAGCCGATTTTCAGGCCACGCCTGCGGAATCGTTGCACTGCTTCCACTACACCCGGAATCACGTTGGAATATTCCAGGAGGCACGAGAATTGAAGAGGGATAAAGCGCTTGTACAGCTCTTCGACATCGCTTTCGCGAGGAGCTTCTCCGTGCAGTCGCTTCCACGCGTTTTGGACTCTGTCCAGCAACAAGATTTGACGGATGTGGTCTTTCTTCGGCAGACCCATGTCGCGCCGGGTCTCGGCCTCGGTTAGCGTGACCTTTGCGTCGGCAAAAACTCTCTGCAAAGTGCGCACAGGAGCGAGGCTGCCGTGATCCACGGTAGTGCCGGCCCAATCGAGAATCACGGCCTTGAGCTTGCCGCGATATGGGCCGGACTTTTGATCGTTCCCAGACATTTTCAGCTTCCCTGTTTCTCCGACATTTGCACGGGCACCTTTGGGGGTCAAGACCCAGAAGCTACTGCCGACGGGCAGATTCCCATCTCTTCGAGCGATTCGTGAATGGCCGCGAGCAATGCCTGAACATCTTTCGGGAAGATATGCCCGATGGTCCCGATGCGAAAGCAATCGCTGTTGGTGAGCTTTCCCGGGTAAATCACGAAGCCTTTGTCACTCAAGCGTTGATAGAAGTCTTTGAAAGAAAAGTTGGGGTGCCGCAAGTAGCGAAAGGAAGTAATGATGTGACTCCGATGCTGAGGCGCAAGATACGGGTCAAAACCCAATTTCTCCATGCCGTCTATGAGGATCCGCGCGTTTTCAGCGTAACGGCTCGCGCGCGCGAGGGTCCCACCCTCAACCTCAAGTTCCTGCAACGCCTGCCAGAAAGCGAGTAGCACGTGCGTGGGAGGTGTGAAGCGGAATTGGCCGTCCGCTTCCAAACCCTTCCATTGCAACACCAGGTCCAGACTTAGACTTCGCGCACGACCCTCTGCTTGCAGCAGGAGGTCGCGTTGCGCCAGCACGAAGGCAAATCCCGGGACGCCCTGAATGCACTTGTTCGCGGAGGAGATCAGAAAATCGATGCCCCATTCGCGGATGTCCAGCGGCACTCCCGCGAAGCTGCTCATGGCATCCACAAGGAAGGTCCGATGAAGCTTCCTCGCAATGTGTCCCACCTCCGCCAATGGGTTGAGAATTCCGGTTGTCGTTTCGCAATGAATGGCGCCGACGTGGGTAATCGCGGGATCGCAGGAAAGCGCGGCGGCTATCTGTTCCGGGTCGATAGGCTGCGCTTCCGGGCTAACGATAGTTTGCGTTTCGATCTGAAGAGTTTGGGCAATTTGGGCCATGCGGCGGCCATACGCGCCGTTAACGGCTACCAGCAATTTGCCATTACGGGGAATCACCGAGGAAATAACGGACTCGACCGCGAAGGTACCCGAACCTTGCATCAGGACCGCTTCGTAGGTGCCGTCATCCACGCCGCCGATTTGAAGCAAGCGGCGCCGGATGGCGCCGACCAGTTCAATGAAGGCAGCATCGCGGGAGCCGAGATCATGCAGCATGGCGCGTTTCACGGCTTCACTGGTGGTCAAGGGACCGGGCGTGAACAGAAGCTTGTCGGTCATCGCGAATCCTATGTTTCCGGGTACAGAAGGCACTGCCCGGCAGTCTACACGGCTGCCGGGCATTTGTGCGACGGGGTTTTCTTGTGGTTCGCCTAGAACTGCAATCGCAGCATCATCTGAATGGAGCGTGGGCCAGCCTGCGAGCCGGGCGTTCCGTCCTGCTCGCTGCTGATGTTCCCGAACGAGGAACCACTGGCTACGTTCATGTTCGGTATGCCCCAATTGTTGACGTTGAACAGATTGGCGAACTGCGCCTCATATCGCAGGGAGAACCGCTCCGTCAAATGGAACGACTTACCCAAGGAAGTGGAGAAGGTCACGGTGTCCGGACCCTCGAGAATGCCAACGCCGCAGTTGCCGAACCGGCCGATGTCGCTGGCAGGAACGGTAAAGGCATTGACGTTGAAGAAATTGGCGGTCGTGGGATTGGAGAGATAGCCGCTCGCGCCGGAAACGCAATCGGGGTTCTGCCGCTTGACGGAGCGATACTGTGGCGCCGTTCCCGAGGGATCGGCAAGGCTGCTCGGGAAGTAGGGCGTGAGCCAAAAGCCCGAATGATACAGGGTGATACCTGCGATCTGCCAACCCCCGACCACTGCATCCATCGCGCGGCTGGTCGAACCAAAATACTTCTTGCCGCGACCAACGGGAAGCTCATAGATGAAAGTGCTCAGGAACTTATGGCGATAATCGTAGTAGGCGTTTCCGGTGGCTGCGCCAAGGTTGAAGTTGTTCAGCACGTTGGCGCCGTTGTCGCCCTGGCCGCCGACGGGGATGGCGCCGCTGGGAACGGCGCCCAGTGCGTTGGTGCGATTCCACGCCAGGGTGTAAGCGTTGTTGAATGTAAAACCGTGGCCGAACCGGCGATTCAGCTCGAAGATTACGGATTCGTATTTGTCGCCGGGACCGTTGGCGCGGGTTAAAACCTCACGGAAGTTGGGGTAATTGGCGCCGTATGCCGCCCGATATGCCCAGTAACCAAGGGTATTCGCAGGAATCTGGTTGAGGTCGGGACTGTAGATCAGGTCGTAGGTATGCGAGCCGATGTAGCTGAACTTCGCCACGGTGCGAAAACCGATATTCTGGTCGACGCCTAGATTCCACTGGATCATGCGCGGGTCGACGAGGTTCCACTGATTGGCGCGGCGATAGCCAGGGCAAGAAGGCGGACAAGGCGGCGGGCCGGCAGCGGTGCCACCAAAGACGTTGCTCCAGGTCAGGGAACCCGGACCGTCCAGAGGGAAATAGGATCCGAAGTTGCTCGTGTCTACTCCCAACAAGGAGTAATTCACCGCGCCCAGCACCGGCACCGAGTACATGCCTGCGGCAGCGCGAACCACGGTATTTCGAGCTGGGCTCCAGGACAGCCCGAGGCGCGGCTGGATGTTAGTTTTGTCGGTGAAGCGCAGAGCCGTCGGCAAGCCCACGGCATTGTTCAGCACAAACTGACTCATGCCGCCGACAGCGGCTACCCAAGCAGGGCTGAGTTTCTCGTTCGGATCATAGATGAGCTTGCCATAGTATTGCGAGTTCTTGAGGTAGTCGAATTGCCCGAGTTGGTTTGTGGCGTCGTTGAAGGGCGTGTTTAATTCATCGCGCAGACCCAGCGTCAAGGTCAGATTTTCGCGCAACTTCCATTCCGTCTGACCGAAGAAATCCCAATGGTAGCCGTAGGGTTTCCCATCGGGTCCGTTCTGGGCCTGATCGCCCTCGTCCAGGTAGCCGAGCATGAATTGTGCTGCTGCGCACGCTTCCGGGTAAGCAGTAAGGACCGCGGTGGAACAAACCTGGTCCCCGTAAAGATAGTAATCCCCGTACTCGTCACCCACCTCGAAGGTGATGTTGTCCTGATAGTTGATGCGGCGGAAGTCGAAGCCAAACTTCGAACTGAACTTGCCGTGGGTCCAGGAAAGATTGTCGCCTACTTCCCAGATGCCGTTTTTGGTTATGCGCGGGTGGCCGAACTGGTTGGTTGCGCCTCCCATCAAGTTGCCGACGTAGAAAACCGGCACACCGCCCAAGCCATTCACCGGCGGTCCGGGCAGGCCAGTGATGCCCAATTGCTGAATGATCGAATTGCCTTGCAGTGCCTGGGGATAGCTGTAGTGGAGATTGTAGCGGGTGTAGCCGCCGCGCAGTTCGTTCACAAGATTCGTTTTGATGATCCAGTTGTAGGAGATGGCAACGTTGGTGCCATCGGTCACGGACGAGAAAGAGCCCATCTCCGGGTTGTAGCTGAGGTCACCGACCGCGCCAAGGGCACCTGCCTCCGTAGCATCTGTTCCCGTGCTGGTAATGGCGTGTTGGGTTACGCGGCCAAACAGGTGGTGCTTCTCGGAAAAATTGTAATCGAGCCGGCCGTCGTACCCATCCGCCGAATAATGGCCGGGGTAGGTGCTGTTTAGGTTGTTTCCCGTGGCGTCAATGTTGTCGCTGGCAGCGTTGGGCCCGGCCGGCGCTGGAAAGAAAAGGCCGGCGATTTTTGCGGATGTCGCGTTGACCGGCAGGTCACTAACGTTATACGGTGTTCCGGTAAGCGGATTGGTCAGTGCAAAGGGGACCGAACCCCCGCCTACACCGGAGAAGTTGCCACTAGCCCAATCGGCGGGTAGCGTTTGGGTTGCGAGAAGAGTGTTTTGATCGAGCCGCACACCCTCGTAGTCAAAATAGAAGAGCAATTTGTTCTTCACGATGGGACCCCCGACGGAGGCTCCAAAGGTGTTGGCGCTGAGCGTGGGGTTGAAATCGGCAATACCATCGGTGGCGTTCCAGGCCTTGTCGGTGAAATACCAGAAGCCGCTGCCGTGGAATTCGTTGGTGCCGCCCCTGCTGACAACGGTGAGATCCGTCGGCTGGGCAAACTCGGCGCTGTTCCCGGCGGTGTTCACGCGGAATTCCGCGATACCTTCCACGGAGGGAAACAGGTTGCTGTTTGGCCCGCCATAGCGCACGGACTGGATGGAGATGCCGTCCAAGGAAAACGAAGTGGCTGTCGGCAGCTGTCCAGAAAAGGTCAGGTTGCCGCCGGCATCTTGATTCACTCCGGGCGTGAGAGCGGCGGTTTCAATGGGACTCGGAGAATTGGTCGCGCGGAAATTCAGCGGCAAGTCACTGATTTCCTCGCTGGAGCGGGAAGTAGAGACGGTAAGCTGCTCACTCAGGAGCTGCTGGTCCGATTCTACGATGACCTGCTCGGCGGCCGATTTTATTTTCAATTGAAAGTTGGAAGTTACGAGTTCACGAGCCTGCAGGACGATGTCCGTATTTTTGATGGTTGCAAAACCGCTCACGGACACGGTGATCGTGTACGTGGCAGGATCCAGGTTTACGAAGCGGTAGCCGCCCTGAGAATCGGTCACAACCGTGCGCGTGGCCCCGGTCTCCTGGTTGAGCGCTTCGACGTTTGCGGCGCTGATAGCGGCGCCCGTCGGGTCGGTCACCGTTCCCACAACGGTTCCGTAGGTGGATTGCCCGGCGAGCGGTGCCGCCGGCAATAGCCACCAAAGAAGCATCGCCAATGCACAAAGTTGGGAGACGCGTATGAGGCCCTGTATTGCAACGTCCCAGCTCTTTACCGGACGAGCAGTTCTGGATTCAAAAGCTTCCCTACGACGAACAGTTCTGTTCATTTCTCCACTCCTTGGCAATTGTTTTTCCCTGGGATTCCTAACTGGGTTTCCCGCCATTTCCCCGGCAACTTCGAGTGCTTTTCACGCTGTCGGGACACCTAGCCCCGAGGCTGGGTGCTAACGGTCACCCATACGCGCCTGAGTTCGTCTAGCGGTCTGGCCCGGACAATACGGCGTGGCGGGAGTACATCAGCCCGAGATGACGGCTGCGTGAAAGAGAAGTAAGGCGCGCATTAAAATCGCTCGCGCCACTTGGGAATTTGTTCGCCAATGGCATACAGAAAAATAAGACACGGTGCGACCGGGGATTCGTACCCCAAAGGCGCCAAGCCAGCACACTCAGTAAGGGAACTTCCGCAATGACGACCCTAGAGAAGCGCGTCTACAAAGCACTGGCGAGTCAGTGCGCTGCGTGGGCTGGGAAAGGAGTACTAGGTCGATCTGTGTGGTGGTGTGCGCGGTGTCACAGGGGTCATTGACAAATGAACTTTTTTGGAGTGATGATGCCCCATCCTTTCGGGCCTCTTTACGTGCATCAGGGGTGCACTCAGGAGGCGGTAATGTCCACCCAGGCCAAAGCTACGGAAGAGCACATCCAGCATCTGCTGCACAGCCAGCGGCAGCTCCATGCGCCAGAGCATCTCCGGCGCGAAATGCGGCTGAAAGACTACGAGCGCGAGTACGAACGCTCGATCTCCGACCCGGAAGGGTTTTGGTCGGAGGTAGCTAGCGAGTTGCACTGGCACGAGCCTTGGTCGAAGACGTTCGACTGGAACTACCCGACATTCGGGTGGTTTCTCGGCGGGCGCTGCAACATTACCTACAACTGCCTGGATCGCAACGTGAAGTCGGGGCGGAAGAACAAGGTGGCCTACATCTTCACAAACGAGGACGGCAGCGAGCAGCAGATTACTTACGGGCAGTTGCTGGACCTGGTGGGGAAGATTGGGAACGGGCTGAAATCATTGGGGGTGGAGAAGGGCGACCGGGTGGTGATTTACATGCCGCTGTGCATCGAAGGCGTGGCGTCAATGCTGGCGTGCGCGCGAATTGGAGCGGTGCACTCGGTGGTGTACGCGGGATTCAGCGTGCAGGCGTTGCGCGGACGAATCGTGGACGCACAGGCCAAGGTGGTCATCACCGCGGACATCGGGTTCCGGCGTGGCAAGCGTGTGAGCCTGCGGATGATTGTAGAAGAGGCAATTTCGGGCTTGGAGACCGTGCAAAAGGTGGTTGTGTACAGGCGCATTCAGCCGGTGATTGAGCTGGGCGCGGCGCACGCCGTGGATTTCTACGAATTGATTGCCAAGCAGTCGCCGAACTGCCCGGTGGAAGTGATGGACGCGGAGGACCCGCTGTTTGTGCTGTATACCAGCGGAACCACGGGGAAGCCCAAGGGCGTGGTGCATGTGCATGGCGGGTACATGGTGGGGACCTACTACCACATGACGCGCTTCTGGGACATCCGGGACGATGACGTGTTCTTCTGCACCTCGGACATCGGCTGGGTGGTGGGACATTCCTACATCGTTTATGCGCCGCTGGTAGCGGGAGCGACGACCATGTTCCGCGAAGGCGCGATCGATTATCCGCACCCCGGAATCGTGTGGGAACTGGTGGAGAAGTATCGCGCTTCGGTGATGTTCACCGCGCCGACGGCGGTGCGCATGTTCATGAGGCACGGGGACGAACTGCCGCGAGCATTTGATCTGAAAAGTCTGCGGTTGTTTACTGTGGCTGGCGAGCCGCTGAACCCCGAAGCACTGGAATGGGCCTACCGCGTCATCTGCGGCAACGGGGAGTGGGGATTCGTGGCGGATAACTGGTGGCAGACGGAAACCGGTGGGCCGTGCCTGGGAACGTTGCCGCATTTTCCTGCAAGGCCGGCGAAGGCGGGCAAGCCGCTGCCCGGGGTAGTGGCGGATGTCGTGGATTCGCATGGGAACAGAATGCCGCCGAACAAGGGCGGGCTGCTGGTGCTGAAGAGGCCGTTTCCGCACATGTACCGGACTTGCTACGGAGATCCTGCGCGTTATGCCCACGATTGGAACAAGGTGCCGAACGCATATACGACGGGTGACGTGGCGTTGCGCGATGAAGACGGATACTTCACCGTGGTGGGGCGTGCTGACGACGTGTTGAACGTCGCGGGGCACCGCATCGGCACGGCAGATGTAGAGGGCGCGCTGGTCAGCCATCCAGCGGTGGCGGAAGCGGCAGTGATCGGGCGGCCGGACGAAATCAAGGGAGAAAACATTAAGGCGTTTGTGATCCTGAGGGTCGGGCACAAGGCTTCGGATCAACTGGAAACGATGCTAAAGGACCATGTGCGCCACGTGCTCGGCGGCATTGCCGTCCCTGCGGACATTGCGTTCCCGGACAAGCTGCCCAAGACGCGCAGTGGAAAGATCATGCGTAGGCTACTGAAAGCGCAGGAGTTAGGCCGAGACGTCGGGGACATTTCCACGCTCGAAGAATAGGGCTGTCCAAACAGGATCCGCAGAAGGGATGCTTTCTGCAGCCCGTCCATCACTAGAGAAATCTCATCTTAAGTAGCCGGGCAGAACTGCCGATAACCGGTTATAGGGTGGAATTGTGTGTCGAGCCCTGCGAGGCGACCTGTGATCTTCTTGGTTCTGTTTGCGGCTTTAACGTTTCCACAATCGCCAGGTAATGCATCCACGGACGCAAATGCTCCCGTAGCTCCGGAGCAGGTGCTGGCCTGGGAGCTGGAGGGGCTCACGCAGGAAGAGATTAGGGATGAGGTGCGCGCGCGAAGCTTGACGGAGTATCCGGAAATCGCGTTGTTGAGCGCGCTCTCTGCGGCAGGGGCGGATGCCGGGACCATTCGCGTGATGAGAGCAACGAAAGCTCCGCGGAAACTCTGGAAACTCGGATTGCGCTTGCCGAAGTCGACGGATTATTTGTATGAGATTGCGGGAGCGATTCTTTGGAACGACCGTGCTACGGCGATCCAGGTGATCGAGAACGAAGCGGAAAAGCAACCGGGAAGTCCTGACGTTCACCTGATTTATGCCTTTTTGGCGGGCAACACCGGCGACTGGATTCGTGCGTACGCCGAAGCGACGCAGGCGGCTAAGCTGGCTCCGGAATGGCCCTACGCGCACGGGCTGCGCTCGACGATCTGTTACCATGCGCGTCTTCCCGAGTGTGCGGTGCGCGAGGCGCAAGTCTTCGTAAAGTTGCGACCGGAAGATGCGACGGCGCACGTCGCGCTAGGGCGCGCTCTGGAAATCGAGGGCGATTTTGTAGAGTCGTTGCAGGCTTACGGCGAGGCGAAAAAGCTGCACGAGGGCTACTCGTCCATTTATGAAGGCATGGGCCGGGTGTACGCGCAGACTGGCGAATTCGAAAAGGCCGTGGCTGCGTTCGAGCAGGCCATCCAAATGGAAAAGGGCAACGCTCCTGAGTATTCCTGCGAGCTGGCGCAACTCTATCTGGCGGCAGGCTACTTAGGAAAGGCGATCGAAACACTGCGGCGTGCCAAGGAGCAGAATCCCAACCGGGTGGATGTGCTGCTAGCCTTGGGAAACGCGTATCTGGCCGATAAGCAATATTCGGCGGCAATCCGGGAATTCCGCGAAGTGTTGGAGGGCGCGCCGGATTTGGAGATTGCGCGCGAGCAATTGGCGAAAACGCTGCGGGCAGCGGGGCGCAGCGCAGAGGCGGAACAGGTGTATTTGGATATGGAGAAGCCGAGTTTCGCGAAGCAGCACTAGCGCATGGGGTTGCGAAAAAGCGTTTCCTCAGGGCTGAAGCCCACGTTTTTGTGGCGGTCTAACGTCGGAGCTGAAGCTCCGACTCCCTAAAGAGAATCCCAGGGCCCAGGTTCAAAAACCGAACCTGGGGCAACCGCGCAGACCCGCCCTCACAAACCGAGGGTGGCGCACCCACGCCCGGGCGAAAAGCACGGGTCCGAAGGCCCGCCACTACAATGTCGTGAATCGGAGACTAGCGTTCGTCGCCGAAGCGCTTGATGTCTTCGGGGCCTTCTTCGAGCGGCATGATTTCGCGGCCCTGGACCAACTGGCGAATCTGCTCGACGATGTCGGGATTGGCGAGCGTGGTGATGTCGCCGGTGTCCATGCGGTTGGAAATGGCGGCCAGTACCCGGCGCATGATCTTCCCGGAACGCGTCTTGGGCATGTCCGGAACGATGTGGATGCGCTTGGGACGCGCGATCTTGCCGATCATGGTTTCGATGGTCGAGGTGATCTTCTCCAGAATGGTTTTCTTGGGAAGCACGCCGGGTTTCAGGGAAACGTAAATCTCGGGAACGCGACCCTTAACCTCGTCGACAACCGGAACCACGGCGGCCTCGGCAATCTCGCTGATGGTGAGGCAGGCGGACTCGAGTTCCTTAGTGCCGAGACGGTGGCCGGCCACGTTGATGACATCGTCCACACGGCCAAGGATGCGGTAGTAGCCGTCAGACGGAATCACCGCGCCATCCGCGGCGTAGTACGGCCAATCGTGCCAGTCCTTGCTGTGCGGATCAGTGTTGTACTTTTTGTAGTAATTGTTTACGAAACGCTGCGGATCACCCCAGATGGTCTGCATGATTCCGGGCCAGGGATTGCGGATACAAATGTTGCCGGCGGTATTGGACCCCGCGGCGACCTCCTTGCCTTCTTCGTCCCAAATGACGGGATAAATGCCGAGACACCCAGGTCCGGCGCTGCCTGGCTTCATCGAATCGAGAGCGGGCTTGGTGGTACAGAGGAAACCCCCGGTTTCTGTCTGCCACCAGGTGTCCACGATGACAGCTTCGCTCTTGCCGACCACTTCGTGATACCAGCGCCAAACTTCGGGTTCGATGGGTTCGCCGACGGTGGTCATGTGCTTGAAACGGTAGTTGTGCTTTTTGGGTTCGTCAGCGCCCGCTTTGCGGAGCATGCGAATCGCGGTTGG
>Ga0187782_10000654_pt1 | contig 24174 bp, 20 predicted proteins | sample 0715_SJ02_MP15_2_FD_132454 | JGI IMG/M metagenome (GOLD analysis project Ga0187782, IMG submission 132454) | Tropical peat soil microbial communities from peatlands in Department of Meta, Colombia - 0715_SJ02_MP15_20_MG | ecosystem: Environmental > Terrestrial > Soil > Wetlands > Peat | place... | reverse complement strand
AGGGCGGAGGCTTGGCCGATCAAGAGCGCTTGGGCGGTGTCCACCACATCATTCGAGGTCAGACCGTAATGAAACCAGCGAGCATCGGGACCCACCATTTCCGCCACCGCGGTGGTAAACGCGATCACGTCGTGGCGCACCTCAGCCTCGATCTCATGGATGCGCTCCAGTTCGAAGTCGGCGCGCTCAAGGATGGCCTTCGCCGCTTGTTTCGGCACGATACCAGCAGCCGCTAAGGTCTCGGTCGCCGCTATCTCAACCTGCAACCAGGTCCGAAAGCGGTTTTCGTCGCTCCAAATCCGGCCCATCTCCGGCCGGGTGTATCGCGCAATCAAAATATTCTCCTTGTCTCCTGCCCCTGGACCAGCTGTCTTGGCGCCCGACAAGCGCGTCGTTTTTTCTCGAAAGGAAGGGACTAGGGATTCTAAACGTATTACTAACGTGTTGGAACTAAATTACTTTTGACCATTTCGAAGTCATAGTCTAGAGTTACCTCCACTATGGACATTCGAACCCGCTACCACGAAATTCTGGAGCTCAATCTATCCCAACCAAACTGCAATGGGAAAACTTGCCATTTGACGAATTTTGCTACTAAGTTCTGCGCCTGAATGGCCTCGGTTTGAAAAACGGAGGGGGGCTCTGATGGAGACCGACGATCCTGTTGTAGTTGGCGTGGATGTCGGTGGCACTAAGGTGGCCGCCGGCCTGGTGGATCACAATGGCAAAATCAAGACTCACACTCGCACTCCGATGGTCGCAAATGGTGAAGCTAGCGACGGACTTGCCGCTGTTATTTCTGCAATCGATCTCCTCTTCACCAACGATACACAAGCCCGGCCGTTGATCCGCGGAATTGGAATCTGCTCGCCAGGGCCATTGGATCCGAGAACAGGCGTCGTGCTCAATCCTCCCAATGTTCCGTGTTGGCGCAATTTCCCTCTGGCGGCTGAAGTCGAGAAGGTTTATCGGGTGGCGGTGAAGGTCGAGAATGATGCCAATGCAGCAGCCTTGGCTGAAGCACACTGGGGCGCAGGTCGCGGCTACCGCCACGTTTTCTATGCTTGCATCGGCACTGGGATCGGTACTGGCCTTGTCTTCGATGGGCACATCTACAACGGCCGGACGGGCGCCGCGGCCGAAGGTGGGCACATGAGCATCGATTGTCGTGGCCCACGTTGCAGCTGCGGCAAACCCGGCTGTATCGAAGTTTTAGCCGCCGGGCCGGCCATCGTCCGAAGAGCTCGGTCTAAGTTGTCGTCCGGGCAAAGTCGCCGCTCGATCATGCTGGATTTAACCACCGGCGATGTCGATGCTGTGACCAGTGAGATGGTAGGCCGGGCTTGTGCCGCCGGTGATCCCCTCGCCCAGCAGACCTTGCAGGAAACCGTCGAACTGCTTTCGCTGTGGCTGAGCAACATTGTTGACCTGCTGGAGCCAGATGTGGTGATCATCGGTGGTGGTGTAGCGGCGATGCTGAGTCCTTTTTTCGGCGATCTTGCTAGTCGGATGGCGCAGTACTGCATTATTTCACGCTGCCAGGAGATTCCTTTGCTGCAAGCACATTACGGCGCGGATGCTGGTATCGCTGGTGGGGCGGCGCTTTGCTCGAAATCGTCGTCTTGAGGTCTGCTAATAAGCACGATGCAGAAGGAGTCTTGAAGCGCATGTACGACGTAACACCAGTGGACGCGAGGAAATGGCACCGCCACTTTCTTCGACCGGTAATCTATTTTGAATCCGTTGGGGCCCGCATTGAGCCCCTCCGGAAAGAAAATGCCCGTGGCGGGGCTGGCGATCGCGTTTTCTTGACCGTGCCGCCACCGTTGACAATGTTCAGCACGTGCGTGGTGGTGCGGGCAGCGCGATGACATTGGTGGGGTCGGCATCCGTAAGGCCCTTGGCCGTACCGGGAGTGCCCTCGCCTAGACCAGACGGTGTAGTGTACCAACCCATATGACTACTGCCACTGACAGGTTTGCCGAGACCGTAATCAGGGATGTCATGCTCACTTGGCGCGAAACTTGGGACGAAACAAAGACTGAATTTCGGCGACTGTCTCGCTTATGCGCTTGCGAAGGCAAAAGAGGGAACCGATGCTATTCAAGGGTGACGACTTCTCGCACACAGATGTTACGGCGGCTCTATTTTGAGGCACCAGGGACGAACTCACTGCGGCCCAAACTCCCCTTAGACCCCCATTACCTCTTCCATAAGGTTTCTTGCGGTTCCTTCAAGCGCCACTCGTGCCGCGTTTTCACGCCGGATTGGCACCCGTATCGGCCAGCGGTTACGCTAACAGGTCCTTCTCATCGTATCCAGGCTTCTTATAGAGCTTATCCCAGCTGTTCTTGACATCGGGTTGGTACACTTTTTCCACCCAATCCTGAGATTTGACGTCTACGATTGCAACCGAAACCCACTGTTCTCCGCACTGGAAAATGTCCATGACGTCCTTGGTGATTGCTTCGGCGAGACGAGTCTTCTGCTGTTCCGATTTTCCGGGCCAGAGCTTGACGATAACGTGGGGCATTGTTCGCTCCTTCGGTTCTCTGTGTCTAATCGTGCGTGAGTGAAAAACGGGCAACGAGATTCAGAAGAGATGGCCGTGGGAGATCCAGTAATGCCAATCAGCGATCGCTTCTTTGCTGAACTGGTTGCCGTCAATGGCGGTCCACTGCGACAGGGGAACGGCCATCTTTCGGTTGTGCCAACGGATTAGTACGAGCAATGTCATCGGTGCAGGCGTTTTCTGGTACGAGACAAAGAACTTCGACCGTTCCTCCTTTTCTGAGTGGAGAAACCAGTTTGGCAGCACTGCATTCGGCCTTGAAGGGAAAGTTTCTTCTGGAATCTCCTTTTTAACCGCAATAACGGCAAAAAGCATACCATCGTTCCGCCACCTCGCATAGTGTGAAAGAATTTCGATCCGGAGTGCCCCAAACGTTTCATCCGCATCGCAAATTGCTCCATGTTGTGTCTCCGCTTCAGATGTTCTTTCGCAAGGAGAAGCCAGTAGTAACGCGCATGTTTCACCAGCCGCCCTCCCGTTTTCACGACCCGTTGCTGCAAGCTCGTCAGCGAGTACTTCTCGATGGGTCGGGGCAGCGCCAGTCGCCGCCACAAGTTGCCCAGATTTAGGCCACCAGGCTCAGCGCCAGCCGCACTTTGTTGCAGCGGAAAAGGTGACATGAGAGTCGGGTCATCTTCACTACCTGCTTGCCTTCTTTTATCAATTGTTCTGCTGTCCCGCGTATGTTGTAGAAGCGCACCACCGCCCGGCTCAGCGTCTGCTGATTGGTAGCGGCAAACCTCACGCGGGGAACAACTCCCCCGGCATGGAATTCCACTATCGCAATAACGGCGTGCCGTCTTCCAACGCGTGGCCGGATAGAGAAAACCCTTGTACAACACCACGGGTTTGTGACTAGGCCGCGCGGTGGGGCGTGTCAGAAGATTTAGAGGAAAAAATCTGTTTCCAAGGCACATCCAGGATCCGCAGTCTGCTTCTCGCAAGGTCTAGGCTGCCTCAATTGGCCTTGGGCAGCGCGAATGCTAGAATGCTTGCGCTCGACGGAACGCCCTTCGATTTCCCGCCTCCAGCCACAATGACGATAAATTGACGTCCGTTGACCTCGTAGGTCGAGGGCGTAGCATTTCCTGCCGCGGGCAGCTTGGCTTCCCAAAGCAACTTGCCGGTGTCCTTGTCAAATGCGTGGATCTTATCGTCGAAATTGCTTGCCGCGATCAACAGCAGCCCTCCTGCGGTCACCACAGGTCCACCGTAATTCTCGGTTCCGGTATTCTTCACGCCCTGCGCTGCAAGTTCCGGATATTCCCCCAGAGGGCATCGCCAAACGAATTTTCCGGTGTCTAGATTGATGGCAGTCAATGTTCCCCATGGCGGCTGAATGGCGGGATATCCGTCGGTATCAAGGAATTTGTGGTATCCATCGCTCAAATACTTCGGGACGATGGGCGACGGACCGACGAGCTTCGCGCTCCGGTCGATGCCGGAATAAACGTAGTCCACAACCGCGCCCATCCCGTTCTCTCCCAGACGTTCAAAACCCGGCATCCGGCCTGCGCCTTGAGCAACCAGGGCGGCAACCTCGCTATCCGAATAGCGGGTCCCGAGGCCGACTAACGATGGAAACTCCGGCGGTGTTCCTCGCAGGTCGGCTCCGTGGCAGGCAGCACATTCACGCAGATAAATTCCCTTGCCACTGGCGGTGCCGGTGCTAAGTGCCGGCTCAAACAGGCGTAAAATCCAGGCCATCTCATTCGCATTGACGTACAAAAGGTGAGTTTCAGGGTCGAAGGCAGCTCCCCCCCATTCCGCTCCCCCGTCGAAGCCCGGGAATATGATCGTGCCTTCTCGGCTTCCTGGTACAAACTGGCCGTTACTGCGAAACTTGAGAAAGCGAGTCAGCACTTCCTGGTGGGCTTGCGGAGTCCGCTGGGTCAGCATGTCTCGCGTGAGCTTTTGTCGTGCAAAAGGCTCAGGCACCACCGGAAGCGGCTGGGTGTCGGCCGTGACTTCCCCCTCCAGATCGGACTTTGGATACTTCTTGTACTCGACAGGAAATAGCGGAGCGCCTGTGTCCCGGTCAAACAAATAGACGTAACCCGATTTCGTAATCTGCGCGACAGCATCCAGCGGCTGGCCACCGCGAGATACAGTGACCAGGTTTGGAGGAGCGGGCAGATCACGGTCCCAGATATCGTGGCGGACCGTCTGGAAATGCCAGACCCGCTCGCCAGTCTCAGCTTTCAGGGCAATCACTGAATTCGCAAACAAGTTATCGCCTGTCCGGTCGGCTCCATAGAAATCAAATGCCGCAGAGCCAGTCGCAGCGAAAACCCAGCCGCGAGTTACGTCCAGTGACAGCCCCGCCCAATCATTGGCCGCGCCGCTATAGGTCCACGCGCCCTTGGGCCACGTGTCTTCGCCAAATTCGCCAGGATGAGGAATGGTGTGGAACGACCATCTTAGCTTTCCACTGCGGACGTCATAAGCTCGAATGTCGCCGGGCGAGTCAGGAAGCGTCTCAGCCATGCTGCTTCCAATAATCAAGAGGTCCTTATAAACAATTCCCGGGCTCGTCATCGTGACCCAGTTCCTTGGCTCGCGCCCCAAGTTGTCGCGAAGATCGATTCGGCCAGAATGGCCGAAATCTCCGGCTGGCTTTCCGGTTTGCGCGTCCAGGGAGTAGAGATACTGGCGAACGGCAACGAAGATGCGTTGTTCTTTCCCATCCGACCAGTACGTGACTCCCCGGCTCCGCATTTTGCTAATTACGCGTAGTCCGACGTTTGGATCGAAGCGCCACAGCAGGTTGCCAGTGGCCGCATCGAGTGCAACTACGTTGATTGCTGGCGTCGTTGCATAAAGCACTCCATTTACCACGATAGGATTGCACTCGTTCTCAGAACCAGGAAACGAATCGCCAGAATCGAACCTCCACGCAACCTGCAGGCGTTCCACATTAGTGCGGTTGATTTGGGTCAGCGTCGAGTAGTGGCTGCTCTCCGGGCCCCCGGAATATACGCTCCATTCGCGATCATGCTGTCCCGGCAAGGGTGAGCCTGCAGCTCTTGCGTTACTGCCCTGAAATATCGCCAAGAAAAAAATCAAATAGGTTCTCATCGCGTGGGACGAGTGAGGTCGGTCGGTCATGAGGCAATCATCCGGGTGATGTAAAGTCGAACCAATGCGTTCGCTTCTGGCTAAGTGATCTGCGGATTCGAAGCAGTTTTTCAGCAGCCTTCTAGACTAAAAGCGCAACCTCTGCAAATAGTTGTAGCTGACCCTGATGCTGTCGAAGGCCGATTTGGGGTCGTCGTGTTCAACGAAGTAATGCCTGATGCCTGCTTCTTCTGACTTGGCGAAGATGCGCTTCCAGTCAATGACGCCTTCCCCCACATCGGCCATATCGGGAAAAAACTGATCCTCGGAGGTAATGGCGGCGACCACCGCCGGGCTGGGAATCTTCTTCATGTCCTTCACGTGCACCAGGGGAAAGCGTCCCGGATAGCGGTGGAAGTAGACAAGGGGATCCTGCCCGGTTACGGCGATCCAGCAAAGGTCCAGCTCCATTTTCACCAGGTCTGGGTCACACTCTTCCAGCAAGATGTCGTAGGGCCGCCTGCCATGAACCGGGAGAAACTCAAACCAATGATTATGGTAGGCAAACTGAATGCCCGCCTTTTTGCTGGCTTCTCCGGCACGATTGAAAGTCTCGGCCGCACGCTTCCAGCCGTCCGGCTGCTCGCGAAGTCCGTCACCAATATCCGGATTCACGATGTACCCCTGTCCGATCACCTTACTGGCCTCGATGACTTGCGGCCATTTTTCACCCAGGCTGTCGTAGTCCACGTGGCCCGACGGAGCCACCAGGCCATGCCGGTCGAGCGTAGCTCGAACCTCCTGCGGGGAATGCTCGAAGTATCCGGCGAACTCGACCTCGCGATAGCCGGTTGCAGCCACTTTAGCCAGCGTGCCTTCGAAATCTTGCTTCATTGCCTCCCGCACGGTCCAGAGCTGCACGCCGATTTTCTCAATCTTGCGATCCTCCGCAGCCCATCCTAACCGGCGGGTCAAAAGCGCGGCCGCAGTCATCGTCCCGAGAAATTTTCGACGGTCCATCAGTAGATTGGTCCCCGCTTCATCGCAGACTCGCGCAAATGATTGCCGAGCGACACTCGCCCCCGAGCCGACGGCACAGCCAGATCTGCGGTCGGTTTCACCGGCTTATCCTAAGTACGAACCATCTGGCGGGACATCGGTAGGTCAATGCGGATACTTCAGAGCATAGCCCACCACCTTGTTTCCTCACCTCAAGCATGCCGAGGGAGGCCTAGTCCGGGCACTCGGTCGCTCCTACAGGCCTTCCTTGTTAGAACTGGAGTTTCAGGGCGAGCTGTCCTATGCGCGGGTCACGGGCATTCGTCACCTGGCCGAAGTTAGTGGCGACAAAGTTGCCCGCGGAGGATCCGCAACAACCTGGAGTCTCGAATTGAGCATGATTAAACGTATTGAACAACTCTGCGCGGAATTCAAGGGAAAATCGCTCGGTAATTTGTGTTTCCTTGTGCAGCGCCATATCCCAATTGTTCACGCCAGGCCCGTGGAAGAAAAGCCGATGAGCATCGCCCGGAACTCCCAGAGTCATTTCTGAGAAGACCGATGTGCCGAAATACTGGTGACTAGGAGAGGAGCGGGGATTAAATCTTTGGATCGGCTGGCCGTTATAATTAGGCAAGTCCAGAGCGTGTATGCCCTGACCATCGCAGTCGCAGAGGGAGCGGTCGTCGAGCTCCTGCAACAAGACGGGTAAACCAGTAGTAAATCGCGTAATGCCGACAAACTGCCATCCGCCCAGCAGTTTATAAGCTGCACCACTCCTGCTCGAGAGACCGCGTGCCAGAGGCAAATCGTAGGAGTAGCTAACCACGAAGTTGTTGGTGATATCGAAGGTGGAAAGAGCCCTACTCAAGTTAGCGTTGAAAGGGTTTACCGACTCGGAAAACGCTGAGGCGTCATCCATGGACTTCGACCAGGTGTAGGCCGCAAGAAAACGCAATGCCCCCACCTTCTTATCGAGTGTCACCTGGAGAGAATTGTAGTCGGAATTGCCATTTGTCGTGTTGTACGGGTTGTCCCCGAAGTCCAGCTCTCCTATGTTGAGATATTTCCCGGACGTGACTGAGTAAGGCCGCGTACCGTTGAAAGTCTGGCCGTCGACATTGTAGATGGCGTCCGCTCCGTAGGGACCGCAGCCTGAGGGTTGGTTGGCAGCGGCGTACAGTGCCGCAATGTGTAGACACTTCTGCGCATTGCCCACGTTGAAGGATTGCAGCTGGAACAAGTGGCGGCCTTGAGTACCCAGGTAGCCGATGGTGAAGACGGTCGAACTGCCGATTTGGCGCTGGATGGTAAGACTGAAGTCCATCGCACGCGGCGTCACATTGTGCGGGTAAAAGGCCGAAGAATACGCGATGGGTAGAAAGGGAGCGAAGCTACCATTCGGACCGGGTTGTACGAACGGGAAGCGCTGCCCGGGATCGAGCCCACTGTTCCGTTCCTTGTACGGAGTCTCGAAGTAGGTGAGTGACGGACTTACATAGTAAAACCCGAAGGGAGCATCACCCGTCTCGAAGTCCGCGCCGGTCGTGTCAATAGTCGTGAAAAACAGGCCAGTTGCGGCGCGGATGCTGGTTTTGCCCGGAGCGCCCAGGATCTTCTTCAAGAACTCATTGTCCGATGCTGGAGAATAGGCGAGACCGAGCCGCGGGGCAAAGTTGTGCCAAGGGGTGGGGGCCAGGGTCGTGGGAACTCCCTCGTCGCCGGGAAAAACCCAGCCCGTGGGTGAGTTAGTGTAGATCCGGGACTGCTCGCCTGGAATGAAAGTCTGAATCCGGTTTTGGGTATCGGACCAGGGTTGGGTAAACTCCCAACGCAACCCGGCGTTAATGGTCAAGTTGGAGAGAACCCGGTAGCTGTCCTGGATATAGGCCGCGCCGGATTTGGCGTTAGCGTCTATGAATTGTCTGCTGCTCTGAATAAACCCGTCAGGAGCCCCGATGAGAAAGTCAGCGAAGTCGATTCCGCTTTCTCCACCGTTGAAGACGAATTGCCCGTTGGGCACCGGCCCGCCCTTCCGGTACCAATTGTGGTGAGCGATTTCCCCGCCCATCTTCAGAGTGTGTTTCCCCAAAGTCCAAGAAAATCCGTCCTCCAACTGAAAATTGTTCTGGTAATTACCGTCTGTAACAGCCGAACCCAGGGTCAAACCCAATTGATTGAGGACAACGAACGGCACCCCCTCGATCGGCGGGTTAGCGGGAATCAGGCCCAAACCGCCCTCGGTAAAGCCCCAAGTACTGACCGGACCCAGCCCCTCATTCGGCTTGGGTCCAGGAAAAGCAATGCGGTGGTAACTGAAGTGCCCCTCGTTCACCTTGGTGGGGCTAAAGATATGGGTGTTGCTGATGACGATTAATTGCGCACGCGAATCTTGGAGGAAGCCGAAACCTGGTACATTGTTGAACGTGCCGATTGTATTGGGCGCCCCGAGCGGGACGTCTACAGTAGCGTCATCGAAGTGGTAGTAGATCGACCAGGTACCGGTGGCGGGATTCGGGGAGAAGTCAACGCGCACACCAAACTTATCGTCCCTGACCGTTTCGTTGTAGGCGCTGCTCGAAAAGGTTGGAAACGGCCCACTGCTGGTGCCGTTCGGGTTCGGAAAGAACTGCAGCAGGCCCGCCGCCGCTGGCGACCAGGCAGCTTTCGGAATGATTCCGCCCGGAAAGACGCATGTGCCGGCTTGGGCTTGAGCTACGGTAGTGCAGCCTACCGCGTAATAGGGCTCTCCCGGTTTTACCGTATAGCCCAGCCGAGCACTGAGAGTCTGCGCCATGTGGCCGGGAAGATCATCACTACGAACACCTGGCGCCGACTCGCCAGGCGCGAGAGACGCCAGGAGCGCGTCCACAGGAGCTGACAGGTCCCCGTTCTTTTGGGCTTCTGACGGCACCGAGAGATTGCCCGTGGGAATCCCCTCGTGCTGGCGCGTTCCCTGATAATCGCCGAAGAAGAACACCCGGTTCTTGACCACGGCGCCGCCAAACGTGCCTCCAAACTGGTTGCGCTGCAAGGTGGCGCGTGTGGAATCGAAGTAGTTCTTTGCATCAAAGTCGGTGTTACGCAGGAATTCAAACGCAGAACCATGGAGTGCGTTGGTACCGGACTTGGTGATTACGTTGACGATGCCCCCCGAAAAGTGTCCGAACTCAGCGTCAAAGTTGCTCGTCAGAAGCCGGAACTCCTGAATGGAATCGAGGACCGGTATGATACCAGCGCCGTTCGAGCCGTTGTCTTCCGCGATTGCTCCATCCACCATGAAAGCGTTGGCATTTTCACGTTGGCCATTCACCGATAACAAACCTGTAGTGAGATCACCCGAAGCCACGATCGTGGGCTGAAAGGGGCTCGGATTCGATACCGGGACGACCCCAGTCTGCAACCCGAGCAGGTCAATATAACTGCGCCCGTTCAGGGGGAGGGTCTCGACTTTCTGGTCTTGAATCACTTCACCCAATTGGGTGCTGCTGGATTCCACCTGCACCGGCGAGCCCGTCACGTTCACATTTTCCGTCACTTGTCCGACGCGTAAACTGAAGTCGACACGAAAGCGTTGATTTACCAGGAGCCTCAAACCCGACTGAACCGTCTTTTCGAATCCACGGGCCTCCACCGTAACGTTGTAGCTGTCCCCGGCAGGCACGGCCAAGAACTCGTAGTTTCCGGTCGGGTCGGTGGAGGTTTGGCGAACGAGTCCGGTTTGTGAGTTCTGCAGCTCGACCTTGGCCGCAGGAACCGCACTGCCACTCGGGTCGGTCACCACCCCCAGGAATTCCCCGCTTACCTGGGCCCATAGCGTTTGCGAGAATAAACCTAACAAGAGTGTGATCACGATCCTGACGCCCACCAATGCCTTGCGCCCCTCGAAAATCTGCGACGGCTCAACAGACGAATAACTTGGGTGCATCTCGGTCTCCTTGATTCTCACCGATTGCCAGCTTCCAGTAACTCATTCCGCGAATGTTCGCTTAGGCGTACGCTCGAGTTTTCTTGATAAGACAGTCCTATTGGTAAGACCAATAGTTCACTATGCTGCTGCGTATAGCAGCATTGCCAAATTCTTGTCAAGAAGAAAAGTAGTAGCTTCTTGTGCCCTCTCCAGAAACGTCCTCACTGTTTTTTCTTAGCCTCTGAAATACAAATACGATCCGATGATGCAGGCCAGAACCACGGCAGAACCGGCCACCTCATGCCAATCCCAACTGGCACGGGTAGTTTCCAGGTCGGCCTTGGTGGTGGTTTCAAAGGTGAGGTTTCGAATCCTCGCGTAGTCGGGCACTGACGTCATGTAGCTCACACCTATCATCACCACCGCCGAGACCACCGTGATCAGCACGCTGAAGTATTGAAAGTAGATATTGTTGACGACCCAGAAATACGAGCCCATGGGGTATCCGTTCTGAAATCCCGGCAGACCCAGGGTTACGGGAGTGTCCACTAACATGCGAAATATCCCAAGCACAAAGCCAACCAGCATCGCCGATAGAGCCCCCTGGGCGTTAAGGCGCTTGAAAAACACTCCCAAGAAGAACACCACAAAGATGGGCGGCGCGAGATAACCCTGAACTGCTTGCAGATAAAAATAAAGACCGTGCGCGTTCTTGATGACCGGAATCCACGCCAGAGCGATAAGTACCATGATTGCCGTAGCGATGCGGCCCATACGCACGATCTGATGCTGGGTCGAACCCGGCCTCCACTTCTCGTAGAGGTCGACGGTGAAGAGCGTCGAGCAGGCGTTGAAGACGCCTGCCAGAGAACCCATCAACGCGGAGAGTAGACCGGCGACGACGATTCCGCGCAGTCCAGGTGGCAAGAGGTATTCGACCAGCATTGGAAAAGCTCCCTGGGCGGCGGCCGAGACCGCATGGCCGTCGGGCCCAATGATGGTGGCCAGTTCAGGAATTTTTCCGCTCTTGGCCAGGGCATAACAGATAAGGCCCGGAACGATAAACAGATAAACTGGGGACAACTTAAGGAACGCCGCGAAGATGCTGCCGCGCCGGGCGACTGTTTCGTTTGGCGCGGCCAGCGCACGTTGCACAATATATTGGTCCGTACACCAATACCACAGTCCAATGATCGGCGCGCAAACCAGCATACCCAACCAAGGGAAATTCCCATTGAAATACCAGGCTTGTTTTACGATGTGCCCGGCTGCATTGGTCTCGATCACCGGAGACCAAGTGCCTTCGACTCCTGCCGGAACTAACGGTTTCCAGAGATTGAACATGTCGGAGCCGCACCAGCGTCGGAGTTCGCCCCACCCTCCCAGTTTTGCCAGCCCATAGAAAGTCAAACAGGCCGAACCCGTGATCAGGATGAGGGTCTGAAAGGCATCGTTATAAGCTACTGCGCGCATGCCACCCAACATGGTGTACAGACCGGTTAGTACGATCACCAGCGCGGAACCGATCCAAAAACTGTCGATTTGAACGCTGCCAACTTGCAAATGCAAATCGGGCAGAAGCGTGCCAAAGACGATGCCTCCGGCGAAGATGCCCACGGCGATTTTTGAAACGATGAACGTAATAATCGAGACAATCGAGAGAACATACCGGGACCCCGCGCTGAAACGCCGTTCCAGGAATTCCGGCATGGTGAATACCATTGACCGCATGTAGAACGGCACGAATACCCAGCCCAAGACCAATAAGCACCAGGCGTGCAATTCGTAATGCGCCAAGGCCACACCGCTGGTTGCCCCTGCTCCAGCCAGCCCGACCACGTGTTCCGACCCAATGTTCGAAGCAAAGATCGAGGCGCCAATGATCCACCAGCTCAGGTTGCGGCCAGCGAGAAAGTAATCCGCGGCCGAGTCCTTTCCTCGGCGCACGCCCCACCACGCCACACTGAGCAGAATGCAGAAATAAATCGCAATGACCAGCCAGTCGATACCGGTGATGAGAGATGTGGCGGTGGCAGTCGAGAGCATCTGGACAGGGTTCGCCATCAAGCGATCCTCCGGTCAGGGTTTGCACCTTGCTCCGATCTTTTCACTCAGAACATGGTGTTACTGTTCGCCGATTTCTCGGGAACCGCTTGGCACACATCCCAGTGCTCCACGATTTTTCCGTTCCGGACGCGGAAGATGTCCACAACTGCAACTTGGTCGGGCTCATCGATCGCAGCCGCATGAACTGCGACCAGGTCGCCTTCGGCAATTACCCGCTTGATCTCTTCTTTGTGGGTCTTGTGATCCTTCAGGTAGGCAACATATTCGTCGACCGTTGCTTGGCGGCCGTCCCCAATATTCGGACGATGCTGCTTCAGGTTGTCGCTTAAATACTTGGGGGCAACATCCAGTTTCTGATTGACGTAGAACTCACGATAAAATTCCGTCACCATTCTCTTGTTTTCGGCGGTGATATTCTCTTGGGACTTCGCCGGAACAGTAGGTTTGGCCTTCATTGGTTTTCTCCGTATCGTTTTCGATTGCTTGCACGAAACGACCCTCCGGTTCTTGGACAGATCCGAGTGCAGTGGCTACGTTTGTCATTCTCAACAACCGTTCCGGAGGACCGCGCACCCGCTGACTGCGTTGCTTCTCAATTTCGCTAGCGCATCTTATACCACATTCCTGTGGCTACCAAAACCATGGTCGAGAGCCAAAGGCGATAATCGGCTAGCCTCGAGGTTCTCTCTCCTACCCACAACTGCCGCCAGTTCGACAGTGTGGTGGCCTCTAGTTTCGTCGCCGCCATGGGCGCCGTCAGCAGGCTAACCGCGATCAACATGACCATGCACAGGGCAAACGCTAAGAAGGCCGCATGCAGCCACGGCCGAAGGAGTGGCGCCTCCATGAATGGGAGAAAATGCAATTGGCCGTTCGCCATCAAGAGTGGGCAGACGATACACGCGGTGACTAGACAGGCGACAACGCCTCGTGTGGTCGTGCGCTTCCAGAGTACCCCGGCAAAAAAAATTCCCGCCATTGGCATCATCAAATAGGACTGCACCGTCTGCAGGTATGTGAACAGGTTGCCGAATTGTCCGATAACAGGCGCCCATAGGGCACCCATGGCGAACACCACCAGCACAGTGATGCGCCCGATGCGGACCTGTTGGACTTGTGTAGCGGCTGGCCGCCAGCGCAGGTAGAAGTCACGGGTGAACAACGTAGCCACCGAGTTGTAAGTCGCGCTGATGTGGCCCATCATAGCTGCGCCGATGCCGATAACGGTCAAGCCTAGAAGGCCGTGCGGCATGATGTTCCGCAGAAGCGTGCCGTAGGCTTCGTCGGCTCTCACTAGATTCGGGAACTTCGCTCTCGCAATCAGACCCGGCAACACCAGCACGAAGGGGGTTGTCAGCTTCAGGAAGCCGCACAAGATGGCACCCAGGCGGCCTTCGTTCAGATTCTTGGCAGCGAACACCCGCTGCACCAGCACTTGATCCATCGACCAGTAAAAGCTGCCCACGATAAACACGCCAAAAAAAATTCCCGGCCAAGGGTAATCGGGATGGGTCGCCGGTTTTACCATCTCGAACGCGTCCGGAGAGAGTCTGGCGTGTAAGCCGCTCCAGCCCCCGACCTGCCGTAAACCTACCGTCGTCAGGATTACCGCTGCGACCAACAGAATCAGGGTTTGTAGCGCGTCGGTGTAGACCACCACTCGCAGTCCACCCTTCATCGTGTAGAGCGCCGTAATCAAGCCGACTCCCCAGATGACCCCCAGCGGTTTCCAACCCAGTAAACTTGCGAATACCAGGGACGAGGCCCAGAGCGAAATCGAGATCTTGGTCAGCACCGACAACACTACCATGAAGCCCGAGAAGAATAGCCGGACGCCGGGACTGAATCGCTTTTCCAGGAACTCCGAGACGGTGAAAATTTGGTTCTTGATATAAAACGGCAGGAACAGGACGACCAGCGGGACCAGACAGAAAATTGCCATCCATTCGAACCCACCCACCGCCATTCCGCCCGAATAGCCACTTCCGGCCAGCCCCACGAAATGCTCGGCAGAGATGCCGGCAGCGAACATCGAAGTGCCGATAAACGGCCACCGCAGGGATCGTCCAGCGAGAAAGTAGCCTTCGGAGGACTGAGTTTTGCGGGCCAGGAGAAGTCCGGCGGCCGCAATCACGGCGAGATAGATGGCAACGATGAGCCAATCCAGACCGGACAAGCTCATAGTGCGCGTCTCCGCGGCACCCACTCACCCGAAACGCAGAGGTCCACTCCGAAGGCAGGTTGACTGCTCACGGGTCGCTTCAAATTCCGTTTCCTCCACGCGCAGCAGATTGCATTTTCTGGTGTGCCGAACTCGATGAATACGCTGCACAATACTATTCCAAATTATTCCGAGCCGAAGGCTGTGCGTTACAATGTGTGCCATCGACTCCGGATTTTACCTGACATAGTCTCGAGCTCACGCATGAAGGCCCTCTTACTTTCGAAATACCGGCATCTGGAAGTTACGGAAATGCCAGCGCCAAAGCCAGCTCCGGGTGAGGTTCTTGTCCGTGTCGCAGCATGCGGCATCTGCGGCAGCGACGTCCACGGCTTCGATGGCTCCTCTGGGAGGCGCGTCCCGCCGATTGTCATGGGCCACGAAGCTTCTGGCAGAGTTGCCGCCGTCGGTGACGGCGTGACCACTTTTTCTGAGGGCGAGAGAGTTACGGTTGACTCGACTATCTATTGTGGCGCCTGCAGCTTCTGTCTTCGCGGAGAAGTCAACCTTTGCGACGACCGTCAGGTTCTGGGCGTATCCTGTTCCGATTACCGCCGCGCCGGGGCCTTCGCCGAGTACGTCGTCGTACCTCTCCGCATTCTCCACCGCGTGCCCGAAAACTTGTCGTTTGCAGAGGCGGCGATGGCGGAGCCCGTAGCCGTGGCAGTTCACGCTGTTTCACTAACGCCGATCGCTCCCAACAGCACCGCTCTGGTGATGGGCGCGGGAACAATCGGACTCTTGATTCTGCAAGCATTGCATGCCGCGGGCTGTTCGCGGGTTGTGGTCGCGGACATAGACCGGTCGCACCTGAGACTTGCTGAAAAGATCGGAGCAACTGCTGTAGTGTGTGCCACCGGACCGGATTTGGTTGCGGAAGTTTGGCGATTTTCAGGTGGTGCGGGTGTGGATGTAGCCGTCGAAGCCGTAGGAAAAAATGAAACGATCAACACCGCGATCGAGTGTGTTCGCAAGGGCGGCAGCGTCACACTAGTCGGCAACATCTCACCACAAGTGACAATGCCTCTGCAAAGGGTCGTCAGCCGGCAGCTGCGTCTCCAGGGATCCTGTGCTTCGGCCGGCGAGTACCCGCGGGCGATTGAACTGCTGACCAGTGGAGCGATTGACGTCAGGTCCCTTATCACGGCTGTCGCCCCGCTCGATGAAGGGCCGCAATGGTTTGAACGATTGCATGCGCGCGAACCCAATCTGATGAAGGTAGTTCTTACGCCCGGGATGGTCTCGTGAACAACGGACTTTTCAACCTTGAGGGCCAGGTTGCGATAGTAACCGGCACCAGCCGGGGTCTCGGCCAAGATATGGCGCGAGCCCTGGCGCAAGCCGGCGCGGATCTCGTGCTCACCAGCCGCAATCGTGATCGCTTAGTGACGTTCGAATCGGAGATCAAGGCGCTCGGCTGTCGCGCCCTTTCGCTAGAACTCGATGTACGCCGGCTGGACAGCATCGAGCCGGCGATCGCGTCTGCCGAAGCGGCATTCGGCCATATCGACATCCTGGTGAATAACGCAGGATGCAACGTCAAAAAACCTGCTATCGACGTGACCTGGGACGATTGGAACCTGATTCTCGATACCAACCTGCGCGGCAGTTTCTTCGTGTCCCAGGCTGTGGCACGTGGCATGATCGCCCGCCGATATGGCCGCATTATCAACATTGGCTCCGTCACCAGCGTCTTCGGCTACGCTGGCCTCGCACCCTATGGGGCCAGCCGAGGCGCTATCCGGCAACTTACCATGAGCCTGGCCGACGATTGGGGCAGGCACGGCATCACCGTGAACTGTCTGGCCCCGGGATGGTTTCGCACGGCACAAAATAACGCGCTTTTCGAGAACAAGGAGTGGGTCGATTATCTTTGCGACCGCATTCCGGTCAAACGGCCGGGACAACCTCATGATCTGGATGCAGCCGTCGTATTCCTTGCGGCGGAGTCCAGCCGCTATGTCACGGGACAGACCCTGCTTGTGGATGGCGGAATCTCTACGGGTGCGACGCGCGCGCTGGTCGAGCCCGACCAAGCTCATCCAGAGAAATCGGAGAAATCGACCTAGGTTTCAGCGCATGAGCAGTCAGAGTTAGTCGGTCCCGAACATGATCACCATCGACCTTTCGAGGAAAACAATCCTGATTACCGGTGCTCTGGGAGCGATCGCCGAACATGTTGTTCGAAAGCTGGCCATGGCCGGAGCCACTCTCATCCTCGTCGACATCAAGTCCGAAGAGACAGCACGAGAAACGCTTAACCATTGGCAGATTTCGGATTCGACCCACATTTATTTCTCCGCCGACATCACGGATCCCGGTGCCATGGATCGTCTCGTCCAGAAGTCGTTCGACAGTTTTCCCAACCTGGACACCGTGCTCGGGCATGCTGGCGGTTGCCGACTCCATCCCTTCGCCATCACCTCAGAAGAGGAATACGAACGCATTTTCCGCTTCAACTACTTCGCTCAAACCTACTTGGCTCGTGCGGTTCTATCGCAATGGACCCAGCGCAAGATCCCAGGGCATATGATTTTCACGTCTTCCTATGTCGCGCGGGTGCCTCATACACAACTTCCATCCTATGCTTCCGCAAAAGCCGCCCTAGAAAACTTCGCTAAGTGCCTGGCGTTGGAATACGCACCTGCGGGAATTCGCGTGAACACAATTTCTCCTGGGAATGTTGCCGCGGGAAGTTCAGTGAAAAACTTTGACGAGAGCCTTGCTTATAGAGAATTTGTGCGGCGAGTTTCGCCGATGGGAAACCGAAACAGCCCGGAAGCAATCGGAGACGCGTTTGCATTCTTGTGCTCTCCCCTGGCAAACGAGATCAACGGACAAGTACTGAGCGTAGACTTTGGCATCGGGATCGGCTACCAACTCTAAATCTGTATAAGTTAAGGAGACGTGGACATTCCTGTGCAACCCGCCAATGTTGCAGCTCATGCTGGAGGAAAAGGTCATTGCAGATGAACGAACCACGTCTACTCCGGGACATCAAGAACCAAGGCCAGTCCCTGGCGCACGTGCTGGCTTACCAACTCGGGGAAGGGCATCCAGCGTTGTTAGAAGCCTCCCATCTGCTTCGTGATGCGCGAAAAATTATCGTCACGGGAAGTGGTGCGTCGCTCTACGCGTCCGTGCCGCTGCAGTACCAACTCGCGGCCATGGGATTGAATTGCCAAGTTGCGGACAGCTCCGAGCTCTTGCATTATCAGCATCGGCTCTGTGCTGATGCGGTCGTAATTCTCGTCTCACGCTCTGGCGAGTCAGTCGAATTGACCAAGCTGCTTCCGCAGGTTAAGAAAATTGCCAGCCGGATCATCACCGTAACCAACGAACATGGAAGCATGCTGGCGACCGGCGCAGACCTTGTGCTGATCATCGGCAGCTTTGAGGACGAGAGGATGGCAATCCAAAGCTACACCGGAACTCTCCTGACTCTCATGCTGCTGGCCAGTGTTGTTGCCGGCGACCTCGACCAGGTGCGCGAGGAGATGAGTCAGGTGCTTGCGACGACTGCAACCTTGCTGAACGGTGATCTCGAAGGGCCACGGTTCTGGGAAGGCTTTCTCGAACCAGCACGACCTATTTACTTACTTGGCCGTGGGGTGTCTTACGCATCCGCATTGGCAGGAGGATTAGTGTTAAATGAAACCGCGAAGCAGCCAGCGATGGGAGTGACCTGTGGAAACTTTCGACATGGATCAGTCGAACTTGTAGATTCCAATTTCCGCGGGCTCATCTTCGCGCCGTATGGCAAGACACGCGAACTTAATCTTGCGCTCGCCGAAGGTCTGCAACAGTTCGGCGGCCAGGTTCTGGTTATCGGTCCGCGAGATGAGGAACATCGCAGGCTGCGATTCATCGACGTGCCAACGTCCGATAGACTTGCGCCTTTGACAGAGATCATTCCTGTGCAGTTCGGGGCTTTCTACCTGGCCAAGTTGAAAGGGCTTCCCATCGGGGCACTTCGTTATATCGCGCAAGTGACTCGCGATGAGGTAGCGTTCTAGCTCAATTGGTCGCGGGCCAGCGGCTTGCCGCTTGATCTGGAAACATCGTATGATGGCGCTCACTTTTTTCTTGAAGCGACGAATGTAGCGTCGCGTCGGCAGTTCAGTGAGGGTTAAGAGAATTTGAAGTAGGCCGACAATATAAGGTCTGCACCTCTGCACCCTTTTTTTCTTCGCGTTGTCAGGAGTGCCAGTTTAATGCAAGGAGGCAGTGTGCTTGGCAAACACCTTCGATCGTGGGTGGTGGTTGCCTTACTGTTTTGCCTGCTGGCCATCATGGCGGCTTGCAGTAAGCCCACCCAAGCTGGCCAGCATTACACGATCGCCGTGATTCCCGAGGGGGCTACGCACGAGTACTGGAAGAGCATTCACGCGGGTGCGCTCAAAGCCGCGCAGGACCTGGCGGGGCAAGGCACGAAAGTCGATATTATCTGGAAAGCTCCCTTGCGTGAAGATGATCGCGAGGAGCAGACGCAGGTAGTCGAAGGCTTTATCAGCCAGAGGGTCGATGGCATTGTGCTGGCTCCGTTTGATAGTCACGCTCTGGTGCGCCCGGTAGAAGAGGCGGCCTCCGCGGGCATTCCCACCGTGATCGTCGATTCCGCCCTGGATACCACGAAGATCGTCAGCTTCATCGCGTCCGATAATTACCATGGAGGAGTGCTGGCCGCCGATCAACTTGGAAAGTTACTCAACGGCAAAGGAAAAGCTGTGCTGCTGCGTTATCAAGAGGGAGTGGCCAGCACCCATGACCGTGAAGAAGGTTTTGTACAAAAGCTAAAGTCGTATCCGGGAATCGAACTGGTTTCGTCCAATCAGTTTTCCGGGCCCACCCGCGAGACCAGTCGACGGGCCTCAGAGAACCTTCTAACCCGCTATGTGGGGCAGATCCAAGGCGTGTTTACACCGAATGAGGTTTCCACCGCCGGTATGCTCCTCGCCCTACAGGACATCAAAAAGGCAGGCAGCCTCGTCTTGATCGGCTTCGATATGAGTGAGACATTTATTGAAGCTATGCGCAGCCATCAGCTTCAGGGCATCGTGGTGCAAAATCCGTTTCGTATGGGCGAGCTGGGTGTTAAGACCATGGTTGATCACCTCCACGGAAGGAACGTCGAAGCGCGTGTCGACACCGGGGTTATGCTGGTTACGCCAGACAACATGGAGACCCCTCAGGCACAGCAATTGCTCCATCCACCATTGCGGGAATACCTAAACCAGTAATGGGCGACCCAACCACACAAGGGCTCCAGCCGCCGCTTCTTCAGGTCGTTGGAGTGGGAAAACATTTCGGCGCAACTCGCGCTCTCGACGGCGTTGACCTGGAAGTGCACCTCGGACAGGTGCACGCCATCATCGGCGAGAATGGCGCCGGCAAAAGCACGCTTTTAAATATTTTGTCGGGGGCGGTTCGGCCGGATCGGGGTTCCATTCGTTTTCAGGGACTGCCCTACCATCCTTCGGACCCGCTGGAGGCGCGGCAACGAGGAATCGCGTACATCCATCAAGAAATTTCGCTCTGCCCGCACCTTTCAGTGGCGGAAAACATTCTCCTCGGGACCGAGCCGCGACGGCGCGGTTGGCTTGATCAGCGCAAGATGAACCAGAGGGCAGGCGAGATTCTTGAGCTGTTCCGTCATCCGAACCTCACCCTTGAATGCCGCGTCGCCGATCTTACGCTTCCGGAGCGCCAGATCGTCGAGATCTGTCGCGCTTTGGCCCAGCATCCTTCCCTGATCCTGATGGACGAGCCCACCAGCAGCTTACAGCGCACAGATGTCGAGAAGCTGTTTGAGTTCATTCGTCAGCTGCGTGATTCCGGAATCGGCATTATCTACATCAGCCATTTCCTGGAAGAGGTACGCGAGATTGGGGACGAATTTACCGTTTTGCGAGACGGGAAGAGGGTGCTATCCGGTAGGTTGCAGGATGCCACCGACGCTAATCTCATCACCGCTATGGTAGGGCGGCCGCTGAAGGAGTTTTTTCCTGTTCGTGCCCGCGTCTCCACCACCGAGAGCGTGCTCAACGTGGAAGGTCTAAGGTCGCATTTCGGACTTCGCTACGCCAGTTTCAATTTGCGAAGGGGAGAAGTGCTCGGCATTTCCGGACTGATCGGGTCCGGACGCACAGAGTTACTGCGAGCACTGTTTGGCCTGGACCGTGCTGATGGCGGAAGTGTGATTGTCTTCGGAAAGCCGTTGTCGCTTCATGGTGGTCCCCAGACGCGGATCGCTGCAGGCATGGGATGGCTAAGCGAAGACCGCAATGGTGAAGGGCTGGCCGTCACTCTCTCTGTGACCGACAACATTTCGCTCACCAATTTCCGGACTTGCTCGCACGGCGGTTGGATCGATCTGGCTAAACAACGGCTACTGGCGAAACAGCGCGCCGACCAGCTCAACGTCAAAGCGCCAAGTATGACTGTTCCCGTCCAGTTCCTTTCTGGTGGAAACCAGCAAAGAGTGGCCCTGGCGCGTTTGCTGCATCAAGGCTGTGAAATCTTTTTGCTGGATGAGCCCACGCGCGGCGTGGATGTGGGCAGTAAGAAGCAGATTTATGAACTGATTGCCTCGCTAGCGCGCTCAGGTAAGGCAGTACTGATCGTGAGTTCGTATCTTCCCGAGCTGTTCGGTGTCTGTGATCGCCTGGCGGTGATGAGCCGCGGATATCTTTCCCCTGCGCGCCCCATCGACGAGTGGACGCCCGAGACAGTTTTGCAGGCGGCGATCGGCGCCGACATCACGGGAACGTCTTTGTCTGATCCTATACCTGGATAATCCTGTGAACGCCTCCACCATTCCGGCAGTCGCTCCCAGCCCAAAGGTATCTATCTTGCGCCGATGGCTACGCATATTAGGTCCGTTCCTCGGCTTAATACTCGTGATTGGAATCTTTTCTGTCCTCAGTGACAACCCAGGTCGGTTCCTTTCCCCCGGCAACCTCAGGATTGTGCTGGCCCAGACTGTGATTGTAGCCTTGGGCGCCATCGGCATGACCATCATTATCATCAGCGGGGGGATTGATCTCGCCCCCGGTTCGGTGATCGGCCTCACGGGAGTGGTGTGTGCTCTGGCTTTGCGTGCCAAGTTGCCACCCTTGGCGGCGCTGCTGGCGGGTGTAGCTGTGGGCGGAACTGTGGGCTTGATCAACGGGCTGGCCATTACCATCCTACGAGTAGTGCCGTTTATTGCCACGCTGGGAATGCTCGGCATTGCTCGCGGCTTGGCCAAATGGATTTCTGGCGAGCAGACCGTCAACATCCCCGACACCTGGTTGAACAGCATGGCAATTGCGTTTCCTACCCCCGCATGGTTGCTGGTTGCTCCTGGAGTGTGGATCACCGCGCTGGTTGCGGTGTTTGCGGCAATTCTGCTGCGTCGCACTGTCTTCGGACGTCATGTGTTCGCGTTGGGATCGAATGAAGTAGCAGCGCGCGCCTGTGGTATTCACACCGGCCGGTTGAAGCTTTGGATTTATTCGATCGGCGGGCTGCTCTTTGGTCTTGCTGGAGTGATGCAGATGTCGCGCCTGCGCCAGGGTGACCCGACGGTAGCGATCGGTGTGGAGTTGGACATCATTGCTGCGGTAGTGATTGGTGGAGGCAGTCTTTCCGGCGGGAAAGGTAGTATTCTGGGGTCCATGATTGGCGCGCTGATCATGGCTTTTCTGCGCAATGGCTGCCAATTGATGGGCTGGCCGAATTACATCCAGGAAATCATCATCGGCGGCATCATCGTCCTGGCTGTAGCCGCCGACCAACTGCGTACTCCCAGCACAGAAGGCTGATTCCTTGCGAGGCCAGCCGAGTCCAACTATCTTTTCCGGGCCGCGATGAGATCGAAACCTACGTGATGAAGGTGGTTCATCATGGCCGCCTCGGCGCTTTTTGTTTCCCGCTGAACCAGGGCCTTGACGATTTCGAGGTGATCTTTTCGCATTCGTTCCCAATCCCGCGCGGTGCGGGATGTGATCTCACGGCTTTTCAGTAGCAGAGGGGTCAGGTACTTATATGTGTCCCTCAGAATGCTGTTCCCAGCCGCAGCGATGATGAGTTGATGAAGCGCGAAGTCCAGCTCACCAACCGCCTTCCAATCGGATCCGGCGTTCTCAATGGCTAGTCTGGCGCGTTCGATCTCACGAAGATCCTCGACACTGGCGTGTGATGCGGCCAGACCTGCCGCCCGCGGCTCCACCATCTTCCTCAGCTCCAGCAACTCCAGCATGTCCAGGCGCACCTCCGGAACTTCGGCATTGGCGGGCCAGCCCGATGTAACCGCTGCAACCGACTTGAGATAGGTTCCATCGCCTCTGCGGCTCACCAGAGCGCCGAGGATGCTCAGCGCCTTGATGGCCTCGCGCAATGCCGGCCGGCCAACCTGAAGCATCGCGGCAAGGGTGCGTTCCGGCGGCAGCTTCGTCCCGGGTTTTAGATTGCTATCCTGGATAAATGAGCGCAGATTTTCCAGTGCAGAGGACGCGTTGCCTCCTGGTTCGTCGGGAGCTTTCAATCGTCGTGATTTCGAGTCACTGCGGAGGCTAACCCCTGACGATCTCATGTTTTCACCTATTGCTAATGCCTTCATTCAATACGAAATCCCGGCTCAACCTACTGCGCATCTCGCGTCACGGTGCCGCTGCCGTTCTTCCTGCAAAGGCTTTGTTCCGCCGTCTTGGGGTGCTCTTCGATATTCTCGCGTTTTTTTCGGTTTTTACCGTCGCCATTGAACACGACAGGGCAGAGAAGTTCAGATTTTACCAATATAGTGGAGCATTGCCAGTGAACGCCATTGCTATGCAGCTTTAGAGGGTCGCCCGAGGTTGCCCCCTCGGCTGCGTCCAAAGCCACGGATGCAGCAACTTACCGTTTCGCGGTCCCCACTTCGTACCGGAATCGATCCCGTGCAAGCCTCACGCGCAAGAAATTGCTTGACAGTTGTTTCAGAAAGAATGGTAGGTTGGTCTTACCAATAAGGTGGTCTTACCAATAAGCCCACGGGAAACACACCATTTGCACTCAGTCTGGCGAACCGGAAAAATGGTGCGGAGGCGCGAAGGTGAAGCAGACACTGAAGGAAAATGACGAGACTTGCTTTCGAACCATGCGCGAGAGCCTATTCAGCGCTGTGATCGGCGATGCTTTGGATGAACTTGGACACCTCCACCAGTTCTTGCCCCCCGAGATTCAGCCCCTTCACGATAATATGGTCGTGGTGGGGCGGGCGATGACCGTCCTGCATGAGGACTGGGCTGAAGCCGAGGCTCACAGGCAGTCGACCTTTGGTCTGATGTTGAGAGCGCTTGACGATCTAAGGCCCAACGAGGTGTATGT
>Ga0187782_10000652_pt1 | contig 24188 bp, 28 predicted proteins | sample 0715_SJ02_MP15_2_FD_132454 | JGI IMG/M metagenome (GOLD analysis project Ga0187782, IMG submission 132454) | Tropical peat soil microbial communities from peatlands in Department of Meta, Colombia - 0715_SJ02_MP15_20_MG | ecosystem: Environmental > Terrestrial > Soil > Wetlands > Peat | place... | reverse complement strand
TCACCCTCCGGGTGTGGGTCTAGGATTTCTCGCAAAATCTCTATAACACACATCCCGTGAGGGTGAACATCTTTTCTGCAGTTTTCCGCTCTTTCAATCGCGATTGTTGGGTCATTTCGTTGGCGACGCGTCTGCGCCGGTATTCCGAAATGGATTCCCGCTTTCGCGGGAATGACTGGGACCCGCGGGTCACTACAACTTATTGCCACACTTGCCGCAGTAATCAAATCCTTCCGGGATTCCTTTGGCGCCGCAGTTCTCGCACTTTTTCGTGGGTGCCCCCCAGAGGGATTCGCTGGAGGCGCCGGCGGCCGCGCGACTGCGGATGGACTTGTAATCCGCCGGGCGCTTGTCGATAAAAGCCTGCACGCCCTCGTAAGGCTCCCAGGCGGTGGAGTGGACGGACAACCAATCGCGCGCGTGACCGACCGTCATGGCCCACGCCAAGTCCTTCCAAAAGCCCACTTGCTGGCGGGTGTAGCGCGTGCACTCCGGCAGGTTCTGGATCAGTCTGGCGGCCAACGCGTTCACGGCACGGTCGAGTTGTTTGTAGGGCACTACCTCGTTCACCAGGCCCCAACTCAGGGCCTGCTCGGCAGTGACCTCCTCGCCCCGAAGAACCATTTCGCGCGCCCGCCGCTCGCCCACCACTAGGGGAAGCCACTGGGTTGTCCCCCACGCTTCCACCAGGCCGACGCGCGTTCCGACCTGGATGAAACGCACGTGGTCCGCCGCGATAGCGAGGTCGGCGGCCAGATTCCAATCGTTGCCCGCGCCTGCCACCACGCCGTTCAGACGAGCCACGGTGGGCTTGCCCAGGTGGCGGAAAAGCTCCAGGGCCTCCAGAAGCAAACCTTGATACTTCCAGAAGTTTCGTGGGCGGCACAGAAACTGCTCGGAGAACTCCTTGGCGTCGCTGCCGGAACAAAACGCCTTATCGCCGGCCCCGGTCAAGACCACGACCGCCACGGAATCATCCCAGGAGGCGTCGCGCAGGGCTTCGGTGATCTCCCGCAGGGTTTGCGCGGAAAAAGCGTTGTACACCTCCGGCCGATTCAGAGTGACGCGCGCCACGCCCTCCTTCTTTTCGTAGAGGATCTCCTCAAAATGAAACCGGGAAGCGGGCTGTCTGGCACAGGGTTCGTTCAAGGCCTTCACTCCTGGGCGATTGACGGCGGTCGCCTAATTTGAACGTAGCGCCGACCCCGCGCCTACGGGGTCGACATATGCTGCCTAAAGCCCAGCGCTACCAGTCTTGGCGATGCTATCACAGTCCTTCCCATGGTGGGTAGCTGGCGTTTCGGGTATTATGAAAGCGAAAGGAGAATGCATGCTTTACGTTAGAACCCTGATTAGATTTCTGCCCCTGTTTCTTCTGGCCGGCATAACACTCGCCGAAGATCAGCCGCCATATGATGAGAAGGCGGACGCTCAACAGCAAATCACGGCAGCCATCGCTGAGGCCTCGAAGGCCCAGAAGAACGTCATTCTGGTTTTTGGGGCCAACTGGTGCGGGGATTGTCGAGCCCTGAACGCGCAGATGCACAAGGAAGAGTTGGCCGGGCTGATTGTGGCGAATTATGAAGTGGTGAAGATTGATGTGGGGCAATTCAACAAGAATCGGGACATCGGCGAGAAGTACCACGTGCCCCTCAAGCACGGGATTCCTGCGCTGGCGGTGCTCGACTCCGGCGGCAACCTCCTCTATGCGATGGACCAAGGCCAGTTCTCTAACGCCCGCAGCATGAGTTACGAGAGCATCCGGGGTTTCTTCGTGAAGTGGGAACCGAAAAGGTAGAAGCCGCGAGGAGGGCAGCGTGGGCAGCAAAACGAACTACTCCATAAACCTGGAGCCGCGGTACGGCCCTTTGGAACTCATCGACGTGCAGAGGCTCGTCGATGCCTGCAAGGAGCCTTGGTACAACCAAACCCTCTGCCGAGTGAATGATTGCGTCGTGCGGCTGGGCGTTGTGCAGGGCGAGTTCCACTGGCACAAGCACGATTTGGAAGACGAGTTTTTTTATGTGGTCGAGGGGCGGCTCCTGATCGACCTGGAAGGCCGCACGGTTGAGCTCTTGCCAAAACAAGGATTAACTGTTCCGAAGGGGACCATGCACCGCACCCGCGCGCCAGAACGAACCGTGGTTCTTATGATGGAAGCGGCGGGCGTGGTTCCGACCGGGGATTGAGAAGGCGAAACTCCACTGTCACCCTGAGACCGATCTTCGGACAAGAATTTACGCGCCGCTGCGCAGCGCGAAGGGTTGGGTTACTCAACATCGCGAACCTGTGATTAATTCACCAGGCGAGTAATGCGCGGCTGGCACTTTTCAGCGGGAGTGAGGTGGCGGTCCAATACGCGCGCAAGATCTTGATAGGGGCGAGCGCCGACGAGCATCTCCACAACTTCCCCCTCACGCAACAGCAGCAGTGTCGGAATCGACCGGATACCATACTGGCTCGCCACCTCGGGAAGTTCGTCGACATTGACCTTGGCGAAAATGATTTGGTCGCCATAGTTGGCCGCCAGTTTCTCGAACGTCGGGGCGAGCATGCGGCAGGGCGGGCACCATTCCGCCCAGAAATCCACCAACACAGGCTTGACGCTACACTCCACCTCTTGCCAGGTGCCCGGCTCAACGTGCATGATTTCTGCCATTTCCTTCTCCTTGGTTCCTTCCGTAGGCTGCTCGCTTTCTGATCCTGCCAGAAGAAATTAGATGACGAAAACGGAAAAGCGATTCGGGTCTGAGGGACGTCCGTGGTCATTTGTCCGTTGCCCGTTGATAGTTTTTAATTGATTGACTATGCTAGAGCCGCCTTAGGTGGAGACAAGTTTTCACTCCCGGAAGTATGCGGGGCGCGAGTTTGATGGATAACGCAGGCCAGCTAGCAGTGCTCCAACAACAGGTCATCGGCTGCACGCGATGTCCGCGGCTGGTGCGCTATTGCCGTAAAGTGGCGAAAGAAAAGCGCCGGATGTACCGGGATTGGGAATACTGGGGAAAGCCGATTCCGAGCTTCGGCGATCCCCACGCCGAATTGCTGATCCTGGGCCTTGCCCCGGCCGCCCACGGCGCCAACCGCACGGGACGGATGTTCACCGGCGACCGCTCAGGGGAGTTTCTCTACCGCCAGCTTTATGAGGCCGGTTTCGCGAACCGGGGCGCCGCCGTCTCCAGGGATGACGGTCTCGAGCTTCGGAACTGTTACATCACGGCTTCGCTACGCTGCGCACCTCCAAAGAACAAGCCGCTGCGTTCCGAGGCGCGGAATTGCCAGCCTTACCTGGAAGCGGAACTGCGGCTACTCACGCGGGTCCGCGCCGTGCTGGTACTGGGAAGGATTGCGTTTGAGACTTATTTGCGAGTGCTGGCTACGCAGAGCGAGGATTTCCCGCCGCGCTCGAAATTCATCTTCGCCCACGGGACCCACTTCTCATTGCCAGGCGGCTTGCCTCGGCTCTTCTGTTCCTACCATCCCAGCCAGCAGAATACCCAAACCGGGCGCCTCACGCCGGAGATGTTTCGGAAGGTGCTTGCCGAAATACGAGAGTTTCTCGCGAGAGAGTGAATACTTATAGAGCAAGTGTGGGGGCGGTTTGCGAACCGCCCCTACAGAGCGCAAAAGCTGCTGGTTGCTCTCCGGGCGGCCTCAGAGTAGAATCCCAACCTGGCAGTTATCCTCATCGCGGGCGGTTGTCCATGGCAGAGTGGAGTGGTCCCCTCAGAATAAGGCCGGCGCGGGTTGAAGATGCGAAAGAAATCGCACGGATCTACAACCAGGGCGTCCAAGATCGTTGTGCGACTTTCGAAAACACTTACGTCACGCCGGAAGAGCGTTACCTTTGGCTGGCCGCGCGGCCAGACAAGTTTCCGGTGCTGTTGGCGGAGGTGAAGCACACGCTGATGGGTTGGTCGTCGCTCAATCCGTACAGTCCGCGGCATTGTTATGACGGCATCGCGGAACTAGCCATCTACATTGAGCGCAGCCTGCGCGGGCACGGTGTGGCGCAGGAATTGATGAAGGCCATGCAGGATATCGCGCGCGAGAAGGGCTTCTACAAGCTCATCGGACGCATCCTGGCCGAAAACGAGCCGGCGCGCAAGCTGTGTCAAGTGACGGGCTGGAAGGAAGTGGGGATCCACGAGAAGCACGGCAAGCTGGGGAACGAGTGGCACGACCTGGTGTTGGTCGAGTACCTGATTCCCGAGAATTTGAAGTAAGCTTCCAATATGAGGAAAGAGCATCGGCGGTGGTTGTGGCTGGGTATTGGAGCCATCATCATCGCGTTCATTATTTATAACTTGAGTCGAAGTCCGGAGTGGGCCAACTTCCGTTGGACGCGCCTTTGGGCTTTGCTCACCGGAGCCAGGCCGGGTCCGCTACTGCTTACGGTGCTCGCGGTTTTTGGCAGCTATCTTTTCCGAGCCTTGCGCTGGAGATCCTTCCTCCGCCCAGTCAAGAAAGCCTCTCTCTGGGTCTTGTTCGCGGGCCAAATCCTGGGTTTCACTTCCATCTACCTGATCGGCAGGCCGGGAGAATTTGTGCGGCCGGCCTACATTGCCAAGAAGGAAAATGTTTCCATGAGCGCCATGCTCGCGGTGTGGCTGCTCGAGCGCATCTTCGATACGGTGTTCCTCGTATTGCTCTTTGCCGCGGCGCTGGATTTCCAGCCGCTTGAGCCTGAAACTGCGCGCGGCTCCGCCATCCTCGCCGCTCTGCACCGCGGCGGGGATGTCATGCTCGTTATCGCCCTCCTGCTCGTGGCGGGAGTTGTGCTTTTCTGGTTACGCTCCAGACAGCTTACGGCATGGATGTTACGCGCGCTCCGCTTCTTGCCTGCCACGGCGCTCAGGCGACTCGGGCATTTCATGCACTCGTTTGCAGAGGGATTGAGCGTCATCCGCAGCTGGAAAGACCTGGTGATAAGCCTGCTGTTGACTGCGGTGGTGTGGGCCCTTAATACTTCGGTATTTTGGCTGATCTTCCAAAGCCTTGGGGGGCGGGTGGCGAAGCTGCCTTGGCTGGCCTCCGCTGTGACCTTGTTTTGCGCCGCGCTGGGACTCGCTGTGCAAGTCCCGGGGATCGGCGGCGGCTACCAAGTAGGCGTTATCTTGGCCCTCAACGAGCTTTTCAACCAGTCGGCTGAGGCGGCCACGGGCGCCGCGATACTCGTGTGGATTGTCATGTCGGGCCCATGCCTGATTTCGGGGTTGGCGCTGCTGGTTCACGAAGGGCTGACCTTCAGGAAATTGGAGGCCCTCGCCGAAGAGGAGAGGGAGTTGGTGGAGAAAATGTAACTTATGCGCTGTCCCTTCTGCGGTCATGTGGAAGATAAGGTTGTGGATTCGCGAGAGGCGAAGTTTGGCGACACCATTCGCCGCCGACGCGAATGCACGAAGTGCGGGCGCCGGTTTACCACCTACGAGCGGATCGACGAAGTCCCCTATATGGTGGTAAAGAAGGACGGCCGGCGGGAGAAGTTTGATCGTCAGAAAATTCTCACCGGTTTGCTGAAGGCCTGTGAAAAACGGCCCGTCCCGATGTCGAAGCTGGAGGAGATCGTTAATGAGGCAGAGTCCTTGGTTGCCGAGGCTGCGGAGAGGGAGCGTCCGGCTGCAGAGTTGGGGGAACTGGTTATGGGCCGCCTGAAGGCGCTCGACAAAGTCGCCTATGTGCGGTTTGCCTCGGTTTACCTCGACTTCAAGGATATTCGGGAATTCATGGATGAGTTGAAGGACCTGCTTAAAGCCAAGGGCAAATGAAGCGTTCAGCCATCAGCTGAGAGCTGAATCCTGAGTCCCGTTTTCACCTGTTGAAGACGAAGGCGCCGAAGGTGCGGAAGGTTTTAAAGCCGAGGCGCTCATAGAGGCGAAGCGCGGCAGCATTGGCGTCCGTAACGGTCAGAGAAACTCGCTGATAGCCGGCCTTGGCCAGGTCGTTGAACGCAGTTTCCAGCAACGCGGTCCCGAGGCCTTTTCCCTGCAGCGTCCTGGCGACAGCGATTTGCGGGATATGAGCTGTATCGGGACGGACGGCAGTCACGGTTAGAACGCCAGCGAGTTTGCGCGTTGTGCGATGAATGGCGACTTTGGAGAAGTGCTCCAGGAACTCTCCGCAACCATGGTAATGAAGGATGTTATCGAGGAGGCGCGTTGCCCCTGCCAGAGAGCTGTATTGGTCATTGATCACCGCATCGACGTGGTTGTGATAAGCGCCGAAAACCAGCTCGGCGGCCTCGCGAACATACTCCTTATCGCAGGACGTGATCCAGAATTCGTCCAGAGGGGCAGGGATGCGCCGCGAGGAATCGGAAGAGCCCGACCGGAAGGGGGCGTAGAGTCGCCACTCGGGTAAGGACAGGGCCATGAACCGGCGCCGATAACCGCTGTAATTCCAGGAAGTGAAATTGTTTTCGAGATCTTCAAAGGTATAGTGCGGTAGCTGCGCTTCAACGCGCCGTAAGCCGGGAGTTGCGAGAAGCGTTTCGTTGGCGTGCTCCAGCAGCCTCAAGACTTCGTCCAGGCCGGTAGGTACAGGGCCAACAAACAGATCTCCTATGAGGCCCTTTTCGCCGTCACAGAAAAAGAAGCAGTAGCCACGAACGACGCCGTCCAGAACGAGAGCATACCCCGAGAGACGTTTTTCTTTCAGGCAATTGCAGATCACGCGAGCCGAGGAGGCGAAATCCCAGAAAAGGCCTTCGTTCCAGGCGCGTGATTCGGCATCCAACAACTCTGCGAAGGCCGATACCTCAAAGCGGCGAATATCGATGATTTCGGACCCCACGCGCTTTCCCTTTGGATGGAACGAGTGAAACCTCCCGTGGCGCAAGCCATCCCTTGACGCCGACGGTCTAAAGGCGGCAAAGCCTCTGAGCGTTCGCCAAACGCCTTCGCAGGTGCGCATGGCGATGCGCCCCTACGCGTTTAAACGCAACAAAGCCTTCTGTCGCGTGCGAAAACGATGCAAGTATAACCCAACTACTCTGAAAACAAGGACCTGAAAAAGATGGCGCCATTTGCAGCAAGAAAAGTTCTTGCAGGTGCGAAAATAGGTTGTGGTACCATTTTGGCGCTCAGCTTCTTCCCGGAGAGCTTTCTCAGAGGGCTGGCTGAGACACGCAGGCTTGGACGGTGGAGGGTGAACCGATCCCGGCTACGGAAGTTCTGCGTTTTCGGGGAGAACACAGGACATGGACCCACCTACGGTCACCAATTCCGGTACCCCCGCGTTGCGTCCGAGCACCGTCCAACCCTCGTCGAGTCCCTCTCTACGACATCGGATGGAATACTACGCGGCTCTCACCTTGCTGAAGCTGCTCGGGGTGTTGCCTCACCGTCTGGCGCGTGCGCTTTGCGCATTTCTGGCGTTTCTGAGCTACTGGTTCTGGCCCCGTTTGCGCAAAGTGGGTCTATTGAACTTGAAGCTAGCTTTCCCTGATTGGCCTGAGAGCCAACGCCGGAGAGTGCTTTTTGGCTTATTTCGCAATTTCGGCAGGATGTTGGCCGACTTCGCGCATTTTCCACGCTGGAACCGCAGTAACATTGAGACGTTGATAATCTACGACGGATTTGAGAATTACGCTCAAGCGCAGAGTCAAGGCCGAGGCGTGCTTTTTCTCACCGGCCACTTCGGGAATTGGGAACTCAGCTCCTTCGCTCACGGAGTGTACGGCTATCCCTGCGACTTCGTCGTGCGCGCCCTCGACAATCCCCTGATGGACGAACTTATCAACCACTATCGGTGCCTGGGGGGTGGAAAGCCTATCGAAAAAGGTGATTTTGCCCGCGGCGTGCTGCGTGCTTTTAACCGCGGTGACGCAGTAGGTGTCCTTATCGACCAGAACATGTTGCCGGGCGAAGGGGTTTTTGTGGATTTCTTCGGCCTCCCAGCATGTACCACCACAGGCCCCGCACGTGTGGCGAAAAAGACCGGTGTGCCCATCGTTCTGGGGCTGGTGATCTGGGACTCTAAACTCAAGAAATATCGGCTGCGATTCGACCCTGTCGAATGGATCAATTGCCAGAATCCGGAAGAGGAAATCCAGATGAATACCGCAAACTTCACCCGCCTGCTCGAAGATTACATTCGCCGCTTTCCGGATCACTGGCTTTGGGTCCATCGCCGGTGGAAAACGCGCCCGCCGGGTGCTGCGCCGCTTTATAGGGAATAGGGAACAGGGAATAGGGAACAGGGAATAGGGAACAGGGAATAGGGAATAGGAGCTATCAGCCTTCAGCTTTCAGCTTTCGATAAGATGAAGCGAGAGACTGCGGGCTACAGCAGTTCTGAACTGAGGACTCCATACTGCTTTCTGCCTACCATCCCTATTCCCTGTTACCAGTACTGAAAGCTGACGCCTGAAAGCTGATAGCTCCTATTCCCTATTCCCTGTTCCCTATTCCCTGTTCGGAGGCAGATCATGAAGACATTGGAGCTTGCCGAGTTGTTGGGGGGAATACTGCAGGGAGAGAAAGATCGAGAAGTCCATGAGGTTGCGGCACTAGAAACTGCCGGACCGGATGAACTGACTTTTGCCGAAAGCGTTAAGTCTCTTGAATTGGCGGCCGCATCCCAGGCCGGGTGCATCCTAGTGCCGGAGGGTTGCATTGTGACAGAACGCACAACGATCGGTGTCGCAAACCCTAAACTTTCCTTTGTTCGCGCCGCCCAAGTTCTTTGTCCGCCCCGCAAACTCCCGCCCGGGATACATCCCACGGCAGTTGTCGATCCAAACGCCCGCTTAGCCGAGGATGTGGTCATTTCTCCTTATGTGGTGATTGAGTCAGATGTAGATGTTGGGCCGGGGACATATCTCGGAGTGGGAGTTTGCCTAGGTGAGGGGGCCAAAATAGGTTCGCAGTGTGTTCTGTATCCTCGGGTGAGCGTTTATCCTGGGGCAAGGATTGGTAACCGGGTTATCCTTCATTCCGGCGTTGTGATTGGCTCCGACGGGTTCGGTTACGTTTTCGCCGAGGGTCATTATGAGAAATTCCCCCAGCGGGGCGGGGTGGTCATTGAAGATGACGTCGAAATCGGAAGTAACAGTACGGTGGACCGGGGGTCGTTGGGCGTAACGGTAATTGGTCAAGGGAGCAAGATTGACAACCTGGTTCAAATTGCGCATAACGTAAGGGTCGGACGCCACTGCGCGATCGCCGCGCAGACGGGCATTTCGGGCAGCGCAGAAATTGGAGACTATGCCGTCATGGGCGGCCAAGTTGGTGTTGCCGACCACATTCGAATTGAAGAGGGGGCGATGATCGGCGGGCAAGCGGGAATATTTAGGACGATTCGCAAGGGAACCAAGGTGTGGGGGACCCCGGCTCGCCCTTTGGAGGAGTTCAAGAAGGTGTACGCCGAGCTTGCCAAGCTGCCCAGCCTTGCCAGGAAGGTAAAGGAAATCTCACGCCAACTTTCAGTAGAAGGAAGAAAGTAGAAGACAGCGGGCAGGCGGGCCGTAGGCAGGGTGGGTACTTGGGAGCCGGCAATCGGAACATAGTGTCGGCGGCAGACCGTGCAGATTGAAGGCTGAGATCGGTAGTTAACAGTTGGTTATTGGGTTCCTGCTTTCTGCCTTCTGCCTAATGCGCACTGTGATGGTATGCGGCGACAAGCTGCGCGCGCATAGTTTCCAGGCGGCTCTCCGAAACGCGTGAAAATCGCTTCAAGAGTTCGTAGCCAAGATCGTGGTCCTGTTCAGCTTTCCCGCGAAGGCAGTCACCATCCATAGCGAACGCTCGGGTCGGATCGAGGGCTCTGGCCGAGAACTTCCAGCGATAAGGGGGAAACAGCCAAGACCAACCCAAAATATCACCGTGTCTGAGAGTCACGATGTTGAGGGGACCCCGGCGCTCGGAGGCTATGTGCAGCTCAACTCTCCCCTCGCGGATGAGGTAGAACTTGTGGGCCTCTTCGCCCTCGTGAAAAATGAATTTCCCAGCCTCAAAGCGCACATTGGAGGCGCAACCGACAACTAGCTCGAGGTATCGTGTCGGGAAATCAGTGAAGAACGGATGCGCAGTCAGGATGTTCTGAAGAGTTTCCATGGCAACACTCCTTAGACCTGAGCTGACAAGTGCCTTGCGCGAACCACGTGTGCACACAGGAGGCCTGGGCAAAACCCCAGCCCCACAAACCCTCCTTAGTCCACTCCTCAGTGCAGCCTTTACATGATAACACCTCAGACCGTCCCCTTGAAAACATTACCCAAGCAGGTGTCTGGGGAAAAATTCCAAGCCACACACCAGAATTCCCAACCATAGGGCGGCTTGCGGGTGTTTTCACGCAGCGGGAGGCTGTCAACCGTCGTCTCAGTTCCGCCGGGATCTCACCGATAGTGGAACTGGTCAACGAAAAATCAATGAGTTAAGGACGGAATAAACGCTCTAAGTTGTTGATTCCACGTTGGGCAGAATCGATCTGTGGAGGTTCTCCAATCTGATCTGCGGCAAAAGTGTCCTGCCGAAAGAAACCACAAGGTCATAGATCTTGTTGCAAAACTCCACAAGCCGAATTTGTCCGGATGCCAAAGTATTCCTTTTATCGCTTCCAACGCACCGCTTGGGTGGCCTCGGACGCTGGGCGCGAGCCCATTGCTTTTCGCGTTGCCCCACAAAACCGTCCGGAAAATCCATCTTGAGGAAAAACCCTGCTTTGGCTGGCACCGTGCTAGGACTACCCTCTGATTCAGACCTTACGCGATCGAATCAGTGAAGCAGGTTTATATTGAACCTAGTTGAGTAGATCCCACGGGGTGAAGTCAGCGGGCCGGAGAAAGGCCATGCCAGACACCATCACGCCCGAGATGTTCAACGAACTGTTGGGAAGCGTACAGGTCTTTTCCTCGGCCATGCGCGACGTGCTGGAGGAAAAACTGGTGCGCGAGACGGCCCGTGGCCGGCTCACCTTCTCCCGCATGAAGCTCCTGAAACTGGTAGCCTTCACCGACTCCCACACCATTGGCGATGTAGCGGTATTCCTAGGCGTGAGTAACACCGCTGCGAGCAAGGCGGTGGACAAACTGGTGCGTCGTCGGCTTCTCCGACGCACGGAAGCACACGCTGACCGGCGCGCCAGCGAGCTTTCGCTCACTGGGGAAGGCCGCCGCCTGTTGAGCGCGTACGAGGCCGCCAGGGACAAGAAACTCACGGAGATTTTCAGCGCCAGTGTGCCGGAACAATTGTCTGAGACGGTGGCGACGCTGGACCGGCTTGCTGCCAGCATTGTGGACCATACGGCGAATCCGCAGGAGCTATGCCTCCAGTGCGGCATATATTTCCGCGAAAAGTGCCGGCTGCGCGAACTCGTTCCCCGCGTTTGCTTCTATCAGAAACACAAAGCGCGTAAGGCAGCGGAGTCCGTGGTCGGAGGGGCTGACGGCACGGAGGCTCAGGTCCAACCGCCTGCGCCCTGAAACGATGAAATTAGAAAGGAGCAACGATGGCGAGCGCGAGTATAAGTCCGATCAAATTCCACGCGCCAATTCCGGGAACTCTACCCGCACCGGAGCGGGAACTGCGGCAGAGATTCCTTAAGGAAGCGGAGGTTGTGCCCGGGGGAGACAGGATTTCCCAGTGCCTGCAATGCGGGACCTGCACCGGGAGTTGTCCGGTAAGTTATGCCATGGACATATCGCCCAGGATGGTCATCGCGCTGTTCCGGGCCGGGCAGATTGAAGAGATCCTGCGAAGCCGCACGATCTGGATATGCGCTTCCTGTTACATGTGCACGACGCGCTGTCCGCAATCCATCAAAATCACCGATCTGCTCTATGCCCTAAAACGCACGGCGATCGACGCCGGGCTTTATCCCGAGCGATTCCCGGTGTACCTGTTGTCGAGGAATTTCGTCCGCATCGTCAACCGGTACGGTCGCAATCAAGAGATGCTCTTGCTCCTGTTTTATTACCTGAGGCGAAATCCGCTGGGCCTTCTGCGGATGCTGCCGCTTGGGCTAGCCATGCTGCGCAAAGGGAGAATTTCGCTCTTCCCCAAAAAGATCAAAGGGATAGATGCTATACGCAAGATTCTGGGAGCTTCCAAGGAGTTAGAACTGCCCCGCGAAAAGGGAACTGTGCCCTACACCGAAGGGGCGGTGGGATACCGGGCAGTGGGATAAAGACCAGCCCGAAAGGTCGAGTTGAGAGGCGATCATGGAGTACATCTACTATCCCGGCTGTAGCCTTGAGTCTGCAGGGAAACCTTACGACGAGAGCTTGAGAGCGGTATTCCGTGCTTTGGGCATTGGGCTCCGCGAGCTGGAGGATTGGAACTGCTGCGGCGCGACCATGTATATGAGCGTGGATGAGGCGCTCTCGATGGCGATCAGCGCCCGAAATCTGGCGCTGGCGGAGCAGGCCGGCTTCCGGGATCTTATCGCGCCCTGCAGCGCCTGCTACACCGTACTGGTGAAAACCAACCGCTTTCTGCGGGAAAGTCCGGAGTTAAGAGCCAAGGTCGATCACCTGCTGGGGCAAGTGGGCCTGCAATACAGTCTCAGCGTTAAGGTGCGGCATCCCCTCGAGGTTCTGGTCAACGATGTGGGGATCGAGGCAATTGCCTCGGCGGCCAAGCGTAGTCTGGAAGGGGTGGCGTTCGCCCCCTATTACGGTTGTCAAATCGTGCGTCCCGAACGCGGTTTTGACGATAGCGAGTTCCCCACAACCATGGATGCGCTCTTCCAACGACTGGGCGCCCGAGCCGTTTATTTCCCCTTGAAGGCGCGCTGCTGTGGCGGCATGCTGATGACGACCTTCCCGGACGTATGTCTGCAACTCGTGAAAGATCTGCTGGAATGCGCCGTGGAGAACGGAGCAGAGTGTATCGCCACCACTTGTCCCCTGTGTCAGGTCAACGTGGAGGCGTACCAGAAGAAGGTAAACAAGACGTTCGGAACGTCTTACGAAGTGCCCGTGATGTACTTCACTCAACTGCTGGGGCACGCCCTGGGCTGCTCCGAGAAGGAGCTCGGATTAGACAAGAATCTCGTCGCCTGGAAAGCCCCGGGCGCCGTGCTTGCCGCATAGATAGAAGGAGGAGACTGATGGACCAGAATGGGCATCCGCGCATTGGAGTTTATATTTGTCACTGTGGGCTCAACATCGCCGGAACCGTAAACGTGAGTGAAGTGCGCGAGTTCATCTCCCACGCCCCCAGTGTTGCGATCGCGCGAGACTACAAGTTCATGTGTTCAGACCCGGGGCAGGCGCTCATCCAAGAGGACATTCAACAACTCGGTATCAACAGAGTTGTGGTGGCGGCCTGCTCCCCTCTGATGCATGAGATCACCTTCAGGGCGGCGGCCAAGAAGGCGGGGCTCAACCGCTATCTGGTGCAGATCGCCAATATCCGCGAACACTGCTCCTGGATCCATGACGACGTGCGCGCGGCCACAGAAAAAGCCAAAGCCTTAGTCGCGGGGGCGGTCAGACGCGTAGCGCTGCACCAGCCGCTGGAGCCGATGCGCGCGGAAATCAACCCCAACGTGCTGGTGGTGGGCGGTGGGATAGCCGGCATTCAGGCAGCCCTCGAGATCGCCGAATCGGGAACCAACGTATACCTGGTGGAGCGCGAACCGACCATCGGCGGGCGCATGGGACAGTTTGACAAAACCTTTCCTACCCTCGACTGTGCCGCTTGCATCTTGACTCCCAAAATGGTCTCGGTGGGGCACCGTGAGAATATCAAACTGTTGAGCTATAGCGAAGTCGTGGGATTCTCAGGATACATTGGAAACTTCAAAGTGAAGGTGAGGAGGAAGGCGAGGTTTGTGGATGAAACCAAGTGTACTGGTTGCGGCCTGTGCTGGAACACCTGCCCCGCCACCCGGGTTCCAACCAAAAGGACGATCAAGCTAGGGGATCAGGTCGTCAAGCAGGTGCCGTAATGAAACTGGAAGCAGTCCAAAGGATTCTCAACTGCCAGGTGATCACCGGCCACAACAAGCTGGACGAGGAGGTCAGGGTCGGTTGCGGTGCTGACCTGATGAGCGATGTCCTGGCCTTCATTAAACCCAACGCGTTGTTGTTGACCGGATTGACTAATGTGCAATCGGTGCGCACGGCCGAGATCGCTGAAGTCAAAGCCATCGTGTACGTTCGAGGCAAGCTGCCGGACAAGGAAGCGATCAACCTGGCGAAAGAAAAGGGCATCGTTCTTTTGTGTACGGGTCTTCCCATGTACGAATCGTGTGGAAGGCTCTACGAGTGCGGTCTGGCTGGAGGCAGCGAACTCGAGGAAGGCATGCGGGATGCCAAGCGAGCCACTCTTCTGGCAACGCTTTGATATTTTCGGGAGGGATTTTGTTGATGCGGGGAAGGCCTCCATCTCGATCAAGGGGATTCTAAGAGAGATCGGGATTCACCCCTCCTTGATCAGGCGGGCGGCGATTGCGTCGTACGAAGCGGAAATGAACGTGGTCTTGTACGCCAGCAAAGGAACGATGGAGTTGAGAGTCACCCCTAAGGATATTCGGGTAATGGTGGAAGATGAAGGCCCTGGCATCCCGGACATCGAGTTGGCCATGCGAGAAGGATATTCGACGGCGTCTGATGAGATTCGGGAGATGGGGTTCGGGGCAGGCATGGGCTTGTCCAATATCAAGAAGAATGCTGATGACTTTATCATTCGTTCTCTGGTAGGTAAAGGCACGACACTGGAAATAACGTTTCGGCTTTAGCATGGGGGAATACTTCCATTCCGTTCGGGTTGTGCCGGAGCGATGTATCGGCCGGATGGCCTGTCTAAAGGTCTGTCCTACAGAGGCGATCCGGGTGCGCCACGGCAAGGCAGAGATACTCGAAGACCGTTGCATTGACTGTGGCGAGTGCGCACGGGCCTGCCGCCACAGCGCCATCATCCCCCAGACGAGCTCCTTTACCGAGTTCTCGGAGTTCAAGTACACCGTGGGGCTCGTCTCGCCCGTCCTCTACGGGCAATTCCGCAAGGACGTTCTTCCCAGCACGATCCTGGCGGGGGTGAGAAAAATCGGCTTCGATGACGCCTGTGACGTAGCGTGCGCGAGCGAAGCCGTCAGCGCGGCTATCGACGAGCATTTGGCCAGCTATCGGGGACCGCTCCCCCTGCTCTCCCCGTTTTGCCCCACCATCGTGCGGCTCATTCAGGCGCGATATCCCAGCCTCATTGATCTCCTGATTCCTATTGACTCTCCGATGGAGATCGCCGCGCGCGAGGTGAGAAACAAGAAGATGAAGGAACTGGGCTTACGGCGCGACGAGATTGGCGTCATTTATCTGACGCCCTGCCCCGCCAAAATGGTCTCTATCAAATATCCTCTCAGGAAAAGAGTCTCACACATCGATGGCGCCATCGCCATATCGGACATTTACCACTCCCTCCTGTCAGCCATGGGCGAGGTGAATTCCAGCGCGCACGAAGTGGAAGAGCCAGTGAAGGGCATGGGTCTGGGCTGGCCGGTTCTGGGCGGACAAGTTTCCGCATTGCAGGCCGAGAGTAGCTTGGCGGTAGGCGGCCTTGGGGACGTGGAAAGGATTCTGGACGAAATCGAGCGCGGGAAACTCGGCGATATCCAATTTGTGGAGTGTCATGCCTGCGCGCAGGGCTGCTGCGGCGGTTCGCTAACCGTCGGCGATCCCTATGTTACTCGGGGCACGATTCTGAGCTTGGTCGCCCGGCTCGGAAAGGCCCCCTGCGCGGACCGAGAGAAGATACGCGAGCTGTATCAAAAACGTTATTTCTCGCTGCCTGGCAAGATTCCTTCCCGGCCTTTTGCCCCACTGGATAAAGATATTGGGAAGGCCATTGAGAAACGAAAGCGCATTCAGGAAACCCACGAAGGGCTGCCGCAGATCAATTGCGGGGCCTGCGGCGCGCCCACCTGCTTGAGCTTTGCGGAAGATGTGGTTCTGGAGCGAGCGCGGCTCGGGGATTGCCCCGTACTCACCGCCAGGCAAGCGCGGACGGCGGCTGATTCCTCCCCTGACTTGGACGGCGCTTCTCAGGTACTAACTCTATGACGATCCGGGAGATTGCCGACAACGCGAAGCTCGAGATCCTGGCGTGCCCCGAAGCCATTGACAAAGAGGTCACCGGAGGCTATGCCAGTGACCTCTTGAGTGACGTGATCGCTAACAGCAAGGCTGGCTACCTTTGGGTCACCATGCAAACGCATCGCAATATCATCGCGGTCGCTACCCTGAAGGATCTGGCTGCGATCATTCTTGTGAATGGGAGGACCCCTGATCCTGAAACGCTGCAGAAGGCGCAGGAGGAGAAAGTAGTCCTATTGGGCAGCCGGCTTGCGGCGTTTGAATTGGTCGGAAGACTGTACCAGATGGGCATTCGGGGGACTCTATGATGCCGCGAGCCTTCAAGGCGGACTTGCACATTCATACCTGTCTCTCCCCCTGCGCCGAATTGAATATGGGCCCCAAGGCAATCGTAGAAAAAGCCCTCCAGCACGGTTTGGATGTGATTGGCATTTCCGATCACAACTCTTCAGAGAACACGCCCGCGGTGGTGAAGGCGGCGCGCGATAGAAACCTGACGGTACTGCCGGGGATGGAGGTGACCTCGAAGGAAGAGGTGCACATTCTGGCGGTTTTTGACAGCGTCGATAAGGCGCTCCAGCTCCAGGAGATTGTGTACGAGCATTTACACGGCGAGAACGATACCGAGGCTTTCGGGCTCCAGGTTGTCGTGAATGAAGATCATGACGTTCTCGGGTTCAACAAACGACTGCTGGCCGGCGCCACGGAACTCTCTGTCGAGCAGGTCGTGGAAAGCATATCTGCCTTGGAGGGTCTGGCCATCGCAGCTCATGTCGATCGCGAGACCTTCGGGATAATTGGGCAATTGGGGTTTGTCCCCCGAGAATTACACCTGGATGCCTTGGAACTCTCCGCCAACACCAGTCCTGAGGAAGCCAGGCGGCGCTTTCCAGAATACGCCGGCTATGCTTTCGTTCGTTCGTCCGACGCACATTCGGCGACGGAGATCGGCAAGGTCCGGACCACGCTGCTGTTATGTGAGCCCAGCACGCGGGAAATCAAGAAGGCGCTGCGCGGGGAGGATGGCCGGCGGGTGTTGCCTGAAGAAGCAGGTACCCGCGCTCGCGGCGAGGCGTTGTAAGAGCAACCCGCAAGGGCGGTCATCCGTCGGCTGACGGACCGCCCCTACAATTGGATAGCTTTCAATGGAGGATCTTTCCCTGCACGTACTCGACATCGCGGAGAATTCCATTGCGGCGGGAGCCCAACACGTGGAAATCCGGCTGCAGGAGAGCCAGAGGAATGACCGCCTTTGTCTCGAGATCGTTGACGACGGACGTGGAATGAGCGAAGACATGCTTCAGAAGGCGACGGACCCTTTTGTCACCACGCGAGCCACCCGCCGGGTGGGGTTGGGGCTGTCACTTTTTGAGCAGGCCGCGCAGAGGGCTGGGGGCCAGTTCAAGATCGCGTCCACGCCCGGGGTGGGAACCAAGGTCACCGGCGTGTTTCAATACAGCCATGTTGACCGGCAACCCTTGGGGGATATGAACGCGACACTGTTAGCGCTGATTGTCGGAAACCCACAAATCGAGTTTACCTATTTGCATCAGACCGATGATTCACGAGTCGCTTTCAGTACAAAGGAAATCAAAGCCCAACTGGGAGAGATACCGATTGGTTCTTCCCAAGGAATATCGGCAGTCAGGAAAAGTTTGGAAAAGGTAAGGGACCGACGGAGGTAGGTACCTATGCAGTTGGAATCGGCTGATAAGATCATTCAACAACACCGTGGGCAGAAGAACGAGCTCATCGCCATGCTTCAGGACGTGCAGAACGAATTCAGCTATTTGCCGCAGGACGTTCTCACCCACATCTCCCGCACAATGCACGTGCCTCTGAGCCGCGCGTACAGCATTGCGACTTTCTACCGGGCGTTCAGCTTGAAGCCCAAAGGCCGGCATCCGGTGGCGGTTTGCCTGGGCACGGCTTGCCACGTTAAGGCGGCCACGAAGATCTTGGAGAAGTTCGAACGCCAACTCGGTATTAAGTGCGGGCAGACCACACCGGACCTCAATTTCGGTCTGGAGGCGGTGCGCTGCCTCGGTTGCTGCGGGCTTGCCCCGGTGGTCACCGTGGGGTCGGAACTGTTCGGGAAGGTTACTCTCCCCAAAGTGGACCAGATCATCAAGCAATTCTCAAAGTAAGGAGCCCAAGATGCCAAAACTCAAACTGGAAGATTTAGCGGAGGTCCGAGAAAAAGCCAGGAAAGCGGTCTCCCTTCGCGACGGCGCCGCCCGCGTCAGAATGACGGTTCACATGGGCACTTGTGGCCTTGCCGCGGGCTCGCGCAAGATCTTGGAAGCTGCCTTGCGCGAAGTCGAAGGACGAGATCTCCGAGACGTGATGGTGACTACCTCCGGTTGCGCAGGTTTGTGTAGCCGTGAACCGATGGCTACGGTGGAAGTCGTGGGCGAGGCTCCGGTGAAGTACGTGGACCTGACGGAGGGAAAGATCAAGGAGATTTTCACGGAGCACGTTTTGGGAGGCAAGATCTTGCAACAATATGCACTCGCCATAGGGAGCGAACGGACCTATTAACGATGTCGGGGCAGGCCCTGTACCTGTCCTGGGCGACCACAAGGGTCGCTCCTAAGTCGCGCGGCGGGGGGAGAATTCCGGAGGAGATCCAAATGGCGTATCGAATGCACTTGATGGTTTGCGCAGGGACGGGCTGCGTCTCCAATCGTTCTCTCGAATTCAGGGACGCCTTGCAGAAGGAGATCGGAAAGCGGGGGCTGGATAACGAGATTCAGGTAGTGACCACGGGTTGCAATGGATTCTGCGGCGTCGGTCCCCTCATGGTGGTTCAACCCGATGGGATCTTCTACCAGCAGCTCAGCCCTAAAGATGTTCCGTATCTCGTGGAAGAGCACTTTCTGAAAGGCCGGCCGGTCAAAAAACTCATGTACGTTCCACCGGAGACCAAAGTGCCGGTCCCCAAGATGATGGATATTCCCTTCTTCTCCCGTCAAATGCTCATCGCGCTGCGGAACCGAGGTTTGATTGACCCCGAAAGGATCGATGAATACATCGCGAGAGATGGTTATGCAGCATTGGCCAAGGCGCTAACCCAAATGACCCCAGAAGAAATTCTCAACGAAGTTAAGATATCCGGGTTGCGCGGCAGGGGAGGCGCAGGGTTCCCGACCGGTACGAAGTGGGAGGCCGTTAAGGTCGCCGAGGGAGAGCCGAAGTACGTGATTTGCAACGGGGACGAAGGGGATCCGGGCGCTTTTATGGATCGCAGCATCGTCGAGTCCGACCCGCATTCCGTTATCGAAGGAATGCTGATCGGGGCTCGAGCCATCGGAGCCCGCTGGGGCGTGGTGTATATCAGAAACGAGTACCCTTTGGCCGTGCAGCGAATTAACATCGCCATCGATCAAGCTCGCGAATACGGCCTGTTGGGTGAAAACATCCTGGACGCGGGCTTCGACTTTGACATCTCGGTCTCGAAAGGAGCCGGCGCATTTGTTTGCGGAGAGGCCACCGCACTGGTGGCGGCGGTGGAAGGCCGACTGGGAGAACCGAGGGCGCGGCCACCGCGCCTGGCGGAAAAGGGACTCTGGGGGAAACCCACCTGCCTCAACAACGTCGAAACGTGGGCCAACGTTCCCCCCATCATCGTGCGGGGCGGCAAGTGGTTTGCCGAGATCGGGACGGAAAAGAGCAAAGGCACCAAGGTCTTTTCGCTGGTCGGGAAGATCAAGAGTACCGGCTTGGTTGAAGTCCCAATGGGCATTACCCTGCGCGAGATCATTTACGACATCGGGGGAGGGATCCCGGGCGGTAAGAAGTTGAAGGCGGTGCAGACTGGGGGACCTTCGGGCGGGTGTATCCCCACCGACATGATCGACTTGCCAGTGGACTTCGAAACCCTCACCGAGGCTGGCTCCATGATGGGCTCGGGCGGCATGGTGGTCATGGATGAAGACACCTGCATGGTGGACGTTGCCCGTTACTTCCTTAGCTTTACTCAGGACGAGTCTTGCGGCAAATGTACTCCCTGGCGCGAGGGGACCAAGTTAATGCTCGATATCCTGACCAAGATCACGGAAGGCCATGGCACAATGGAGGATCTGGAGTCCTTGGAGGAAGTGGCCAAAATCGTCGCAGAGACGTCGCTCTGCGGGTTGGGAACGTCAGCCCCCAACCCCGTTCTGACCACGATTCGCTACTTCCGGGATGAGTATCTCAAACACATTGAGGCGCACAAATGTCCCGCCCACGTTTGCCGGCAATTGAACACTTACAAGATTGACCCGGAAATTTGCGTTCAGCGCGGCCACGGTTGCGGCGTGTGCCGGCGCGAGTGTCCGGAAAAAGCCATCTTTGGCGAGAAAAATCAGCCACATCGAATTGACAATAGTCTGTGCAGCAAGTGCGGGACTTGCGTGGACATGTGCCACTTCAATGCAGTGACTGTGGAATGAAAGGCGGAGCGCGATGAAGGTAACCATCGACGGGAAAATAACTGAAGTGACCAAGGGGACGACCATCCTGCAGGCGGCCAAGCTCTTGGACATTAAAATCCCGACTCTCTGCTACCACCCGCTGATTAAGCCCTTCGCGGCCTGTCGCGTTTGCGTGGTGGAGACGAAAACGCGCTGGGGAGACGAGCTTGTGCCCTCCTGCCAGACAGCCTGCCGGGATGGCATGGTGGTCAACACAAACAACGAGCACGTCTTAAAGGCCCGGCGCTTCATCCTTGAGATGATGCTGGCGCGCTGGCCGAATGTGCCCATCTTGCGTAAGTACGCTGAGGAGGCCGGGCTCAAAACTCCTCGGTTCACAAGCGCCCTCAAGGATGAGCGCCAGGACGCGTGCATCTTGTGCGGTTTGTGCGTGCGGGCCTGTGAGGAGGTGGTCGGGGCGTGCGCCATTAGCTTCGCCGAGCGCGGCATTCAGCGCCACGTTTCCACCCCGTTTAACCTGGAATCGGAGGAGTGCATAGCCTGTGGCGCTTGCGCGATGGTATGTCCCACCTCCCACATTAAATTCGAGGTCGAGGATTATAAGGGCAAACCTCCTGAATTCCTCCTGGGCCCCAACACCGCAATCTATGTCCCCACGCTGCAAGCGGTGCCTCGAGTGCCAGTAATCGATTATGAGAGTTGTATTCACTTCAAGACGCAGGGTTGTCAAAAGTGCGTGGAAGCATGTGAACCGCACGCCATCAATCACGAGATGAAGGATGAGGAAATCGAGATCGATGTCGGCCAAGTGCTGGTTGCCACCGGCTTCGATGCCTTCGACCCAACCCCCATGGCCCAGTACGGCTACGGCAGGCTCGACAACATTTACACGGGCCTGGATGTGGAACGAATGCTGAATGCCACAGGGCCCACGGGAGGGAAGATCCTCCTCAAGAACGGACAGCGTCCACGCGCCGTGGGGGTCCTCCACTGCATTGGCTCCCGGGATGAGAACCACCATCGCTATTGCTCGCGAGTCTGTTGCATGTTCGCCCTGAAGTTCTCCCATCTGATCAAGGAGCGCACCGAGGGAGAGGTCTACAACTTCTACATTGACATGCGAGCCTTCGGGAAAGGATACGAGGAGTTCTACTCCCGCGTTCTGCACGAAGGGGTCAACGTCATTCGCGGAAAGGTTGCCGAGGTAGTGCAGGCGGGGTATTCGAAGCGTGACGAGGGGACGCTGCTGATCCGGTGCGAGGACACGCTGATCGGCCGCTTCCGGGAGATCCCGGTCGATATGGTGGTGCTCTGCAACGCCATCGAGCCGCGACGCGACGCCGAGCAGGTGGGGCGCCTTTTCGGCCTCAGCCGCAGCCCGGATGGCTTCTTCCTGGAGCGGCACCCGAAGCTCGATCCCGTGGCCACCACGACGGACGGACTCTTCGTGGCTGGGTGCGCACAGGGACCCAAGGACATTCCGGACTCGGTGGCCCAGGCGAGCGCAGCGGCGGCGCGGATCCTAGCCACCATCGCCAAGGGGGCGGTCGAAATCGATCCGGTGCGGGCCGAAATCGACGAGCAGTATTGCAGCGGCTGCCGCATCTGTAATGCGCTGTGTCCCTATAAGGCCATTGATTATCTCGAGGACAAAAACGTTTCCCGAGTCAACTCGCCACTCTGCAAGGGCTGTGGGACGTGTGTGGCCGCCTGCCCGGCGGGCGCCATTACCGGCAGCGGCTTCACCGACAAGCAGGTTTTTGCGGAGTTGGAGGGCGTCCTCAGCGTTTAGCAGCGCCCTAGGAGTGCGTTGATGCCATTCTGACATCCCGCTAAACCGACGCCGGAATAGTGGGGCGAAAGGGCCCGGAAAGCTGTTCAGACACGACGGGCGAGGGTGAAGGAAGACAGCCACGGGAGGCAGCAGCGGAGAGCGCATGCAACTACCAGACGACCGAATGCCGGAAGCCGAGGTTAGCCTACGGCTGGCACTTTGGCTACTCGGACAAAAGGGGTGCGAGCCTCGCGTGAGGGTGGCAATTGACGGGGCGTGTGTTCTGATTGCGGCGCACCGGAAGCAGGGGAGCGAGGAGAAGGAAAGGGAGATCTTCCCGATAGAAGAGTTCCTCAGACAAGGGGACTGGCGGATCCTCCCTTCGGAGGGCAAGGAACCCAAGAAGCCATGGCACGGGACTTATGAGCACAAGCACAACGGCTACAGAATGACGATCCATTCGGAAGGAGGTCCTGATCTTCAAACCAAGAGATCGGGAAAGCTGTTGAGAGTGGAATCAAAAGGCGGTCCGCTCGGACGAAAGGGTAGTCCTCGTGCAAGATTGGATTGTGCAATTGGTCAAGCCCTCACATTGGAGGATGTCATGGAAGACGAGGAGCGTTGGGTAGCCGTGCCATTCTCTAGCGAGTTCGAGAAGGTCTGCAACTCGGTGAAGGAATCGGCTGCTTTCTGCCGTACAGGAATTAAGCTTGCTCTCGTGCATCGTAACGGGAAAGTAACAGTTCTGTAGCCGACGAATGATTTCCAAGATGGCATCAACGCAGAACCAGGACACTACCCGGCGCGAAGATGAAAGGAGGCAACGGAATTGGAGACGAATAGCAAGAACTTTGAGCCTCGAATCGTAGGATTCTTGTGCAACTGGTGCTCGTACACAGGGGCCGACCTGGCCGGAACCAGTCGGATGAAATCGGCTCCCAACCTGCGCATCGTTCGCCTTATGTGCTCGGGGAGGGTAGATCCCTCCTTCATCCTGCGCGCCTTTCAGTTAGGTGCCGATGGAGTCCTGGTGGGCGGCTGTCATCCTGGCGATTGCCACTACCAGGAGGGCAACTTCAAGGCGCTGCGGCGGGTCCTCCTGCTGAAGCGTGTCCTGCGGGAGTTCGGGATTGACGAGCGCCGTCTGCGGCTGGAATGGGTCTCGGCGGCGGAGGGCGAGAAATTCGCCAAGATATCTACCGACTTCACCGAGGAAGTCCGGGCCTTGGGACCCTTGCGCCTGGAGACCGGCGTGCTCGCGCAATCTCAAGGTGAGGAACTGCCAACACAGGAGGTGGCCGCATGAGCAAACCGAAGCTGGCTTTGTATTGGGCGGCGAGTTGCGGCGGCTGCGAGGTCGCCGTGCTGGACATTGCAGAGAAGATTCTGGACGTGGCGGGGTTTTTCGACATCGTATTCTGGCCTTGTGCCATGGATTTCAAATATAAAGACGTCGAAGCCATGGCGGATTCAAGCATCGACCTCTGCCTGTTCAACGGCGCCATCCGCAACAGCGAAAACGAGGCGCTGGCGCACTTGCTGCGCCGGAAGGCGAAGGTCCTGGTGGCCTTCGGCTCCTGCGCCATGGATGGATGCATCCCCGGCCTGGCTAACCTAACCACGCGCGAGGAGATTTTCGAGAACTCGTACCAACAAACCCCCTCCACCCTCAATCCGGAAAAAACCCGGCCAGTACCGCAATTTGCGGCGCCCGAGGGGGAGTTGGATATTCCCAAGATGTACGAGTCGGTGCGCACCCTGGGGCAAGTGGTTCCCGTCGAGTACTTTATTCCGGGCTGCCCGCCGCAGCCAACCCAAATCGTTAACGTGATGGCGGCGATCATGCAGGGAGCTGTACTGCCGCCCGCCGGGTCTGTGATCGGGGCGGGAGACAAGACCTGCTGCGAAGAATGCGGCCGTCCTCGAAAAGAAAAGCATGTCAAACGCTTCTACCGGGTTT
>Ga0187782_10000649_pt1 | contig 24222 bp, 24 predicted proteins | sample 0715_SJ02_MP15_2_FD_132454 | JGI IMG/M metagenome (GOLD analysis project Ga0187782, IMG submission 132454) | Tropical peat soil microbial communities from peatlands in Department of Meta, Colombia - 0715_SJ02_MP15_20_MG | ecosystem: Environmental > Terrestrial > Soil > Wetlands > Peat | place... | reverse complement strand
TGAAGATGTCCCCTTGAGTGCGGGCGCGGCTTTTGCTGGAGTTGCCGGTTTCGTGCTTGCTTCGACCGACAGGTTCGCGTTCGTTCGCTGAGGGTTCCATCCCATAGCCACCTTGGATTTCATATCGGTCGCTAGATTGACGGTTAAGCCGAAATGTCCGCCAGATTGGGTCGTCTCAACACAAGATTGGCCGTTGGCCCCGACCGCTTGAGTGTTCGGCTGCGACGGGTTTGCGTTCGATGTATTCTCAGTCAGCGGTAACCTGCTGTCCGGTGCGCTCCCAAGACGAGAGGGTGTTGCCGGTTGCGCGACCGAGGCGTGAATCTGCGAAGACTGAGCCAATGCATGCGAGAAACCCTCCGGTCGCGAGCTTGCCACGAACGAGGGCAGGCCGCCGGCCTGAACGGATTCCGGAATGGCAACCATGTCTACTCGCATGAAAGTATCTAGCTGTGGAATTGCATGCCACGCGCCAAAAACCAGGAAGCTACTCCGGGAAGGAAGACTGTTCCTGAACAGCATTGATTTCAGCAGTTTAGAAAGCCGAGGGGACGGATTCGGAGGAGGCATTCCGAGATGCCGGGAATGCTGCCGGGCAAGTCTTGCCTTGTCGCAAGCGGCAAAATCAGCCGTCTCGACCATGCCACCGCTGTAGCAGAAAAATTGCGTCGACCTCTTGCTGGCGCCGCCGCGTTTGCTCCAGTTGGTAGGCGCTGTGCTGGCGTGCACAAAGACCTTCGAGAGCCTCGCGCTCGCCGAGAGCCTGCCGGTACGCAATCACCGCCTGATGACGCAAGGTCTCGAGGTGTCGCACTTCATTCTGAATTTGAACTCGGAGGTTCTGTAATCGCTCGCGAAGCAAGCTGGCAAAGTGAAGCTCCGCCGCCATTCGTCCCCCGGAAAGTGAGCGGGCGTCAGCGCATGCCGACTCCTCGAGAAAGCTCTCAAGCCTGGCAAGAGCTTCGCGTGCGCGCGCAACATTCAAAGAAGCCTGCTGCAAGGCGAGTGCACGCTGGTGTTCGAGACTGCGGCGAAGGCGAAGCAGGGACGCGAGCGTGAATTGAAAGGTCATGGACGTTACACCGGTAAGGTCATCAACCGGTCAATCGATTCCTTCATTCCCGCCGTCTCCTCCGTCGACTGCATCAGAAATTCACGGAGTTGAGGCAAGAGCGTGATCGCGCGATCCAGCTCCGGATCGCTGCCTTTTTGATACGCGCCGATGCGGACCAGTTCCTCGGAAGCCTTGTAAGCGGCGAACAGTCGGCGAATCGCGGCTGCTTTTTGCAGGTGCTCGCGCGGGATGACGGCCGGCATGATGCGACTGATACTGTCGAGAATCGCGATCGGTGGATAATGATTCTGCGCAGCCAGCCGGCGGTCGAGCATGACATGGCCGTCAAGCAGGGCGCGTGCAGCGTCCACGAGAGGGTCGTTTTCATCGTCCCCTTCCATCAGCACGGTGTAAAAACCGGTCACTGTGCCTGAGCTAAAAGAGCCAGCACGCTCGATCAACCGTGCCAGTATGGTGAAGACCGAGGGTGTGTAGCCCTTGGCCGTCGGCGGCTCACCAGCTGCCAATCCAATTTCGCGCTGTGCCATCGCCAGGCGCGTGAGCGAGTCGACCACCAGCAGAACGTTGCTCCCCCGCGCGCAGAAGTACTCCGCAATTGTCGTTGCCGCAAAGGAGGCGCGGATGCGCAGCAGCGGATCCTGGTCCGACGTAGAAACAACGACCACGGACCGGCGGCGGCCTTCCGGTCCGAGAGCATTCAGCAGTTCGCCGACTTCGCGCCCGCGTTCGCCAATCAGTCCAAGCACGGTAAGGTCGGCGTTTGTGTTGCGCGCCATCATCCCGATCAGCGTGCTCTTACCGACGCCGCTGCCGCCGAAGATCCCCACCCGCTGGCCGCGCCCGCAGGTCAGGAAAGCGTCAATCGAACGGATCCCGCAGCCGAGCGGCTCGCGAATCGGGGTGCGGTCGAGCGCAAGCGGCGCTTCCCGATCGAGATAGCAGCGTTCGCGGCAGGCCGGTGGCGGGCCGTCGTCGATGGGCTGTCCGGTACCGTCGAGCACGCGTCCGAGAAGCTCATCGCTTACCGGGAGCGATGGGCGGCGTCCCCACACAATCACCTGATCGCCATAGCGGACCCCGGTCGGCCGCCGCAGCGCCATCGAGAGCACCGTGTGCCCACGAAACCCGACGATCTCGCCCGGCCAGCGACGGCCGCGGGAGTCGACTATCTCGCAGGCTTCGCCAACGGTTGAAAACGGACCTTCCGATTCGATGAGCTGTCCGACAACCTGCGTGACCTTGCCGCGCCAGCGCAGAGGCGAAGTAGTTTCAAGATGCGAAAAGTACGGGGTAAGCAGAGCCGCGTTCATCTTCGAGCCTCAGGAGCTGCGGGAACGGAGGCAGGTGAGGCCGGGATTGTAGAAGGGCCGGCGGGCGCACCCGGACGCTGGGCAAGCAGGTCGAGCAATCCTGTCTCAATTTCCTTGAGTTGCGATTCGATGCCGATTTCCGTCGTGCCCAGCGAGGTTTCGATGCGGCATTCTCCAGGGGCGAGCGCCGGATCTTCGTGGACCTCCGGCGACGCTGCCGTTTCCATCTGGTTGGCAAAGTAATGGCGCCAGTCGGTTGCCTCCCGTGGGTGAACATAGAGGTCGACCTTGGTTCCCGCATCCAGCGCTTCGAGCGTAACGCGCACGATGCCGGCCAGAGTATGCGGGTCCAGCTGCGCCTCGCGATGCAGGATCTTCCGCGCGATGGCAAGCGCAAGTTGCACGACTTCCCCCTCGATGCGCCGATAATAGGCGGCGTGTTCGCGCTCGAACTCACGGACGGCGGCGAGCACCTGTTCCCGGCTGCGACCGATGGCGGCCTCGGCTGCGGCGCGAAATTGTTCTTCTGCAGTGCGCCGCCCACGCTCAAATGCCTCACTCTCGCGCTGCCGCATTCGCTCTTCGGTGGACTTCTCGGCGTTGGCGGCGGACCCGGACTCGGCGCTGGACTCCGCCTCGGCATAGCAGAAAGGAGACGGCTGGTCTTCCTCGGACGCGGGCTCGAGGCGCCCATGCTCAGCCTGCAGGCGTGGTGCGCTAGACGACATATTCCTCCTGCGCCTCGGCGCTCAGCACCAGCTTTCCCTCGGCTTCCAGTTTTCGCGCCGCATCGACAATTTCGCGCTGCGCCTGGTTCACGTCCTTCGAGCGCACCGGCCCGAGCACCTCCATGTCTTCCTTCAGCATGTCGACGGCACGTGATGACATCGACTTGAATATCAGGTTCTTGAGTTCCTCCGAAGCGCCGCGCAGGGCGAGCGCCAGCGTCTTCTTGTCGAGCTGCCCGAGCAGTTCCCGGATTCCCGCTTCCGGCACGCCCAGCAGGTCTTCGAAGGTGAACATCAGGTTGCGGATGGCGAGCGCCATCTTCGGGTCGTCTTTCTCGATATTCTCGAGAATGCCTTTGCTGGTGTTCGGTTCCAGCTGATTCAGCATGTCGGCGGCGCCTTTGAATCCGGCATAGGCACGCCTGCTTTGTTCGCCGAGCGACTCCAGCCGCTTGTGGAGAGCAAGCGAAACTTTTTGCGCCACCTCGGGCGAAAACTGCCGCAGCTGCGCTAGCCGCTTCACGGTTTCGGCCCGCATTTCCTCCGGCAAGCGCAGCAGCAGCGTCGAAGCCTGCCGCGCGTGGAGGTGGGCGAGAATCAACGCGACCGTCTGCGGATGCTCGACTTCGAGAAACTTCGCCAGTTGCTGCGGATCGGCTTTCTGCAGGCTTTCGAGCTGTACCACGCTCATCTCCATCGCCCGCGAAACCTGTTCCAGAAGCTGTTGCGCACCGTTTTCCCCGAAGGCCTTCACCAGGAGCTTTTGCGCATAGTCAGGACCGCCCTCGGCGAGGTAGCTCTGCGTGAGCGTCAATTGGTAGTACTCTTCGAGCACAGCGACAGCGGTGTCAGGTTTCACATGCTCCAGTTCGGCGATGCGCTGCGTGAGATGCTTCAGATCGGCGTCGGACAGATTTCGGTAAATATGGCTCGCCGCCTCTTCGCCCAGCAAGGCGATCAGGATCGCTGCTTTTTGCAATCCCGGGATGGCGGCGGTAGAAGGCATCGAGTCACTCTATTTCGATTTCGGCTGTTCCCGCATCCAGGTCTGCAGCAGGCGGCTCGCCGTCGCCGGATCGGCTTTGATCTTGTCGGTCAGCTCTTTCTTGAGCGCTCCCGCCCGTTTCGCTTCTTCACTCCCCGTCGGCAGTTCAATCGTTGCGACTCCTCCCGCCGGGGCCGTCGCCGCTGCCGCCTGCGCCAGACGCTCCGGTATCTGGCGAAAGGCCGCGAGCGCCTGTTTCTTCACCGGACGCAAGACCAGCCCATAGACCATCAGGAAGAGGAGCGTGATGCCGACGTAGCGCAGCGCTCCTACCCATGGCAAAAGCAGCAGGCGATATTTGTCAAACTTGCCGGGTGTGGCAAGCGGTTCAGCTGGAGCGGTCTGGAACGAGAGATTTTCAAGCGCCAGCAGATCGCCGCGCTGCTCGTCCACGCCAATCGCCGCCCGCGCCAGCTTCTCAATCGCGGCCATTTCTTCCGCGGTGCGTTTCCGTCGAGTCGCCGACGGCTTGCCGTCCTTCCCCGGGGCCGTATCTGTCGCGTCGTCGATCAGCACGGCCGCCGTAATTCGGCGCACACGCCCGGCCGGCTGCGAAACGCGCCGGATGCTCTTGCTGACGGCGAAGGTCGCGCTCTCCGATTTCGAAGACTGGTTGTCGAGCGCGGCCGTCACGGTGGGGCTCGCGGCGGTGCTGCCCGGCACGTTCGAAGCCGTGCCCGGAACCCCTGCCGGATTCGCCCCGCCTGCGAGTTCCTCCGAGTGCTGTTGCGACAACGTAGCGGCCGTCTTCGGGTCGAACGTTTCCGAAGTATCTTCGCTCGTGCTTAGGTCGTAGTCCACATGGACGCTCGCCCGTACGTGCTCAGCGCCGACCACCGGCTCGATGGCATGCACGGCCGCAGCCGCCAATTCCTCGTCGGAATCGAAGGATGCCCGGCCTGAGGGCGCGCGCCGTGCGAGAAACGGCGTGGCCGTGTCGGCATCGACGACCGTGACATTCTCCGGGCGCAACCCGTCGACAGCGCTCGCGACTAGCTCAGGAATCGCCTGCTGGCCTTCTTTCGAGAGCGTGCCACCGCGCGTCTTTACGATCACAGCTGCTTTCGAATCGTGCTCCTGCTCGGTGAAAAGCGATTCCCGCGGCAAGACCAGATGCACGCGCACCGCTTCGACCTCATTCAACGTCTGCAGCGTCCGTTCCAGTTCGCCTTCGAGCGCACGCTGATAGTTCACTTTTTCGCTGAAATCCGATCCCGCCCAGTTGGGCGTATCGAACAGCTCAAAACCGAGCCGCGCATTGCGGGGCAGTCCCTGTGCCGCCGTTTCCAGCCGCGCCGCGTCCAATTTGTTCGGCGGTACGAGCACGCTCGCACCGTCAGGCGTGATTTCGTAGGGAATGTTTTTCGCCGCCAGGCGGCTCGCCAGCGCCTGCGCATCGGCCGGCCGCAGCCCGGAGTAAAGTGTCACGTTTTTGGCCTGGCCAAAAAGCACCACGAATCCCCAAAGCGTCAGGGCAACGACGACGGCGCCCCCGGCCAGCAGGAGTTTCTGCTGCAGGCTCAAGCCGCGCAGGAATTCCTGAATCTGCTTCAGTCCTTGGTTCAAGATTCAACGCTCCCGTGGCGACCGGGGACGTCCCACGTTGTGTCATCTCGACGAAAGCCGCCGCCATGAAGCCGGCAATGCCCCCACCCCGGCGTCCGCGCTCGGCCTCAGAACTGCATATTCGAGATCTGTTGATATGCCTGCACGATCTTGTTGCGCACCTGCATCATCAGCTGAAACGAGAGATCGGCTTTTTCGACGGCGATCATGGCGCTGTGCAGGTCGCCACCTTTGCCGTTGAGCAACTGCGACACCTGATTCTGCGCCTCACTCTGCGCGCCTTCGACCGCATCCATCGACTGTTGCAGCGTCGCCAGGAAATCGCGCGGTTCATCGCCCGCCGCCGAGGATGCGCCCGCAGAGGCAGACGGCTGTATGTCGGCGGGCAAAATGCGTAGCGGAGAAATCGAGTTGTTCATGGCCGGCCTCCGGCGTTCGGCGCTGCCGTTACTGCAGCAGGCTGAGCGACTGTTGGATCATGTTCTTGGTGGCCGCAACGGCCGACGCGTTCAGCTCATAGGCACGCACGGCGCTCAGCAGGTCGGTCATTTCCTCGATCGGGTCGACCTGCGGATAGGCGACGTAGCCTTGCGGGTTGGCGTCAGGATGTCCCGGCTCAAAGCGCATCACAAACGGGCGGGCATCGCCCACCACTGCGGCCACGCGCACGGCGGAGGGGTTTTCCCGCACGAGCGAGTTCAGGGCGAGCGAAAAGCGAGGCCGCGCCTGCGACTGAAAGACAACCAACTGCCGCCGGTACGGGCCGCCAGCGGGCGTGCGCGTAGTTTGCGCATTCGCCATGTTGGCGGCGACCACTTCGGCGCGCAGACGTTCAGCCCCGAGCGCCGAACCGCTCATTTCAAGCATCGAGAAAAGGTTCATGATGTCGAGCCTCCATTGATGGCCAGTGAGACACGATGAAATTCGGCTTTGAGGAACGCGACCGCGACCTGATAACGCAACTGGTTTTCGGCCAATAGCAGCGACTCGCGCTCCACGCTAACGTTATTTCCGTCCGGCCGCTCGATCAGCCCTCGAACTTCGCGGGCGACTGGAGTCATCAGAGGCGGCCCCGCATCTCCATCGGTCACTGCCGCCATCGCCTGTTCGATCTCGCCGGCAAATGCCGGGACGTCACGCGTGTGGTAACCGGGCGTGTCGACGTTCGCGAGATTCGCGGCCACCACGCGATGGCGGAAGGCTGCCTGATCGAGCGCGCGTTCGAGTCCCCGCATCAGCGGGGTTTCTATCATTGGATCACTCATGAGTGTGAGACCTCCTGTAATCGCTGCGCGGCGGCAGTCCGAATGCGCGCACCTTATTACGTACGGTGCGCAGGCTGACGCCCAGCAGTTCCGCGGCGCGGGCGCGGTTGCCGCCGGTCGCTTCGAGTGTCATACGAAAAAGCTGGCGTTCCATTTCTTCGAGCGACAGCCCTGGCTTCCACTCCGATGCGCGCGGCACCTGCGGCGGCGGGACTTTGCCGTGCTCGAAGGCTTCGAGGCCGATTTCTCCGCTCCGTGAAAGTGCAACCGCGCGGCGTACGAAGTTCGCAAGCTCGCGCACATTTCCCGGCCACGGTTTCCCCTGCAGCCGGCTGAGAAGTTCTTCTGATAGGTGCGGAGACGTTCCTGGAACGGCATAGAGCGCGGCAAAATGCTCGGCCAGGTCGCGCACATCGCCCGCGCGATCGCGCAGCGGCGGCAGCCCAACCGGAATTACGTTCAGCCGGTAAAAAAGGTCGGCGCGGAAGCGGCGCTCGGCGACGGCAGCTTCAAGAGGCCGATTCGTGGTCGAAATTACCCGGATATCGACGCGCACCGTCTGATTCGAGCCCAGCCGGTCAAACTCGCGCTCTTGTAGTGCACGCAGGAGTTTAGGCTGCAGCGCCACCGGCATCTCGCCCACTTCGTCAAGCAGCAGTGTCCCGCCGCTTGCCAGTTCAAATTTGCCCGGCCGCGCTCCCACCGCTCCGGTAAAAGCGCCCCGGGCATGGCCAAAGAGCTCGCTTTCGAGCAGCGCTTCCGGAAAGGCGGCGCAGTTGACCGCGATAAATGGCCCTTTCTTGCGCGCGCTCAAGCGGTGAATGAGCCGCGCCACCAGTTCCTTGCCCGTGCCACTTTCGGCCTCGATCAAAACGTCAGCGTCGGAAAGCGCCGCCTGCCGTGCCCGGGCCAGCGCCTGTTGCCATACGGCGGAATTTCCAATCAGCGAATCGCTGTCTTTGTTTTCGTTCTCGGTGCGGCGCAGCACCTGCTCGACAGCCAGCTCGAGCTTTTCAAACACCACCGGCTTCACCAAGTAGTCGCACGCCCCATGGCGCATGGCCTCGACCGCATCCGGCACACAGCCGTATGCTGTCAGCAGAATGACCGCCGTTCGCGCCGACGAATTCTGCACTTCGCGCATCAGCGCAAAACCATCCGCGCCCGGCATGCGCACATCGGTGATCACCAGGCGGTGCAGGTCGGGGCGAAATTTCCCCAGCGCATCGCAGCCGTCGACCGCCACATCCACCTGCCAGCCCCGCCGCCGAAAGCGGGCTTCAAGTGCGGCGCGCATGCCGGCGTCGTCATCGGCAATCAGCAGCCGTTTCATGAGTTGGCTCCGCTGGCGGCGAGAGCACTTGGCGCCGGCGATTGGATCGATGCGGCCTCGTCCCGCAACGCAGGCATCTTTGGCAGGCGCAGCCGGAAGGCCGCTCCATGGCCAGCTTTGCTTTGGGCCCTGATTGTGCCGCCATGCTGTTCAAGAATTCTTCGGCAAACCGCCAGTCCGAGGCCCGTCGAACCGGGCCGCGTGGTGAATCCAGCTTCGAAGATGCGCGGCAGGTCCTGTTCCGAAATCCCCGTCCCTGTGTCTCTCACTTCGATCTCGATGCCCGCCGGACCGCAATCGACGCCGCAAATCGCCAGCCAGCCTCCACCCGGCATGAATCGAAAAGCGTTGAGCGCGAGATTCAGCAACACCTGCTCAAGCAAATGACAGTCAGCGGAAACGAAAACGCCCCATAGTCCGTTGATGATCTGCAGTTCGACCCGCGCCTGGTGGGCGAGCGGAAGCAGAAAGTCGTAGGCCCACCCAAGCAGCTTTCCCGCATCCATCCGCGCTCGCTTGAGCGGCGGTTCGTTATGCAGGTCGAGCACGTTGTTCACCGTCGAAGAAAGCGTGCGCAGACCCGCCTGCACGTGCTCGATCCAGCGTCGGCTCTCGCCGTCGAGGCCGCTTTCGGCGAGCAGCCCGGCAAACAGTTCCAGGCTGCCCAGCGGATTCCGGATTTCATGGGCAAGCAACGCCGACATCTCTACCAGGGCCTGCTGGCGCCTCAGATTCTCCCGGTCGCTCTCCATCTGCTTTGCCGCACTGATATCGCGGAGAATCAAAACCGAACTCTGCTTTTCGGAGCTCTGTTCCAGCCACGCGTGGCGGATCGCCACCCACCGCGTAGCGCCTTCACCCGCGGACAACTCCAGTTCGCACTCCTCTCCGTGCTCGCGCGCGCGTTCAAATGCGGTCGCCAGATTCTCCGGCAGACTGTCAATCGTTTCCGCCCTTGCACCCACCAATCGCCCCCCCTCCGGATTGAGAACGGATATGCGCTCCCCGTCCTCAACGACCAGAACGCCGCAAGGCAGTCCTTCCAGAATGCGGCGCAGCCGTTCGCGCATGCGTCGGTTTTCCTCTAGGCTGGCGGTCAAGTTGCGGTTGGTAACTTCAAGCTCGTGCCGGAGGTGTGTGACCTGTCCTTGCAGCTGCCCGTAGGTGCGTTCGAGCGAACCGGCCGCTTCCGTGAAGGAACGGAATGCGCGCGCGAGAGGATGGTCCCCCTCACGGCCGGAATCGCGTGGCGGCGGAAACGAAGTAGACATTTGCGGTTGGTATTGCAATAGCCCTGCCAACGGGGCAGAAATTGCCTTAGAAGACTCTTATTGCCGCGCCGGATGAAGGTGTCCTATCGCCCCTCCCCAGCACCACGAAAACCCCTGTCCCGCAGCATCAGGTGTGCGGGCCGGATCACCGCTTCGCCCTCGGCAAGAATCAACGCGCGCTCGACTACGTTTTGCAGCTCGCGCACATTTCCCGGCCAGCGTTGCGCACGCAGCAGGGTCGTGGCCTCGTCGGACAGCACGGGCGCGGGCGGACGCGCTGAGAATTTGTCGAGAAAATAATCCGCAAGCTGAATCACGTCACCAGGGCGATCCGCGAGCGGCGGAATGGCAAGCGGAAAGGCGGAAAGGCGATAGTAAAGATCTTCTCGGAACTTCCCTTGTTCAACCAGCGTTAACAAGTCCACGTTCGTTGCCGCTACCACCCGCGCGTCCACACGCACTACCTGTGTATTCCCCAGCCGCTGCATTTCTTTCTGCTCGAGAAAGCGCAACAGTTTGGGCTGTAGGCTGAGCGGCATATCTCCAATCTCATCAAGAAAGAGCGTCCCCAGGTGTGCCGTCTGGATCCGGCCGGCATACGATTGCAGCGCGCCAGTGAAGGCCCCGCGCGAATAACCGAACAGCTCCGCCTCAAGCAGCGTTTCCGGAATTGCAGCACAGTTGACCACGGCGAAGGCGCGAGCGGCGCGCGTACTTAACTCATGCAGCGCCCGCGCGATCAACTCCTTGCCGCAGCCCGTAGGCCCGGTAATCAATACCGTCGTATCCCGTGGCGCAACCCGATGCACCATGCGGGAAACCGACTGCATCACTGCCGAATGGCCGACCATCCCAGGCAACGGCTGAAAGGGAAGAAACTCGTTCGATCGGAACGAATGCGATTCCATTCGTCCGCTTTGGTTGTCCGGATCACGAATGCTGTCGAGGGCTGAATCCCCGATACCGCCGGCTTCGCCCAGCGCCTCCGTCGACGGTCGGGAAAGCATAGGTGCCGGTTCCGTTTCGACAACCTCGCCTGATGGTTCTCCATCGGCCTCCAGCAATACGACTTCGACGGCCGGATAGCGTTGGCGTACAGTCTGGCTGAGTTCCTCAGCATCCAGATCCGGCAAGCGACGGTCGAGAAACAGCACCTGCCAGGATCCCTTTTCGAGATGGACCAAGGCCTCAGCTCCCCCATACGCCTGCTGCACACGGCGCGCTTTGGGGAGCAGACTTTCAAGAACTCGCTGCCGTACGACGGTGCTTGGACTGGCCACCAGAACGTGCTCCGTCCCGCTGTGCATAACCGGAAAAGTTGTCATGCTGACGATTGAAGCCGACCGTGGTTAGAAAGCCATTAGATGGCGATTACAAATCTCTTATGCAAACGAAACCATAGTGTGCCGCACTGGGCGAGTTTTGCTTTACAAGAGATCAGAAGGTGTATCTTGCGGTATTTTCTGCCTGCGCGGCTGGCTCAACACCGGAAATTCCCCGCCGCCATCACTTTTCCACAAACACTAATTCGCCGTTTTCAACTTTGAGGTCTTTCACGTTGGCCGGCAGTTTGAGCTGATCGTGTTGTTCGGCCAATTTCTTCTGCAGCACTTCATTCACCAGCGAGGCAGGAACAGGAAGGTCTCCGATCTTTACTTCGGTGGCATCAAACGTCGCGTACCCATCCTTTGCGCCAAGGTGCCCAGCCAATGTCAGATAGACATCCTTGCCCGCAATCTCTGTGAGAAATTGTCCACGCACTACATCCCCATCCATCGCGACCTGATAGTCCTTAATATTCGGTACGGGCCCCGGAAATTCCATCGGTACGCTGGTTCCGCCAGAAGGCGATGCGCCGATCGTATTCCCGGGCGCCGTGCCCGTTGCTATGACCCCCTTTGGGAGCATTCCTGCCGCTTGTGTGAGCGCCGCGCTAATTTCATCGGAGTTAATGCGCACTTCGCCAGGACTTTCACTTTCCGCTCTGGGCTGTTCGAGTTGGTCGAGTTTTTTCTGGAAGGATTGCACGCTGGCCGCCGCCGTAGCCGGTGCAACCGCCACCGGAGCAGGACGTCGCAGCACGAGAATGAGTGTCAGAAGTGAAATCGCCAAGGTCACATAACTGATGATGCGCTGTAGCTTCAAAAGAGACCTCCGGCAGGCACCTTCATGATATCGAGGGAAAAAGCCGCCTCTCAGAGTACGGAGGTGAACGAACCTGCGGGCTTTGGGCTTGGCTTTTAGGAATCCAGGGGGCCAGGAAACTACTCGACAATGGCAAGCACATCCCCGGCATTCACAGCGGCGCCCGCTGTGGCAACCATTTTCCTGACGATCCCCTTCTTCGGGGACTTGATCTCATTTTGCATCTTCATCGCTTCCACCACGATCACGCCCTGGCCGGCTTCGACCTCGGCTTGCTCCGCTGCTAGCAGCCGCACTACCCTCCCTGGCATGGGTGCGACGATCTTTCGCGGACCCTTTTCATCCGCAGCTGAACCCTTGCGCGAATGCAGCGATCTCGGATCGCGCAGCTCGACCGGGAAGCGGGTGCTGCCCACCCACATGTGTAGGTCGGTTGCAGTCTGTTCGCGCTTTACTTCGAAAGCCTGACCCCCAACCAGCAGCGACAAAACATCCCGTCGCGTTAGCACGGCGTCGACCGCAATCTCTTTGCCGTCGAGCCGGCATTGCCATCCCGACTCGATTTTCTCCAGTTCAAGCCGGTACGGCTTGCCGCCCACAATGACGTCGTAGACCATGCGATTCAGCGCAGCCCTTCCGCTCTTCCTTTCTGCTTCCAGATTGAACTTGGGACCGTGGCTGGCGCGTTTCCATTCCCCGGAGCAAAAGAAACCGGTTCCAGCACGGCAAACATGCCGGCCGCGATGGCCGCGATCTGCCCCTGCGCCGTGTTGTCATCACCGCCTGCTCGCGGCTTTGCTAACAGCCGGTCAAGGTAGCCCGTGTCGAGTTTCCCGGCTTGAAAATCATCGTCGCGCAGAATCCGCTGAAACAGCGAAATATTTGTCTTGATGCCCGCGACAAAATATTCATAGAGGGCACGCTGCAAACGCAGAATGGACTGGCGCCGGTCGGTCCCATAGCTGATCAGCTTTGCCAACAGCGGATCATAATCAATCGGAACGTTCCATCCCTCATACATCCCGCTATCGCGGCGAATCCCTGGACCGGAGGGCGCGAGCAATAACGTGATCTTTCCCGGGCTGGGGAAATAGCTGTTATCGGGATCTTCTGCATAGATACGGCACTCGATGGCGTGCCCGCGAATGCTGATATCAGACTGCTGAAACGGGAGCATCTCTCCGCTCGCAATCCGGATTTGCAGATGAACGAGGTCAAGTCCGGTTGTCAGTTCCGTGACCGGATGCTCCACCTGCAGCCGGGTGTTCATTTCGAGGAAATAAAAATGTTCTTGCTGATCCACTAGAAACTCAACCGTGCCGGCATTGGTGTAGTTGGCGGCTTGCGCCACTTTCACCGCCACTTCGCCCATCCGCCGCCGCATATCCCCATCGACAATCGGCGAGGGCGCCTCTTCCAGAACCTTCTGGTGCCGTCGCTGAATGGAGCACTCGCGCTCCCCGAGCCAGACCGTGTGGCCGTGTTCATCGGCGAGCACCTGCATTTCAATATGCCGAGGGTTCATGATCGCTTTTTCGATATAGACTTCCTTGTCGCCAAACGACCGCTGCGCCTCGCTCTGTGCCGATTCGAGCGCCGAGCGGAGGTCCCGCTTTGTGTGCACCAGCCGCATGCCTTTCCCGCCGCCACCGGCCGCCGCTTTCAGCATCACCGGATAGCCGACATGCTCGGCCACCACCTCGGCTTCCTCGACGGAGTTCAACCCGCGAGCCGTCCCCGGAACAAACGGAACTCCCGCCGCTTCCATGTGCTGACGCGCCCGGGTCTTGGATCCCATCATCTCCATGGACTGCGCACTCGGCCCGATGAACTTAACGCCAGCCTCTACGCAGGCTCGCGCGAACTTAGCATTCTCCGAGAGAAACCCATAGCCAGGATGAATCGCCTCAGCCCCCGAACGGCGCGCCACATCGAGGATCTTGTCGATGCGAAGGTAAGATTCAAAGGCTGGCGCAGGGCCAATTGGGTAAGCTTCGTCCGCTTTGCGCACATGCAAGGCCGCACGGTCGACATCCGAATAGACCGCAACCGTGGCAATTCCCATCTCGCGGCAGGCGCGCATGACACGCACGGCGATTTCTCCGCGATTGGCGATCAGAATCTTCTTGAACATTCGCAGGAAAGCCAAAACAGGCTGCGGTTGATTTTACCTGTCCGCAGGGCATGCATGCATGTGGCAAATCACACGCGTTTGTGACGAATGACCTCAAGCCCTGCAAATCGTCGCCGGCCAAGGACCGCGTCATCCACCATCCCGCCCGCGGGCGCAGGCGCACTCAGTCCTCCGCCACCTGCAGCGTAGGCTCGAAATCAAACAGAACAGAAGGAGAGTCAGAAATGCCCTTGGTTAGAATTTCGTTGCAAACGGGGAAGCCAGATTCTACAGAGCTGCGGTCGGCGATCAGGTATACGAAGCGATGCGCGAAACGTTCAGCACTCCCGATGGCGATCCCTTCCAGATTATTACTGAACACCGTCAGGGACAGCTGATTGCGGATCGAAACTTCATGGGCGCGGAACGCCCACCGGATGGTTTTATACGAATTCAGATGTTTCTCTCGCGGGCGAGCGACTCAGACCAAGCAGGGCTCTATCAGCGCATCGTCGAGCGCTTGGCGGCCTCGCCGGGGATACGAGCCGACGATGTGATGATCGTTCTAACCGAAGTTGGATTGGATGATTGGTCCTTTGGGCGCGGTGAAGCCCAGCACATCCTCCACCCGCCCGCTTCGGCGAAAAAAGAAAGCGTCCTTGCCTGAACGGCAGGCCATGATTTTGAAATAGAAAGGCCCCGCTTCCGCGGGGCCTCGATTCTTCGATGAAGCACAGCTACTTCGCGGGTTGATCCATCACGATTCCGCCGGCTGCTGGCGTCTTCTCGGCTTTAGCTTTTTTCGTGGCCATGGTTTTGTCAACCCACTCATCCGCGGTCTTCAAATCGGCGGCGTGAGCGTCTTTATCGTCGCACTGAATATCAGCGCGCTCTCGGTACATCAGGTTCATGTAAGCCATCGCGTCGTCATAGTCAGGACGAAGTTGCAGCGCCTTGTTTAGATTGTCAATGCCTTCCTGAACATTGGCCGTATTTTTCTCTTTTACCTCGGCGCAGACTTTCTTGTCTTTGGCCGGCAGGGAGTCATCGGGCTTCATCCCAAGTTTCGCCCGCGCCTCCTGCCGCGGCTGGTAGGTCTGTGTCCAGTCGATTACAGCGACCGAGTAATAGGGCTCCGGATCATTCGGATCGGCTTCAGAAGCTTTCTTGTAGAACTCTTTCGCCAGCTCAAACTTCTTCATCTGTAGGTAGAGATAGGCAATACCTTTGATGCTGTTGATATTTTTGGGGTCTTTCTCGAGAACAATCTTGTATTGCTCGATCGCCTGATCTCCATATTTGTTGTTATCGGGAGTGTCAGCACCGGGGATGTATTGCTGGGCAAAGGCAGTTGCCAAATACAACCGCGCGTTGATCAGCGAGGGATCAAGCGAAACCGCCTGCTGGAAATGATCAATGGCTAGCTCGTATTTGGCATTCTTATAGGCCTGCACGCCCTTGTTGAGATGGTCGCGGGCTTGCAACTTGGAGCACCCGGTGCTTGCCAGCAGGGCCAGCGCGGCGGCGAAAGCCACCAGAAGCCTGTGAGTCGTTTTCATTGCTTTATGAGTCTCCTTCGGGAGCGTCGGACCAGTATGAGGTGCCCAAAGCATGGGATGAGCATCAGATGGCCCCGATCATCCGATGATCCGTTCCCTGATTCTAACCGCCGGCTTCGATCTTCGCCGTGATCAAACCAACTTTATCTACGCCAGCAGAGTGTGCGATATCAATCACGTTGGCAACGTCGGCAAAAGGCACGTTGTCATCACCCTTGACGAACATCACCTTCTCGGCCCGCGTTTTGAAGATGTCTTCCAGCCGTCCTTGCAGCGTTTCCCACGTGGCGTCGTCGGTGTTGATCTTTAGCGCCGGAGGATTCCCAGCGCCACGGTCGATCAACTGAACCACGATCGTGCGATCCGACGGCGGCGGCTGCTTTTGATTTGGCGGCGGCGGCTGTGGCACCAGCGCGTCCAGACCTTTAGGAGTAAGAGGTGTGATCACCATGAAGATAATCAGCAACACCAGCAGAACGTCGATGAGCGGTGTGACGTTGATATTCGCGCTTTGACCCCCGCTCGGGCCAACTGCCATTCCCATATCGATCTCCTTAGTTCTACACAACAAGGGCACTGAGCAACAAAGGCTCTGCGCGGCAACTCAACTCCTGTACTATTGCCCGCCCGTCGGCGCCGGAGGCGTAGCACCCGGTGGCGGAGCCAAAGCCCCTGACTTTTTCTGATCGGTGAGCAGGCCAAGCTGGTCCACTCCTGCGGCGCGGACGTTATCCACCACTTCCACTACCGCCCCAAACTTTGCCCGCGCGTCCGCTTTCAAGAACACGCGCTTGTCGGTCCGGTTGGCAAGACGGTCCTTAATCTTCCCTGTAAGCTGGTCGATCGCGATCGTCTCCGTCCCGAAGAAAATCTTGCCGTCGCGCTGCACCGCAACCAGCAACGCATCTTCTTTGTCGGCGTCCGGCATCTGCTGCGGGCTGTTGACTTTCGCCAAATCCACGCTGACGCCCTTCTGTAGCATGGGCGTGATCACCATGAAAATGATCAGCAGCACCAGCATTACGTCCACCATCGGCGTCACGTTAATGTCGGAGTTGACCTTGGCGCCTTCGTTTCTTTTCGCTAATGCCATGGAAATTCCGTCTCCTGCGGATGCATCTCTTGAGTGCTCCCACGACCTTGCCCGGTGGAGGTCCGGGCGTCATCGCCCGGACCTCCACATCGGCAACTCATGGGTGCACCGCGCGCCGACTTAAGACCGGCGCAAGCTGCGGCGCTTCAGGAAGTAGTCAATCAGTTCGCTCGAAGAGTTATCCATCTCCACGTCGAACGCTTCCACCCGGCCGGTTAGATAGTTGAACATCATGACGGCCGGAATCGCTACGAACAGTCCGATTGCGGTTGTCACCAGCGCTTCGGAAATACCGCCGGCCACGGCAGCCAGACCAGTTGCGTGCTCGGTCTGAATTCCGCGGAACGCGTTCAGAATGCCGACCACCGTTCCGAACAGGCCCACGAATGGTGCCGTCGAACCAATCGTCGCCAATCCGCCCAGTCCGCGCTTCAGTTCCGCATGCACGATTGCTTCGGTGCGCTCCAGAGCGCGCTTAGAGGCCTCAATCGTCTCGCCGGGAATCTCGCCCGGACTGTCCTGGTGTGCCTTGAATTCCATGAGGCCTGCCGTAACCACTTTTGCCAGGTGGCTCTTCTTGTTGCGCTCGGCAACTTTGATCGCTTCGTCAATCTTGCCCTCACGCAGCGCCCCCGCCACAGCCGGAGCGAACGAACGGGATTGATTGCGAGCGGCGTTGAATGCCATCCAGCGATCAATCATCACGCCGATTGACCAGCCCGACATGATGAAGAGAATGATAACCACGACCTTCGCCAGAACACCCATCTGGTGCCACAGCGAAATCGGGTCCCAACCAACTTGGCTTTCTTGAAACAGCCAAGCGGCGAAAACGTGCAGATTGCTAAGTGCGATTGCTGCCAGGTTCACTGCCATGAGTTGCTTTTCCTCCTCGGAACTTGTTTGACTCGCTTCCAGCCGCGTTGCCACGACCGGGCCGTTGCCGCCGGCCTGAGTTTCTTCATCGGTTCAGAGCTGGCGCCCAGAAACGATGTGCAAAACCCCACATCACATCCGTGCCTGATTAGAGGCGGAGATGTGATGTACCCGTTGCATCGTAACTAAAAAGATAAAGACGTTGGGCGGATTGTCCTCAGCACTAATTCACCCATGTCGCCCGTGTCGCAAAAGGTAGGACAGGGGAGGACACTACAACCGCCACATAAGCCAGTAAAACCAGTCGGAGTCACACACTAACAACCATCTCGGCTGTCCAACCGAACACCGCTCGGCAGATATATCTAGCCCCCCGACAGGCTGAAATTGACAATCACTTCCGTTTCCACGGCCACCGGTTCGCCATTGAGCAGATAGGGCTTATATCGCCATTGCTTCACTGCCTCAATTGCCGCCGGTGCCAGCATGGCATGCCCGCTGATCAACTGCAGGTTCTGAATTGTCCCTTCTTTGCTGATCTCCGCGTGCAATACCACTTGGCCCTGAATACGTGCCTGCCGCGCCAGAGGAGGATAAGCCGGCTGTACCTTCTTAATCAGGAGTCCGTTTGAGACACCCTGCGAAACCCGCACGCGCTGCGGCGTCGCGACTTTCGGGACCGCAACTGGCGTTGAACTCACGATGCCGCCAATCACACCACCCGCCGATCCGCCCGGGATACCTCCCGGTACACCACCCGGGACTCCGCCGGCGCCCAGATCCGGCGGAGCTTCTTCTTCTTTGATCATCTGAATCTTTTGTGGAATCTTCGTGGGCGTGCGCAATTGCCCGTTGACCATTTCGCTTGCGACTTTGACCACTTTGACAGGAGCCGCGGCTGGAGGCGGCGGTGGCGGAGGAGGCGGTGGCGGCGCCACCAGGAATGTCATCAGCTGCTGTTTCGGCAGCGCATCCGTGTAGATCAGGGGAACCAGAATCAGGACGCAGAGGAGCATCACCTGCAGCAGAAAAGATAGGATCGTCGTGCTCAACCTCTTTGTCTTAAGCTTATTCCCGGATTCGATAAGGCTGTCTTCAAACATGGGATTCTCCTACGCCAGACCCTACATCAGTGTAGACACCGACCGTATCCTTTTTGCTCCCAGTGTTTTTAAATACTCCTGCCTCTTGCGGGCAGGTTGATGATTCTACGCCATTTGGTCAAAGCAGAGAACAATAAATTACCTCAAATCCTGTCGAATGCGCAGCTTGTCTAAGCCTTGACCTTCTCCTTCGGCTGTGTGCCAGTGCGGACGGGCATGGCGATTGGCTTCTGCCCCCGCGCCGTCCGCCACTCCTGATACGCCACCAGGATTGGCGCCGCAATCGCAATCGAAGAATACGTCCCGATCACGATGCCGATCACCAACGCCAGGCTGAAGCCACGCAGCACTTCGCCGCCGAAAAGGAACAGCGCAAGCACGGTAAGGAAAGTCAGGCCCGCTGTCAAGATGGTTCGGCTTAAAGTCTGATTAATACTTTTGTTGACAATGTCCGCCAGCCGTTCCCGCCGCCGCAGCTTGATGTTCTCCCGGATCCGGTCAAACACCACAATCGTGTCATTGTTTGAGTATCCGATCAGGGTCAAAATCGCCGCAATCACCGTCAGCGAGATTTCTCGGTTCAGCAGCGAGAAAGCGCCCACCGTAATCAGCGTGTCGTGAAAAACCGTCAGCACCGCAGCCACGCCATAAATCCACTCGAAGCGCAGCGCCAGATAAACCAGCATTCCGGCTAGCGAATACAGTGTGGCGAGCATTGCTTGCTTTCGCAGCTGCTGACCCACCTGCGGCCCGACGATTTCCACGTTCCGGATCCCGAAATCCGAAGCAAAAAAATCATCCTTTAGCGAAGCCACGACCGCCCGGTCCACTACTCCGTTCAACTCGTCAATGGACCCCAGCACGCCGCTTTTTACCTTGTCGCGATTGTCCACAATCGACTGCGCGATCACCGTGTAACGAGGGTTTGCGTCCGTGCCCAGATGCAGCGGATCTTTTTCGAGTAGGTACTCGGTCAGCGTCTTCGAACTCGAATTATTCAAGTCTTTCTTATCGCCATTCCCCCCCGCCCGTCCCTCGAGTGCCTGAACAATCTGCGTCTTACCCCTGTCGAGCGCCTGTTCGCTTGTCTCCTGAATATCGAGTTGGATCAGCAGCTCATTGTTTCCGGCAGGACCGTACCTTTGCACGCGCGCGTTGCGCAGGCCAGCGCGGTCGATATCCGCATGCACTGCCGCCACATCGGGCGTGTGTGAGTACTTTACATAAACCAGCGTCCCGCCGCGGAAGTCAACGCCCAGCGGAATGCCGTGCCAGAACAGCATCGAGAGCACGCCCGCCACGCTGAAGATCAGAGAAAACGCAAGGAAGTACCACTTCTTGCCAAGAAAATCGATGTTCGTATTTCTGAAGAATTCCAAGTCAGAACTCCAAGTTTCAACTGTTTCAAGGTTGCAAAATGCTTCAAGGGTCAGATCGTTCCACATTTGAAACCTTGAAACTCCGAAACCTTGAAACCTGCTAGATACTTAATGCTTCACCACGCTGTTTACGGCTCAGGACCCAATCGAAGATCACTCGCGACACAAACACTGCCGTGAACAGATTCGCCAGCAAACCGAACACCAGTGTCGTGGCAAACCCCTTCACCGGCCCCGTGCCGAAGATGAACAAAATCGCCGCGGAAACAATGGTCGTTACGTGCGTGTCCACAATCGTGATCCACGCATGACTGAACCCCTGCTCGACGGCCGACGGCGGCGTCTTCCCGTTGCGCAGTTCCTCGCGGATGCGCTCAAAAATCAGCACGTTCGAATCCACGCCCATGCCGACCGTCAGAATCACGCCCGCAATTCCCGGCAGCGTCAGCACCGCCCCAAAGAAGCCCATGAACCCCAGCAGAATAACAAGGTTCAAAATCAGTGCCACGTCCGCATTCACACCGGCCCAGCGGTAATACACGAGCATAAAAACCAGCACCGCCAGCATCCCGAAAACGGCCGCGTTCACGCCCGACTTGATCGAATCGGCGCCGAGGGATGGGCCCACGGTGCGTTCTTCCAGATACTTGATCCCCGCCGGCAGCGCTCCCGAACGCAGCGTCATCGCCAAGTCTTGGACCTGCTGCTCGGTGAAGCGTCCATTGATGATTCCAGTATCTCGGATCGCTTCCTTGATCACCGCGACTTCCTGCACCTTGTTATCGAGCACAACCGCCAGATTGTCGCCGACATGGGCGGACGTAAACGAGTAGAATTTCCGCCCGCCGTCTCCCGTCAAAATGAAGCGCACTGCCGGCTGCCCATTTTCATCCCGGCTCGCCTCGGCCGTCCGCAGATCGCGCCCGGTGACCGCCGCCGCCCGCGAAATCAAGTACCAGTTTTCCCCGGTCTCGTTCTCGCGCGTCGATCCAATGCTCCTGCCCGGCATCAGCACCGAGTCCGGCGGAAGTATGCCGTTATGCTCCTGCAGTGCCGATTGTTCGCTCGAATAAGGGCCTCCCAGCGACTGCTTGATCTCCAGCATCGCCGTCGACTGCATGATTTCCTTCACGCGCGCCGGATCGTCCACACCGGGCAGCTGCACCAGGATCTGATACGCACCGAGCCCGTGTTCCTGAATCACCGGCTCGCTCACGCCAAGCGCGTCAATCCGGTTGCGAATCGTCTCGATCGCCTGCGTCACCGCGCGATTCTTTAAATCTGCCAGGTTCGCCGACTTCATCGATACAGTCCACGAATTCTCCGCTCCCGAAGAGGGCGAGTAATCTGGCAGCCGGTCTGTCACTAGATTCTTGAAATCACTCGACTGCTCCGGCGGCACGCCCTTCACCACCACCGTCTCCGGATGGTTTGCCGGATCCGGTTTCGTGATCTCGACATAGGTGATCTTGTGCGTGCGCATGTCTTCCCGCAGCCGCGCAATCGCGTTGTCGGAATCCACGTTCACCGCGTCATTCACCTGCACCTGCAGGATCAGGTGCGTCCCGCCCCTCAGATCGAGTCCAAGATGGATGCGTTCGGCGACCGACGCCAGCAGCCCCTTGCCCGACCAATCTTTGGGAATGCCGAAAATCCCGAAAACAAAAAACACCAGGGTCCCGGCAATTACGCCCCACTTCCAAGTCAAATTCTTATTCATAGGAAACCGTCGTTAGTCATCTGTCCTTAGTCGTTCGTAAAGTCTGCATTATTTGACTCCGCGAACGACCAACGACTAGCGAACAAGTGAAATCCTTCGTCACTCGTTAGCCCTTAGTCGTCAGCAAATCCGCAAGGCCTCCACCGCTCACGAGCCACCAGCGACCAACGACTTCGTCTAGCTATTTCTCTTTCTCTTCCGCGGTAGAAACCGATACCACCGACGCCCGTGTTACTTCTATTTTCAGGTTGTCCGGCGGCACACGCAGTGTCAGGGCATCGTCTTTCAGGCTGATGATGGTTCCCCGCAGCCCGCCGGTGGTCACAATCTTATCCCCGGTCTTTAGCTCGCCCAGCATGGCCTGCCATTTCTTCTGTTTCCGCTGCTGCGGCAAAATCAACAGGAAGTAAAAGATGGCAAAAATGAACAGCAGTGGCGCTAGGCCAAGCAGCCCCGAACCGCCCGAAATCTGCAACCAGAGCGCCAATTTTGCGCCTAGCCCACCGAAAATCACGTTTCCGCCCAAGTCAATCCCTTAGGAACAAGCTAACGAATCAAGCCCCCGCAAGCGGAACCAGTTCCGCGCGCCCCGCCGGCCAAGAATCCGGCAGAAGTTTGCTTCTCTTTTCTGCGTTTGGAGAATTCTGTTGATTCTATCGCCGCAGACCTCTTGGAATTGGAAGAAGACCGCACCACCGCAGGCCGGTCCCCCAAACGCTGACTCCCCGCTCTTTCCGGGTCACAGACTGAGTGGTTTTCGCCGGCTGGCGTGGTCGGGGTCCCAGGGGCGCGCTGTTGGCGCGCTGCTGGAGCGGTCGACCGGGACAGCACACTAGGATTACCCGCCTGCCCCCAAAACGAATAGCATGCCGGACCGATAGCTGGGTGTCAAGTTGAGGCGGTTTGCGGGCGTGAGGAGCGCGAGCAACGCGAGCGCGAAGGGGAGTCCGCAGCCGAAATCCCAGCGAGCGCGCAAATCTGCTTTTCCTGATGGCTGAGGGCTGACGGCTAGCCATCGGCCGTCTCGCCCCTCACCCTTCGCATCGTCTCCAGATAAAAATGCAAATTGTGCACCGTGTTCAACACCTGCCCCAACAACTCATTCGAAGCGTACAGATGCCTTAAATACGCTCGCGAATACCGCCGGCAAACCATACATGCACAAGAAGGATCGACCGGCCGCGCATCCTCCGCATATCGGGCCTGCTTGATCGAAACCCGTCCTTCCGACCCGAACAGGAGCCCATGCCGCGCCGCGCGCGTCGGCAAAACGCAGTCCATCATGTCCACGCCCATGCGCGCATACAGCGCAATCTCCTCTGGAGTCCCCACTCCCATCAAATACCGCGGCGAATCCCGAGGCAAGAACTCCAGCGTCCACTCCACAATCTCCTGAGTCATTTCCCGCGGCTCCCCCACGCTCAACCCGCCGATCGCGTACCCGGGAAACCCAATCTCTACCGTCCGCAGCGCCGACTCCCTCCTTAATTCCCAATCCATCCCCCCCTGCACAATCCCAAACAACGCCTGCGTCTGTGCGCTACCATCATTTTGTAAATTGTCATTCCGAGGCGCGAAGCACCGAGGAATCTGCTCTTCCTGACGGCTGACGGCTGACGGCTGACGGCTCGATTCGCTGCCCACTGGCCACAGCCCACTGGCCACTGCCTTCCACGGCACCTCATTCTTATGCCCCTCAAAATACTTCTTGCTGCGTTTCGCCCAACGCAGCGTCATCTCCATCGACTCCCTCACCCGCTCCCGCTCCGCCGGATACTCCGTGCATTCATCGAATGCCATCACGATGTCCGCACCGAGCCCGATCTGGATCTCCATCGAGCGCTCCGGGCTCAGAAAATGCGACGATCCATCCAGATGCGATCGAAACGTCACTCCCTCCTCGGTCACCTTCCGCAGTTCATTCAGACTGAAAACCTGAAAACCGCCCGAGTCTGTCAAAATCGCCTGCTCCCAACTCATAAAGCGATGCAGTCCGCCCATCCGCCGCACCACGTCCACGCCCGGGCGCAGATAAAGGTGGTACGTATTCCCCAAGAGAATCTGAACGCCCAGTTCCTCGAGCATCTCCTGCGGCACACCCTTGACGGTCCCCGCCGTTCCCACGGGCATGAAGACAGGCGTTTTAACCTCTCCATGAGGAGTAACGAGCCTTGCAGCGCGCGCTGAGCCTGACGTAGCCCCAATCTGAAATTGGATGGACACTGGACGAGATTCTAACGGAATCGCAGATTGCAGAAGCGAGATGTTTTGCGGGCGTGAGGAGATCAGAGCGACGGAACCGACGGTTTTTCAATCTGATTTCTGCCTTCTGCAATCCGAGCACGCGACCTACTTCGTATACTGGATCATCCAGAACGCGACCAGGAGCCGAGCGCCAGCCCGAACCCGACCGGCACCATACCCGTCACGCGATCGACTCTCCTCTGCTCTCAGCTCTGGGCCCCTCGAGCCTCGCGGTTCAACACCGCGACACTCTTCAAATCGTCCGGAGGCACCGAAAACGCAGCTGCCTCGTCGCGTTCTGCCCCGTTCCCACATTAATTTTCCGTGAAATTGGTTCTTCCCGATTGACCAGCCCGCCCAATCCCATTAGTCTCCCCCGATTATGAGTAAAGCAGAT
>Ga0187782_10000648_pt1 | contig 24229 bp, 23 predicted proteins | sample 0715_SJ02_MP15_2_FD_132454 | JGI IMG/M metagenome (GOLD analysis project Ga0187782, IMG submission 132454) | Tropical peat soil microbial communities from peatlands in Department of Meta, Colombia - 0715_SJ02_MP15_20_MG | ecosystem: Environmental > Terrestrial > Soil > Wetlands > Peat | place... | reverse complement strand
GCCCGGCGCTGCGCATTGCCGACGTCTGCACCGGCTCCGGTTGTCTGGCCGTGGCTCTCGCGCACGAATTGCCCCACGCCGAAGTTTTCGCCACCGACATCTCGGCTGCGGCGCTGGATGTCGCTCGCCGCAACGCAGCGCGCCATCATGTCGCCGATCGCGTCCATTTCCTCCAAACAAACTTGCTTGAGGCGTTGTCGCCCTCGCCACACGCTCCTCGCCCGGCATCCCTCGATATGATCGTCAGCAATCCGCCCTACGTCTCCAGCAAAGAAGCCGCTACCCTCCCGCGCGAAGTTCGCGAGCACGAGCCGGAATCGGCCCTCTTCGGCGGGCCTACGGGCATCGAAGTCTACCCGCAGTTGATTGAGCAAGCCGGCGCGCTGCTCGCTCCTCGCGGGCTCCTCGTTCTTGAGCTCGGTTACAACTTGGCAGACGGGGTTCGCAAGATATTTCACGCACAACCGGGCTGGGTGAACATCAGCGTCACCAATGACCTCGCCGGCATTCCGCGTGTCATCGCCGCCGAGCGGGCCTGACTTGTTTGGCTTTTTTGAGTGTATTTAGATCCCCGCTGAATCGGAGGCGGAAGTCTCTTCACCGAGATAGTCGGAACAGGTCATTCCCAGCTTAGCTCCGCACAAGTTGCTCGCTGAACGCCTCAACGTCAAAGGCCTCAACACTTTTGGCAATCGCCGTAGTTTCAAAAGACGTCGCAGCTTTTCTATGGACGACCAGCAACCGCCGCGATCGTTTTCCCAAAGCTCGTTCTAAGGGCAGCAAAGGATTGGTCATCGGAGTTTGAATCGTTTTTTCAGCTGTCGCTTCAATCAGCCACACTCCGGCATTTTGGGTGGGCAAAAGAGAATCTACTTCCAACCCCTGTTGGTCGCGGAAGTAATAGTGCTCTTTCCGCTGTCCCCGGTTGATCTGACATTTGAGTATCTCGGCAGCGACGAAATTCGCGCCGGAGTTCCGAGGATCGCTCCGCAAACACAGCAATGAATTCTGTCTCCTTAGTAATGTTTACGTGATCGCCGTGGAAGAGTGGCATGAACGGAAACTCGAGCAGGTAGCTGTCTAGAACTCCGTGTAGGACATCACTGGAGTGTTCGGGACCGAGACGGGCGCGGATTCGCAAGGAGGATGTCGTCGGGAAATTCCGCACCGAAACAGGAATGTAAGTAGCGAAGCGAGTTGCCGAGGATCAAACCGGCTGCGTGTTAGTGGGAATCGTCGCTTTCGGCACAATGGCAGGCCGATAACTTCCGCTCGCTTACTTCAAATGCACGCCTTCCGGGTCGATTTCCTCTCGCAACAAGCGTAATTCTTCGGCCGTGGGGAGCGGCGTCGTGGCAATTTCGTTCGGGATGTGCAGCGGGAATCCCGTGTTTGCTTTCAGCTCCTCCAATCCAACTCCCGGATGCAAAGAGAGCACCGACATTGCATGTGTCGTCGCGTCAAATCCGAGAACAGCCATGTCAGTGATCACGCGGCTGGGTCCACCGCCGCGCAAATTCAATTCCTGGCGGCTGCGCCCCCCTGCGAAGCCGGGACTCGTGAGGTGAGTCACGGCGATGGGTAATTTTCTTTTTTCATGGCGCATGATCACAATCACACGTTTGGCCAGCGAGGCGACGTCATTTCCTCCGGCGCTGCCATTCACATACCGGACCTTCCCGGAGTCATCTTTCACAAGCGTCGTATTGATGTTGCCGTACTGGTCCAGCTCCAAAGCCCCCAGGAATCCTACGTCGACAACACCCCGGTGTAAATTCATCCCCATCACATCGAGGAAACCGCTCAAGCACGTAGCCCGGTAAAACGCCCGGGAATCGGGCAACCCCACTGGCGTGTCCTTCGGACTCGGATTCATCACTCCAGTCTCAAGCATCGTCGTGAGCCTGGGCGCGTGTGTACGTTTGGCAAGCACGCTGGCAACTTCGGGCAATCCAAGACCCACGACGACCACTTCACCGTCATGAAGTTCTCGCGCCCCGGCAGCGGCCATGATTTCGCTGGCACGGACATCGGACCGTGCATTACTGCCTTTCGTTCCTTCGGTCACCGGCATCGAACGAATCCGTCCTTTCTACGCTGCTCTCTATCCCGGTCAGTAACCTAAGATTGGCTCAGCTCTCAGTTCCGCCATGCGCCGTAGTCCGCCAAGCTTCTCGAGGTATTCCCAGTGATCGCGGCAGCCCAGAACAAATTTGTCCAGGTATTCTTGAACGCGCCGGGGGTCTTTCGCGTGTTCCACGTACAGGCGAAGATGATCGGCATCGTAATCGTAACAACCATGAACACAGGTCGGCATCGCCCCGAACGGTTGATGAATGATCGCCTCTACTCGGTGTCCGGGTATGATTGTCCGCTCAGGCGACCGCTGGATAAACTCGGTGGGAACGAGCTCCTCCGCCACTACAACCAAGCGGCGCCCTGCCTTAGCTTGCTCCTCGTTAGTCCAGCGGGCTCCGTCGATCTGACAATTTCCATCGCGGTCCGCGATCTGCACATGAATGAAGGAGACGTCCGGCGTAAGCGCCCTCAACAAGACGTACTCCTCCGCAGTGAAGGGACACTTTAATCGTTTCACATCCGAGGCGCCCGGCCCGGCCTCTAATCGCTCCAAGATCTCGGAAGCAAACAACGATTTGATGGGAATGAAAGAAAGACCCAGCGCTCCCGCCAAATACCGAAAGCAAACTGTAAGGCTGGTTAAATCTTCGCATTGCAGCGACTTGGTTTCGCGCGCGCGGTTCACACAGTGGGCGGGGCCGAATCGGTCCAGCGACCCCCCGCCCATGATGAGATGTTTCACGAGTCCGGCTCCCACGAGCAAGTCTGTATCGAGTCCCACGACTCCCTGGGAGAGGATCAGGTCGCGCTTCTGCTGGCGAATCAATTCGTGGACAACCGCAATCGGGTTGCGGGCGATCGCGAAGCCGCCGAGCGCAATGTGGCTTCCCGAAGGAATCGTGCGCACGACTTCGGAAACTGACTTGACTTTGTCAACCATTTTCAAGGTACCAGTCTGACTGTCGCTGCAGCCGAATCGTGGTGGTGCATCGTCGCGAGAGCGCAGAGCTTACCAAGCAGAATGGTTGATCGTCAATAAGCGCGGCCCATCGATACCGCCATCGCCGTCTTGGCAAGGAAACAACCGAATCTCTTTTGTGTGGCGACGGAGCTCGTGTCGGATGGCTCAGGAAAAGGGGCCGCTCGAAAATACACGCAGGGCCGGCACGCTATTTTCGGTTTCCGGATGCGGTAAACTCTGCGAGAGGCCGCCCAGTTCTCGAAGCGTGCAAGCAACGTAATAGCGCGCCATGTGCTTGCGCCAGTACATGGCAAAATCGGTGTTGTCGAGAGGTTTTGCAGGAGAGTACGCCGCCTCGGCGGCGTCATGGATCGTTTCTTCCGTCAGCTTTTTCCCGATAATCGCCTTCTCCGAGAGCGTGACCTCAATGGGATGGGAGCCAACCCCTCCCAAAACGATTTTCGCATGCTCCACTGTCCCATCGCCCGCCATGCGCAGGCAAGTGGCCACTCCCAGGACCGGGAAATCGAACGAGCCGCGGCGGCGCAGCTTCCAATACGTCGCTCGCCATCCGTTCGTCGGCGGCAGGTGGATTTCTGTCAGCAGTTCGTCGGGACGTTTATTGAGGAAGCGGATTCCGTCGTCATTATAAAGTTCCGCCACCGGCAGCAGTCTTTCTTCCGAACTCGAAATCAGCTTCACTTGCGCTCCGATGGCCACCATTACCGGAGCGGAGTCGCTCGACTGCACCGCCCAGCAGCGCGGGCTGGAGGGAGCCACCCAGCAGATCTTGCCGTCCTTTTTCATGCAGAAGTTGATTCCCTTGCGCCACTCGTAGTTCTGGTCGTAATAATTGCAGCGCGTATCGAGCAGCAGGTTTCCCCCAATGCTGCCCATGTTGCGCAGCAGTGGGGTGGAGATCAACTCGGCGGCCTTCGATACGGCCGGATAGGCACGTTGAATGCGGCGGTCCTCCGCAACCTCAGTCAGCGTCAGACCCGCCCCCAAGACCATTCCCTCGGCCGGCTTTCCCTTGATGGTACGCAGTTGCTTGAGTTGCGCCAGCCCGATGACCACCTTCGGCACCTGCTGGCGGCGCTTCATGTTGGGATAGAGATCCGTGCCGCCGGCTACGAACATGGCGTCGGGCCCTCCGTCCGACATCATGCGGACGGCCTCGACCAAAGACTTGGGTTGCAGATAGCGAAATTTGGGAAGTCTCAGCATTCTAAATCCTGATTAGACGGACAACTTTCAGGGAATAAAAGCCGCAGGCAGCAATGCCCGTCTTACAGCCTGCCGCTATGCCAAAACAGGCTGGCGTTCTACCGCCTTGCCGTCGCCGCCCTCTTCTGGCGTCGGCACAAAAATCGAGGCGGGCATGTCGCACTGGGGGAATACAGTAGGCCCGTATCTGCCTTCCTGCCCCTTGGCTTTCGCCCGAATCGCTTTCAGCACCTTATCAGGTGTGATCGGAACCTCGTCGAAGCGAACCCCCACCGCGTCATAAATCGCGTTGGCGATCGCGGGCGGAACTGGCAACTGCGGTCCCTGTCCGGCTTCCTTGGCCCCGAACGGGCCATTGGAGTCCCGATCCTCTATCAAATAGGTGATAACGTCGCACATCTCCATAGTGGTGGGGCTCTTGTATTCGAGGAAGGAGGGGAACTTGTGAACTACGTTGCGGTTCCCGCGGTAGGTCATCTCCTCCATCAAGGCCTCCCCAAGGCCCATGTAGATGCTGCCTTCTATCTGCCCAATTGCCAGCACGGGATTGATGCACTGGCCGATGTCGTGAGCCATCCAGACGCGGGGGACGACGACAACGCCAGTTTCGGGATTGACCTCCACTTCGGCCACTGCCGCAGAATAGCTGTAGGCAGGGGAAGGACCGACTCCAGATCCTTTGTACTTTCCAGGCGGGGCCGCTGGTTTGTAGGAACCAACCGTGCCGAGCGTGCCGAACTTTGTTTCTGCAAGCCACACGGCCTCCACAAACGTCACGCCTTTCTCCGGATTCTCCCTGTCGAAAACGCGGCGATCCGCAAAGAGCAGCCGGTCGGCCGGAACCTCCAATTTTGCGGACACCGCCTGGATCAACATATCCTTTGCCCGCTCGGCGGCCTGGATAGCGGCGTTGCCGGTCATTAGGGTGACCCGGCTGGAGTAACTGCCAAGGTCCACAGGAGTTAGATCGGTGTCGGCCGTGACGACCCGAATGTCAAAGGGATCGATCCCTAATACCTCGGCAACGATGTAAGCCAAAATGGAATCGGAACCCTGACCGATCTCTGTTGAGCCGCAGAAGACGGTCACGCCCCCGCTGCGGTCGAGTTTCAACTGCACCCCAGAGTGCGGCATACCGTTCCAGTAGATGGGAGTGCCCGCCCCGGTCATGTAGCCGCTGCACGCCAACCCGATGCCTTTTCCGTAGGGGAGCTTGCGAAAGCGCTCCTTCCACTTGGAGCCTTCCACGACCTTGTCGATGCACTTGCCCAAGCCCATGGTGCCGACGCGAAGCCAATTCACCGTCAGCGAATTGGGGGGAACCAAGTGCTTCTTGCGCATTTCGGCCGGATCGAGCCCCAACTGCTCCGCGATCTTGTCCATTTGGATTTCCTGGGCGAAGCGTGGCTGAGGAGTTCCGTGTCCCCGTTTCGGGCCACAAGGCGCTTTGTTGGTGAACACTCGGACGGCTTCAAACTTGTAGCGCTTGATCTTATAGGTCGTCGGTTGCAGCACTCCGGTGTAGAACGTGCTGGCCACGCCGTGGCCTCCGTAGGCTCCGCCGTCCAAGAACGTGCGATGGTGCATGGCCGTGATGGTGCCGTCCTTCTTAAACCCGGTCTTGGTGGACATGAGAACGGGATGCCGACCACGATGGCAATAGAAGACCTCATCGCGCGTGAGGCAGATCTTGACGGGGCGCCCCGTCATCATCGCCAGTTTCGAGACGATAATTTCATGCGCAAAGGGATCGCACTTTCCCCCGAAGCCGCCTCCGTTCGTGGTGGCGATGACGCGGATATGATTCTGTGGTAGCCCCAGCACTTTGGCGAGCGACCGGTGCAGGTAGTGCGGGTCCTGGGTGCAAGTCCAGAGCGTGAGCTTGCCGTCATGGCCGAACTGAGCCACGCTGGCGTGTTGCTCCAACGCGAGGTGGGTGCTGCCCTCATAAAAAGTGATGTCTTCCCGGACGAAGTCGGCCTCGGCGAAGCCTACTTCCACGTCGCCGAATTCGTAGACCTGTCTTCGATGGACATTGCCGTATTCCCCATATTCATGGATACGAGGCTCGGGGGTGTCGAGTGCGGCCTGTATCGAGGAGATGGCCGGGAGGAGTTCGTACTCGACGTCAATCAAATCCAACGCTTCAGTCGCCACATCTTCATCCACTGCGGCGACGGCGGCTACCGGGTCTCCCATCATGCGGACTTTGCCAATCGCCAGCGGGTGTTCATCCTCGCTAACCGGCAGAGCCCCGTATGGGATCGGCAGGTCTTTTCCAAGGAGTACCCTCTTGACGCCTGGATAACTTTCCGCCTTGGACGTATCGAGCTTCAGGATGCGGCCGTGCGGAACTGTGCTGCGCAGAATCTTGGTGTAAAGCATGCGGGGGAAGACCAGGTCGTCGGCATACTTCGTCTGGCCGGTGACCTTCGATGCAGCATCCACCTTGCGATGGGGTTTTCCTATGACGCGCAGGTCTTTTCGCTCGGCTCCGTTAGCACCACCCATAAATACTCTCTTTGCTGGGTTCGGCCGGCTTTCCAGCCATCCGTGCGGCAGCCAGCTCCACCGCTTCGAATATCTTGATGTAGCCGGTGCAGCGGCAAATGTTTCCGGCGAGAGCCTTCTTGATCCGTTCGCGGGAAGGCTGCGGGGTTTCCTCCAGCAGTACTTTTGCCGTCAGGAGAAATCCCGGTGTGCAATATCCGCACTGCGCAGCCCCAAGTTCAGCAAACGCCTCTTGCAACGGATGAAGCTTTGCTCCCTCTGCCATGCCTTCGACCGTGGTGACTTCATGCCCTTCCACGGCAACGGCCAGGGCCAGGCAGGAAAGTACCGGTCGACCATCCACAAGCACGGCGCAACATCCGCATTCCCCCAACTCGCAGCCGTGTTTGGTGCCGGTAAGCGCCAAGTCTTCGCGAAGGACTTCCAGAAGGGTCTTATGAGAGGCAAACGCGACCTCGACCGGCTCACCATTCACCCGCAGGCAAATCTGCGCCTTCGCCGGTTTGCCATTGTTTCTTTTCTTAGTTGGTTTCATTCCTTGCCCTCAGATTCTATTCAGAGACTCCGTAACCGAAAGAATTCGAAAGAATTCGAAAGAATCTCAGCAACATGGTAATTAGTCCGATTTCCGTTATCGCAGTCGGTTCCGCCCAGTAACATACTCTCGGCCGTCGTTGACTGCAACTGTCAGCCAGGATTGTACGGAACGCTGGCCACAGGGATCATCGCGGCAATGGGTGTAGTTATGAGTGTCTTAGGGAGTGTTTTGCAGCTGGGATCTTGGGCCGGCATTTGTCCTGGCAATGAAGAATCTGGCGGGAAACGCGGGAGCGGCCACATTCGCAGGGGTAATGTGTACCTGATCCGTCAGCTTGCCGCTCTATCGAGGGATCTTCTCTAGCGGTGGCCGTGGGGTTCTCGAGACGCTCTGGTTCGAGCGAGAGTCTCAGCTGGTACGTTCGACGCTGCGTGCTTCGGGCACCGCGTCTCACGCCCGACACTAGGCCCTCTCGGATAACCCGAATGAGCCATGGGCCATGAGTCCCGGATAGAACTGTGGTTGACACCAAACGACCACGTTCTGCTTTGTTGGTTTCCGAACAGACCGGCTTCGTTGCGAACACGCGATGAAAATCGCTGAGAAAAGAACCCCAATTCGTTGGGCCAAAGGGTCCGGCAACCGAGCACCGGGTGCGACCGGTCAGAGCAGATCCTGCTCATCCAAGTGGGCTGAGAAGCACAAAAACTTTCAGCCAGCGCAGAACTGTTCTTTCTTGACTCCTGCCTTCGTAGAGTTTATCAGTTGGTCGTACAATCCCCGTAAACGAGGTATCAATTCCTCATGACCGAACCAAATGAAATCCTTTACCGCGGAGTTCCGATGATGGAGGGCTGGCCTGAGGAGATTATGGCTGCTCAACAAATTGTGGCGCTTACGCAGGAGGGGCGGGCCATTCCTCGCATTCGTTACGGCGACGAGCACGATGACTGGGGAGTAGATGAAAACGCGTGCCCTGATTGCCGAGTTCTAAGGGGCGAGTTTCACGTGCCGAGTTGCGATTTCGAAGAGTGCCCTGTGTGCGGTGGCCAACTCCTTTGTTGTGATTGCATTTTCGATGATCCAGTGGAAGATATCTGACTGACTCAAGCTGCTGCGACGACTGGGCCTTTCCAGAATTTCTCCGAAGCTTGTGTTACCCGAGGCATGAAGCCGCACACGGCGCGACTCACGTTGGCGCGCAAGATTGCCGCGATCACTTTGCTCGGCTGGAAGAAACGAGATGTTCGGTTGAGCATTTGATGGCTTGGTTTGTTTCCCCTGAGCCATCTAGGAGCGTTCCCGCCCTTCAAGCCCGTCAGTCATCTACAAGCAGCCCACGACTCGCCAGGAAGGGCCGAAATCGAAGCCATGCGGTCGGAGAAAACTCTTGTGTTAAGTGGGCTCCCGGCCGGCTGGAGACTGCAAGGCAGGCGATGACCAAAGGTCCGGCGCAGATCCGCTCTCTCCTTTGGACGTCAACAAACTCACGACTCCGGTTACTGCGAAGTTGAAACACAACGCAACGAATCCGGCATTCAGTCCCATAATGGGGTCGTGCTTGCCGAGCATGAGAAGAACGGCAATGAGGACGCCCGTCACCATTCCGGCGAAGACGCCGGAGATGGTCGCTCGCTTTGAATACAGTCCTAACACCGCACCTGGAAAAAACTGCGCCACCCCGGCGTATCCCATCAGCAGAAGGCCTACGAGCGTCGTGGAACCGAAAATGGCAGAACCAAGTGCGGCGCACGTGATTGCCAAGACGGTGATCTTCGCCAACCTCCCAACCTGTTGGTCGGTCATGCCGGGCGCCAGAATCGGGCGGCACAGGTTTTTTGCAAACAAGCTTGCCGCTGTAAGTATTAGGATCCCCGCCGGAACCATCGCCGTGAGGGCACCAGCTCCGCCAATCACTCCGAGGAACCAGGGCGGGAAGGTCTTGCGCACAATCATTAACAACGAGAGGTCGCCATTGGCGAGCCCAGGCAACACTAGAAGCGCGGCCAAGCCCACAAAGAACATGAGTGGCATCGTAATGATGTAGAGGGGCATTACGACCGCGTTCCGGCGCAACGTGTCGCCACTTTTCGCAGTGAAGCTCGCGCCGAAGAAGTGCGGCCACATGTAAAATCCAAACGCGCAGAGCAGGACGGTTGATACATACCAGGCGTGTCCGAGATTCGTAGTCGCCCCGGGCATAACCAAATGGCCCGGCTGGGCGCGCGCGACGGCCGCAAACATCGGGCCAATACCTCCAAAGTAAACGTATGGCACCGCGACGCCAACGAAAACCGCGGCAAAGAATAGAACAAGGTCCTTCAGTGCGCTGACCCACGCCACTCCCCGGATCCCGCTCGTGAATACAAAGCCGGCGACCATGGCGAAGGAGATCACCATGGCCGGCGTGCGATGAATTACTCCAAAACTCGCCACTTCCACAATGATTCCAAGACCTGTGATTTGAAGCTGCAAATAAGGGACGATGCAGATCATGCCCACGAGGGCAACAAAGGCGGTGAGATACTTGCTGTTGTAGCGCATTTGAAAGAAATCGGCTTGTGTTTGGAGGCGATATCTCCTTCCGGCTTCCCAAAGTTCGGGGAGAATATAGAAAGAAACCACATAGGCTAAGCAGGTGTATCCGATAATGTACAGAACGGGTGCGCCTCTGGAGTACGCCCAGCCACTCGCCCCAAGGAACGTGAACGTCGTATAGATCTCCCCGGCCATCAGCAACCAGACCAGCAACAGGCCGAAACCTCGGCCGCCCACGATCCATTGTTCGAGATCCATCTTGCGGTGAGATCCGCCCCAAAAACCGACCAACGCGCCTGCTGCAACAATGGCGGAAATTATGGTCAGAGCAACGACGCTTGGACTCACGGTATGCCGCCGTCTTTGCGATGTGGCTCTGAAGTGCTACGTGTTTCCAATCGATATGCGCCCCACATACAGAGTGGGGTGAGGAGCAGCCATAACATCAACCAGAAGAAGTTGAACGGTAAACCCAGAACTACGGGATACACGCGGTCCCAAAGTGACACTGAAAAACAGGTGGCCGCGAAAGGAATTAGCCCCAGAAGAATCGACCCAGGCGATGGGCGCTTCGCGCAGAATCTCTGATCATCGCGGTGTTCCATGTGCGCGGGAGTGTAACAGTATTTTGCAAGACAGGTTAGTCGAGATGGCAGATCGCTCGACGCGCCTGGCGGCGCAGTCGGAAGGGATCCAGAGGCTTGTAAGCGCGTTGCCGTGGCGGTTGGTGGTATCGGCCAGCTCGGCGTAGGTTACTTCCCGCTGAACTGTCCGGATCGCAGGCTTGTCGGCGAGGCCTTCAAGGAGATGACGATCGATGAAATGTTCAGCCGCGTTATATGGTTCGGAGAACCGTAGCCGTGGGACGCCTTCATCATCGGTTACGACTACGACATCCATGCTCGGTCTCCTCGATGGCAGTGTCGTGACACTACGAGAAAGCGAACTGGGTCACAGTGACTTCAATCATTCGGTACGGTGACGCAAGTCACGGTCCCGAAAGGAATATCGGGAACTTACCCTCGCACCTAGGCGATGCCGGAGCGTCTTCGTCCCGCGTTAAGAACAGTTTGTTATAATCCTCTCCGTCATGAAGCTTCGATCGCGCATGTTCCTTGACCCCGCCGCGGCCCACAGGCGGAGAGCCTGATTCTGAAAGGCCAGGCCTTCCATGCCAGGGCTGGTAAGTACACCTCAAGTGTTGGCTGCCCTCGAACGGGGGATCGAAGGGGTTGGCCTGTCCCGCGAGCAGGCGCTGTTGTTAATCGAGCATGCCCAGCTAGGTTCCTTGCTCGAGGCGGCCACTGCCGTTCGGGCCCGTTCCAAGGGCCGCACAGTTAGTTATTCCAAGAAGGTCTTCATCCCGCTGACGCATCTGTGTCGCGATTATTGCGGCTATTGCACGTTTCGAGCGGACCCCTCAGCCGACAGCGCGCCATACATGACATCGCAAGAGGTTCTTGCGGTGGCCGAAGCCGGGCGTCGTGCGGGATGCAAAGAAGCGCTGTTCAGCCTGGGTGATCAGCCGGAAACGATATTCCCGGAAGCCAAAGCGTTTCTGCGAAAGCAGGGTTTCGAGCGCACGCTCGAATACGTGGCGGCCATGGGCCGAATGGTACTCGAGCATACTGGCCTGCTTCCTCATTCCAATCCCGGCATCATGCCTGAAGGTGATCTGCGTCGCCTGAAGGAATCGAATGCCAGTCTCGGCCTGATGGTGGAGAGTGCCAGCCTCCGTCTGCGGCGCTCTGGCGGCCCTCATTGGAAAGCCCCGGACAAAGTGCCGTCGCTTCGATTGAAAACAATCGAGGAGGCCGGCCGGTTGTCGATCGCCTTTACAACGGGAATCCTCATCGGCATCGGAGAAACCGCAGAAGAGCGTATCGATTCATTGCTTGCCATTCGCGATCTCCACATGAAGTACGGTCACATCCAAGAAGTTATTGTCCAGCCATTCCGAGCGAAAACCGGGACGAGAATGGCACGCGAGCCTGAACCGTCCGCTGAAGACCTGCTGCGGACCCTGGCCATCGCGCGATTGATCTTTGGAAGTGACATGAACATCCAGTCTCCGCCCAACCTGCTCTCAGACGACTACCCGCGGTTGCTCGAAGCCGGAATCAACGATTGGGGCGGAATCTCCCCGCTGACGAAGGATTTCATCAATCCGGAGGCAGCTTGGCCACAGATCTCCGTACTGGCTGAAAAGACAGCCGCGGCCGGGTTCGTCTTGCGCGAGAGACTGGCGATTTATCCCGAATTCTCGTCGCGGCCACGATTCGTGGGTGCACCCCTCCAATCTGTTTTGCAGAAGCTCCAGGGAGAAGACGGTTATGCCAGAAATTGAGAACGACAAATGCTGAACATAAAGGATCCTCGATGGCGGGAGATCTCCTGGGAACAAGCCCTTAGAGCTGCAAGTCCGAGAATAGCCGAAATTCTCGAAAGGGCTCTAAGTGGAACGAATCTCGATTTGCACGACGGACTCGCGCTGTGCGACGTTGTCGACAACGATTTTCTCGCGCTAGTGAAGATTGCGAATGAGCTTCGCCGGCGCGCGGTCGGCGATCAGGTGACTTACGTCGTGAACCGAAACCTGAACTTCACGAATGTGTGCATCGTGGGCTGCGCATTCTGTGGATTCGGCCGGGGCCCCCGCTCGGAGGATGCGTACTTTCATTCTACGGACTCACTGATTGCGAAATCGGTGGAGGCCGTCGAGCGCGGCGCCACAGAGGTATGCATCCAAGGCGGGTTGCCCCGCGACTTGGAGGGCACGTACTACGCCAATCTTCTACGCGCCATCAAATTGCGTCTGCCGAACCTGCATCTACACGCATTTTCGCCGATGGAAATCGTCTACGGGGCTGAAAAAACCGGATTGAGCCTTTCGGAGCACTTGCGAACGTTGAAGGAAGCAGGGCTGGGAAGCATCCCCGGGACAGCAGCCGAAATCCTGGATGACAAGGTGCGCGAGGCCCTGAGACCCAACAAGCTCAAGGTTAGCCAGTGGATCGACGTGATTCGCGCGGCGCACGAACTTGGCATTCCGTCCACCAGCACCATGATGTACGGCCACGCAGAGCAGCCCGAGCATTGGGTAAGGCATTTGCTCTTGCTGCGCGAAATTCAAATGGACACGGGCGGATTCACAGAGTTTGTCCCCTTGGGCTTCATTCATGCGCAGACCAGGCTGTTTCGCTCGGGCCGCGCGCGTGCAGGGAGTTCCTTCACCGAACACTTGCTGGTGCATGCGCTCGCCCGCCTGCTACTGAATGGCCATATTAAGAATATCCAGGTGTCCTGGGTGAAGCTTGGTTTCGACGTGGCGCTAGCGTGCCTCGAAGCGGGTGCCAATGATTTCGGCGGCACGCTGATGGAAGAAAGTATTTCAAAGGCGGCGGGAGCTATTTTCGGGGAATACGCCTCGCCCGGTGAACTGCGGGCGCTGATCCGGACGATTGATCGGACGCCCGTCGAGCGCACCACGACCTACAAGATCCGCAAAGTCTTCGAACATGCAGATGTAAGCGAATTCCTGCCGCTAGAACGCATGGCCGTGCCGACGGAAAATTCCGTGGTGCGGGACCAGGTGGGATACTGATGGATATCGTGGCACTCGCGGGCGGGATTGGTGCCTCAAAGCTCTTACTGGGATTCAATCGCGTAATGGATCCGCGCGACCTGACGGTCATCGTCAATACGGGTGACGACATCGTCCTGCACGGCCTCTCAATATCACCCGACCTGGATATCGTCACGTACACGCTGGCAGGCCTGGTAAATCCCGACACGGGTTGGGGGTTCCGCGACGAAACGTTTCGCGCACTCGAGCAACTTGCCGTTTACGGCGGCCCTCAGTGGTTCCATCTAGGAGATCGTGATCTGGCTACGCACATCCATCGCACGGCTATGCTCCGCGCGGGGGCGCGTCTTTCGGAGGTCGCGGACTCCATACGGGAAGCGCTGGGGGTCCAAGCCAAAATTCTCCCAATGTGCGACCAGCCGGTGCCAACCATGATTGAAACCGGCCAGGGACGCCTTCATTTTCAAGAGTACTTGGTCGAGCGACGCGCGGAGCCGAGGGTCCAGGCAATCTCGTTCGATGGAATCGAACGCGCGCGTCCAGCCCCGGGCGTCCTAGAAGCGCTCGAAGGCGCGCGTAGCATCGTGATTTGCCCGAGCAATCCGCTGATAAGCATTGGGCCGATTCTCGCAGTCCCGGGTGTGCGAGAAGCCATGCGAAAGCGCCGGGCGCATGTGGTCGCCGTTTGCCCCATCGTAGGAGGCAAATCCCTAAAGGGGCCATCCGATCAGATGCTCGCGCAACTGGGGCACGACGTATCGGCCCTCGGACTGGCGCGGATGTATCAGGACATCTGCGGAACGATGGTGATCGATCCCGTCGACAGCGCCCAAAGTGCGGCAATCGAATCGCTTGGAATGGAGGTCGTGATACACCCGACGGTCATGCGTAATGTTGAAGACAAGGAGCGACTGGCGCGGAAAGTCGTGCAATTCGCCGAGAAGCAGAAAGCAGGAGCCGCTGCATGAAAGCGATCCTGATCCCGGTAAAGGAATTTCACGAGGCGAAGAAACGCCTGGCTCCGCATTTCTCACCTGCCGACCGCGCGGCCCTGGCGGAGGCGATGTGCGAGGATTTCTTCAGCGTCGTGGCAGCAACGCGCTGTGCGGACCGCGTTTTCGTGATCAGCAAGGAACCTGCGGCTCTCTCGCGTGCCCGAGCGCGCGGCTGGGAAACGATCGTCGAATCTCACCAGACTTCGGAAAGCAACTCCGTGGACGCGGGGTCGCGCTACTGCGCCGAGCAGGGGGTTCGCGCCTTGCTTCGGCTGCCGATCGATCTGCCGCTGGTCGAACCGCTCGACATCGAGGCGGTCTTCGAACAATTGGACGTGGCGCCGTCTGTGGTTATGGTTCCCTCGAGTGACGGCACGGGCACCAATGCGCTCCTGCGTTCACCCGCCGTTCTCTTCCCTTCGCACTTCGGCCCGAATAGTTTCCCACGCCACTTGGCCGAGGCCAAGGGATGCGGAGCGCGTACCCGAGTTTTCCGAAATCCTCGTTTGGAACTCGATATCGATGAGTTGGAGGATCTGCGGAGGCTCTCGAAGCGACTGCGGCGCGGTTCCGCCACGGCGCGATGGCTGATCGAACGTGACGTTGATCTCGGAGCGCCGCGGGCTAGCGCAGCCGGCAGTTAAATGACCTGATCTCGCCGGAAAGCGGCGATTTCAGCGGCGGTGTAGCCGAGCTCTTGAAGAATCGGCTCGGTGTCTTGTCCCAAGGCTGGAATCGGATCGAAGCGCGCTGGACTATCGGACAGCCGTAGCGGGCTTCCCATGACGGGCACGGGCCCTACAGGTGACTCCATCTCCCGGATCATTTTACGTGCGATCGTCTGAGGATGAGCCAAAACCTCACCAATTCCGTTTAACTTTCCGTGCGGCAACTCGGCCTCTCCAAGACGGCGCATCCATTCCTCGTGCGGCTGTTCGAGAAACAGCTTCTCGACCATCTCTTCCAACACCGCGCGATTCTTGCGGCGGTCTGGGGCGGTGCGGAACCGTGCGTCTTCGAGCCACGCGGGGCGCCGTGCGACCTTCCGGCAAAATACTTCCCAATCCTGCGGCGTGGCCACGGCGAGGCTGACGTAGACACCGTCGCCCGCCATATAGGGGCCGTAGGGAACGATGTAGTGGTGACGCATGCCGACACGCGCAGGCTCCTCGCCGCGATGCCAGTAGTGATGCGGGAAATATCCGAGCCAGGCGAGCGCCGATTCGAACATCGAGATGTCGATCACTTGTCCGCGGCCGGTTCGTTCCCTTTGATAGAGGGCCAGGAGAATTCCCACCGTCGCGTACATCGACGACGCGAGGTCGGTGATCGGCACTCCAACTTTGGCCGGCTTATCCGGATAGCCCGTCGTGGCAATGATCCCGGCTTCGCCCTGAATCAGCAAGTCATACGCTTTTACATCGCGGTAGGGGCCGTCTTGGCCGTAGCCGGACAGGGAACAGTAAACGAGCCGTGGATTTCGGGCACAGAGGTCCGCGGCTCCCAAGCCCAATCGATCGGTAACTCCCGGCGCGAAGTTTTCGAGGACGACATCCACGCGTTCGGCCAATCGCTGTACGGCTTGTCGCCCTGCCGGCTTCTTGATGTCCACGGCGAAGCTGCGCTTGTTGCCATTGAGCCACACGTAGCCGGAGGAAAGCCCGCGCACGACGGAGTCCCACGCGCGAATCAGATCGCCGGTTCCTGGCTTTTCAAGCTTGATGACTTCGGCGCCCATATCCGCGAGAATCCGCGAACAGTGCGGTCCTGACACGGAGACTTCCAGCGCCAGGACGCGTACCCCGTCAAGAGCCAGAGGCGGTTTCTTGGCAGAGCCTTCCGCCATCAGGGACGGACCTCGGGGAATAGATTCTGCTTGGGCGCGTGCGCACGCTTCCACACCATGACGCTGCGGCTGTAATCGATGACGACCTTACCCTCCTGCTGGATCCCCTGGGTGCGGACCTTGATGATCCCCCATTGAGGCTTGGATTTGGACTCACGCTTCTCCAACACCTCGGATTGAGAGTAGAGAGTGTCTCCGGCAAACAGAGGGTTGGGCAGCTTGATTTCGTCCCAGCCGAGCGCAAAGCCGTTTTCGCTTACGTCCGCCACGCCCATACCCGCCACAATCGCGAGTGTAAGAGCGCTGTTGATTAAGCATTTCCCAAATTCAGTGCGCTTGCCGTATTCGTTGTTGAAGTGAATCTGGTTTGTGTTGTTGGTCAGCAGCGTGAACCAGATATTGTCGTTTTCCGTGACCGTCCGCCCGAGGCGGCAGCGGTAAATGTCTCCCACTTCGAAATCTTCAAAGAATCGCCCTTCCCAGCCAGGCTTGACTGCCATTTCGATTTCTCCCTCGTCAATTCCCCAAATGAACCCACAGGGGAACGACTTGTTCACGCGCCACTACTTGTTCCGATGGGGTGGTGCCGTTCGACGCAACTTCGCTGAAAGCTGAATCCGCTACGAGGAACGAGTGCCCAGCGATTCTGCCAGCGCAAGAGTTTGCCGGGCCCTGTCCACGATCGGAAGATCAAGGAGTTGCCCGCCAAAGGCCACGGCGCCCTCGCCGCGGGCTCTTGCTTCATCGAAAGCCTTCAGTACTCTTCGCGCGTAGTCGATCTCATCCGCTGCAGGCGTGAACGCGGCGTTCACGACCTCGACCTGCGCGGGATGAATCAGCGACATCCCTGAAAATCCCAGCCGGCGGGACTGGAGCGAAAATGTCTTCAGACCTTCGGTGTCCTGAAGGTCCGGCCAGACGCCATCCACCGACTGGACGTGCGCGCAGGCGCCGGCCGTCACGAGCGCCGAGCGCGCGTAGATGAGATCGCGAGCTTCGCCTTCGCGCCGCAGGGGCAGGCTCAGCTCTCTTGAAAAATCTTCCGCACCGAAGAGCAGCCCAATCACCCGCGGGGAAGCAGTTGCGATGGCGTAGGCGTTGAACAATCCTTTTGGACTTTCTAGGGCGGCCAGCAGACGCACGCTTCCTCGAGCGAGTCCCACCTCTGGTTCGCGACGATCTAGGATCTTCTCGACTGTCTTGATCTGCTCAGGGGTCTCGACCTTCGGGACGACGAGACCCTCCAGACCTTGCCGCACGACCGAGCCAAGATCGTCCCGGCTGCGTTCGTGGCCGACGGCATTGATGCGCACATAGCGCGCGGGCGTGCGCAGTTGCGGCTCGGCCTTCAGCCGCGCCGCAACCTGGTCAAGACAGGCCGCAATTTGTTGGCGGGCCGTGTCCTTCTCCGCGGGAGCCACGCCATCTTCGATGTCCATCATGACGGCGTCCACCGCGACTCCCAGCGATTTTTCAATCATGCGCTGGCGATTTCCGGGGACGAACATCCAGGAGCGTAGTAAGACGTTTTTCTGGTCCATTTACTCTTCTCCGTTCACGACTTCGGAATCCACTGCGAGCTCATCGCTGTTTCGTCCACTCCCCCACGGACACACGGTTTCAATACGATTTCGGCATCTTCAGAACGTTCTGACCGAGAAAAGCCAAGATCAAGTTGTTGCTCACTGGCGCCACCGTGAGAAGCCGCGTCTCGCGAAATTTCCGCTCGACATCATAATCGCGGGCGAATCCGTATCCCCCGTAGGTCGTGAGGCAAACTTCGGCTGCTTCCCATGCAGCTTCCGACGCCAGCAATTTGGCCATGTTGGCTTCCGCGCCGCACTTTTCTTTGCGATCAAACTTCGCGGCAGCGTCAAAACGCATCAGGTCTGCGGCCTCCACATGCGCGTAGGCTTTCGCGATCGGAAACTGGACTCCTTGATTCGCGCCAATGGGCCGCCCGAAGACCACGCGTTCGCGCCCATACGATGACGCTCTCTCAATGAACCAGTGGCCATCTCCAATGGCCTCCGACGCAACCAGAATCCGCTCTGCGTTCCATCCGTCGATGATGTAGCGAAAACCTTTTCCCTCCTCGCCGATCAGGCTCGTAGCCGGGATGTCCACATCTTCGAAGAAGATCGTGTTCGTATGGTGATTCACCATTACATCGAGAGGCCGAATTTCTAGGTTCCCCTTCACCTCCCGCATGTCTACGATGAATACAGATATCCCCTGTGTCTTGTCCTGCACGTCGCTATAGGGCGTGGTCCGGGCCAAGAGAAGCATCAAGTCGGACTGTTTTGCTCGCGAGATGAAAATCTTCTGCCCGTTGACGATGTAACGGTCCCCCTTGCGGACCGCTCGAGTCTCGATGCGCGTCGTCTCTGACCCGGCATTCGGTTCAGTGACGGCAAATGCCTGCAGGCGCAACTCACCCTTGGCAATGCCCGGAAGATAGCGCCGCTTCTGTTCCTCACTGCCATGGCGCAGCAGCGTCCCCATCGTGTACATCTGTGCGTGGCAGGCGCCGGAATTGCCGCCCGAATGGTTGATTTCTTCGAGAATGATGCTGGCCTCCGTGATCCCCAATCCTGAGCCGCCGTATTCTTCTGGAATCAGGACTGCGAGATACCCGCTTTCCGTGAGCGCCTTCACAAAGTCCTGCGGGTATTCTTCCTTCTTGTCGCCTTCGCGCCAGTAGGTGTCCGGAAAATCCCGGCAAAGCGCACGCACATTATCCCGAATTGCTTGAAGATCTTCTGCTGTCGATGCCATGTCGTGTCCTCAGTGGTCGCGAAGCGGTCTTTCGTGTTTAGTCGAGCCACATCAGCTTCGCCGGATTGTCGTGGAGCATCAGGCGAACCTCGTGCTCCTTGATGCCGAATGCGAGCAAGGCTCGAATGAACACTCGCATCTCATCGATGCTGTCGGGCCGCCTCTGCGTCAGCAGCAAAATCGTACATGATCGTCTCCTTGTAAGATTTGGTCTACGAATTCCCCCACGCTTCTACGAATCGCCGCGCATCCTCGATCACCGGCTCGGTCACAGGAACGTACGGAACAATCAACCGCGTGACGCCCGATTCCACAAAAGGTTTCAACCGATCCTTGATTTCCTGGATGGAAGTCGCGGGGATCACGGGCAATTTATCCATGTAAGCGTCGGTGATCTTGGTGCTGGCGGCTTTGAATCCGCCCGCCTTGAAGGCTTCCTGGACGGCGTTCACTTCTTCCTCGAATCCCGATGCCTTGAGCATGTCCTTGTAATGGTCGGCGATGTTGTAGAAGGTCAGCACCTGCCGGATGCGCGACCTGGCCATGGCTCGGTCCGGATGCAGCGAAACGCGAACCTTCGCGATGATGTCAATCTTGCTTGGATCGCGTCCGACTTCGGCGGCCCCCGCACGGACGCGGTCCGCGATCTCGCGAATCTTAGCCGGCGTGGCCATATTGATAAAGACTCCGTCAGAAATCTGCCCGACCAGCCGCGTCATCTGGGGACCCAATCCCGCAAGGTAAATCGGAAATGTGGGATGAGACGGTTTCCAGGAAAGCTGGAAGCGCTGTCCGGTCGAATACATTTCCCCTTGGTATTCCACGCGTTCGCCGGCAGCGGTCTTGCGAACGATCTCGATGTATTCCTTGGCGCGGCGCAGGGGGCGATCGAACGTGCCTCCGTGCCAAGCAGCGATCGTTTTGTTGGCCACTCCGAGGCCCAACAGGAGCCTTCCTCCGGATAGATCCTGCAACGTGGCCGATTGAATTCCCAGAGTCACCGCGCTGCGTCCGTAGATGTGATAAATCGCCGTCCCGACTTTCAGTGTGCGCGTGCGCGCGGCGATGCCCGAAATCAGGACCAGAGGATCGGTGCTGTTCGATTCTCCTTTCCAGAAGGCGCCGAAACCGGCCTGCTCGATCAACGGCGATAATTCCACGATCCCCGCGACGGGATAATGTGCGGCAGAGTTCAGCTCGATGTCATAAAGCACGGTCGCTCCTCGCTTTCGCCACAACCGCGCACAGAGAGTGGCTCTTACTCACCTGAGATGCACCCCCCTTTTCGGGTCAATTTCCTCCCGCAACCGGCGCAGCTCTTCGGCAGTGGGAGGTGGCGTGGTCGGCACGCTTTTCGGGATGTGCAACGGAAAACTTGTATTCTCTTTCAACTCTTGCAGTCGGATCCCCGGATGCAATGAAACCACTCAAGTAGAGTGCACCTTAGCCTCGAATCCCAACTCGGCCATGTCGGTAACGATCCGATCCGTTCCTCCATCCTGCAGGCCCAACTCATGCCGGCTACGTCCCTCCACGAAGCCCAGAGTGATCGGATGGGTCACCGCAAGGGGAAGCTTTCTTTCTTGATGGCGCATGTGAGGCTCGCGACGGGGCAGAGCTTACCGACGTAGGCAGCTAGAAGTCAAGAACATTTCTGTCTCAGTTATCATTTTCTGAGAATATTGCTATCTTTCCTTGACCACATACCACAGAATCTGATACTCATGTCATGTGTTATGATTCAGGTGTTTGACCCCGCGCGGAGGCCCTCGACCTATTGGCCAGCGGCCAGAAGAGTGGCTGCCGTTTGGCGGGCCAGGCGTTCCAGCTGTATCCGTGCACAGAGAATCTCGGAATGGCACGCCCGAGAGAGGAACACGTGAACACAGCGAGTCGATTGCTGGCCGTCCTAAACCTCTTCACGATTGAAAAGTCTGAATGGACCGTGGAAGAGGCAGCCAAAGAAATTGGTGTCTCCGTGAGCACGGCCTACCGATACTTCCGAGACTTGTCCAAGGTGGGCCTTCTTGACTCGTCTCCCAGCGGCAAATATGTTCTGGGGCCCGCAGTCATTGAGAATGATCGCAAGATTAGGCTGACCGACCCATTGATTAAGGTCGGGCGGCCCGCCATGCAGCGTCTCGTCGCTCGCTCCGGCAGCGCGGGAGTAGCCCTGTTGTGCCGTATCTACCGGAATCGCGTCATGTGCGTGCACCAAGAGGCCAGAGTTCTTCCTGAGAATACCGTCGGCTATGAGCGTGGCCGACCGATGCCAATGTTTCGCGGCGCATCATCCAAGGTCATTTTTGCGAACCTTCCGTCGAGAACAGCGCGATGGTTTTTCGAGAAGTACCCTGACGAAATCGCTGCAGGAGGGCTGGGCTCCGACTGGGAAACGATCAAGCTCAATCTGCGCCGCATCCGGAGGTGTGGCGTTCATATTACCCGCGGCGAAGTTGACAGCGGCCGCGTAGGTATAGCGGCACCTGTATTTGGCTCAGACAGGAGTGTGATCGGTAGCGTCACCATGGCCATTCCAGACAGTGAGGCGACTCCCCAGTTCGTCGCCAACATCTCTGCGCTGGTGCAGGCAGCCGCTCGCGAGATCGATGCGGGTCTGCAGTTTTTGTCATCCGGTGAGCACGTTCAAGATCCTGGCCAGCCGCCCGTTTATCACGGACTGTCCAGCTCTCAGTATCCTGGCATTGCCGACACGTCGACGGGCTCTTGATTTTGGGATCGGGCGGGTCACCTCGATACCGGATTGCGGTGCGAGATGAAACGGATTCGACAGACATCCAGCCGTCCCTCATTGCGGTCAGGTCCAGAGGATTTGATTGATCTTCGCAGTGTTGGGGCTCGGCGGATATGACCTCTTGGGGATGTAAACCACTACCGAAACAAGTCTCTCTCCGCCGGCCGAATAAGGTCGCGTCCGCTTCCGCTCCCCTGCGATATCGCCAAACCCTGGAGAACCGCTGCCGGGACGCGGTTGAGCTTGCCCATGACAAGTCCGCCAGCAGCCGCGAGTTCATCGGCCAACGCGATCACAGTCGCTTGAAGCGTTTTTCCATGCGTGTCGCGCTGCCCCCGATAATCGATCAATGGCGCCATGCCCGCGACACCCAGCGCGACGTTCACCAAGCCTCCCCGCCACGGGCGTCCAAACGTATCGGAAATGATGACAGCCACATGAACTCCAAAAGCTCGCGCGAGTTGCTCCTGAAGCGTGCGTGCGGAGCGATCCGGATCCTCCGGCAGCAGCAGCGCCGTTCCACCTGGAACGTTCGAGGCATCCACGCCGGCATTGGCACAGACAAAGCCGTGCCGTGTCTTAGCGATGATCACGCCGCGCTCCATCCGCACGATGCTGCTTGCCTCCCGCAGCACCGTTTCGATCACGCGAGGGTCTTTTTGGTATTCAGCGGCCCACTGTTCCGCTTGCTCGGAAGGTTTGACGGACTCGAGACGGACGATTCTTCCTTCCGCCTTGGACACAACCTTTTGTGCCACGACGAGGACGTCTCCTTGATTGATAACGAGTCGTTGCCGTTGGGCCGCTTCCACAAGGAGCCGTGCAAGATCGTCACCACACACCACTTCCGGCAGTCCCGCTAACGGAATAATTTGCACCAGGGAGGGAGATGGTTTCTTGAGTGTCTCGGTATGCGGCATGATTGCTGAATTTAGACATCGCACAGCCTAGCATCCGGAGCGGAACGGACCAAGCGGTTCAGGGATGGGTTGCGGGCTTCTCTCGCGGGGACCGCGACTGAATCCAGGCGCGCTGATGAGCCGCACGACAAGTGCGCCGGCGGAGCGAGCGAAAAGTGGGTCGTGTCTCGATGGGAAGCTTCGAATCGGATCTCACGTCCAGAGGTATTTCGCGGAGGAAATATGAGTCCAGAGCAAATTGGCATTATCGGAGGAACCGGCGACCTAGGATTTGGCCTGGCCTTGCGATGGGCACGGGCGGGGCTGCAGGTCATGATCGGTTCCCGCGATGAAACCAAGGCCAAGGAAGCTGCGCAGCACATACGGGACGCGTTGGACGCAAACGTGCCAACTGAGTCGAGTCGCATTTCGATCAGCGGGCTCGAGAACGCACAGGTCGCCGCACAGGCTTCTGTCTTGGTGCTGGCCGTTCCGATCTCGGCCCAGGTTGACATCCTAAAAAGTATTCGAGGCTCCCTCGGAGGTGCCATCTTGGTGGACGCTACCGTTCCTCTGGCCGCAGCCTTGGGCGGTAAACCAACGCGGACCCTCAGACTTTGGCAAGGATCCGCCGCTGCACAGGCTCGCGAACTTGTTCCAGCCACAACGCCTGTGCTGGCAGCCTTCCACAATGTATCGGCGGGTGCTTTGCGCGACCTATCGATAACGCCCGAGTGCGACATCCTGGTCTGCGGAGATGATGCGGCAGCGAAACAGACGCTGTTTCGGTTGGTGGACTTAATCCCTGGTTTGCGCCCGATCGATGCGGGCCCGTTGGAAATGTCCAGTATTGTCGAGAGCGTTACGGCTCTTTTGATCTCGGTGAACCGCCGCTATCGCGTCCATCACAGCGGCATTCGCATTACGGGATTGGAACTCAAAACATAATGGAGGTAACGAGCCATCAGATCGCGTGCTGATCGTGCCCCGACAGTTGTCGCCGTTCGGCACGCATGTCGTGGCCGCGCAGTTCCCGGAACGCGCTGCAGCTCAGATGAACGATGTGTCATCCGAAAATCTGGCCAATCTGCAAACGACTGCCCGTAAGTATATCGATGAGATTTCTGCTTCTGGTCTTCCACCAAAAATCTGTGCCGAAGTAGGCGAAGGGCGCGGAAGCAATATGTCCGGCATCGAACAGTCGCCGTCGCCCAGATAAAGCAATCGCACGTCCTCTAATCTCGAGCGCTCGTTTGATAATTGCCGTTCTGTGCGGTGTATAGTCGACGCCATGCCGAAGCTGGCTCAATTCCGGGCAAAGCACGACACTGCCCCCGCGGTGCTGCCGGATTCGTCCGCATCGATACTGCACATCGATATGGACGCGTTCTTCGTTTCGGTTGAACTCCTCGCGCGACCGGAGCTGAAGGGCTTTCCCGTAATCGTCGGAGGCCAGCGCGATCAGCGCGGCGTGGTTACTTCAGCAAGTTATGAAGCGCGCCGTTTCGGTGTGCAT